>ERZ795056.338-NODE-338-length-61973-cov-54.555250_pt1 | contig 61973 bp, 59 predicted proteins | sample MGYA00375140_ERZ795056 | MGnify/ENA primary metagenome ERZ795056 (study PRJEB30185, sample SAMN05720227) | activated sludge metagenome | isolation source: Anaerobic digester | place: USA | collected 2015-03-09 ...
TTCGATTCGTTGCGGGCCCGGGCGGCGTAGTGGGGCGCCGGGTCGGGGTGGGCCACAGGCTCAGCGGGGCGGGCGCCGCGCAGCTTGGCGAGGATGCGGTCGCGGGCGCTCATGCGTGCTCTCCACTGGGCTTTCCGCCGGTGCGGCGGAGCAGGAAGGTGGCCAGGTGCTCGCCGGGCAGCGACGCGCTGGCGCGGCCGGCGTCCTGGTCTTCCCGGGCGGCGCGCTGGGTGATGTTGAGCATGCAGCCGCAGTCGGCGGTCACCATCTGACAGGCGCCGGTGGCCTTGATGGAGGCGACCTTGTCGCTGACCATGGCGGTGGAGACGTCCGGGTGCTTGAGGGAGAAGGTGCCGCCGAAGCCGCAGCATTCCGACTCGTGATCGTGAATGGCCAGGGTCACGTTGCCCAGGCGGGCGAGCAGCTCGCGGCCCACCAGCAGGGTGCCCATCTCGCGGCGGGCCGAGCAGGAGGTGTGCAGGGCCACGGTAAGCGCAGGGCCCTGGTCGGGGCGCTTGAAATCCAGCACGTGCACCAGAAACTCGGCGAACTCGAAAGTGCGCTCGGCGATGGCGGCCGCCCGGGCCTTGAGGGCCGGGTCGCCGGCGACGACCTTCTCCCAGTTCCAGCGGATCATGCCGCCGCAGGAGCCGGAGGGCACCACGATGGGGTAGTCGCCGGGGAACAGGTCGAGCTGGGATTCGACGACCTGGCGGGCTTCGTCGGGGAAGCCGCTGGTGTAGGCGGGCTGGCCGCAACAGGTCTGGTTGTCGGGGAAGATCACACGGATGCCTTCGCGCTCCAGCAGGGCGATGGCGTCCATGCCGGCCTCGGGGACAAACATGTCCACCAGGCAGGTGCCGTAGAAATACACCGCAGCGGGGCGGGGCGGGTAGCTGCGCGCGGCATGTCCGGCGCCCGCAGCCTCGGGGGCTTTGCTCATGTCTCCTCCAGTCCTGCCGGCGGGCGACGGGGGCGTCGCTGCGGCGATCGGCTATCAGTATTTGATTGATTCCGGTAAATTGGTAAGACCAATTGATCGGATGGGTGAAAATTTACGCTCTGGCTCGACGCACGTCAATCCCGGGTTTACCTCAAGGGACTGATTTCATGAGTTTCCACGGGTAAACCTCTAGCGCTGGGGGTGCGCCATGCTTGTGATCGGCCCCGAGGACGCCGTAAGATCTGGTCTTACCAATTTGAGTGTCAAGCCCATGGCCAACGGCAAACTGGCGGTGCAACGCCTTTCCGACACCATCGCCCATGAACTCGAGCGGCGCATCCTGGATGGCGCCCTCAAGCCCGGTGACCGCCTGCAGCCGGAGCGCGAGCTGGCGGTCGAGCTGGGCGTATCGCGCCCGTCCCTGCGCGAGGCTATCCAGAAGCTCGTCTCGAAGGGCTTGCTGCACAGCCGCCAGGGCGGCGGCACCTACGTGACCGATCGCCTTGATGCGGGCTTCATCGACCCATGGCAGGAGATGTTGCGCCAGCACCCCAACATCCAGGGCGATCTGCTGGAGTTTCGCGGCATGCTGGAGTGCGAGGCAGCATCCCTGGCCGCACGCCGCGCCACCGACGCCGACCTGCAGCGCATCGACGAGGCCTTTGCCCGGGTCGAGGCGCTGTTTGCCCAGGGCACTTCGGCGGAGGTGCTGGAGCAGCAGGTGAAGGCCGACCTGGCCTTCCACCAGGCGATTGCCGAGGCGGCCCACAACGTGATGTTCGGGCATCTCACGGCCAGCCTGTTCCGCGTCATCAATGACCACATCGACCGCAACCTGCGGCACCTGCGGCGTACCGAGGACGACTGGATGGAGCTGCGAGATCAGCATCGCGCGATCTGGGAGGGCATCCGCAGCCGCGATCCGGCCCTGGCCTCGGCGGCGGTGCGCCGGCACATCGATTTTGTCAGCGAAAGCATGGTAGCCCGGGCACGCCACGAAGAGCGGGAGACCCGCGCCCGGGTGGCCCGCAGCCTGGTCCGGTCGGCACCCCTGAAGGGCGAGGCGGCCGAGGTGGAGAGCGGATCGCAGTAGAATCGGCATTCCTTCGCCGACTTTTCGCGCCGTCCATGCATTCCCTTGAAGACCTGCGCGCCGGGCGCCTGAACGGTGCGCGGCAGCTACGCCTGTGTGCCGGCCTGGGCGAGTTTCCCCGGGAGATTTTCGATCTTGCCGACACCCTGGAGGTGCTTGACCTTTCGGGCAATCAGCTCAGCACGCTGCCGGATGATCTGCCGCGTCTGCACCGGCTGCGCATCCTGTTCTGCTCGGGCAATCCCTTCCGGGTGCTGCCCGAGGTGCTGGGGCGCTGCCCGCAACTGGAGATGGTGGGCTTCAAGTCCTGCCAGATTGAACGGGTGCCCGCCGAGGCACTTCCACCCCGTCTGCGCTGGCTGATCCTCACCGACAACCAGGTCGAGGTGCTGCCGGCGGCCATCGGGCGCTGCACCCGGCTGCAGAAACTGATGCTGGCCGGCAACCGCCTGCGCAGCCTGCCGCCGGAGCTGGCCGCGTGCACCCGGCTCGAACTGCTGCGCATCGCCGCCAATCAGCTCACCGGGCTGCCCGGCTGGCTGCTGCGTCTGCCCCGCCTGGCGTGGCTGGCCTATGCCGGCAACCCCTTCTGCGCGGCGGTGGAGCAGGCCGCGCAGGGGGCGGATCGGGCAGATCCGGTGCCCTGGCATGCCCTGGCCCTGCAGCAGGTGCTGGGGGAGGGCGCCTCCGGGGTGATCCATCGGGCCGCCTGGCAGGACGGTGCCCACTGCCGGGATGTGGCGGTGAAGCTGTTCAAGGGCGCGGTGACCAGCGACGGCCTGCCCCTCAACGAGATGGCCGTGTGCCTGGGGGCGGGTGATCACCCCAACCTGATCCCGGTGCTGGGCCGCATCGCCGGTCATCCGGCAGAAGGCCACGGGCTGGTGATGGCCTTGATCGACGCGCGCTTCCGCAGCCTCGCCGGGCCGCCCAGCTTCGAGTCCTGCACCCGTGACGTCTACGCCCCGGATACCCTGTTCACCCCGGATGCGGCTCTGCGCATCGCCCGGGGAATCGCCTCGGTGGCCCGCCACCTGCACGCGCAAGGCATCAATCACGGCGATCTCTACGCCCACAACATCCTGCATTGTGGCGAGGGGCGGGCCGTGCTCGGTGATTTTGGCGCCGCGTCCTTCCATCCACCCGGCGACCCGGGGGCGGCGGAGGCCTTGCAGCGTATCGAGGTGCGGGCCTTTGGATGCCTGCTGGAAGAGTTGGTGGAGCGCGGTGCGGACGGGCCGGAGGGCGGCCCGAGAACGGCTCTGGCGAGCCTTCAGGCCCGCTGTGTCGATCCTGATCCCGGCGCCCGCCCGCTGTTTGCGGAGCTCGAACAGACCCTTGGCAGGCTTGGGGAGGGTGCGTGAAGGCAGCCGTCCTGCAGTGGATCCGTCAGCGCTTCCAGGGTCGCAAGGCGCTTACGGAGATCGAGCGCGCCCGCATGCTCATCGCCGCCATCGACCGGGGCGGCATTCCACTCAACCCCGCCCGGGTCAACGCCATCGCCCGGGATCTGGGGCTGGAGGTGTCGAGGAAGGCACCGGTGGAGGAGACGGTGGAACGGATCCGGGGCTGCCTGGCACGGCATCGGGAGTGGGAGGGCTAGGGCAGAAAGCAAAAAGGCCAACCCTTTCGGATTGGCCGTTTTGCTTGAATCGGGTGGTGGTGATGGGCGGAGTCGAACCGCCGACCTATGGGTTATGAATCCATCGCTCTAACCATCTGAGCTACATCACCAACCGAAGCCCGCTATAATAGGGGTTTGATTGTTGTCGGTCAACACGTGATGAAAAAGCTCTATATCCGTACCTTCGGTTGCCAGATGAACGAGTACGACTCGGACAAGATGGCGGATGTGCTCGGGGCGGCCGATGGGCTGGAGAAGACGGACAACCCGGAAGAGGCCGATGTGATCCTCTTCAATACGTGTTCCGTGCGTGAGAAGGCCCAGGAAAAGGTCTTCCACGACCTGGGGCGGGTCAAGCATCTCAAGCAGAAGAATCCCAACCTGATCATCGGTGTGGGCGGCTGCGTGGCCAGCCAGGAGGGCGAGGCCATCGTGGCGCGGGCGCCCTATGTGGACCTGGTGTTCGGGCCGCAGACCCTGCACCGCCTGCCCAAGCTGATCGCCGAGCGCAAGGCGTCGGGGCGGTCCCAGGTGGACATCTCCTTCCCCGAGATCGAAAAGTTCGACAACCTGCCGCCGGCCCGGGTGGAGGGGGCGAGCGCCTTCGTGTCGATCATGGAGGGCTGTTCCAAGTACTGCACCTTCTGCATCGTGCCCTACACCCGGGGGGACGAGATCTACCGCCCCCTGGCCGACGTGCTGGCCGAAGTGGCCGGGCTGGCAGCCCAGGGCGTGAAGGAAGTGACCCTGCTCGGCCAGAACGTGAATGCCTGGCGCGCGCCGGTGGATGGCGACGGCGGCGAGATGGCCGACTTTGCCTTCCTGCTCGAGTGCGTGCACGAAATCCCCGGGATCGAGCGCCTGCGCTACACCACTTCGCATCCGCGGGAGATGACCCAGCGCGTGGTGGACGCCTATGCCAGGCTGCCCAAGCTGGTGTCGCACCTGCATCTGCCGGTGCAGGCGGGGTCCGACCGGGTGTTGGCGGCCATGAAGCGGGGCTACACGGTCCTCGAGTACAAATCCCTGGTGCGCAAGCTGCGTGCGGCGCGGCCCGACATCTCCCTGTCGTCGGATTTCATCATCGGCTTCCCCGGCGAGACCGAGGCCGATTTCGAGGCCACCATGAAGCTCATCGACGATCTGGGCTTCGACACGTCCTTCAGTTTTGTGTACAGCTCACGCCCCGGCACGCCGGCGGCCGATCTGGCCGACGACACGCCCCAGGACGTCAAGCTGGCGCGGCTGGCCCGGCTGCAGAAACGTATCGAGGCGCATGCCGCGACGATCAGCGCCGGCATGGTTGGGTCGGTGCAGCGCATTCTCGTCGAGGGGCCGTCGAAGAAAGACCCCAATGAGCTGGCTGGCCGCACGGACAACAACCGGGTGGTCAATTTCGCCGGCAACCCGCGCCTGGTGGGGCACTTCGTGGATGTGACCATCGTTTCGGCCTTGCCCCATTCCCTGCGTGGCGAGATCGTGACGCGGGATTGACGATTTTGATGGTTTTCACTTCCCCGGCGGGCTTCAGTCTGGCAGCATGCGGCCAATGAAGCCCACGGAAATCGTCCTGCATCCCCTCGACAACGTCCGCCTCGCCAATCTGTGCGGGGCGCTCGACGAGAACATCCGCCAGATCGAGACGGCCTTCGACGTCACCATCGCCCGTCGCAGCGAGCGTTTCACCCTGCAGGGCGCATCGGCCCAGACCCACCATGCGGCGCGGGCCCTGCGCCACTTCTACGAGAAATCCGATGCGCCCCTGTCGGTGGATGACATCCAGCTGGGGCTGATCGAGGTGGTCAAGCTGGGCGAGGGTAGTGGCCCGGCGCCGGTGCTGATGACCCGCAAGAGCGAGCTGCATGGTCGCACGCCGCGCCAGGTGGACTACCTGCGCCAGATCCAGGAGCACGACATCACCTTCGGCATCGGCCCGGCCGGCACCGGCAAGACCTACCTCGCCGTCGCCAGTGCCGTTGATGCCTTCGAGCGCGAACACGTGGAGCGCATCGTGCTCACCCGCCCGGCGGTGGAGGCGGGCGAGCGCCTGGGCTTCCTGCCCGGCGATCTGGCCCAGAAGGTGGATCCCTATCTGCGCCCCCTTTACGACGCCCTCTACGACCTGATGGGTTTCGAGCGGGTGGCCAAGCTCTTCGAGCGCGGCTGCATCGAGATTGCGCCCCTGGCCTTCATGCGTGGCCGCACCCTGTCGCGGGCCTTCATCATCCTCGACGAGGCCCAGAACACCTCCCCGGAGCAGATGAAGATGTTCCTGACCCGCATCGGCATCGGTTCCCGGGCCGTGATCACCGGCGACCTGACCCAGGTGGACCTGCCCCGCGGCCAGAAGAGCGGGTTGGGTGAGGCCGTGCAGGTGCTCGCCGACGTGCGTGGCGTGGCCTTCACCCGCTTCCTCAAGGAGGACGTGGTGCGTCACCCCCTGGTGGCACGCATCGTCGATGCCTACGAGAAACACGGGCTGCGCACCGCTGCCCCGCCTGCCCAGCAACAACAAGTCCAGCAACAATGAGCGACATCAAGCTGCCCCGCCGCCTCGACCTGTCCGTGCAATACGCCTGTAACCGCGACGGTGTACCCTCCCGGGTCGAATTTCGCCGCTGGTTGCGGGCTGCCGAGCCCGGCGCGGCGCGCATCACTGTCCGCATTGTCGATGAGGATGAGGGGCGTGAGCTGAACCGGGACTACCGGGGCAAGGATTACGCCACCAATGTGCTGACCTTCGCCTATGGTGAAGGGGAAGACATGCCCCTGCCTGAAGGCCTGCCCCTGATGGGTGATCTGGTGCTGTGCCGGCAGGTGGTGGAGAGGGAGGCGGTGGAGCAGGGCAAGCCCCTGGACGCGCATTACGCCCACTTATCCGTGCATGGTATGCTGCATCTGCAAGGTTTTGATCACCTGGAAGACACCGAGGCGGAAGACATGGAAGCCCGGGAACGCCAGATTCTGGCCGCCCTGGGCTATGCCGACCCGTACGCGGGAGAACGCTGAGCGGTGAGGTGAGCAATGCGCCATGGGCGATGGAGGGGTCCGGGACCGGTCTCCATCGCCCATGGCCCATTTCTCATCCACTTTTTTATGGAACCCTCCAGTAGTAAGCCGTCCTTGCTTGAACGGCTTTCCGCCCTCCTGACCCGGGAGCCGGAAGACCGGGAAGAATTGCTGCACCTCCTGCACTCCGCCCACGACCGCAACCTGTTCGACGCGGATGCGTTGGCGATCATCGAAGGTGCCTTGCAAGTCTCCGACATGCAGGTGCGGGATGTGATGGTCCCGCGGGCGCAGATGGATGTTGTGTGCCTCGATGATTCCGTCGAGGACATTACCCGCTTTGCCATCGGTGCGGCCCACTCGCGTTTTCCCGTCATCGGCGAGAACAAGGACGACGTGGCCGGCATCCTCCTCGCCAAGGATCTCCTGCGGGTCTTTGCCGGCGAATCCTTCAATCTCCGCGACATGCTGCGCCCGGCCGTTTTCGTGCCGGAGTCCAAGCGCCTCAATGTGCTGCTGCGCGACTTCCGGGTCAGCCGCAATCACATGGCGATCGTGGTGGATGAATACGGCGGTGTGGCCGGGCTGGTGACCATTGAAGACGTACTGGAGCAGATCGTCGGCGACATCGAGGACGAATACGACTTTGACGAAACTGCCGACAATATCCGTCTCGATCAGGCCGGACGTTACCGGGTCAAGGCCGGCACCGAGATCGAAGACTTCAACGAGGCCTTCGCCACCACCTTCAGCGATGCCGAATACGACACGGTCGGCGGCCTGCTGATCCGCAAACTCGGGCGCCTGCCCAAGCGCAACGAGATCGTCGAGCTCGAGGGCCTGCGCTTCCAGGTATTGCGGGCCGACAGCCGGCGCGTCCATTCCCTCCTCGTAGAGCGCATGCCCGACCCCGAGGCGACCGCCGGCTGATGGTTTTCTGGCGACAGGGCCTGGCCCTGCTGGCGGGGGGCGCGTCGGTGCTGGCCTACGCGCCGTTCGAACTCTTCCCCCTGGCTTTCCTGAGCCTGGCCGTGCTGTATGGCCTGCTCGACCCCATGGCGCCGGCAGGTCTGTCAGGCATGCCGCGCCGACGCAGGGCGCGGCATGGGTTTTCCATCGGCTTTGCCTGGGGGCTGGGGGCCATGTTGGCCGGTGTGTCGTGGCTGTATGTGGCCCTCCATCGCTATGGCGGCATGCCCGTGCCCCTGGCCGCCTTCGCCATCCTGCTCTTCTGTGCGGCCATGGCGCTGTATGCCGGTCTGGCGGGGGCGCTGTTTGCTGCGCTCAGGCAGGGCACGGCATGGGGCGACGCGGCCCTGTTTGCTGCCCTGTGGCTGCTCACCGAATGGCTGCGAGGCTGGCTGTTCACCGGTTTTCCGTGGCTGGCCAGCGGCTACAGTCAGAGCCCCCCCAGCCCCCTGGCCGGTTTCGCGCCGGTGCTCGGGGTTTTCGGGGTGGGGGGGCTGGTGGCCCTGGTGGCCGCCTGGACATGCCGGGCAGTGCTCGCACGCCGTCACGAGCCGCTGCTGGCGGTGCTGGTCGTGCTCGCCGTGGGGGGCGTTCTGCGCCAGGTCTCGTGGACGGAAGCCGTCGGTACGCCGGTGAAGGTCGTGCTGCTGCAGACCAACATCGAGCAGGGCCTCAAATGGCGCCCGGAGATGCTGCAGCGCTGGCTCGATGTGAATGTCACCATGCTCCGTGCCAACCCGGCCGACGTCGTCGTCCTGCCCGAAACCACGCTGCCCCTGCTGGTGGAGTACCTGCCGCCGGGCTACCTGGACGAGCTGCAGCGCATTGCCGTGGCCAATGGAGGGGATGTGATCTTCGGCACCTTCACCCGTAACGAGGCCGGGCACATCTTCAACGCGGCGATCAGCCTGGGGCGCTCGCCGGCGGGGCATTACGCCAAGCAGCACCTGGTGCCCTTCGGCGAGTATTCGCCACCCCTGTTCCGCTGGTTTTACGGGCTGGTGAACATCCCCATGGCCGACCAGACCCGGGGTGCCGAAGGGCAGCCGCCCCTGGCCCTGGCCGGGCAGAAGGTCGCGGTGAATATCTGCTATGAAGATGTCTTCGGCGAGGAGTTGATCCGCAGCCTTCCGGAGGCCACGCTGATGCTCAATATCTCCAATCTGGCCTGGTACGGTGACTCCCTGGCCCAGCCCCAGCACCTGCAGATCGCCCGCCTCCGGGCCCTCGAGACGGGGCGGCCGATGCTGCGTGCCACCAATACCGGAATGACCGCCCTGGTGATGCCCGACGGCACCGTGGCGGCCGTACTTCCTGCCTTCCAGGCCGCGGCGCTGCCGGTGGAGGTGCGTGGCTACCAGGGGCTGACGCCCTACGCCCGCTGGGGCAACGGGCTGGCCGTGGGGCTGGCAGGGCTGGCCCTGCTGGCGTGTGCCGGGTGGCGGCGGAGCTGAGGAGGACGGCGTATCATCGCGGTTCGCCCATCAATACGAAGAAAATCCCCGAACCATGCGCTCCTACCCTACGAACAGTCCCGAAGCCCTGGCCCGCCTGATTGCCATGGCAATTCTTGCCGATGGCCGTCTGGACAACCGGGAAGTGGACTGGATCAAGCACAACGATACGGCCGCCCTGCTGGGCGTCGATCGGGACACCCTGATCCAGGTTCTCCTGGATTGCTGCCGTGACGTGATCAACGAAGCCGAGCAGGAGCGTGTCTTCCTGCTTGAAGACCATCGCCTCGCCCGCCTTGCCGACGATCTCACCGATCCTTCCCTGCAAAAGGTGGCCCTGTCCGCCATGCTGATCCTGGCCAAGACCGATGGTAGCGTGAGCGGCGGCGAGGAGACCCTGCTGCGCTTCCTGATGAGCCGCTGGGGTCTTGCCCTCGAAGACCTGGCCTCCGTCTGACCCGTCCGGGCGGGACTTGCGCCGCCCGTCGCGCTTTCTGCTTTCGAACATAAAACCAAGACCATTCAGGAGGATAGCCATGAGCGACCAGATCAAGTATCTGCTCGACGAATCCCGCATGCCCAAGGCCTGGTACAACATCGCCGCCGACCTGCCGGTGCCCCTGCCGCCACCGTTGCACCCGGGCACCCTACAGCCCCTTGGCCCGTCCGATCTGGCGCCGATCTTTCCGAACGCGATCATCGCCCAGGAGATGTCCACCGAGCGCTGGATCGATATCCCCGAGCCGGTCCGCGAGGTGCTGGCCCAGTGGCGCCCCAGCCCCCTGTTCCGTGCCCGTCGGTTGGAGAAGCTGCTCGGCACGCCGGCCAAGATCTACTACAAGTACGAGGGCGTGTCCCCCGCCGGCAGCCACAAGCCCAATTCCGCCGTGCCCCAGGCCTGGTACAACGCCCAGGAGGGCGTCAAGCGTCTGGCCACCGAGACCGGTGCCGGCCAGTGGGGATCGTCCCTGGCCTACGCGGGCGGGCTCTTCGGGCTGGATGTGACGGTGTTCCAGGTACGTGTTTCCTACGACCAGAAGCCTTATCGACGTGCCCTGATGGAAACCTGGGGCGCGCGCTGCATTGCATCCCCGTCGGCAGAAACCGAGTATGGCCGTGCCGTGATGGCCCGGTACCCGGAGCACATTGGTTCCCTCGGCATCGCCATCTCCGAGGCGGTGGAGGTGGCGGCCAAGAACGACGACACCAAATACGCCCTGGGCTCGGTACTCAACCACGTGCTGTTGCACCAGACCATCGTGGGTGAAGAGGCCATCCTGCAGATGGAGATGGCTGGCGACGATCCGGACGTGGTGGTGGGCTGCGTGGGGGGCGGTTCCAACTTCGCCGGCATTGCCTTTCCGTTCATCGGCCTGCAACTGCGCGGCGGGCCCAACGCCAAGAAGCGCCGCATCGTGGCCGTGGAGCCGTCGGCCTGTCCGTCCCTCAGCCGTGGCAAGTACGCCTATGACTTCGGCGATACGGCGCACCTGACTCCGCTGGTCAAGATGCACACCCTGGGCAGTGACTTCACGCCTCCCGGCCTGCATGCCGGTGGTTTGCGTTACCACGGCATGGCGCCCTTGGTCAGCCATGCGAAGGAACTGGGGCTGATCGAGGCCAAGGGCGTGCATCAGACCGCCTGTTTCGAAGCGGGCGTGATGTTTGCGCGCAGCGAGGGCATCGTTCCCGCGCCGGAAGCCACCCACGCCATCCGCGGTGCCATCGACGAGGCCCTGCGCTGCAAGGCGGAAGGCAAGAGCGAGACCATCCTGTTCTGCCTGTCGGGCCACGGCCACTTCGACATGACTTCCTACACCAACTACCTGTCGGGCAAGCTGACCGACCAACCTTACGATGAACAGGCTCTGGCGCTTGCCCTGGCCGGTCTGCCGAAGGTCGACGCCTGAGATACGGCGCGTTCCGGTGAACGGGGAAGGGGGCCGTGAAGCCCCCTTTCGCATGGTGCTGTCCTGGCGCGGCAAAGACCGCCGGGCCTCGGTCTAAACCCGGAAGCGCGATATCTGGTCCTTCAGACTGACGGCGATACGCTCCAGGCCGACGGCGGCGTCGGCAGCGCCGCGGATGTTCTCCGAGGTGCTTTCAACCATGTTCGAGATCTCCTCGACGCGCTGGGCGATGGAGGTGCTGGCGGCGCTCTGCTCGCGGGTGGCATCGGCAATCTCCCGCACCCGTTCCAGCGTCTGGCGGGCGCCGGCTTCGATGGCCTGCAGCGCCTCGGCAGCCGACGCGGCCAGGGATACGCCGAGATCCACCTCCGGCAGGGCGGCGTTCATGGCGTTGACGGCACTGCTGGTGTCACCCTGGATGCCCGAGATCATCTGCTCGATCTCCGTGGTGGCCGACGAGGTACGCTCAGCCAGTTTGCGCACTTCATCTGCAACGACGGCAAAGCCGCGACCCTGCTCGCCTGCCCGGGCGGCTTCGATGGCGGCGTTGAGGGCCAGCAGGTTCGTCTGCCCGGCGATCTCCTTGATCACATTGGCGATGGACGATACTTGGCCGATGCGCTCTTCCAGCGCCAGGATGCGGCTGGAGGCGCCGGTCACGGTTTCGGACATCTTGCGGATGGCCGCGGAGGCCTGGCCGACCCGCTCGCTTCCTTCCGCCGCCAGACGCATGGCTTCCTGAGAGTTCTGTTCGGTCTCCAGGGCACTGGAGGAAATGTTGCTTGAGCTGACCGTCAGTTCCTCCATGGCTGCTGCCATGGCCGCCGTGGCATCCGACTGCCGCACCGCGGCATCGGCGACCTGGCGGGAAACCCGGCTGATGTGATCGGCGTTGCCCACCAGCTGATTGGCGCCACCGTTGATCTCGCCCATCATCGTGCGCAGTGTTCCCATCATGTTTGACAGGGCCTTGAGCATGGAGCCATCGCGGGCGTCACCCACGGCCACCGTGAGGTCGCCGGCGGCCGCTTGTTGCATGACCGAAGTGGCTTGCCCCGGTTCTCCACCCAATTGGGTGGTGACACTGACGCTGATCCGCCAGCCCAGCAGGCCCAGGATGATCAGCATGACGGCTGAAATGCCGCCGAGGAGCATGGCGGTGCTGCGGAACTCGCGATCGACGTCATCCACATAGATGCCCGTGCCGACGACCCAGCCCCAGGGGGCGAAGCCCGTCGCGTAGGACAGCTTGGGTTGCGGCTCGGTCTCGCCGGGCTTGGGAAACCAGTAGTCCACGAAGCCCCCGCCGGCGTTGGCGGTCCCGATCAGTTCGGCAAAGATGCTCTTGCCCTTGGCGTCCTTCAGGCCGCTGGCGTCCGTGCCTTCCCGATCGGGCTTGGGCGGCATCAGTACATAGTGACTGCGTTGATCCACCACGAAGAGATAGTTCGTCTTGTCGTAGCGCATGTTGCGAAGGGTTTCGACGGCAGCCTTGCGCGCATCGGCGTCGCTCAGTGTCCCCGCCTGGGCGAGCTTGTGGAAGTGGTCGATGACCCCGCTGCCGGTCTCGACGAGATGCTTCGTCTGGAGTTTGCGGTCTTCGATCATGCTGCTGCGCACATTGAACAGGCTCGCAGTGCACAGGACGACCAAGCCGACCAGCGCCAGGGCAACGAGAAGCCGGATGCGCGTGGCGACATGCATGTTTTCAAGATTCATGGTGGGATACCTTCCTCAGCGCCGATTTGTGTCGGGGGAACGGAACCGTCATCGGGTGATGCAGACCTTTATTTTATTTCCCCCATTTACCGAGATCTGTTCACTAACTTGACACTTTGGGAAGTGACGGCACGGGTCCGCGTTTGGGTTGCCCGTGCCATCAGGCATTCCCTGACCGTGGAAACCCAGTAAAATCCGCGTTTTGCCCAAATTCGCGCGGCCCGTGCCGCGGAGCGCTCATGTCCGTCCAAAAACCGACTTTCCAGCAGATCATCCTGCGCCTCTCGAACTTCTGGGCCGAGCACGGCTGCACCCTGCTCCAGCCCTACGACATCGAGGTCGGCGCGGGCACCTTCCATACCGCCACCTTCCTGCGCTCCATCGGGCCCGAGCACTGGAATGCCGCCTACGTGCAGCCTTCCCGTCGCCCGAAGGATGGCCGTTACGGGGAAAACCCCAACCGGCTCCAGCACTACTACCAGTACCAGGTGGTGCTCAAGCCGTCGCCGGTGAATATCCAGGAGCTGTACATCGACAGCCTGCGGGCGCTGGGCATCGACCCCAACGCCCACGACATCCGCTTTGTCGAGGATGACTGGGAGTCGCCCACCCTGGGGGCCTGGGGCCTGGGTTGGGAGGTCTGGCTGGATGGTATGGAAGTCACCCAGTTCACCTATTTCCAGGAAGTGGGCTCCCTGAGCTGCAAGCCGGTGCTGGGCGAGATCACCTACGGTCTCGAGCGTTTGGCCATGTACCTGCAGGGCGTGGAAAACGTCTATGACCTGGTGTGGTCCGTGGGTCCCGATGGCACGCCGGTCACCTACGGCAACGTCTATCACCAGAACGAGGTGGAGCAGTCCACCTACAACTTCGAACACTCCAATGTGGACTGGCTGTTCCGCCTGTTCGGCGAATACGAGGCCGAGGCCAAGCGTCTGATGGCGGTGCCGCTGGTGCTGCCGGCCTTCGAGATGGTCATGAAGTGCTCCCACACCTTCAACCTGCTCGATGCCCGCGGCGCCATCTCCGTGACCGAGCGCGCTGCCTACATCGGCCGCGTGCGCGCATTGGCCCGTGAAGTGGCCCAGGCCTATTACAACTCCCGTGAAGCCCTCGGCTTCCCGATGCTGAAGAAGGAGGCCGCGTGATGACCAGCGCGACCCTGCTCGTAGAACTATTGACCGAAGAACTACCGCCCAAAGCTCTGCCCAGGCTGGGCCAGGCCTTTTCCAATGGCATCGTGGCCGGGCTGCGTGCCCGTGGGCTGGCGACCGCCGATGGGGCCTTCCGCTGGTTTGCCACGCCGCGCCGCCTGGCGGTGACCATCTCGAACGTGGTCTCCGAAGCGGCTGCCAAGGACGTGACCGAGAAGATCATGCCGGTGTCCGTGGCGCTGACCGCTGATGGCCAGCCGACGCCGGCCCTGGGCAAGAAGCTCGAGGCCAAGGGCATTCCCCTGTCTGCCGTGGCCAGCTTCGAGCGCCGCATGGACGGCAAGGCCGAGGCCCTGTTCTACACCTCCACGGTGGCGGGTGCGAAGCTCGCCGATGTGCTCGGCGGCATCGTCCAGGACGCCCTCAAGCAACTGCCCATTCCCAAGGTGATGCGTTGGGGTGATGGTGACGCCACCTTCGTGCGCCCCGCCCACAAGCTGACCCTGCTGCACGGTGCCGACGTGGTGCCGGGCTCGGTGCTCGACATCCAGTCCGGTCGTACCACCAAGGGCCACCGTTTCATGAGCCGTGGCGAGATCGAGATCGCTACCGCCGACGCCTACGAGCCAACCCTGCTGGCCGAAGGCAAGGTCATCCCCGACTTTGCCGAGCGTCGCGCCAACATCGAGAAGCAGCTCGTCACCGAGGCAGGCCGTCAGGGCGCCACCCTGGGCGAGTACGCCGATCTGCTCGAGGAAGTGACCGCCCTGGTCGAGCATCCGACGGTCTATGTCGGCGAGTTCGAGGCCGAGTTCCTGGCCGTGCCCCAGGAGTGCCTGATCCTCACCATGCGGGCCAACCAGAAGTACTTTCCCCTGTTCGATGCCGAAGGCAAGCTGCTCAACCGCTTCCTGATCGTCTCCAACATGGAGCTGGCCGATCCGTCCAATATCATCACCGGCAACCAGCGCGTGGTGCGCCCGCGCCTGTCCGATGCCCGTTTCTTCTTCGAACAGGACATCAAGGCCGGCCTGACTTCCCGGGTGGTCAAGCTGGATGCCGTGGTCTACCACAACAAGCTCGGCTCCCTGGGTGATCGGGTGCAGCGTCTGTCCATCGTCGCTCGCAAGATCGCGGGCATGCTCGGGGCTGACGAGAACCTGGCCAACCGCGCCGCGCTGCTGTCCAAGGCCGACCTGCTGACCGACATGGTCGGCGAGTTCCCCGAACTGCAGGGCACCATGGGGCGCTACTACGCCCTCGCCGAAGGGGCATTCCCGGTGGTGGCCGAAGCCATCGAGCAGCACTACCGTCCGCGTTTTGCCGGCGACGCCCTGCCGGACAGCAACATCGGCCGCGCCCTGGCCCTGGCCGACAAGCTCGATTCCCTGACCGGTTTCTTCGGCATCGGCCAGATTCCGACCGGCGACAAGGATCCGTTCGGACTGCGCAGGGCGGCCCTGGGCGTGCTGCGCATCCTGATGGAGGCACCCCTGCCCCTTGATCTGGACAGTCTGATCAAGGAGTCGGCTGCGGCCTTCCCGCCGGGCAAGCTGGGTTCCGAGGTGGCAGCCCCGCTCTACGACTTCATGCTCGAGCGGCTACGCAACACCCTGCGTGATGCCGGTCATTCCCAGGACGTGGTGGATGCGGTGCTGGCCCTCAAGCCGACCCGTATCGATCTTGTGGTGCCCAAGCTTGATGCCGTGCTGGCCTTCCAACAACTGCCCGAAGCTGCGGCCCTGGCTGCCGCGAACAAGCGGATCGTCAACATCCTCAAGAAGGCCGAGGGTGAAATCGGTGAGCCCGACGTGGCCCTGCTGGTCGAGGATGCCGAGAAGGCCTTGTTCCACGCCATTGTGGAGGTGGCGCCCCTGGCGCGCTCCCACTTCCAGAACGAGGCCTACACCGACGCCCTGCGTGTGCTGGCCGGCCTGCGGGCGGCGGTGGACCGCTTCTTCGATGAGGTGATGGTGATGGCCGAGGAGCCTCTGATCCGTCAGAACCGTCTGGCCCTGCTCAACCAGCTGGCCGGCCTGATGAACCAGGTGGCCGATATCTCCCGTCTGTCCGCCTGAGGGCAAGCCATGAAGATCATCGTGCTCGACCGGGATGGGGTCATCAACTTCGACTCCGACCAGTTCATCAAGTCTCCGGACGAATGGAAGCCGATCCCCGGCTCCCTCGAAGCCATTGCCCGCCTCAACGAAGCGGGCTGGCGGGTGGTGGTGGCTTCCAACCAGTCCGGGGTCGGGCGCGGGCTCTTCGACATGGATACCCTCAATGCCATCAACGAGAAGATGACCAAGGCCCTCGGCCAGGTGAGCGGGCGGCTGGACGCGATCTTCTTCTGCCCCCATGCGGCGGACTCCCCGTGTGCCTGCCGCAAGCCCAAACCGGGCATGTTCCTGGAGATCGCCCAGCGCTTCAACGTTGATCTCAAGGGCATGCCGGTGGTCGGTGATAGCCTGCGCGACCTGCAGGCAGGGGTTGCGGTGGGTTGCAAGCCCTATCTGGTGAAGACCGGAAAGGGCAGCAAGACCGCGCTTGATCCTGCCCTGCCCGAAGGCACCGAGATCTTCGCCGACCTGGCGGCCGTGGTCGCGCACCTAACTGCTTGAGAGATGCCCCCGTGGTCCTGATCCGCAACCTCCTCTTCATGCTGGCCCTGGCCGTGTTCACGCCCCTTTATGCGCTGATCGGCATGGCCAGCTTTCCGTTTGGTCCCAAGACCCGTCACAAGTTGATCCGTGGATGGCCGCGCATCATGGCCTGGGTCATCAAGCACGTGCTGGGCATCCCCTACCGTGTGATCGGCCGGGAGAACATTCCGGTGGGCCCGGCCATCGTGGTTTCCAAGCACATGTCGGCGTGGGAGACCATCATGCTGCAGGACATCTTCCCGCCCATGGTTTTCGTCATGAAGAAGGAGATCCACAAGGTGCCCTTCTTCGGGTGGGGAATCTCCCAGATGCCGATGATCGCCATCGACCGGGCTGCCGGCAAGGACGCGCTGACCCAGGTGGAGGCCCAGGGGCGGGATCGTCTGGCCCATGGTTTTTGGGTGACGATCTTTCCCGAGGGGACGCGCGTGGCCCCGGGAAGCAAGAAACGGTACAAGGCTGGCGCCTCGTGGCTGGCCGCGCAGACGGGAACCCCGGTGGTGCCCGTGGCCCACAATGCCGGGGAATTCTGGCCGCGCAATGCCTTCTTCAAGCGTCCTGGCGAAGTGGTGGTGAGTGTCGGCCCGGTGATCGATACCACCGGCCTGACCGCGGAGGAAATCAATGCGCGCGCCGAAGCCTGGGTTGAGGGCGAAATGCGCCGGCTGTTTCCCCATCATTACCGCACGCCGCGCAGCAAGGAAGCCAGCACGGCGTGACGGCGACGCCTGCGGAGGCCCGCGAGATTGTCCTGGACGGGCGGCGGGTTTCCTACAGCTTGCGGCGGAGCGCCCGCAAGACGCTCGGTCTGCGCATTGACCACCGTGGGCTGACCGTGGGCGTGCCCCTGCGTGCCCGACTTCCCGATGTGGAATCCTTCATCCGCAGCCACGCCCGGTGGATAACAGACAAGCTCGCCACCCGCTCCGCCGCGGCCGATGTACCGCGTTTCGAGCCCAGGGACGGGGCCGCATTGCCGCTTCTGGGGGATGTCTGGCGCCTGCAAATTGGGCGGGGCAACAATCGGGTCGTCTGGCATGAGGCGGGGCCGGAACCTGTCATGGAGCTGGCCTTGCGGGCCGGGGGCGATGCCCGCCAGCTCTTGTTGCGGGGCCTGCAGGAGCGGGCTTTGGCGGTGTTCTGCCATCGGGTGGAGGAGTTTTGTCTGCGCCTCGGGCGACCGGTGCCGGCCGTCGGGCTGTCCAGCGCGCGTACCCGTTGGGGAAGCTGCAGCGTGCGTAGCGGCATTCGGCTGCATTGGCGTTTGATCCACCTGCCGCTTCCATTGATTGACTATGTGGTTGCCCACGAGGTGGCCCATCTGGTCGAGATGAACCACTCACCCCGTTTCTGGTCTGTGGTGGCGTCCCTCTACCCCGAGCATGTGGCGGCACGCCAGGCCCTCCGCAAGGCCGGCGCAGCGCTTCCTGCCCTTTGATACAAGGAAAACTCCATGCGTCTGCTTCACACCATGCTCCGCGTCGGCGATCTTGATCGTTCCATCGCCTTTTATACCGAAGTTCTGGGGATGCGCCTGCTGCGCCGCCGGGATTATCCGGACGGCAAGTTCACGCTGGCCTTCGTCGGCTACCAGGACGAAGCGGCCGGGGCGGTGCTCGAACTGACCCACAACTGGGGTGTCGAGTCGTATGAGCTGGGTACGGCCTATGGCCATATTGCCCTCGAAGTGCCCGACGCCTACGCCGCGTGTGAAACCATCAAGGCCCGTGGCGGCAAGGTGGTGCGCGAGGCCGGCCCGATGAAGCACGGCAGCACGGTCATTGCCTTTGTCGAGGATCCGGATGGATACAAGATCGAACTGATTCAGGCCAAGGGGGCCGATGCCCGGTGAAGAGGTGTGGGCGCAGGTGCGTAAATCGACAGCGCAGTCCGGTTGAGCCCCTGCGGCGCACCATAATCCTTGTCGGGCTGCGTTTCTCGGCAAGAGCTCGAACCCGTCGCTACGACCTCTTCACCAGTGCCGAGTCCCGGTCCGCCCCGCTACCGCATCGGCGCATGTCCGGGTTCAGCGAAGTTTGAAAGCCTCGCTCAGGGCCGCCAGTTCGTGCTTCAGCTCCGCCAGGGCGGTGGAGGCGTTGCCAAGCTTTCTTTCCCGGCCCATACGCTCCAGTTGCTGGGCCTTGGCCTGGGCCCGTCCCGCGCAGAAGTTTGACACGGCGCCCTTGAGGGCGTGGGCGCTCCCGTAAAGGGCGTCGGCGTCACCGGCCTTCACCGCGGCCTCGACTTCGGCCAGCAGGCGCGGTTCGTCTTCGCTGTACATCACCATCAGCTGGGCCAGCAAGTCTTCGTCGTCACCCAGGTTGGAGAGTACCTGCTCCCGGTCGAAAATCGGACCGCTGGGCGGCGGCGACTCGGTTTCGGGCGCGGGCGCCGGATCATTGTGGCCGGCTTGCAGGATCAGGGCCTCGACAAGATCGGGCGCGTGCACGGGCTTGGAGAGGTATCCGTCCATGCCCGCTTGCAGGCAGCGCTCCCGGTCACCCTTCATGGCATGGGCGGTCATGGCAATGATCGGGGTGCGCTCCATGCCTGCCGACTCCCGTTGGCGAATCACGGCGGTGGCTTCGAAGCCGCCCATGACGGGCATCTGCACATCCATCAGGATGGCGTCGAAATGGGTCGCCGCATGGAGGTCAAGGGCTTCCTGGCCATTGTTGGCGACTTCGACGCGATGCCCCAGCTTGGTCAGCAGGCGGATGGCCAGCGTCTGATTCACCACGTTGTCCTCGGCGAGCAGCACGTGGAGCTGGCGGCGCTGCTCGCGCAAGGAGTGACGCGTGATCAGGGGGCGCTCATCGATGGGGTCCACCGACAAGAGAATGGCGTTGAGCAGATCGGAGGCTTCAACCGGCATGGGCAGGTAGGCGGCGATGCCCAGCTCGCGGCAGCGCGCGCCGTCGCCACGGCGGCCCTCGACCGCCAGCATGATCACGCAGGGCTGCGGCAGGTTCGAGCTGGTGATCGTCTCCGCCAGGGAGAAGCCCTCCGAGTCGGGTAGCTGGGTGCCGAGCACCACGACCCGATAGGGGAGATTGTTGCTGGCCGCCTGGGTAAGTTCACGCAGGCAGGTGTTGGCGTCGGGCGCGTAGGTGGGGGCCATCCGCCACTGACCCAGCAGTTCGATGAGGGTGTGGCGTTCGACGGGATTGTCCACTGCGACGAGGACGGGCAGACCTTCCAGATGCGCCCGTTCTTCCGTCACGGCACTGGCCTGACCGGGTTCGAAGTGGGCGCTGAAATGGAAGGTGCTTCCCTGGCCCGGGGTGCTTTCCACGCGAATCCTGCCCCCCATGGCCTGAACCAGCTGGGCGCTGATGGTCAGCCCAAGGCCCGTGCCGCCGTAACGGCGGGTGGTGGAGGAGTCCGCCTGGGAGAAGGCCTCAAAGATCAGATCCTGCTTTTCGGGGGGAATGCCGACTCCCGTGTCCTGTACGCTGAACTGGATGGATATCCGTTCGTCCGTCGGGGCGCCGGGCTGGACGATCACGCTGACGCCCCCTTCGTTGGTGAACTTGATGGCGTTGGAGAGGAGGTTGATCAGGACCTGGCGCAAGCGATGCGGGTCGCCTACCAGGCTGTCGGGAGCTTCCGGTGCGACCTGAACACTGAGCAACAGATCTTTCTCGGAGGCCCGTTGCTGAAGGGTTCTGACGGCCAGGGCGACGCAGTCCCGCAGGCTGAAGTTGATGTGTTCGAAATCGAGCTTGCCGGCCTCGATCTTCGAGAAGTCGAGAATGTCGTTGATGATGCCGAGGAGGGCGTTTGCAGAACTCTTCACCAGGGTCAGATATTCGCGCTGTTCCTCGTCGAGTTCGGTCTCCAGGGCAAGGTCGGTCATGCCCAGGATGGCATTCATGGGCGTACGGATCTCGTGACTCATGTTGGCGAGGAAGTCGCTCTTGGAGCGGCTGTTGGCTTCAGCGGATTCTTTCGCCTGCCGCATGATGCGTTCGGCCTCCTTGCGGTCCCCGATATCCCGCAAATAGGCCGTGATCAGGCGGCTACCCCCGCTTTCCAGCGCGACGAGGGCCATTTCCACCGGAAATTCGTCGCCATTGCAGCGCTTGGCCATCGTTTCGACGCGTTGTCCCAGGGTGTCGCCAAGGGGGGCCTCCAGGAGTTGTTTTAACTTGGCGGCGTGGATCTCGCGCAATGATTCGGGAAAAAGAAGCTCCGACACGGGTTGATGCAAGGCATCGGCCCTGGAAATCCCGAAGGTGCGCTCGGCCGCCGGGTTGAACTCGAGGATGCGGCCGTTGGCGTCAACGGTGATGATGCTGTCGAGGGCGGCTTCCGCGATAGCCCGATTGCGAAGCTCGCTCGCCGACAGGGCTGACTGGCCGTCGAAAAGGCGGATGGACGTCCAATTGAGGGCGTCCACCAGCTTGCGGATCTCGACGGCAGAACTTGTTTCGTGAAGCGTGTCGCCCTGGCAGTTTTCCATGCCCTCGGCAAAGGCGGTGGCCCGCTCCAGGCTGCGGAGGGGGGGGCGCAGGAAGATAAGGATTGTTGCCGTGCCGATCAAGAGGGTCAGCACGCCCGCCACAGCACTGTCCTGGAGGATGTGATGGAGGCTGTCGATGGCGGCAGCCGGATGGATCTCGCTGCGCAGCCAGCCCATCGGCGCGATCTCGCCGATGCCGACCCAGGCGACGATGGTGGAGCGTCCGGCCGTGACGTCGACGCTGCTGGCGCGGCGGCCCTGATTCGGGAGGGGGAAGGGGGTGGCGATGTCCGGCTCGGGGGTCAGCGCTGTGGTGCTCGTGGCACGGTGTACGCTTGCGAGCGGGATGCCCTGCCGGTCGGTGACCGTGAGTCGAAGAATGGCGGTGTTGCCAGCGACTTCAAGGAGGTGCGCGGTGATGGCACGACGGTCGCCTGCTGCGACGTGTGGTTCCAGTGCGGCGGCCAGATGCCGGGAGAGTTCATCGGCATGGGCGCGTTCCAGTCGTTCCACGTAGCCGGCTTGTTCGAAACCCGTGTAAAGGGAGTAGGCCAAGACCGACAGCGTCAGCAGCAGTGCAAACAGCGCGGTGAGTTGCTGACGGAGGGAATGCAGCCCAAGACGGTCTGCCACGTCGTGGAGCAGTCGGCTCATTCTTCATCGTCCTTATAGCGCTCGCGGATCGCCAGCACTGCCGACCATTGGTCGAAAAAGGCATCCACGCACGTGGGGTCGAAGTGTTGACCGCGTTCCCCCTTCAGGAACGCTACCGCCCGGTCAAGCTCCCAGGCGGGCTTGTAGGGTCGCGCCGAGGTGAGGGCGTCGAACACATCAGCGACCGCAACGATCCGCCCGGACAGCGGAATCGCTTCTGCGGCAAGGCCTCCGGGATAGCCGCTGCCGTTGAATTTCTCGTGATGACTGAGGGCAATCTCTGCGGCCAGTTGAATCATGGGCGAGGAGGAGCCCTTGAGGATGTCGTAGCCGATGGTGGCGTGGCGGCGCATGATTGCCATCTCCTCGTCGGTCAGGCGCCCTGGCTTTAGAAGGATGTGATCCGGCGTCCCAACCTTGCCCACGTCATGCATGGGAGCGGCACTCAGGATGCGCTCACACAGTTCAGGTTCAAGCCCCAGGCGCTGGGCAATCAGTTGTGAGTAGTGGGCCATGCGCAGAATGTGGGCGCCGGTTTCCGGATCACGGAATTCGGCTGCACGGGCCAGACGGGCAATGGTCTCCCTTTCGCGTGCCACGATGTCTGCCGTCTTGTGGATGACGGCCTGGCGCAGGTCGTCGTTCCAGCTGCGTAGCCGGGTGTGGCTGTTGCGCAGGGCGAGCATGGTGCGCACACGGGGGTCGAACTCGTGGCGATCGATGGGCTTGGTCAGGAAATCGTTGGCACCGGCGGTCAGGCTCTGGTAGCGGATTTCCTTTTCATGGGCGGCGGTGACCATCAGGATCGGTACTACGTCAGCCGGGTGAAACTGGCGTACCGCGTCAATGAACTCGATACCGTTCAGATCGGGCATCATGTAATCGACAATGATGAGGTCGGGCTCGTGGGCGCCGCACCAGTCGAGGCCTTCCCTTGGCGAGGTGAAACACACGATCTCAGTGCCGGCAGGGGCGAGTTTGCGGACCAGAGCCTGAATCAGGGTCAGGTTGAGGGGGGTGTCGTCAACAATGGCAATGGCCATGGGGGCTCCGTGGGGAGGGGCACACAGGCCTTTCCCGGTGACGTGGTGGAACTCAGATTATCGGCCCGGCATCCTCGAAGTTTAACCACGGCCTTTGGGCTGTGGGTATCGCCATGGCATTGTCCTGGCGGGCGTCGGCAGGGGCGATGCACGGCAGCGTCAGGGTGAAACAAGTGCCGGAGCCCGGGGTGCTCCCCACCTGGATTTGTCCGCCCAGGGTGCAGGTGACGAGGTTGTAGACGATGTAGAGTCCGAGCCCGCTGCCTCCCGTTCCAAGGCGGGTGGTGAAAAACGGGTCGAATATCCGCTGCAGGCTGCTCTCATCAATGCCGATCCCGTTGTCGGCAATGCGGATGCTGACACTGTCGGCCTGGGCCTGGGTGCTCACCACGATGCGCCCCCCCGCGTGGCCTGGAAAGGCATGGATCAGCGCATTGCCGATCAGGTTGGTGAGGATCTGGCCGAGCGCGCCCGGATAGCTGTCCATGCGCAGGGTGTCCGCGGGGGCAATGTCGAGGGTGCAATGGGAAGCCTTCAGCATGGGCCCGAGGGTGACGGCGATTTCGTGAAGCATTTCACCGAGTTCAAAGGGGCGACGCTTTTCGCTGCTTTGATCGACCGCAACCTGTTTGAAGCTGCGGACCAGTTCCTGGGCGCGCAGGAGGCTGCGCATGAGCAGATCGCCGGCTTCCCGGGCGTCGTTCACGTAGGTCTCGAAGCTGCTCCGGCGCAATTCGCCGGATGCGAACTCCTGCGCCATCGCCTCCGTGCGGACGGCGAGGGTGGTGGCGACCATCACGCTGTTGCCGATGGGGGTGTTGAGTTCGTGGGCGATGCCCGCGACGAGTGAGCCGAGGGCGGCCAGCTTTTCACGGCGCACCAGCTCGTCCCGGGCCTGGCTCAGGGTTGCCAGGGTGGCCTGCAGTTCGGCGGTGCGATCGGCAACCCTTCGCTCCAGGCCTTCGTTGAGTTCTTCAATGTGCCCCTGGATGCGCCGAAGTTCGGAGATGTCCACGAGTGACCACAGGCCGCAGTCTTCCCCGTGGATACGCAAGCGGCAGCCGGATACCAGGCAGGTGGCGATCTCGTCGCGACCACGGGGCCGAATGCGTACCTCGCGTTGATCAACGACCTCGTCACCGGCGATGCGCGCGTAGAGGTCGTCGTAAACCTCCGTGTCCACCCAGAAGCCAAGCTCACCCGTGCTGCGGGTCAGGACAGCCTGGCGTTGGAGACCGAAGAGGTTCTCCCAGGCCGGGTTGGCGTCCACATGGGTGCGGTCGGCAAGGCGGGTGACGGACATGGCGACCGGCGCAGAGGCGAAGATCCGGGAGAATTTTGCCTGGCTCTCCTGCAGGGCATCGTCGGCAGCCTTCTGCTCGGAAACATCCCGAACAATCGCGATCAGGCAGGCCTGTCCTTCGATCACGATGCTGGAGGCGTTGAGCAGGCAGTGGCGCCGTGAGCCGTCACGGGTGCCGATGGTGCAGGGAAAGTTGCGCACGGCCCCGTCCCTGTTGACCCGGTCGACCACGGTGGCGCGCTCTTCGGGAATGGGCCACAGACCCAGGTCCACAGAACGGGTGCCGATGGCTTCCTCCCGCGACCAGCCCACTAGCTGGACAAAGGCCTGGTTGAGCTCAAGCAGGGTGCCGTCGGCAAGTCGGCTGATGGTGATGTAGTCGGGACTGCAATGAAAGGCCGCGGAAAAGATGGCCTCGGAGATCCGCTGTGACTCGGTGGCGGCCCTTTCGGCCCGTTCGAGCCGCAACTGCTCGCTGATGTCGCGAAACACGGTGAGTACGCAGGCCCGCGTACCGATCTGCAGCAGGCAGGCTCGGGCAAGGGTTTCAATGACGCTTCCGTCCCACCGGCGCAGGGTGATCGGCATGTTGTGAACAGATCTGCCCGCACGCAGACGCTCGAGTACGGTGTTTTCATCCTCTGCCCTGGACCACATGCCGAATGCCTGGCCGCGCTGGCCGACGCACTCTTCGTGGTCGTAGCCCAGGGTGGCGCTCCAGTTCAGGTTCATGTCGATGAGGCGCGCGTCTTCGAGGCTGCTCAGGGTCACCAGATCGGGCAGGAAGCGGAAGACTTCGGAGAAGCGCTCATGGGCCGCATCCAGGGCGTGTTCGGCCTGCATGCGGTGTGCCTGTTCGTCCTTCAGGGCGTCCGCCAGGCGGCCGGCCAGCCGGCGCGCCGAGACCAGCCGTGTCCAGAGAAGGCCGATGGCAGCGAGGGTTGTCCCGACGAGCAGTGTCACGACAAGCGGTGACATCAGGGACGCACTCCCACGCTCTGACCGAGGGTGCGCAAGAGGGTGGCCATCGTGTCGAAGCCCATGTCATAGAATCGCTGCAGCAAGGGGGCCAGGTGCCCCAGGGCGAGTAGCAGGACACCAAAGCCGACTGTCAGGGTGATGGGGAAGCCGATGGCGAAGAGGTTCAGTTGGGGCGCGGCGCGGGTCAGGATGCCCAGGGCGATGTTGGTGATGAGCAGGGCGGTGACCACCGGAAGCGCCATCAGCAGGCCTGCCGCGAAGATCATTGCGCCGGAGCGGACCAGTACCATCCATCCCTCCTTGTTCAGGTTGGTGCTGCCGATCGGGAACCACTCGAAACTTCTGGCCAGGGTGTCCAGCATCAGCAGGTGGCCATTGAGCGACAGGAAGACCAGGGTGGCGAGAAGGGTCAGGAATTCCGCCACCACCGCCGTCTGCCCGCCCGCCAGGGGGTCGAAGAAGGTGGCAAACGAGAGGCCCATCTGCAGGCTGATGAGTTCGCCCATCAGGTCCAGGGCAGCAAAGGCCACTCGCATCGCCAGGCCCATCGCGATACCGATCAGCGTTTGCTCGAAGAGGATCAGCAGACCGGCCCAGGAGTCGAGGGGAACCGCCGGGACCGAGGGAAAGGCAGGGGCGAGGCCGACTCCCACGGCCAGCCCGACCACCAGTTTGACGCGCCGGGGCAGGGAGTTGTTGCCGAACACGGGGCCGGCACCGATCAGACCCAATACCCGTGCCAGGGGAAATGCGAAGGCGGCCAGCCAGGCATCGAGCTGGGCCGCGGTGACGGTCAGCATGGGCCGCGGCCTCAGCCGATCATCGCCGGGATGTTCTCGAACAGGCGCCGGATGAAGTCGGTCATCATCGTGATCATCCACGGCCCGGCCAGCACCAGGGTGATGAAGGTGGCGATCAGTTTGGGCACGAAGGACAGGGTCTGTTCGTTGATCTGGGTTGCGGCCTGAAAGATCGAGATGATGAGGCCGGTGGCAAGGGCCGCAATGAACAGGGGGGCCGAGATCAGCAGGGTGAGTTCCAGGGCCTGGCGGCCCAGGTCGATGACGGTCGTGGGGGTCACGGGGGCTCTCCTATCCGAAACTCTGCACAAGGGAGGCGATCAGCAGATTCCAGCCGTCCACCAGCACAAAGAGCATGATCTTGAAGGGCAGGGCAACGATGGCCGGGCTCATCATCATCATGCCCATGGACATCAGCACCGAGGCGACGACCATGTCGATGATCAGAAAGGGAATGAAGACGATGAAGCCGATCTGGAAGGCAGTCTTGAGTTCGGAGGTGACGAAGGCCGGGATCACCACCCGCATCGGCAGGTCTTCGGCCTTATCCACCCGAGGGGTCTTGGCCAGTTTGGAGAACAGGTTGAGGTCGGGTTCCCGAACCTGCTTGAGCATGAAGGTCTTGACCGGGACGGTGGCACGATCAAGGGCTTCGTTGAAGGTGATGCGATTCTCCGACAAGGGTTGCCAGGCTTCGGTGTAGACCTTGTCAATCACCGGAGACATGATGAAGAAGGTGAGGAACAGGGACAGGCCGATCATCACCTGGTTGGGTGGCGAGGTCTGGGTGCCCATGGCGTGACGCAACAGGGACATGACGATGATGATCCGGGTGAAGCTCGTCATCATCAGTACGACTGCGGGCAGGAAGCTCAGGGAGGTGAGCAGCAGCAGGGTCTGGATGGACAGACTGTACTGGGTGCCGCCGCCGCCAGCAGGCGTGCTGGTGAGCGCGGGCATGGCCTGGGCCAGGACGGGCAGGGGCAACAGCAGGAGCAGTGGGGCGCAGCGCCGGAACATGAGGGGGAGGTGTTTCATCTGGAACGGCGTTCGAGGGTCTGCTTGAGCCAGGTCTGGAAGTCCTTGCCGCCGGAAAGGGAGCGGCCTCCATCGGGATCCCGAGGGATGTCTCCCGCGTCGAGGGTGTGCAGGGTATTCACCCGCCCGGGAGCGACTCCGAGTACCAGTATCCTGTCCGCCACTTCCACCAGTACGACTCTCTCCCGCGGACCGACGGCCGCGGCACCAAGGATCTTCAGCATGGCCCCGGCCTGCGTGTTGCCACCCCCGATACGCCGCAGGATGTGCAGTGTCGCGTAAAGCAGGCCGATCACCAGGCCCAGGCCGAGCAGCATCTGGATCACGCTTCCCGTGGCATCAAGAGTGCTGCCATCCGCGGAGATCGCGGGGCCGGTCAGAAGCAGCAAGCCGGCAGCATGAAGCGGAGAGGGCATGGCGGGCGGGCGTGTAGGGGAGTCTGGCCGTCAGCTTATTCCCCAAGCCTGGCCCTGCATGGCTTGATTAGGCATGTAAAACAGGCATATTTTTGTGCTTTACGCCTTTGCCGGCGAACTGCCTGATGTGCTATCAATCAAAGGGAGTGTCGGGTTCAGGAGGTGTGATCATGCTGCTGTGGCATCGTGACATCCAGCCGGTGGCTGGCGCGTCTGACAAGAACGTTCCGGAGTTGTCCTCTGGCAGCGCCTATGAGGCCAAGCGCCAGCGGGCTCTGCAGATACTCGGGGAGCGCTGGCTGCTGCATCGGGCCAATGCGCCGGACCGGCGGCCGATACGCTCGGTGCTGGCCCGGCCTGCGGGGCGCCCGGTTTCCCCGTGATGCCGCCCGCCGGGCGGCTTAGTTGCGGAGTTTCCGGATGCGTTCCGCCGGCGTGATGATGTCGGTCAGGCGGATGCCGAACTTGTCGTTCACCACCACCACTTCGCCTTGCGCGATCAGGGTGCCGTTGACCAGTACATCCATCGGCTCGCCCGCCAGCCCGTCCAGTTCCACCACCGATCCGTGGGCCAGCTGCAGCAGGTTACGGATGGCGATTTTGGTGCGTCCCAGTTCCACGGTGAGCTGCACCGGGATATCCAGGATCATGTCGTAATCGTTGATTGATCCGCCCTTGGCTCCCGTCTGGCCAAAATCCGGGAAGAGCTGGCTGGCTGGCTTGGCCTGGTAGGGGGATCCATCGTCCTCGGCCGGCTCGGCCGGATCGGTGAGACCCTCCGCCGCCGCCTGCTCCTGCATGGCCGCAGCCCAATCGTCGTCGCTGATCTGGTTTTCGTCGGGGGTGTCGGTTTCTGACATGGTGTGCTCCTAGCCCTTGGTCGTGGCTTCTTCTTCCTGGGCGAGGAAGCGTTCCACCTTGAGGGCGTATTGGCCGCGCTGGATGCCGTAGCGGCATTCCATGAACGGTATGCCGTCCACTTCCGCCTGCACGGTATCCGGGATGTTGAGGGGAATCACGTCGCCCGGCTTCATGTGGACGATATCCCGCAGGGTGACCGTGGCGGTGCCCAGACGTGCCACCAGGGTGACCTCCGCAGTCTGCAACTGTTTTCCCATCATATTCACCCAGCGATTGTCCTGGGTGATGTGGTCGCTCTGCATGGTCGAGTAGAGCGTCTCGCGGATGGGCTCCAGCATCGAATACGGGAAGCAGAAGTGCATCTCTGCCTGGGATCCGCCGAATTCGAGGGTGAAGGACGCTGCCACGACGATCTCGCTGGGCGTGGCGATGTTGGCAAACTGGGGGTTCATTTCCGAGCGCACGTACTCGAATTCGAGCTTCTGCACGGGTGCCCAGGCTTTGGCATATTCGTCGAAGGTGACCTTCAGCAGGCCCTGGATGATGCGTTGCTCCGTCGGGGTGAAGTCGCGGCCTTCCACCCGCGTATGGAAGCGGCCGTCCCCGCCGAAAAGGTTGTCCACCACCAGAAACACCAGGTTGGGGTCGAGGACGACGAGCCCGGTACCACGAAGGGGTTTGGAGATGAATAGGTTCAGGTTGGTGGGAACCACCAGGTTGCGCACGAACTCGCTGAACTTCTGGACCTTGATGGGGCCGACCGAGACTTCGACGTTACGGTGCATGTAGTTGAACATGCCGATGCGCAGGTAGCGGGCGAAGCGCTCATTGATGAGCTCCATGGTGGGCATGCGCCCACGCACGATTCGCTCCTGCGTCGCCAGGTTGTAGTCCCGGACCCCGCTGGCGTTCTCTTCCGCCTGCTCGGTGTCATCACCCTCCCCGGTGACGCCCTTGAGCAGGGCGTCAACTTCTTCCTGGGAGAGAAAGTCCTGGGCCATGACGAGATACCCCGTTACTGCACGATGAACTGGTTGAACAGCACTGCAAGCACCGGCCCGTCGTCTTCCGGGCGGTTGCGTTTGTTCTTCTTTTTCGGGTTTGGCGCGTAGCCGAGCACATCGTTGGCCTCTTCCTTGATCTCGTCGGCGAGCTCCTCCCGGCCCTCGGAGCTGACCAGATCGGAGGGCTTCTTGGAGGACAACAGCATGATGATGCGGTGCTTCAGTTCAGGCATGTAGAGCTTCAGGGAGTCTCCCACCTTGGCGTCGGCAACCCGAAGCACCATCGTGGATTGGAGGAAGTGCTCTCCCTCTTCCGGCGCCAGGTTGACCGTGAACTGCTCCAGCTGCACGAAGATCGGCGGCTTGGAAGGGTCCACCTTGACCTTGGGGGGCTCGTGGGACACTGCCTCTTCCTCGGCTTCTTCGCCCTCTGCGTGTTTCTTCTTGCCCATCATCATGAAGGCGCCTGCGCCGGCAATGGCCAGCACGAGAACCGCCACGATGATGATGATCAATTTTTTCTTGCCACCCTTGGCGGGGGCTTCGCCTTCGGCGGCTTCCGCCTTGGCCGGTGCTTTCGACATGCTGGATCACTCCTTATCTGCATCCATTGTTATCCACCACGGCTGCCCGGCAAGCGTCGAATAGGGGCATCTGGGCCCGCCATTTGTGCCGATTCAGGCAAACGTGTCTACCAAACCTTCGCCGCGTTTGGCCCATTGGGTCGGCACGGCGCTTCCTGCAAGTCCCTCGTCTGTATTGCCGCTGTCGCGCCAGTTGCCGCGCGGGCTGCGTTCCGGATTCCCCGGCTGCCCGGATGTGCCCACATCTGTCTGCCCCAGGCTGATGCCGCTCTGTTCGAGGATTTCACGAAGACGCGGGAGGCTTTGCTCGATCAGTTCGCGGGCGGCGGGCGTCGCCGCCACAAACTGGGCGCTGGTCTGGTCGCCGCTGACGGTGATGGAAACCTCCACCTTGCCGAGTTGGGGCGGCGTGAGCGTGAGCTCTGCATGGCTCTCGGTCTGTCCGACCATCCAGCTCACCCGGTCGCCAACCTCTTCCGGCCAGCCGGGGCTGCCGGCAGGCGTGGCCACGTGCATGGGCAAGGGGGATGGGGCCGGCGGTGGCGCTGCGCCCTGAAGATTGGCCAGGGCCGCCGCGTGGATCGCTGCGAAGCTGTTGGTGGGGGCGGCGGCGACGGTCGCATCAGCTGTCCTCAGGGGCACGTCTGCCGATGCGACAGGGGCGCCGTGCAGGGAGATGTCCTGACCGGTGCTCTGGGGGGCGGCAAAATTTGCCGGGCTGCTGGCGGCGCTGTCTGCCGTTTGCGACACGGCGTTGCCGCTTGCCGTCCAGGTGATGGCTTCAGGGGGCGGCGAGATGTGCGTGGTGAAGAGGCCACTGGCATGCCGTTCGTCGGTAGCCATGTTGGACAGCAAGGGGGCTTCGTCGCTGCTGGGCGCGGCTGGCTCGGCGTCTGTCGGCAGGCCCGTCGCCGGGAGTGTGGCGGTGGGAATGAGTCCGTTCAGTAGTGCGGCGAGCTCGGGCTGGACGGGCGGCTGGGATTGCGCGGCAGCCTCGGCCCGGGCTGCCGCATCGGCTTCGGTGTCGCTCCTGGCTCCGTGCTCTTCGTCCGTGGATGAGGCATCCTTCATCTGGCGCTTCAGCTCGGACGCGAAGCCCGTGCCCGCCTTGTCCGGTTCGGACTGGGCGGCGACATCCTGATTCGACGCCTCGGTGCCTTTCGGAGGTGCCGTGGGGGCGATGTTGGCGATAGGGGTCAAGGCCGGTCCGGACATGGTGTTGTTCCTGATGAGGATGCTGACGGATCCCTATCAGCAAGCCACGTGCCAGTGGCGGCCGGAGCCCGCTTCATTCTTCCCCGGTGCGATCCCGGAACTGTTTGGCAGCGTGTTCATCGGTGAGTCTCTGTTCCTGCTTGGCTTCCTTGCGGGCCTGTTGGGTCTGGTGCCGGTGCGACAAGGTATCAAAGGCCTTGACCTTGTTGCGCTGATCAACCCAGTCCTGCTGGCCCTGCTCGACGCGACGTTTCGATTCCGAAACCACGCTCTGCTGGTGGGCAATGGCCTCGTCGAGCTTGGCGAGGAAAGCGCTGTAGTTGCGCCAGGCGTCGGGGCCAATGCCATTGCGGGCGGCTTCCACAAATCGGGCCTGGTACTCCTGTCGATACTCGACAAGGAGGGCAAGCTTCTCCTCGACGGCCCGATCGCTGGCGATAAGCTCGCCAAGCCGGCGGGCCGCATCGTCCATGCGGTTGTTGGCCAGATCCAGCAAGGGCTGCAGCGGGAACTGCTCAGTCATCTTCAGTTACTCTCGGCTTTTACGGACAGGGGGCGGAAATCTTTAGGGGCAGGGTTTGACGCCCTTGCTGGCCCGGGGCGATCTCACGGGGAGGCGCCAAACAACATATGCAGCTTCTCCACGGCGGTTTCATAGGCCTCGCTTTCCTCGATGCGCTGCTGCAGGAAGGCTTCGAGGCGGGGGTACATGGCTACCGCCTGATCGAGGACCGGGTCGGATCCGGCGTGATAGGCGCCGACCGCGATCAGATCGCGGGAACGTTGGTAGCGCGAGAAAAGTTGCTTGAAGCGCCGCACCATGTCGAAGTGCTGGCTCTTGACCAGGTTGTGCATGGCCCGCGAGATGGACTGTTCGATATCGATGGCGGGATAGTGCCCCTGGTCGGCGAGATTGCGTGACAGCACGATGTGACCATCGAGGATTGCGCGAGCCGAGTCGGCAATCGGGTCCTGCTGGTCATCGCCTTCGGCCAGTACGGTGTAGAAGGCGGTGATGGAGCCGCCGCCTTCGGGGCCGTTGCCGGCCCGTTCGACCAATGCCGGCAGGCGTGCAAACACCGATGGCGGATAGCCGCGGGTAACCGGCGGTTCGCCGATGGCCAGGGCGATCTCCCGTTGGGCCATGGCGTAGCGGGTGAGGGAGTCCATGATCAGCAGTACCTGCTTGCCCTGGTCGCGGAAATACTCGGCGACGGTGGTGGCATAGGAAGCCCCCTGCAGACGCATCAGGGGGCTGCAGTCGGCCGGGGCCGCAATGACTGCCGAGCGGGCGAGCCCCTCGGGGCCGAGGTTGTGTTCGATGAATTCCTTCACTTCGCGACCCCGTTCGCCGATCAGGCCGACCACGATCACGTCGGCGGCGGTGTAGCGCGCCATCATGCCGATGAGTACCGATTTGCCCACGCCGGAACCGGCGAAAAGGCCCATGCGCTGACCGCGGCCCACGGTGAGGAGGGCATTGATGGCGCGGATGCCCACATCCAGGGACTGGCTGATGGGGGCGCGCTGGAGGGGGTTGATGGGCCGTGCCTGAAGGGGGCGCGAGTGGCGTACGGCCAGGGGGCCGAGGCCGTCGAGGGGGCGTCCGGCACCGTCCACAACCCGGCCAAGCAGCTCGTCTCCCATGGGCAGGTGCTTGGCACGGTCCGATGCCCGGCGACGTGGCTCGATGCGCTCGCCCGCGATGAGTTGCGGTTGTGTCGGCTCGACGGGAAGGACCTGGGCGCCGGGGGCGAGTCCGAACACGTCATCGGTCGGCATCAGGAAGATCTTCTCTCCGTGGAAGCCCACCACCTCTGCTTCCACGGAACTGCCGCCGGGGATGATGATGCGGCAGCCCGAGCCGAGGGGCAGTTTGAGCCCCGAGGCTTCCATGACCAGCCCGTTGATGCGGGTCAGGCGGCCGGATATCTGGTAAGGCGGGGTGGCGCCGACAAGCTTGCGCCCATCGGCCAGAAAGGCCTTCCAGGTTTCCGTGCCATGTTCCATCAGGGCGCTTCCCCATCCCACGGAATGCTGCGGCTCAGGTTGTCCATGACGCGACGCCAGCGGGTTTGTACGGTGGCGTCAATCTGGCTGCCGGCCGCTTCGATGCGGACCCCCCCGCGGGTGATGGTGGCATCTTCGATCAAACGATGGCCCGCATGGGAGAGGTGTTCGCCCAGATAGTCCTTTGCCATCGACAGATCTTCGGGGTTGATGTGGATCAGGGCATGGGCCTGGGGGAGTTGCAGAAGGGCTTCCCGGATCAGATCCACGACCGCCTCGGGTCGGAGTGCCAGGGTGTGGCGGACCATCTGGCGGGCCAGTTCGGTGGTCAGGGCGAGGATCTCGTCGGCGACTTCCCGGTCGAGCTGGGTCAGGGACGTTTCCAGGCTTTCAACCAGCCCGTGGAACTGCATGGCTTCGATGCGACCGCGGGCCGTGCCTTCGTCGTAGCCGGCCGCATAGCCGTCCTTGCGGGCTTCCTCGTGGATGCGTTCGATGTCTGCGGCCGTTGGCAGATGGATTTCCGGCTCGGGGTCGGCGGTGATGACGGGGGCAGGCGGCTCGGGCTCGGCGGTATCAGCTACCTCTGTCAGAGTGTTTGCCAGCGCCTCGTCCTCGATCTCCGGTGGGGCGGCAGCCGGGGCGGGCGCATCGAAGGAGGGGGGATCCCAACGCTGGTAGGCGCCGACAGCCTGATGGCGGTTCATGGACATGATGATGGTGCGTCCTTAGACGAAGGCATCGTCGCCGCCGCCGCTGGACAGGGCGATCTGGCCTTCCTCGGCCAGCCGACGGGCTGTCTTGAGGATCTCCTTCTGTTCGGCTTCCACTTCCGACAGTCGCACCGGGCCGCGGGATTCGAGGTCTTCCCGCAGCATTTCGGCGGCGCGCTGGGACATGTTCTTGAAGATCTTTTCGCGCATCTCGGGTGGCGCACCCTTGAGGGCGATGACCAGGGAGTCGCTCTGGACCTCCCGCAGCAGGGTCTGGATGCCCCGGTCGTCCAGTTCCATGAGGTTCTCGAACACGAACATCTCGTCGAGGATCTTCTGGGCCAGATCCGGATCGTACTCGCGCACGTTGTCGAGGATGGCTGTCTCCGCGGCCGAACCGACGAAGTTGAGAATGTCGGCGGCATGGCGCACGCCACCCATGGCAGTCTTCTTGACGGTGGACGCACCGGCCAGCATGCGTGTGAGCGCTTCGTTGAGTTCGCGCAGGGCGACCGGCTGCACACCGTCCAGGGTGGCAATGCGAAGCAGCACATCGTTGCGCAGGCGGTCGGTGAAATGCTTGAGGATCTCCCCGGCTTGATCGAACTCCAGATGGACCAGGATGGTGGCGATGATCTGGGGGTGCTCGTTCTTGATCATGTCGGCGGCGGTCGGAGCATCCATCCACTTCAGGCTTTCGATCCCGGCGGTGTCGGAGCCCTGCAGCACGCGGCTGATCAGGTGGGTGGCCCGCTCGTCACCGAGGGCCTTGGTTAGCATGGCCTTGATGTGTTCGTGGTCGGCCTCGATGGGCGTACCCTTGTCGGCGAAGGCGATCAATTCGTCGAGAATGATTTCGACCTTCTCACGTGGTTGGGACGCCATGCTGGCCATGGCTGCGCCAAGCTTCTGGACCTCTTTCGGGCCGAGTTGCTTCAGCACCTCGGCCGCTTCATCGGCTCCCAGGGTCATCAACAGCAGGGCGCCCTTCTCCTGGCCCTCATCGTTGCTGCTCATTGCTTCCCATCCATTCCTTGATCAGGTTGGCGACCACGCGCGGGTTGTTCTTGGCGATCTCGTGCACCTTGGCGAGTTTTTCATCGTAGGCCAGGCGGGCGGCAGCTTCCGGCGACAGGGCCACCTCGGCGCCTTCCTCGTCCGTCCCTTCGTCGCCTTCTTCGCCCTCTTCCCCGTCGGCCCGTCCGGCCGCGGCGGCGTCGTCTTCGTCCTTCTCCTCGGGCGGAGGCGGCATGACCTGCTTCATCAGCGGCCGGATCACCCCGAAGGCGACGAACGCGATCACGCCGGCGATGACCAGATACTTGATGAGTTCCTTGAACAGGGCGATGTTGTCCGGATCCTTCCAGATCGGGGTTTCGAAGCTGTCCTTGTCGGAGACCACGAAGGCGCTGCTCGCGACGTTGATGGTGTCCCCCCTGTCCTTGCTGTAGCCGACCGCCTCGCGGACGAGGTCTTCAACCTGCTTGCGCTCGTCGTCGGTCAACGGGACGGTCTTGATGTTGCCGTTCTTGTCCTTCTCTTCCTTGTGGTTGATGGCGACGGCCACCGACAGGCGCTTGATCTGGCCGAGGGCCTTGCGCGTGTGCTGGATGGTCTTGTCCACCTCGTAGTTGATGGTCGCGCTCTTGCTGGTGGTGAGCGGTAGCTGCCCGTCGGCGCCGGCCGTCCCCGGCACGGCGGGGGTGGTCAGGGGGGCTGTGGCAGGTACGGGCGGCTGGTTGCTGAGGGCGCCGGGAACCCCTTGCGGGCCCTGATCGCGGGTCTGGCTCTCGTTGCTTTGCTGGCTGCGGATGGCCTGCTCGGGAGAGGGGTTGGGGCGATAGGTCTCGGCGGTCTGTTCGGTCTGGTTGAAGTCCACGTCGGCGGACACCTGGGCGCGGAAATTGCCCTTGCCGAAAAGCGGCGTGAGGATGGCGTTGATGCGCCCGATGTAGCCTTCCTCGAGCTCGCGGGTGTACTTGATCTGGGTGGCGTCGAGGGAGGTGCGCAGGGGGTCGGGCTTCTTGGTGAGGAGGCTGCCGTCCTGGTCGATGACGCTCACGTTGTCATTGGACAGGTTGGGCACGCTGGACGAGATCAGGTGCACGATGCCGGCGATCTGGGCCTGGTCCAGGCTGCGGCCGGTGTGCAGGTTCACCATCACCGAGGCGGTGGGTTTCTGTTCGTCGCGCAGGAAGGCCGTTTGCTTGGGAATCGCCAGATGCACCCGCGCGCCGGCAACGCTGGCAATTGACGAGATCGTGCGGGACAGCTCGCCCTCCAGGGCGCGCTGGTAGTTCACCTGCTCATGGAACTGGGACAGACCGAGCTTCTGGGTCTCCATCAGCTCGAAGCCCACCAGGCCGCCCTTGGGGATGCCCTGGGCGGCCAAGCGCAGGCGCAGGTCGTGGACCTGGGTGGCGGGCACCAGGATGGCGTTGCCGTTTTCGGAGAATTTGTAGGGAATGTTCTGTTGCTGGAGGCTGGCAACGACGGCGCCGCCATCCTTCTCTGCGAGGTTGGAGAACAGGACGGAATAGTCCGGTTGGCGGCTCCACAACAGTACGCCGACGATCAGGGCAATGCCGAACGCCAGCGCAGCTCCGGCAGCGAGCTTCTGGCGCTGGGACAGATTGCGGATGTTCTCCTGCACCTGGGCAAAGGGTGAGGCGGGCGGTACCGGAGCGGCGGCCTCTTCTGCTGCCATGGAAACATTCCCCCTATTTCGGATGCTCGCATTCTGGCGTGCCGGATTGCCGTTCTACGGGGGGATTAGCAGCGTTTTTTGCCGCCTATTTGCCGCCTTGCCGGGGTGTTGGCGGGCCTAAGCTGCGAACCGGTGAATTTCGTCTCTGTCGTCCCATGACCGACCCTGCTGCTGAAGACCGCCTTGATGCCCGCCAACTGGCCGATGCCTTTCGCCAGTTCAGCCTGGCATCGGAGGCACTGACCGGCGCCTACGCGGGGCTGCAGACCCAGGTTGGTCAGCTGACCGAACGTTTGAGCGTGCTGATGGGCGCCTTGCCGGCAGGCGTGGTGGTGCTGGATCGGGATGCCCGGGTCGTTCAGGCCAACAAGGCGGTGGAGAGCATGTTCGGTGTTGTCCTGGCGGGGATCCACTGGACGGATTTCTGTGCAGGCCGATTGGCTGAGACCGAAACGCCCGGCGAGTGGCAGCTCGATCAGGGTGGTGAAACGCGACGCGTCACCCGGGTCGATGCCCCTCTGGAGTCCGGGGAGGGACGCATCGTGTTGCTGACGGATGTGACTGATGCCCATCGCATGCGCCTTGCCGCCGAGCGCAACGAGCGTCTGGCGGCAATGGGCGAGATGGTTGCCGGCCTGGCGCATCAGCTACGCACCCCCCTGTCGGCCGCGCTCCTGTACACGGCGACTCTGGTTCAGCAGGACATGGGGCCTGCGGACAAGGAGCGTGTGGGCAGTCGTGCCCTGGAGCGCCTGCGCCACCTGGAAAAGCTCATCCGCGACATGTTGCTGTTTGCCCGTGGAGAGACGCTCGGGCGGGAGCCTTTTGCCATCTGCGATCTTGTGGCCGAGCTGGCCCAGACCCTCGAGCCTGTGGCCAGAGCCAGGGGGTTGCGCTTCGATGCCACGTGCACCTGCGGCGACACCCGTGTCGTGGGTGACCGCAAGGCGATTGCAGGTGCCCTGACCAACCTGCTGGAGAACGCGGTCCAGGCCCTGGACGCGGGAGGCACCATTTGCTTTCGTGCCGAGCAGGACGGCATGCAGGCTCGCTTCCGGGTCGCCGATGACGGGCGTGGGATTGACCCTGCTCTTCAGTCAAGGCTATTTGAGCCGTTCTTTACTACCCGACCCGATGGAACCGGCTTGGGGCTGGCCATCGCCCGGGGGGTTGCCCGTGCCCATGGCGGCGACATCGGCATCGAGTCGGAGCCCGGCCGAGGCTCCACCTTCACCCTGACCCTCGCCATGGGCGGCTGACGCCCTGCTCTATCCGAGTACTTGAGAGATCTCCATGTCCGAATCCCTCCACATTCTGGTTGTCGAAGACGATGCGCCCTTGCGGGATGCCGTGTGCCTGACCCTTGAGCTTGCCGGTCACACGGTGTTGGGGGTCGGAGATGGTCCGGCGGCGCTGGCCGAGGCGGATCGGCAGGCCTTCAATCTGGTCTTGTCGGATCTGAAGATGCAGCCCATGGATGGCCTTCAACTTCTGGCGGAACTGCGTCAGCGTCTGCCCCAATTGCCCGTGCTGCTGATGACCGCCTTTGGGGATGTGGAGAAGGCGGTCGATGCAATGCGTGGTGGTGCCTGCGATTTCCTGATGAAGCCCTTTGAACCCGGGGTCCTGCTCGAACATGTGCAGCGTTATGCCGTGACCCGCCAGGCCGACGGGATGATCGCCGCCGATCCCCATACACGCAATTTGCTGGCGTTGGCCGACCGGGTGGCCGAGACGGATGCGACGGTGCTGCTCAACGGGGAGTCTGGCACGGGCAAGGAGGTCTTTGCCCGCTATCTGCATGAGCATTCGCTCCGACGCAACGGGCCGTTTGTGGCCATCAACTGCGCGGCGATCCCGGATGCGCTCCTGGAGGCCACGCTGTTCGGCCATGAGAAGGGGGCGTTTACCGGGGCGGCTTCCTCCCAGGCAGGCAAGTTCGAGCAAGCTGAAGGTGGCACCCTGTTGCTTGATGAGATTTCGGAGATGCCCCTTGGTCTGCAGGCCAAGCTGCTGCGTGTATTGCAGGAAAGGGAGGTCGAGCGGGTGGGGGGCAAGAAGGCCATTCCCCTGGACATCCGCGTGCTGGCCACGACCAACCGGGACATGAGCAAGGAGGTTGCGGCGGGGCGCTTCCGGGAGGATTTGTTCTATCGGCTCAATGTATTTCCCCTGGGAATTCCGTCCCTGCGCGAACGGCCAGGCGACATCGTTCCGTTGGCGCGGCACTTTGCGCTGATGCACGGGGTGCGCCTCAAGCGCACGGGGAGGCTCTCCCCAGAGGCCGAGGCCCTGCTGGTGACCTATCCCTGGCCAGGCAACGTCCGGGAGCTGGAGAACACGGTCCAGCGTGCGTTGATCCTGAGTGGTGGCGAGGCGGTGTCGGCGGAGACCATCCGCCTGTGCCTGCCCCACTGGAATGGTGAGCCGGTGCGCCTGCCGGTACCCGCCCTTGCCGTTGCGGCAACTTTTGCCGCAGAGTCGGCAGTATCTGCCGGAGAGGCGGCCAAGGATGCGGGGCGTCCAGCCAATATGAAGGATCTCGAGCGCGAGCACATCCTCCAGGTTCTGAAGGAGGTTGGCGGGTCGCGAAAACGCGCAGTAGCGCAGCTCGGCATCTCGGAGCGGACGCTGCGCTACAAGCTTCAGCAGTATCGCCAGGAGGGGCTGTTCTCCGGCTGATGGCCCATTGTGCCGCTTGGCACGTGGCTTGCTCTGCTATAGTCGAGAAAAAGGAGCAGGATCATGGATACCCGCGGAATCGACCAAATGCTGTCCGAGCTGCGCGCCACTTCGCAAGTGGCGTCGGGCAAGTCTGCCCAAGCGGCTACGTCCGCCGGGGCCACCGATTTCGGGCAGGTTCTGCAAAGTGCCATCGCCGACGTGAGTTCGGCGCAGATGCAGGCGCAGGAGATGGCCAAGGGCTTCTCGGCCGGTGACCCGAATGTCAATCTTCAGGATGTAATGGTGAATCTGCAGAAGGCGAACCTGTCCTTCCAGCAGATGGTGCAGGTGCGCAACAAGCTGGTCACGGCTTACCAGGACATCATGAACATGTCGGTGTAAGCACCAAGGCGATCCGTCGCGCAGTGCTTCATGTGGAAAGAATGAGAAGAGCCGGCATTGCCGGCTCTTCTCATTGATGGCCTGCCATTGCCTGCAAGCTCGTCAACGGATACGTTCCCTTGCGTTGCGTTCCCGTTCGGTGCGCAATATGTAGCGCTGTATTGTCGATGCCATGCTGGCAGGCAGATTCATGAACTCGCAGCCGGCGCGCAGCACGACGCTGCCGTCCCGATTGGTGATGCGGAACAGGTTGCGTACCCGGAGGGTGGTGGCGATGGGGCCGACTTCCGGGAGCATCAGCCGGCAGTCGGCAAATTCCATGTCGGGCTCGAAAGGCACCCCATTGGGCGGGACAGTGACTGCCAAGCCACCCCCGCTGATATCCACGACGTCTGCTTCGACGGTGACGAACTTGTTTTCGCCATCCACCAGAACGGGAATCCGGCAACTCAGGTTGTGGGGGCTGGGGGCGGTGAGGCGATAGTATTCCCGTCGCTGCAAGCGTAGCAGCACCTCCGGGAGTGCGATCCGGAAGGCCTGATGCCCTTCATGGGGAAAGCGCTCGATATCCGTTGCGGCAAACTGGATCTTGATCTTGTCAAGCTGGGTTACGCAGATCAGCTTTTCGGCCGCTTCAACGCGCAGATTGATGGCTTCATCGCTGGCTGCATCAAGAATGAGATGCTGCTCGTCGGCCGTGATAGCGAGGATTGCGCTCAGGAAGGAGTCGGCACTGGCGTCAATGAATGCGCTCAGCATCGCGCGCCTTTGCATCAAGGCCCGCAGATTGAAAAGGATGTCGGTTTTTTCACGCAGCAGGTAACGGGAATAGTCGTCAGCCTGCAGGAGTTCGAACTTGAGAGGCATGGTGGCGGTGGCGTCCGGCAATCGGATGATGAACCGGATTCTAGCAGCCCCACGTGGACTGCCGGAGCCGCCGTTGCCATGATCCGATCAGCGGTGACGATTTTGCCCGAACACCGGGGGGCAGAGCCCCCCGCGGGATGCCGTTCAGCGGGTTGCTTCGCGTTCGATCTCTTCAAGGCTGGTGTGGCGCACATCACGGCCCTTGACCATGTAAACCACGTACTCGGCGATGTTCTTGGCATGGTCGCCGATGCGCTCCACCGATTTGGCCACGAACATCAGTTCGATGGACTGGGAAATGGTGCGCGGGTCTTCCATCATGTAGGTGATGAGCTGGCGCATGATGCCCTTGAATTCGGCGTCCACTTCCTTGTCCTGCCGGACCACCTGGGCTGCCGAGATGGTGTCCAGGCGGGCGTAGGCGTCGAGGGAGGTGCGCAGCATGTCGACCACCGCCGTCGCGATGTGGGCGAGACGGATCTGGGGCGTGAAGTTCGATCCGGTGGTGTGGAGCTGCTTCGCTGTCTTGGCGATCTTCTTGGCCTCATCGCCGATCCGTTCCAGGTCGGTGATGGTCTTCTGGACGGTGCTGATCATGCGCAGATCAACAGCGGTGGGTTGGCGTTTGGCGATGACCTGGTTGCAGGCTTCGTCCAGTTCGATTTCCAGATGGTTGACCCGGTTGTCGTTCTCGATGACCTGGTCGATCAGCAGCAGATCTCCGTCGGAGAGGCCTTCCATGGCCTTCACGATCTGCAGTTCGACCATGCCGCCCATCTGAAGAACCCGGGTTCGGATACCTTCCAGTTCGGCGTCAAACTTCTTGGAGGTGTGCTCGTTCATGGGGAAATCCTGTTGGGGAGGGTATGTAATCAGCAAAGCCTAGCAGTGCAAGATGACGATTTTGTTTCAACTCCGCTCGTAGGTGATCACGCCATCGGCCGTGGCAAGCAGAAGGACGTCCGCGCCCCGCTTTGCAAACAGGCCGCTGGTGACGACGCCGACGATCCCGTCAATCGCGATCTCCAGGCCGGCAGGGTCGTCGATGGCAAGATCATGAACGTCAAGGATCAGGTTGCCGTTGTCGGTGATGAAGCCGTCCCGCAGTACCGGGCGGCCACCCAGCCGGACAAGCTCACGTGAGACCTGGGCGCGGGCCATGGGGATCACCTCTATCGGAAGAGGGAAGCGGCCGAGCCGTTCCACCTTCTTGCTTGCGTCGCAAATGCATACGAAAGTGCGCGCGACCGCCGCAACGATCTTTTCCCGGGTCTGGGCGCCTCCGCCACCCTTGATCATGGCCAGGGATGCATCGATTTCGTCTGCACCGTCGATGTAGACGGGGAGCGACTCGACTTCGTTCATGTCCAGAAGCCGGATACCATGGCCCGCCAGTCGGCGGGCCGATGCTTCGGATGAGGCGACGGCGCCTTCGATACGATCCTTCATCGTGGCCAGTCCGTCGATGAAGAAGTTGGCGGTGGAGCCAGTGCCTACGCCGACGATCTTCCCTTCGATCACATAGTCGAGTGCCCGCAGCGCGGCCTGTTGCTTGAGTTCGTCCTGGGTCATGGTGGTGTCGCCCACTGCAAAAAAGATTAAATTCTAACGGGGCGGCGCAAACCGGTCAGATTCGGCGAGCCGCTGGGGTAGGATCCAGCCCTGTGAAGAGTGTAAACATCCTGTAGCGCCTGCGGGGAACCATGATGTGGCTCACGCCGCAGGGGCCGCGATGGTTGAGGTGGTTTTGCATGACGGATCCGGAACTTCCCGGATCGTCTTTTTGACTGGAGGCAACGTATGGGTTTGCTCGATCAACTTGCAGGACAGGTTCTGGGTTCGCTGGCAGGAGGCGCGCAGGGTGGCGGTCAGTCGCCCTTGCTTCAGCTTGTGCTGAACCTGATTCAAAACAGTGAAGGTGGGCTGGGCGGACTTCTCTCCAAGTTCAGTCAGGCCGGTCTGGGTGACCAGGTGGCTTCGTGGGTCGGGACGGGCCAGAACCTGCCGGTCAGCGCGGAGCAGCTCGGGCAGGTCCTCGGCGGGGCCGGTGGCCTGGGAGACATGGCCGCACAGCTTGGCTTGCCGCAGGAGCAATTGGCCGGACAGCTAGCCCAGTTGTTGCCCCAGGTCATTGATGGCCTGACCCCGAATGGTCAACTGCCCGCTGAAGGGAGCGATCTCTTGGGGCAAGGGTTGTCGTCGGTCCTTGGCAGCCTGCTCGGCAAGGCCTGAGCTCAGGCACATTCCACACGCGTGTTCAGCCCGGTCCGGTCGCCACAGGCCGGGTCGGGTCCGCGCACCACTCGCTCCAAGAGCCGGCATACAAGCGTGCCCCATCCAGACCGGCGACCTCCATTGCGAGCAGGTTGTGGCATGCCGTAACACCGGAGCCACACTGTAGAACCGCTATATTCGCGTTGCCGCCCTTGAGGATCTGACCGAAGTCCTCCTGAAGCTCCGACGCCTGTTTGAAGCATCCGTCCGGGCCGAGATTGTCCTTGAAGAAACGATTGACGGCGCCCGGGATATGCCCGCCAACGGGGTCAAGGGTTTCATTTTCGCCCCGATAGCGATCGGGCGCGCGGGCATCAACAAGCAGCATCCCGGGTTTGTTCAGATGGTTCAGCACGTAGTCTGCATCGACCTTCATGTTGTCCTGCGGCCGGTGAACGAATGTCGTGGCGCGGGGCTCCGAGGTCTCGGTGCTCAGGGGCAGACCGCTGGAGAGCCAGGCCTGCAGCCCCCCATTGAGGACTGCCACGTGGTCGTGTCCCAGCCAGCGCAGGAGCCACCATAAGCGGGCGGCAAACATTCCGCCCACATCGTCATAGGCGACCACCTGTCTCCGGTCGTCCACCCCCAGGCTGCCCAGTTTGTCGGCCAACCGTTCCGGTTCGGGCAGCGGGTGGCGTCCATTGCGCCCGGTAAGAGGGCCGGACAGGTCGGTCTCCAGGTCGAGGAAGAGCGCCCCCGGAATATGGCCCGATGCATAGGCCTTCCTGCCGTACCCGGGGTCGCCAAGATTGAACCGGCAATCAAAAATACACCAGGCGGGGCTGACTTGCCGGGCAAGGTCCGTGGCGCTGATCAAGCTTGTAAACGGGACGGACATGGCCTCCAGACCTCAGCTTACCGGGGTCTCGATGCCGCCCAGCCATGCTTCGGCATCTTCGGTGTCGTCGAAGACACGAACATCGGCGTCCACAAACATCTGCGACAGCCAAGCGCTCCAGGCGATCCATTGATCCCTGGTGAGGATGGCAATACGGGCGAAGTCGTGGGCGTGGGCCCGCGCGAAGCGGATCTCCTCGAGTGCCATATCCACCGTGAAGCCGCTCATTTCCCGCAGGTCGAAGAGAAGATCGACTGGGCCTTCGAACTTCACTTTGAAGTTGATGACTTCTTCGAACTCCTTGTAATCGGCCAGGGTGAACTCTCCCAGGACGGTTACGTTGACCCGGTTTTCCTTGTGGTCGGTGGTGATCATCGTCTGCTTCCTTTCTGGGCTGAGAGCTTGTCAATACACCTACTGGGCGGCCCGATTTCGCTCCTGCGGTGCTCGTGGTTCGCCAGGTGCGGCCGTGCTTCCCGGCGCGAACTCGAACCGCTCGCCACGATTTCTTCACATGCTCTGACTGGGCCGCACCAGTGTAGCCCCCCGTTGCTCGCGCTTCAATCGGACTCCAGGGTCGCCGTGGGTTTTCGCGATGCCATGGATACCCATACGCCGCTGGCAATGATGATGAGGATCGCCAGTATGGAGGTCCATGGCAGGCGTTCGTCCCACAAGGCAACGCCGAAAAGGCTGGAGAAGATCACTGTGGTGTAGGCGAGGTTGGCCGACACGATGGTCTTTCCGTAGCGGTAGGCGCGGGTCATGGCCAGTTGTGCGCATCCGCCGAATCCGCCAACGCCGAGCAGGATGGCTGCATCCTTAAAGCCCACGGTGTTTGCGCTGCCCGAGGCAAGCGCCCAGGGCAGGCCGCAAGCTGCGGTGAGGAGTGAAAACCAGAGGACGGTGCGGGCCTCTGGCTCTCCCACACGACCAAGCGCCCGGACGTTCAGGTATGCCAGGCTGGCAATCAGGCCAGAGCCCAGTCCGCCGAGTGCTCCAGCCCATTGCTCGGGATCGAGGGTGGGCTGGAGCAGGAGAACGACACCGATGAAACCCAGCGCAACAGCCGCGAACAGATGCTTTCCGACATGCTCCTGGAACCAGCAGGCGAGGAGCAAGGCGACAAACAGTGGCGAGGTGTAGTTGAGTGTCACCGCTGTGGCCAAGGGCAGGATGCCGAGGGCAAAGAAGTAACACATCAGGGCGATGGTCCCTGACACGCCTCGGGATAGCTGCAGGCGCCAGTGGGGCGTTGCGCATGAAAGTCCCTGCAGGCGAAGCAGTCCGAACATCATCACAAAGCCGACCAGGCCGCGGTAGAACACCAGCTCACCCGTTGTAAAACGGGCTGAGCCGAGCTTTACGCAAACTCCCATGCATGCGAACAGCAGACTGGCCACGATCATCCACAGGGATTGCATGGTGCGGTGCGGAAGGCGAAAAGCGCCATTCTACTGGAGGCCTCACCGCCATGCTGCGGACGAGAAAAAGCCCCCGCAGTTACCTGCGGGGGCTCATCAACCAGGCGTGCCGGTGAGGGGTACCGGCGATCCGGGCTTAGTGGAACTGCTCTTCTTCGGTGGAGCCGGTCAGGGCCGTCACGGAGGACTTGCCACCCTGGATCACGGTGGTGATGTCATCGAAGTAACCGGTGCCGACTTCCTGCTGGTGCGACACGAAGGTGTAGCCACGGTCGCGGGCAGCGAATTCGGGCTCCTGGACCTTCTCGACGTAGGCGGACATGCCACGGGCAGCGTAGTCCTGGGCCAGGTCGAACATGTGGTACCACATGTTGTGGATACCAGCCAGGGTGATGAACTGGTACTTGTAGCCCATGGCGCCCAGCTCCTTCTGGAACTTGGCGATGGTGGCATCGTCCAGGTTCTTCTTCCAGTTGAAGGACGGGGAGCAGTTGTAGGCCAGCATCTTGCCCGGGTGGACCTTATGCACGGCTTCGGCGAACTTGCGGGCAAATTCCAGATCCGGCGTGCCGGTTTCACACCACACCAGGTCGGCGTACTCAGCGTAAGCGATGGCGCGGGAGATGGCCTGATCCAGACCCTTCTTGGTCTTGTAGAAGCCTTCGGCGGTGCGCTCGCCGGTCAGGAAGGGCTTGTCGTTCTCGTCGTAGTCGGAGGTCAGCAGGTCAGCCGCTTCAGCATCGGTACGGGCGATAACCAGGGTCGGCACGCCGTAAACGTCGGCAGCCATACGGGCAGCGATGAGCTTTTGGCAGGCTTCAGTGGTCGGAACCAGCACTTTGCCGCCCATGTGGCCGCACTTCTTGACGGAAGCCAGCTGATCTTCCCAGTGCACGCCAGCAGCGCCGGCGCGGATCATGGCCTTCATCAGTTCGTAGGCGTTGAGCACGCCGCCGAAACCGGCTTCAGCGTCAGCAACGATCGGCAGGTGGTATTCCACGTGGCCGGCATCGCCCTTGTTGATGTTCTTGGACCACTGGATTTCGTCAGCACGGTTGAAGGCATTGTTGATGCGCTCGACAACCTTGGGCACGGAGTCAACCGGGTACAGGGACTGGTCCGGGTACATTGCGGCGTACTCGTTGTTGTCGGCAGCAACCTGCCAGCCGGACAGGTAGATGGCCTTGATGCCGGCCTTGGCTTGCTGAACGGCTTGGCCGCCGGTCAGAGCGCCCAGGCAGTTGACGTAGGGCGTGTTGTTAACCAGATCCCACAGCTTTTCGGCACCGCGACGGGCCAGGGTGTGCTCGACCTGGAAGGAGCCGCGCAGGCGGACGACGTCAGCTGCGGAGTAACCGCGCTTGATGCCTTTCCAGCGGGGGTTTTCAGCCCAGTCTTTTTCGAGGGCGGCGATTTGCTGTTCGCGAGTCAGAGACATACGACATCCTTTACTAACGTTGGAGGGGAGGGAAAACCGGCGGATCGGTCCGGCCCGGGAGTGGGCGGCAGACCCCATCCTGCTCATTTGTCCGGGGTCCTGGAGACCTGTGGGGTCTGAAAGGAGAGTCCGGTCAGTGGGTGAGAGTATAGGCAGGATTTTGCACGGCAGCAACAGGTCTTATATAAGACATAAGAAATAAATTTCTTTTTGAAAACATGTGGCTAGGCATGCAATTTTGCATTGTGAAACGCCGTCGGTGATTGTGAAAAGAAAATCCGCTGCACCGCGGCGTTTTTTGATGCCGCTTACAGCAATGGGGCCTCGGAAACGATCACGCCATCCTCGTCGGCGTACACATATTGGCCGGTGGAAAAGGTGACGCCCCCGAAACTCACGGGTATGTCGAGGTCGCCGGCCCCTTTCTTGACGCTCTTCATCGGGTGCGTTCCGAGGGCAAAGACACCCAGGTCCATGCCACTTATCGGGCCGGAGTCCCGGATGCAGCCGTACATGATGACGCCGGACCAACCGTTCTTCACACCAAGCAGGGCCAACTGGTCGCCAAGCATCGCGCAGCGCGTCGAGCCACCGGCGTCGACGACGAGCACGGCACCGTTCCCGGGCGTCTCCAAAGTTGATCGGACGAGGGCGTTGTCCTCGAAGACCTTCAGGGTCCGGACGGGGCCTGAAAAGCGGGTCTTGCCACCGAAGCTGCGGAACATGGGGGCGACGGCACGCACCTTTCCTTCGTTGGCATCGCAAAGGTCGGTAGTCTGGAATTCCATGCTGACTCCATTGAGTTGAGGGAGGGACAAAGAAAGCGGGCGGCCTAGGCCGCCCGCAGGACAAGGGTTTCGGTTGGGGAAAACTATACCGCAGCTTCGGCCAACTCTTCGAACACGAGCCTGACCTTGTCGCTGTCGTCCAGGTCGATGGTGACGGTTCCTCCGCTGGACAGGCGCCCAAAGAGGAGTTCGTCGGCAAGGGCGGAGCGGATGGTGTCCTGAATCAGGCGAGCCATGGGGCGGGCGCCCATGAGGGGGTCAAAGCCCTTCTTGCCCAGCCATTCCTTGAGCCGTTCGGTGAAGTGCGCTTCGACTTTCTTCTCGTGGAGCTGGGCCTCAAGCTGCATCAGGAACTTCTCGACGACGCGAGTGATGATGTCGTGATCCAGGCTCTTGAAGGAGATGATGGCATCAAGGCGGTTGCGGAACTCCGGCGAGAACAGGCGTTTGATGTCGGACATTTCATCACCCTGCTCGCGTTTGGCCGAAAAGCCGATGATGGCCTTCTGCATGGTTTCGGCGCCGGCGTTCGTGGTCATGATGATGATGGTGTTGCGGAAGTCTGCCTGGCGCCCATTGTTATCAGTCAGGGTGCCATGATCCATGACCTGCAGCAGAATGTTGTAGATGTCGGGGTGAGCCTTCTCGATCTCATCCAGCAGCAGTACACAGTGCGGCTTCTTGTTAACTTGCTCGGTCAGCAGGCCGCCCTGGTCGAACCCGACATAGCCCGGTGGCGCACCGATCAGGCGCGATACGGCATGGCGCTCCATGTACTCGGACATGTCGAACCGAACAAGCTCGATGCCGAGGGTGTAGGCGAGCTGGCGTGCTACTTCGGTCTTGCCCACGCCAGTGGGGCCACTGAACAGGAAGGAGCCGATTGGCTTGTGGGGATTGCCGAGGCCCGAGCGCGACATCTTGATGGCCTTGCCGAGCGCCTCAATGGCGGCGTCCTGGCCAAAGACGACGTTCCTGAGATCCCGCTCCAGCGTTCTGAGGGCTGCCTTGTCATCATTGGAGACGCTGCGCGGCGGAATGCGTGCGATCTTGGCAACGATCTCTTCAATCTCGGTCTTGCCGATGAGCTTCTTCTGGCGCGACTTGGGCAGGATACGTTGTGCAGCCCCGGCCTCGTCAATCACGTCGATCGCCTTGTCGGGCAGGTGCCGATCATTGATATAGCGGGCGGAGAGCTCTGCCGCGCTTGAAAGTGCGGAGGCAGAGTACTTGATGCCGTGGTGCTGCTCGAAACGCGACTTCAGCCCCTTGAGGATCTCCACCGTCTCGGACACCGAGGGCTCGACCACGTCCACCTTCTGGAAACGACGGGACAGGGCGTGATCCTTCTCGAAGATCTGGCGGAACTCGTTGTAGGTGGTTGCGCCGATGCACTTCATCTGGCCTGACGAGAGGGCTGGCTTGAGCAGGTTGGACGCATCCAGCGTACCGCCGGATGCTGCGCCGGCACCAATCAGGGTATGAATCTCGTCAATGAACAGGATGGCGTTCGGGTGATCGGCAAGCTGTTTGAGGACAGCCTTGAGCCGTTGTTCGAAATCTCCCCGATACTTGGTGCCTGCGAGCAGTGCTCCCATATCCAGCGCGTACACCTGGGCGTCCGCGAGGATCTCGGGCACACGCCCTTCCACGATGCGCCGGGCAAGCCCTTCGGCGATGGCCGTCTTGCCCACGCCGGCCTCCCCAACCAGCAGGGGGTTGTTCTTGCGGCGCCGGCACAGGGTCTGGATGACGCGCTCGACTTCCTTCTCGCGTCCGATGAGGGGGTCGATCTTGCCCATCAGGGCCTGCTGATTGAGATTCTGGGTGTAGTTGTCGAGCGCTCCGCCGGCCGAATTGCCTTCCTGCTCCTGTTCGCCCTGCTCCGACTCACCCGCCGGCCGGCCGGTAGCCGGGTTCGCCCCTTGTTGCGGGGTCTTGGTGATGCCGTGGGAAATGAAATTCACGACGTCCAGACGGGATATGTTCTGCCGCTGGAGAAAGTAAACCGCGTGAGAGTCCTTTTCGCCGAAGATCGCGACCAGCACATTGGCGCCGGTGACTTCCTTCTTGCCAGACGACTGGACATGCAGGATGGCTCGCTGGATGACGCGTTGGAAACCGAGCGTCGGCTGCGTGTCGATATCCTCGGTGCCTTCGACCTTTGGCGTGTGCTCGTTTACAAAATTGGTAAGTTCCTTGCGCAACTCGTCGGTCTTGGCAGCGCAGGCGCGCAAGACTTCTGCTGCGGAGGGGTTGTCGAGGAGAGCAAGCAGAAGGTGCTCCACGGTAATGAACTCATGCCTCTTTTGCCGTGCTTCGACAAAGGCCATGTGCAGACTGACTTCAAGCTCTTGCGCGATCATTTCAGTTTTCCTCCATGACGCAAGCCAGCGGGTGCTGATGCTGACGTGCGTACGCGATGACCTGCTCGACTTTGGTGGCCGCGACGTCCCTTGGGAAGACACCACAAACCCCAACGCCCTCTCTGTGTACTTTGAGCATGATCCGAGTTGCTTGTTCGCGATCCTTGCCAAAGTATTTCTCTATCACAGCCACCACGAAATCCATGGGGGTGAAATCGTCGTTAAGGAGCATGACCTTGAAAAGGGGTGGGGGTTTGACCCGCGTCACCGCCGTTTCAAGTACAGACTCTTCCTGCTTTTTGATGACCATGCGACCCATTCTAAACAACCCCGATGATTGTGCAAGAGTGACTTGGCACACTCGCCGGGGCATTCCAAAGCGGTGCACTTGCCCCGTCATGGTGCATTGCAGGCGGGACTAAAACAGCGTTGAAATGTCGGGTTTTGTTGGGAAGCGCACAAAAGGCGACATTTTTCCGCCACTTTCGTGTTGTGCTGCAACATTTGTGCCGGTTTACAAATGCGTTGACGAGGTGAATCAAGTCACGTAAAAGCATTTTTGTGTTCGTGCCGAGTATGAGGCGACAGGGTTTGCGTCGCGTGTTCAAAGAAACGCCCTCGAAAGTCTTGCGCTTGTCTTGTCCCGATCGCACGCCGGAGGTCCGGATCGTATTACTGCAATCAAGAAGGAAATAGCAATATGGCAACTGGTACTGTTAAGTGGTTCAACGACGCCAAGGGTTTCGGCTTCATCACGCCGGACGATGGTAGTGAAGACCTGTTCGCGCACTTCTCCGCGATCAACATGAATGGGTTCAAGTCGCTGAAGGAGGGGGAGAAGGTTCAGTTCGAGGTCACTCAGGGGCCGAAGGGCAAGCAAGCGTCGAACATCCAGCGCGCTTGATACGCTTCGATCCGCCGGGGCCGATGGTCTTGGCGCCGTGATCCTGACCGCCGACATGCGCAAGCCTGTCGGCGGTTTTGTTTGGTGTGATCCGTTTTGCTTCTGGCGGCCTCTTGATCGACCTGGCCGAGAAGCAAAAAACCCGCACAAGGCGGGTTTTTCGTGGTGCAACAAGCGGTAATCGCGTGCCGGAAGCAATTACTTGAGTTTCACTTCCTTGTACGGCACGTGCTTGCGGGCAACGGGGTCGTACTTGCTGAACTCAAGCTTGTTCGGGGTGGTGCGCTTGTTCTTGGAGGTGGTGTAAAAATGCCCGGTGCCAGCAGTGGACTCGAGCTTGATCTTTTCGCGGCCGCCTTTTGCCATGTCGATTTATCTCCGGTGGTGAAAAGGCTCAGACCTTTTCGCCGCGAGCGCGAAGCTCGGCGACGACGGCGTCGATGCCCTTCTTGTCAATGGTGCGCAGGGCCGCATTGGATACGCGCAGGCGCACCCAGCGATTCTCGGCTTCGCTCCAGAACTTGCGGTTTTGCAGGTTCGGCAGGAAGCGGCGCTTGGTTTTGTTGTTCGCGTGGGAAACGTTGTTACCCACCATCGGTGCTTTTCCGGTCACTTGGCAAACGCGAGCCATTTGTTGCTCCAAACTGGTTTTGATTCGATAAGACTCTCGATTATAAGCGACGAAGTTCACTCGAATCAATACCTTGGTGTGTTTCAGATGATGAATATGCCCCTCGTCACGGCCGGAAGCTAGAGCAGGCCACGCTCTGCGAAGGAAACGGGGGCTGCGTTGCCGGCCACGATGAAGTGGTCGAGGACCCGCACATCCACCAGCGCCAGGGCCTGGGTGAGGCTCTTTGTCAGCGATTGGTCGGCGATGCTGGGTTCGCCGACTCCCGAGGGGTGGTTGTGGGCAAGGATCACCGCGGCGGCATTGTGTTCGAGGACAAGCTTGACGACTTCCCGCGGATAGACGGAGGTCTGGGTCAGGGTACCGCGAAAGAGTTCGACGTTGCCCATGACCCGGTTTTGAGCGTCGAGGAGCAGGATCATGAAGACTTCATGGGGGAGCTGCGCGAGCTTGAGGCGCAGCCAGTCACGCACGGCACTGGGGGAGTCGAGCACGTCACGGCGGGCCATCTCCTCGCCGAGCGCGCGACGTGCCAGTTCAAGTACGGCTTGCAGCTGGGCGTACTTCGCAGGGCCCATGCCCGGAATGGCGGAGAAGGCCGAGGCTGAGGCGGCACACAGGGGCGACAGGCCGCCAAAATGGCCAAGGAGGTCGCGGGCAAGATCGACGGCACTCTTGCCGCGGATGCCGACCCGCAGGAACAGGGCCAGCAGCTCGGCGTCGGACAGGGCGCCGGCACCAAGGGCGAGAAGGCGCTCCCGCGGGCGTTCGTCGGCAGGCCAGTCGGTGATTGCCATGGCGTGTACAATTCCAGCTTCTGAAGGATTCGGATAATACCATTGGCATGAGTGAGCTCAAGGGCAGGAAACTGGTATTGGGGGTGACGGGAGGCGTGGCCGCCTACAAGGCGGCTGAGTTGGTTCGCCTGCTGGGCAAGGCCGGGGCGGATGTCCACGTGGTGCTGACGGAAGGGGGCGCACGCTTTGTGACCGCGGTCACTTTCCAGGCGCTTTCCGGCAACCGGGTGTGGACCGATCTGTGGGATCCGCGCATGGATAACAACATGGCGCATATCGATCTGACCCGCGATGCGGATGCGATCCTGATTTCACCGGCCACCGCCGATGTCATGGCCAAACTGGCCCATGGTCTGGCCGACGATCTTCTGACAACGCTGTGTCTGGCGCGGGATTGCCCCCTGCTGGTGGCGCCCGCAATGAACCGACAGATGTGGGAACACCTGGCCACGCAGCGCAATGTCGCCCAATTGAGTGCCGACGGGGTGACCCTGTTCGGACCGGCGGCGGGAGAGCAGGCCTGTGGCGAAGTGGGATTGGGGCGCATGCTGGAGCCGGAAGACCTGTGCGAAGCGGTGATCGGCTTCTTTCAGCCGCGCCTGCTTGCCGGACGGCGGGTGGTCATGACGGCCGGCCCGACCTTCGAGGCCATTGACCCGGTGCGCGGTATCACCAATTCGAGTTCCGGGAAGATGGCCTATGGCTTGGCCCGCGCCTGCGCCCAGGCCGGGGCCGAGGTGACCCTGGTCAGTGGCCCCGTTGCCCTGCCCGTGCCGGCGGGGGTTCGCCGGGTGAGTGTGCGCAGCGCGCTCGAAATGCGTGAAGCGGTGTTTGCTGCCCTGCCCGGGGCGGATGTCTTCATCGGGGTGGCGGCCGTGGCGGATTATCGTCCGGCCACGTCTGCCGAACACAAGATCAAGAAGTCCGGCGCCGAGTTGTCCATTACGTTGACACCCAACCCCGATATCCTCGCAGACGTCGCCAACTTGCCGAAGCCGCCATTTTGCGTTGGTTTCGCGGCCGAAAGCCGGGATCTGGACGAGTATGCGGAAGGCAAGCGCAAGGCCAAGAAGCTGCCCCTGATCGTTGGCAACCTGGTTCAGGATGGCCTGGGTGGAGACGACAACCTGGTCGTGCTCTACGATGACGCCGGCCGTCACCCCCTGCCACGAGCACCAAAGCCTGATCTCGCACGGGCCATCGTAGCCCACTTGGCGGGCCTGTTGCCCGAAGTCTGAAACCCAGCCCTGAACGATTGGATTGTCATGCACCAGATCGATATCAAGATTCTTGACGAACGCCTGAAGTCCCAGCCGCCCGCGTATGCGACCGATGGTTCGGCCGGCCTGGACCTGCGGGCCTGCATTGATGCACCGATCAACCTTGCTCCCGGGCACACGGCCCTGGTGCCGACCGGCCTGGCGATCCATCTGGCCGATCCCGGACTGGCGGCGATGATCCTTCCCCGCTCGGGTCTTGGGCACAAGCACGGTATCGTGCTTGGCAATCTGGTGGGTTTGATCGACTCGGACTACCAGGGGCAGATCTTCGTGTCGGCATGGAATCGTGGGCACGAGCACTTTACCGTGCAGCCCATGGAGCGCATTGCCCAGCTGGTTGTCGTGCCGGTACTGCAGGTGGCTTTCAACGTGGTCGGCGATTTTGACGCCAGCGATCGGGGTGCCGGTGGTTTTGGCAGCACGGGAAAACACTGATGCGCCATCCGGGGATCCCGACCGGCGTGCACGTCCTGCTGGAACGGGACGGCCGGATACTGCTGATGCGCAGGGCTGGGACGGGGTTCTTCGATGGGCTGTACAGCCTGCCGGGCGGGCATGTCGAGGAGGGTGAGTCCGTGGGGCAAACGGCTGTCCGCGAGATGGCCGAAGAGCTCGGCGTCATGATCGACGCGTCCGTTCTGAGGGTCGTGGGGGTGATACACCGCCGCTCCGACACGAACCGGATCGACTTCTTTGTCAGCGCACCGGTATGGGGCGGCGAGCCACATGTTGCGGAGCCAGATAAATGTGACGCGCTGGGCTGGTTTCCGCGGAATGCGTTGCCGGAGGCCGTTGTGCCGTATGTCCGGGAGGCCCTTGCAGAGGGGGATGGCCCATGGATCAGGGAGTCCGGCTGGCGTTAGTATGAAAAACCCCGGTCCTGGGAACCGGGGTTTTTCCTTTACTGCCAGCAGGCCCGCTTATTCGGGAACGCTGACCGTTCCACCATTATAGGAAATGACATCGCCAGCAGCCGGGGTGCTTGCAATGGGGGGCACGTTGCCCGCGGACAACGCTGGTGCCGAGCCCGCCGTGCCGCCGCGCGGCGTGGTGCGAATCACTTGGGAGTCGGGCAGTGCAGTGCCGTTCTTCAGGTGGGCATACATGATGTCCATGCCACGATTGAAGTAAACATGAAGGGGCACCAGATTGCTGTCGTAGCCCGGCAGAAGGCCGTTATCGATGAACGCATCGAAGTGCTGGGCGTTGGTGACTTCGTAGTAGCGGAGCTTGCTGGCCGAGCCGTCGGACTTCCGGCTTGCCCCGTAGTAAGCACGGGACGCATGATTGACCGGGATCAGGGTATCCGAGCGGCCGGACACGATGACCGTGGGTTTGCCGTTCAGCATTCCGGTGGCCTGTACTTCCGCAATGCCCTGGCGGACGCGGTCGGACTGGGTGAGCAGGGTGCCACTCAGCTTGCTGCCGGTCACCGCATCCGTGCCGGTGACGAGGGAGCGGGCGCACAGGGCTCCGTCGAGGGCTGCGTCGGCGAGGCCCGTGGAGGGAGATACGGCGAGGACATCCCGCTTGGCGCCGCCGCTGGCGTCGTTGTAGACCAGATTGATACCGCCGGTCGGAGGAACGCCGTTGCCGGAGGCAAAGATGCCTGCCTGAACCAGCGCGCTGGTCGCCGTGACATTGCCCAGCGTGGCACCTGCCGTGGCGACCGTGCTGGCAAAGCTGAAGCCGCAAACATTGTCAGCCACGCTGAAACGCCCGAGGGTGTTCAGGTAGGTGACGACGATGGACGGAGTGGCAAAAGCGTGATGGGAGGCGTGATACAGGTCGTGCTCAGTGCTCCAGCCATAGGCGCGCAGCTTCTGTAGGGCTTCATCGGCTTGTGCTTGCAGTGTCGTACCGGCAAGGAGGCCCTTGGCCTTGAGCGCGGTGCATCGATTGGTCGCATAGCCGGCGACAAAGGCGGCACCCGGTGACCCTGTGGCCGCACTGGCCAAGGCTGCGCAGGGTTGGTAGAGGTTGGCGTAGGTGAAGTAGTCGATCAGCGGCTTGCCAATGGTGCTGACCGTGGTGGTGCCCTGTTTGACGCCGATACCGCTCACGTCCTTGGGCTGGATCTGGGGTTCGCCCACCGCGACGCCATCAATCAGACCGAGGCTGTCCTGCTCGGCGGCGAGGAGCGCAGCACCGGCACCGTTGGATACCGAAGAGGCGATAACGACCGTATTGGCCGGGCGGATGTTGCGGGGCTTCTTCCCGCTTGCATCGGTCGTACCAAACTTCTCATTGAGCACATAGAAGGCGAACCCCACCGCATCAAGGGTATTGCGGCCCCAGTCCTTTTCGGGGTTCTGCTGGGAGTGGGCGTGCTTGTAGGCGATCCGGTTGGGGAAGGCGGCGTTGAAGGCGTCGAGCTGGGTCTTGGTGAGGCTTGCCACGAAATGCGCCCGCGTACCGGCGGCGCTGGCCGAGGACACGGTTCCATCGATCAGGTTGGTGGTGTCCCGGGCCAGATCATGCATGCCGTTGCCGCTACCTTTGTCGGTATAGGCGACGGCGCAACCATGCTTCAGGCCCCATTCACCTGCCGTGCCTATGGCGCCATAGACGCCCCGTGAGCCGGAGGAGGTGGCGGTCACCAGACAGGGTTGGGAGGTGCTGAAGTTGGCTGGAATCTGCACCATGACCGTGACCTGGCGCGTGCCGTCCGCGTTGCCGGAATAGGCGATGGCCTCGGTGCCGGCAATCTTGCCTTCACCCAGGGTGTCGCCCCCGTTGATGTCGATGTTGGGCCCGTAGAACGTGCCGTAGCCGCCGGTGGGCTTGTTGGCGTCCACCAGGGCGCGATAGTTGTTGTAAATGGCGTTGCGGCGCAACTCGGCCGCCGTAGGAGCCGCGGAATTGGCGTAGGCCGGTGCCACGGCGCTGCCGAGTCCGGTCTTGCCGAGTCCGGCGGTGAGGAGGTCGTCGCTGCTGCCGTCGTAGGACTGAGTGCGGTAGGAGTCGGCGCGGATGCGTTCGGGTCGGCGGTTGTAGGCGATGAAGCCGGTGCCGGAGGGGCGCAGATCGACGAGGGTCAGCAGGCGGTCCGTTTCATCGCCGTCGATGCTGGCCGTGCCGGGCTGAAACTTGGCATGCCTCAAGGACGCCGGGCGCTTGCCCAGTTCCGATTCCAGGGCATCCAGCAGTCGGGTGTCCGCGTTGGCGACACTGGCCGCGCTCACTTGGCTGAAGGTGGCTGCATTGAACGCCGCTTTCAGCGCGGCATCGGACGTGACGCCCAGGGCGAGCTGGGCAATGCTGTTGGTTGCCGAGTTGATGTTGATCGGCTTGCCGGCATCCTCCTCGGTGACCAGGGCATGCCACACACCCTGGCTTCCGGTGACCTGGAGCATCAGCGGAAAGCTCAGGCCGACCGTTTGCACCGAATAGTTGCCGTTGCCGTCGGTGGTGGCCGTCCGGGTTTGGCCGGACCGGTCCTTGATGGTGACCGTGTTGTTCGCAATGGCCAGCCCTTCGGCTGCAATGCCGCTCATCTGGATGTTGCTGTCCTTGTCTCCGCCGCCGCCGCAGGCGCCCAGAATCAATGCGCTGCCAATCGCCACGACGAGGGCCTTCAGTTGAAACCGGTTTTCCATGTCTCCTCCTTTATTGGTTATGGAAGTGCCATTCGAATGGCTGCTTCACATCCATGGTGGTGCCTGGCGGGAAAGAGCGACACTGGGGTTTACCTGAATCAAGCCAAAAGACGCATAAATGGGGCGGGGCGTGCCAAGTCAGGGCAGGGGCGCCGGGCCGGGCGGCTCGGCCCTGAAGGCGTTGCAGAAGCGCAGTTCCTGAGGATAGGGGTAGAAGTCTTCCACGTGCCCGTCGCGGATTCGGGCCTGGGCCTCCTGCCAGAACCGGGGATCAAGCAGGTTGCGGTGGTGCTTGAGAAAAGCTTTGCGGATCTTGGGCTGGCCGAGCAGGAAGGTGGCGAACTCTTCGGGAAAGACGTCCATCGGGCCGGCCGAATACCAAGGCTCGCCGGACATTTCCATGTCTTCGTTGGGGGCGGGAGGAATCTTGCGGAAGTTGCAGTCCGTCATGTATTCGATTTCGTCGTAGTCGTAAAAGACCACTCGCCCATAACGGGTCACACCGAAGTTCTTCCAGAGCATGTCACCGGGGAAGATGTTGGCGATGGCCAGCTCACTGATGGCCTGGCCGTACTCCCGCACAGCCTCGTCCACCTGCTCGTCGCTGGCCTTGTCCAGGTACATGTTGAGTGGCGTCATGCGGCGCTCGATGTACACGTGCTTGACCACCAGGGTGTCGCCATCCTCCTCGATCACGGAGGGGGCGAGAAGCTTGAGCTGGGCTATGAGGTCCGGGTGGAAGCGGCTGCGAGGCAGGGCCACATTGGAGAACTCGAGGGTGTCGGCCATTCGCCCGACCCGGTCCACCTGGCGTACCAGGAGGTACTTGCGCTTCACTGTTGCCCTGTCCATGTTCTTCGAGCTGCCGAAGACGTCCTTGATGATCTTGAACACGTAGGGGTAGGACGGCAGCGTGAATACCAGCATGACCAGGCCGCGGATGCCGGGTGCTTCGATGAACTGGTCATTGGAGTGGCGCAGGTGGGCGATCAGGTCGCGGAAGAAGATGGTCTTGCCCTGCTTGCCCAGGCCAAGCATGGTGTAAAGCTCGGAGCGAGGCTTGCTCGGCATGATGCTGCGCAGGAACTGTACGTAGCCCGAGGGGACTTCCATGTCCACCAGAAAGTAGGCGCGGGACAGGGAAAAGAGCAGGGAGATGCGCCAGGTGTCGAGCAGGACTGTGTCCAGGTAGAGCATGCCCGAGGCACCGTGGCGCACGGCCATGATGAAGGGAAACTCCTGGTAGCCATTGACTGCCTTGCCGATGATGTAAGCGGTCTTGTTGCGGTAGAAGGCCGAGTACAGCACCTGGATCTGGCAGTTCACCTCCATCTTCGGCCAGGCGCCCAAGTGCGCTTCAACGGTGCGCATCACGTAGTCCACGTCCCGTTCAAGGTTCTCGAAAGGACGCTGCCAGTCGAAGTCCTCGATCAACCGCACAATGGTATTGCGCAGGCCTTCGTCCCGGGGGTAGTAGCTGGAGTACGTCGGCGGGAAGGACTCGATGTAGTCGGTGGAGATGGCGGGGCGGGTGAAGATGTAGTCGTTGCTGAAATAGTCCCGGTGGAGGATCTTGGTGGTGACCGAGTTAAAGAAAGTCTCGGCAAGTTCGGGTTGCTTGTGGTTGATCAGCAGCCCGATGAAGTGCAGTTTCACTGCCTGCCAGGTCGCGTCGTCGATGGACTCGGCATCGAATTCTTCGTGAAGTCGTTGTACGGTCTCGTTCACCCGGTCGTCATAGAACTGCACGCGATCGCGCACAGCCGCCAACTGCTCCTGCCAGGCTGCGGCCTCATAGCTCTCCTTCGCGCGTCGCGTGGTTTCGCGGAATATCCGGTAATGTTTGTTGAAGCCCTCGATCATTGCCTGGGCAATGGCCAGGGCGACGGGGTTCTCGCTGCTGTTGTCCATTGTTCTCCTCCGGGTGGCGCGGCCCTGCCTGTCATGGGCGTCGCCCGGCTGGATCCCCGGGCTGCGTCCGTGCGGGAAATAGTAGCATCCGGGGTCGCACCTTCCGAGGCTGGAGACACCCGTCACGCCTGCTTTTTCGGGCCGATCACGGTGGGCGGTGCAGCATTGACCCGGCCCGGATTTCGGCCATAATCCCCGCAGGTTGCTGCGGCTCTGCACGAAGGTGGAAGAGCGGGCCGTGAGCTGATCGAAGGGGGCTGGTGGCGCCGGAGTGTCCCAAAAACGGGCCTCTCCCGTCCGCCGACCGGCCTGTCCGTAAGATGCGATGTCCTTTGCGAGGGAGCTGGAATGAGTACTTCTCTGATCAAGGTGCCCACTGGCGGTCAAAAGATCGTCCCGGGTCAGGCAATTCCCGACAATCCCATCATCCCCTTCATCGAGGGTGACGGCATCGGCGTGGACATCACCCCGGTGATGATCAAGGTGATCGATGCCGCGGTTCTCAAGGCCTATGGCGGGAAGAAGAAGATCTACTGGATGGAGGTCTACGCCGGCGAGAAGTCCACCCAGCTATATGGCCCTGACGAGTGGTTCCCCAAGGAAACCTTCGACGCCCTCAAGGAATATTCCGTCTCCATCAAGGGGCCGATGACGACCCCGGTGGGCGGTGGCATCCGGTCCCTCAACGTGGCGCTGCGCCAGGAGCTCGATCTCTACCAGTGCGTCCGTCCGGTGCAGTATTTCAAGGGGGTGCCGTCGCCCCTCAAGAATCCGGAGCTGACCAACATGGTCATCTTCCGTGAGAACACGGAGGACATCTACGCCGGTATCGAATGGGCCGCGCAGTCGGAGGGCGCAAAGAAGGTCGTGGCCTTCCTGCAGAACGAAATGGGTGTCAAGAAGATCCGCTTTCCGGAGACCTCCGGTATTGGCATCAAGCCCATCTCCATCGAAGGCACCACCCGCCTCGTGCGTGCGGCCCTCAAGTACGTGATCGCCAACGACCGCAAGTCGCTGACCATCGTACACAAGGGCAACATCATGAAGTTCACCGAGGGCCTGTTCCGTGACACCGCGTACAAGGTTGCCCAGGAGGAGTTCGGTGCCCAGCCTATCGATGGCGGCCCGTGGTGCAAATTCACCAATCCCAATACCGGGCGGGAGATCATCGTCAAGGATGCGATTGCCGATGCCTTCCTGCAGCAGATCCTGCTGCGTCCGGCCGAGTACGACACCATCGTGACCACCAATCTCAACGGGGACTATATTTCCGATGCCCTGGCGGCCCAGGTCGGCGGGATCGGGATCGCCCCCGGGGCCAACATCTCCGACCAGTACGCCTGCTTTGAGGCCACGCATGGCACCGCGCCCAAGTATGCTGGCCTGGACAAGGTTAACCCGGGTTCGCTGATCCTCTCTGCCGAGATGATGTTGCGTCATCTGGGCTGGACCGAAGCTGCCGACCTTGTGATCAAGTCCATGGAGGCGGCCATCGGCGACAAGCAGGTCACCTACGATTTCGCCCGCCTGATGGAGGGGGCCAACGAGGTGTCCTGCTCCGGTTTCGGGGATGCGATGATTGAACGGATGTAGGTGTTGCCTGGCGGGCATCCTGGAGATGCCCGCTGCAACCGCGCCGCTTTCGCCATCCGGGAGGTGTGTCCGGTGATGTAGGGCAGAACGAAAAAAGGGGCAGCCAGAAATGGCTGCCCCTTTTCAATGCCCGCGATGCCTTGCGGGTCGGTTCGATCTGCTTTAGACGCGGATGGCCTTCAGTGCTGCATTCAGCGTCGGGCTCGGACGCATCACCGCCTTGCACTTCTCGGAGTCGGCCTTGTAATAGCCGCCGATATCCACGGCCTTGCCCTGAACGGTCTTCAACTCCGCAACGATCTGATCCTCGCTGTCGGTCAGGGTCTTGGCAAGCTTGGCAAAGTGGGCGGCCAGCTCGGCATCCTCGGTTTGGTTGGCCAGTTCCTGGGACCAGTACATGGCCAGATAGAACTGGGACCCCCGATTGTCGAGCTCGCCGGTCTTGGGTGAGGGGGACTTGCGGTTGTCGAGCAGCTTGCCGGTGGCCGCATCGAGGGTCTTGGCAAGCAGGACGGCACGCTTGTTGCCGTTCTTGATGCCCAGATCCTCAAGGGAGACCGCCAGGGCCAAGTACTCGCCCAGGGAGTCCCAACGCAGGTGGTTCTCCTCGGTGAGCTGCTGTACATGTTTCGGCGCAGAGCCGCCGGCACCCGTTTCGTACATGCCGCCACCGGCCATCAGCGGAACGATGGACAACATCTTTGCAGACGTGCCGAGTTCCATGATCGGGAACAGGTCGGTCAGGTAGTCACGGAGGATGTTGCCCGTCACCGAGATGGTGTCGAGGCCGCGGATCACGCGCTCCAGGGTGAAGCGCATGGCGCGGACCTGGGACATGATGTGGATCTCGAGGCCGGAGGTGTCGTGATCTTTCAGGTAGGTTTCCACCTTCTTGATCAGCTCGTTCTCGTGCGGACGGTAGGGGTCGAGCCAGAATACCGCAGGCATGCCGGAGTTGCGGGCGCGGGTAACAGCCAGTTTGACCCAGTCACGGATCGGCGCATCCTTGACTTGGCACATGCGCCAGATGTCGCCAGCTTCGACATTCTGCGTCAGCAGCACTTCACCGGTGTCGATGTCGACGATATTGGCAATGCCGTCTTCGGCGATCTCGAAGGTCTTGTCATGGGAGCCGTATTCCTCGGCCTTCTGGGCCATCAGCCCGACGTTCGGCACGGTACCCATGGTCTTGGGATCGAAGTTGCCGTTGGTCTTGCAGAAGTTGATCATCTCCTGATAGATGCGGGCAAAGGTCGATTCCGGCATCACGGCCTTGGTGTCGTATTGCTTGCCGTCGGCGCCCCACATCTTGCCGCCAGAGCGAATCATCGCCGGCATGGAGGCGTCGACGATCACATCGTTGGGGGAGTGGAAGTTGGTGATCCCCTTGGCAGAATCGACCATGGCGAGCTTCGGACGGTGCTCCTGGCAGGCGTGCAGGTCGCGGATGATCTCGTCGCGCTTGGATTCGGGCAGGGTCTTGATCTTGTCGTAGAGGTCGACCATGCCGTTATTGACGTTGATGCCCAGTTCATTGAACAGGGCTCCGTGCTTCTCGAAGGCTTCGCTGTAGAAGATCTTGACGCAGTGGCCAAAGACGATGGGGTGCGAGACCTTCATCATCGTTGCCTTGACGTGCAGCGAGAACAGGATGCCAGACTCGCGGCAGTCTTCCAGTTCCTTCTCGTAGAAGTCGCACAGGGCCTTCTTGCTCATGAACATGGAGTCGATGATCTCGCCAGCCTGCAGCGCGACCTTCGCCTTCAGGACGGTCATCTTGCCACCCTTGGCAATCAGCTCCATGCGAACATTGCGGGCCTTGTCGAGGGTCAGGGATTTTTCGCCATGGTAGAAGTCGCCATGGT
>ERZ795056.339-NODE-339-length-61919-cov-18.291591_pt1 | contig 61919 bp, 49 predicted proteins | sample MGYA00375140_ERZ795056 | MGnify/ENA primary metagenome ERZ795056 (study PRJEB30185, sample SAMN05720227) | activated sludge metagenome | isolation source: Anaerobic digester | place: USA | collected 2015-03-09 ...
TGCGCATCCATCCAGTAATCCCTGTCAAAATCTTTCATCACTTTTTCAAAAGGCTGGCCACAATTCTCTGCTAATATCCTGGCCCCCATTTCCTTTGTCTTTTTAATTTGTTCTGCCATGATCTCCAGGTCGGCGCTTACACCACGGCCACCACCACTTGGCTGGTGTATCATCACTTCTCCATGAGGGAAGATAAAGCGTTTGCCTTTGGCACCACCGCTTAATAAGATACTGCCCATGCTGGCTGCCATGCCCATACATACAGTACTAACCGGACTAGTGATCATTTGCATCGTATCATATACCACCATGCCACTGGTTACCATTCCGCCAGGACTGCTGATGTAGAAAGTAATGTCTTTTCCTGGGTCCAATGCTTCCAGGTAGAGCAATCTTGCTGTTAAGTCTTTACAGCTTTTATCATCCACCACACCCCATAAAAATATCTTTCGTTGCTCAATAAATTTTTTATCAAACTGCCAGCCACTCATCATCTTCTCCATCGGGTTTTCAGGCAGGTCTTTTGGTTGTTCTTCTTCTTCGTCATCGTTCCTGAAACGGAATTGATTATTATATGTATTCATGATTGTTTATTGTTTCTTTTAAATCGTTACTGGTTACTGGTTACTCGTTGTTTTGTTGCTCTTTAATCGTTACTTGTTTCTTGTTACTCGTTGTTTTGTTTCTCGTTGGGAGCTTTCTGGTTCAGGAATGTATTGAACTTAAAACCAACTGGCGGAAAAAATCAGGAGTATGATTTGTTTATATTATCAATTAACCAACTATCAATTATCAATTAGTCTTTCTTCCCCTTCCTCGGATTTACCGTCAGCACTTCATCCACCATACCATATTCTTTGGCTTCATAGCTCGTCATCCATTTATCCCTGTTGCTGTCTTCCGCCACTTTTTCTACCGACTGGCCGGTATGATAGGCCGTTACTTCATACAGCTCTCTCTTGATTTTCTTGATCTCGTTTACCGTGATCTCAATATCAGAAGCCTGTCCACCAGCACCGGCACTTGGCTGGTGCATCATGATGCGGCTGTGTTTGAGTGCGGTACGTTTGCCTTTTGCACCAGCGCATAAAAGTACCTGGGCCATACTGGCAGCCATACCGGTACAGATAGTAGAGATGTCTGGCGTTACAAACTGCATCGTGTCATACATTCCCAGGCCTGCGTACACACTTCCACCCGGACTATTGATATACATCTGTATGTCACGGGTGCGGTCGGTGCTTTCTAAAAACAGGAACTGTGCAGTAATGATATTGGCCACTTCGTCTGTTACCGGGTAGCCCATAAAAATGATCCTGTCCATCATCAAACGGCTGTACACATCCATTACAGCAATGTTCATAGGGCGTTCTTCGATGATATTGGGTGTCAGGTTCGTTACATCCCCGATTCCAAAATAGGGGGAACCTGAAGCTGTAAACTTTTGAGCGTTTTTCTTTTCGTAGTCAGTGAGCATATTGCTGCTGATGCCACGATGCTTCACGGCATATTTTTCAAATTCTTTTCCAAAGTCCATCTGTAATTAGTATTTAGGATAACAAATATAAGTGATTGCATTCCCCAAATAATGTGCTGGAAAAAAAATACGCCATTTCGGCATGGGGATTTGGATGAGGATTGATTTTTAATGAGGATTATTTTGGATTGATATGATTTGTATGATTGGGGGGTTGCATAGTATTGAGTTTTTTGCTTTTATTGGATAAGCTCTGATCCCATTTTTTATCATACAAATGAGATTATTTTTAATAGGGATTATTTTGGATTGATATGATTTGTATGATTGGGGTTGCACATTTTTGGATTTTTGCTTCTATTAGTTAGGCTTAATCCTATACTTTCATATCATAGAAATGAGATTATTTTAATAGGGATTATTTTGTATTGATACGATTTGTATGATTGGGGGGTTGCATAGTATTGAGTTTTTTGCTTTTATTGGATAAGCTCTGATCCCATTTTTTATCATACAAATGAGATTATTTTTAATAGGGATTATTTTGGATTGATATGATTTGTATGATTGGGGAGTTAAATTATTGGCTTTATGGATTATTCCGCAGGGTTTAAATCATACCCCTTCATACAAATCATAAAAATCCCCATAAAAAAAGCCGTGGCGTAGCCACGGCTCTAATATCAATCTTATGGAATCAATGATTATGATTATGCATCATCGCATTCAGCTCTTCACCCGTTACTTCTTTTTCTTTTGGCGACACCTGTGCTTCTGCCCACTGGAATAATTTATCTGTAATAAGCCGGCGGTAAGTAGTATCCACATGCTTTTCGTCTTTCATCATACGCTCTACATAACTGTCGAGCCAGCTTTGGTCTTCGCCCAGGCTTGCACCGCCAAAATACCGCATCACTTCTGCTTTCATGGATGCTTTTACATCTTCTGTATTTACCTGCAGGTTGTTGTCTTTTATCAGTTTGTCGCTGATCAATGTCCATTTCAACTGGTTGCTGAAGAAAGGAAATTCAGCTTCGGCTTCTTCGGCAGTTTTTGGTTTGTCGCCACCCGACTGTAACCAGCGTTTTAAGAAGGTCGCAGGAAATTCCATGGTTGTTTCATCAAGGAAATAGTGATACAACTGGTCATGCAATTGGTTGCGGCTCTGGCTTGCCCAATATTGTTCAATCTCTTCCCTTAATTTATTTCTGAAATCAGCTTCGGTAGTTACTTCAGCGCCAGGGAAAACCTCTTTAAAGAATTCTTCATTCAATTCTCTTTTTTCAACCAGTCCAACCTTTACAATGCTGAGATTGAAATATTTTTTGGCTGCTTCTTTGTCATCTTTATCAAGACCAAGGTCATGCAGCATCATGTCCAGTTTATCTTTATCAAAGCTTTTAGACAATTGAAAAACGATGCTGTCATCTTTCTTTTTACCCATCAATTGTTTTTGCAGGGCTGGAGAAAAGTATTTTAATAAAACTGAATTCTCTTTTGATATACCGCCTTCAACGATGTTGCCATCTTTATCCGATTCGGTGAACTGCACATTCAATACATTGTCCAGGCTGTTTACTTCTTCTGGTTCAGTCATTTTGCCGCCTTTTACCTGCATGCGATCCACTTCTTCCTGCACCATTTCGTCGGTTACCGTTACTTTATGCAGGGTAAGTTTGGCTTTTTTTACAGGGGCCAGTTCAAAATTTGGTTTTAAACCGATCTCAAAACCAAATTCATATTCTGCCGGGTTAGCATAATCCAGTTTGGGTGCGCCATTTTCCAACGCCATTGGTTGGGCAAAAATATCGGGGTTTTCAGTTTGCAAATAACTGTACAACTCTTTCTCTACCGTTCTTAATACTTCATCAGTATAGATAGCGGTGCCATACATTTTTTTAACCATACCGGCAGGTACATTGCCCTTGCGAAAGCCGGGGATATTGGCTGTTTTGCTGTACTCCTTTACTTTCTTTTCAAATGCCGGTAAATAATCTTCTTTGGAAATTTTTACGGTGATCTTGTCGTTGAGCAACCCAATGTTCTCTCTTGCTACTGTAGCCATAACCCTGAACCTTTTAGTTTTAAAGCCGTGCCCTAAAACACCGGCTGGTATTAATTTTAAAAAAGCCCCTTTAGGGAGGGGGCTAAAAGTCCGGATGATAGGGGTCGAACCTACATGGATTGCTCCGCCAGATCCTAAGTCTGGTGCGTCTGCCAATTTCGCCACATCCGGAAAGGGGTGCAAAACTAAGGGATTGAACTGATTTTACGGGCTTAAAATTGAAAAAAATGAACGCCCATGGAACTAACAGGGAAGGATCACACTTTTGCCATGAGTTCCTGCAGTATTTTTTCAAGGGCTTTTATTCTTTGCTCCATTTCTGGAAGGTTCCGGGCAACTGCCTGGCTACGGAGTGCGGAAGTATAATCGTATGCCGGAGAGCCTGTTACGGCTGCACCGGGCGTTTTGATAGATTTGCTCACACCGCTTTGGGCGTTTATTTTGCTGCCATCGGCAATTTGTATATGGCCTACAATACCAGCCTGTCCGCCAATCATTACATTGTTGCCAATTTTTGTACTGCCGCTAATGCCAGCCTGGGCAGCTATTACAGAGTTGTTACCTATTTCTACATTGTGAGCGATCTGTAAAAGGTTATCCAGTTTGGCACCTGCCTTTATAACGGTACTGCCAATGGTGGCCCTGTCAATAGTGGTATTGGCACCAATCTCCACGTTATCTTCAATCACCACATTACCCATTTGTGGCACTTTTTTATAGCTGCCATCAGCCTGTGGTGCAAACCCAAAACCATCACTGCCAATGACGGTTCCAGCATGAATGGCAACATTTTTTCCAATCACCGTATTGTGATAGATCTTTACGCCGGGGTGTATCACTGAATTGTCGCCAATGATCGTGTGATTACCGATATAAGAATTAGGATAAATTTTTACCCCGTTCCCAATGATCACTTTTTCACCGATGTAGGTAAAAGCTCCAATAAATACCTGGTCCCCCATTTTAGCCGAAACATCCATATACACAGGTTGCTGAATGCCCGTCAATTGCTGTGCTTCTAATTGCTGGTAGGTTTCCAGCAAAGTAGCGAAAGCTATATACGCGTCGGGAACCCTGATTAAGGTAGCGGCAACCGGTTTTTTTAATTCAAGTGATTCATTGATGATGATGATAGAAGCGCTGGTGGTATACAGGTAGTCTTCATATTTGGGATTGGCCAAAAAAGATAACTGGCCATTTTGTGCTTCTTCAATTTTTCCAAAAGAAGCTACAGCAGCATTGGCATCACCTTCTATTTTGCCTTTAATGATGGCCGCTATTTGTGCTGCTGTAAACTGCATATATATTTGATTTTGCTTTTCCCTTTTTTACCTGTTACCTGTTGATTAATCCCTCAGGTAACAAATGTAATATTTTTTAATCTTAGCACTCACGCCTGCATTGATGAGTGCATCGTCTACCTGTGAGATATCTCTTACTGTGCCATCCTTAAACAATATCTGGATGTTTTCGTCCTTCACATTATACGTGCTGCTGCTGGCTTCGCCGGTTATGACAATCCATTCTTCGTCTCCGTTGCACAGGTTCAGTTTTATTTGTGCGGCCTCCCTTTTTTCTTTTAATAATGTTTCATCAACAGGCTGGTTAAAGTACTTTATTTTCAACAGGCTCCTGTCGATGATGCCTTTGCATAAAAATGACAGCACGGTATCCGGGTGACGGCTCCATTCCTTAATGGCTGATAACAGGTCATAGTCATCCAGGTTGCAAAACTCCTCCAGGCTTACTGTTTCAATCGGCTCGTTGATAAATTTATTTACAGGAGTTGAAGTAAATGCCTTTATATGTTTTGCCCTGCGGACGATTTGTTTCAGCATTTGTTCGGCGCACAACACAGTTTTGTGCAGGTATACCTGCCAGTACATCAGCCTCCTGGCCACAATAAATTTTTCAGTGGAATAAATTCCTTTTTCTTCCACCATCAGCTCTCCATTATGAACCGCCAGCATTTTGATGATGCGGTCATATCCAATAACGCCCTCGCTTACCCCAGAAAAAAAACTGTCTCTTGATAAATAGTCCAGGCGGTCTACATCCAGTTGCCCGCTTACCAGCTGGTGAAGAAATTTTTTATGATAACTGTTGGTGAAAATATCCAGGCTCATTTGCAGTTTACCATCAAACTGTTTATTAAGGTCTTTCATCAGCAGCAGGGAGATCTCTTCGTGGTGCATTCCTTCTATCAGTACATTTTCGAGGGCATGACTAAAAGGTCCATGTCCAATATCGTGTAAAAGGATGGCGATCTTTGCAGCCTGTTCTTCTTCTTTCGTAATGTCAACGCCCTTTCCTTTTAATTCATTCAGCGCATTGCACATCAGGTGATAGGCACCCAAAGAATGATGCAGCCTGGTATGCACCGCACCCGGGTACACCAAATGTGCCAGTGCCATCTGGTGAATGCGCCGGAGCCGTTGATAGTAAGGATGGGCAATGATCTGCAGGATAAGTTCATCATCCACCGTGATAAAACCATGCACCGGGTCGTTAATAATTTTTCGTATAGCCATTATCCGCTGTTATTTTTCGTAAAATTCAATCGGTAATTCATCGGGGTCGGCGATAAAAGTAAACCGTTTACCGGTGGTTTCATCAATCCTTATTGGTTCCGCAATGATATTTTTTTGTCTTAGTAGCAAAACAACCGTATCAATATCATCCACTTCAAAAGCTATATGCCGTAGCCCGGCGGCTTCCGGTCTTGAAACTCTTGCAGGCACATCTGGAAATGAAAACAGTTCTATTTGGTACATGTCATTAATGGCCAGATCTGCTTTGTAAGATTGCCTTTCCTTCCTGTAAATTTCTCCAACCATTTTAAATCCGAGTATATCTGTATAAAATGATTTTGATTGCTCATAATTGGAACAAATGATAGCGATGTGGTGAATTCGGTTGATAAGAAGCATTTTGTTTTGATGTTAAATGTTATTTAAAGCTAAATAAAGTAAATAATCAGAGGAGGTAAAAATTTAATTTGTGGTTCCCTACCCATTAAAATTCCGTAAAACTTCTAATAACCTAAAACAGCAACCCATGCGTTCATTACTTGTTTTGATTTTTATAACAGGATGCCAGTTTCCCTTGTTTAGCCAAACGGAACTTGTTGATGACAGCGTTCTGATGCATCTGACCTTATCAGATTTTACTGGTAAGACAATAGAAACAACGGTGAGTTTTGAAAATCTTGCCACTCATAAGAAAATGAATTTTAAAACAAGTAAAGATGGAAAAGCAAGTTTCAGGTTGTCCGTTTCAACCTCGTATTCTATAACTATTCCTGTTTCCACTGATAGTTATGAATACGAGATACCAGCCTTTGCCGCATCCTCCGCCGATCTCGATTTAAGGTTCAATGTGGGTGGGGTAGTGGCTCCACCGGCTGTTCAACCAGGGATATCCGAACCTGCACTGCAGGCCATAGCAGGTATCAGGGTGATGAACGGCAATGGGTTAAAAACAATCAGTTTGAAAAAAGATAATCTACCCGCCAAAACCTATACTTTTCAAAATGATACTGTTTACTTTTTAGCAGACCAACGGTCAACTTGTGAGATATCCGCCCCGGACGTGAGCATTGCAAATAATAAAATATATATCGGCGACCGCGATAATGTAAATTATGTGCTCGTATTTGCCAGTGCTGATAAAGCGGAACTCATTGAGATAACAGCAGCACAAAGCCTTTTAAATGTGGTATACAAGAACCTGTATGGAGCACCAGTTAAAAACGAAGGGGTAACGGTAACAGGTGCCAACGGGAAAAAAGTATACAGCTCCACAACAGGGGCTAATGGCAGTGCTGCATTTTTGCTGCCACAAAACGATACGTACAGTATATCGCTTCAGTGCTTTCCGGGTGCAGACACAATACATATAAGAGAAGGAAAGAAAAAAGGGACGATTGTAACTAATAGTATTTATTTCACTTATCCTACTTGTAAAGAATTTACTGATTTGAAAAAAGACGATTCATTACGAATAGCCAGCAGGGATTCTCTATACTTAAAATTTGGCAAAACAAACGAACTTTCAAAAGAGGAACTGCAGGCATTTCTTGCCGGCGAAGCAACCAAAGTTATAAAGGCACTCACAACGGATGTCAAATATTTCGAAAAGAACAACAACACCGTCTGCGCCGTGCTGTACAGGAACAGGGAAAGATGGAAAACTAAAACGATCGTTACAGATGTAACAGGAAGTATGTATCCCTATATGAAAGAAGTGGCATTGTGGCACCTGCTGGAATCGATGGATAAAAAGCAATCGGACTATGTTTTTTTTAATGATGGGAATAACCTGCCTGATCTCAACAAAGTGATTGGTAAAACCGGCGGCATATTTTTTTCCCTGCAGCATCATCTGGATTCGATGACAGGGGTAATGTACCGGGCAATGAACAATGGCTCAGGTGGTGATGCTGCAGAAAATGATTTGGAAGCTTTGCTCGCTGCTGAATCGGTAATGAAAGCCGGATCAGAACTTATACTGGTAGCGGATAATTTTAGCCCTGTTAAGGATATTGAACTGTTGTACAGGCTTCGTATGCCCGTTAGAGTGGTATTATGTGGCACATCGGTTGCTTATGTTAATCCTGATTATTTATTGATCGCATCCAAAACAGGTGGCAGCGTTCATACCATCGAGGAAGATATCGTGAACTTATCAGCAGCAAGAGAAGGAGATATCATTACTATACATGGCATTAATTATAAATATAGCCGTGGCAGGTTTTTCTTTTTTGGCAGCAGGCTTTAAGTGAATAAAAGGAGCATTACCGTCAATTTGAAAAAGTATAGCATTTGCCAGATCAGTTTACTTCTTTGTTAAAAGATGCACAAAGCCTGGTAAAGGAATTAATCACCCGGTTAAAAAATTAAATTTGTAATCTTGCTATCGCAAACCCAGCAATAAACCCGGTATATATTGAGATAATTTTACGCAAACAAAAAATTGATCATGACAGCTCCAAAAATACTCTGGGTAGATGACGAAATAGATACGCTGAACTCTCAAATACTTTTTTTAGAAAACAAAGGCTACGAGGTACATACCAAGACCAACGGATTTGATGCTGTGGAGTATGTAAAAAATAACATTGTGGATGTGGTGCTGATGGACGAAAGTATGCCCGGCATCACAGGTTTGCAGACACTGCAGCAGATAAAGGAAGTGAACAGCACCCTGCCTGTTGTGCTTATTACAAAGAATGAAGCAGAGAATATCATGGATGAAGCCATCGGCAGCCAGATAAGTGATTACCTGATAAAGCCGGTGAATCCAAACCAGGTATTGCTAAGTTTAAAAAAACTGATCGACAATAAACGGCTGGTGGCAGAAAAGACAACCTCCGCTTATCAACAGGAGTTCCGCAATTTATTTATGGCGCTCAATGACAATCCTGATTACAATGGCTGGATGGAGATCTATAAAAAACTGGTGTATTGGGAACTGGAAATGAAGAAGAGCGACAGTCCTGAAATGCAGGAGGTCTTTCAGTCGCAGAAGGCAGAAGCCAATACCGATTTCTTTAAATTTATTTCAAAAAAATATGCAGGCTGGGTTGATCCAAAAAGCACCGATGCGCCGGTAATGAGCCACAACATGATGAAGTTTAAAGTGCTGCCGCATGTACAAAAAGGAACACCCTTATTTTTTGTGCTCATTGATAATCTGCGGTATGACCAGTGGAAAATGATCCAGCCCATTTTTGCAGAAAGCTTCCGTATACAGGAAGAAGATACGTTTTATGCCATTCTCCCAACGGCAACCCAGTATGCCCGTAATGCTATTTTCGCAGGGATGCTGCCGGTGGATATTGAAAAGCAGTTTCCCTCTCAGTGGAAGAACGATGATGAAGAAGGTGGAAAAAATTTGTATGAAGAAGAATTCTTCCGGGCGCAACTGAAAAGGCTCGGTAAAGGGGATCTGAAATTTTCTTATACCAAGGTTACCAATAACCATGATGGGCAAAAACTGGTGGACAATATCCAGGACATGCTGCACAACGACATCAACGTGATCGTGTATAATTTTGTGGATATGCTGAGCCATGCAAGAACAGAGATGGAAGTGCTGAAAGAACTGGCTGGCGATGAAACCAGTTACCGCAGCATTACCCAAAGCTGGTTTGAGCATTCGCCCCTGCACCAGGCTTTAAAGAAAGTTTCAGAAAAAAACATAACCGTTATTGTTGGTACCGACCATGGCAGTGTAAGGGTAAAAACACCTGCCAAAGTAATTGGTGATAAACAAACCACGGCTAATTTGCGTTACAAACATGGCCGTAATTTGAACTATGAACAAAAAGATGTGCTGGCATTCCGGGATCCCAAGCAGGCAGGCTTACCGGTTCCCAATGTGAATTCATCCTTCATCTTTGCTAAAGAAGATATCTTTTTATGTTATCCCAATAACTACAATCATTTTGTGAATTATTACAAGAACACTTTTCAGCACGGCGGTATCAGCCTGGAAGAAATGATTGTGCCGGTGGTGAGGATGGTGAATAAGTAAGACACCCCAAACCCCTAAAGGGGCTTTATAGCATTCAGCCACTTAGCTCTTTTATAGGTGAAACAAGAAAATATAATCCACAGTTTGTGGAGAAACATATTTTTTAAATCCTTGCTATTAAGAGAAGTTGCACTTCAATTTATACACTAAAAAGTCCCTTTAGGGATTTAGGGCATGAAATATAATCAACACACGTTAGATAAAATAGAAAGGGTTGCTGAGGAAAGTGGCTATGTTATCCGCTATGAAAGAGGTACTTTCCAGAGCGGATATTGCATACTGCAGGCAAAAAAAGTAATTGTGATCAATAAATTTTTCCAGGCAGAGGGCCGTATCAACACACTGATCGATCTGATGCCGCAACTGGAGATTAATTTTGATGCGTTGACACACGAAAGCCAGAAAATGTATGACGAAGTGATGACGGTGGCAGCGGAAAAATAAATAACAGCTTTTATAAATTAATTACAGGCAGTAGATTTTACTGCCTGTTTTATTTTTGACTATTGCCTGGCAAATTGCCAATTGCGTACTTTTGCTTCCATGCATTGTCCACCGATTAAAATAACTTTTTTAGGTACCGGCACCAGCACCGGTGTGCCCATGGTGGCCTGTGGTTGTGAAGTATGCACTTCGTCAAATGCCAGGGACAAACGGCTACGCAGCAGCATTTTGGTAGAAAGCAGCACCACCAGTTTTGTAGTGGACACCACGCCCGATTTCCGGTACCAGATGCTCCGGCTGGGAATAAAAAAACTGGATGCAGTGTTGTTTACGCATCCTCACAAAGACCATATTGCAGGACTGGATGATACCAAGGCATTCAACTTTTTTAGCGGCAAGGCAATGGAAGTGTATGCCAATTCGCTAACTGAAGAAGCATTAAAAAGAGAATTTGCCTATGTTTTTTCTGATAAAAAATATCCTGGTATTCCAGAGATCAATCTTAACACGATTGATGAGAATTCTTTTTTCATCGGCGACATACCGGTAATACCCATTATGGTTTGGCACTTAAAAATGCCCGTACTGGCTTTCCGCTTTGGCAATTTCACTTATGTTACAGATGCCAACCGCATAGAAGAAACAGAGAGAGAGAAAATAAAAGGAAGTGATGTGATGGTGATCAATGCATTACGGCACAAAGAACATATCTCTCATTTTTCCTTGAGCGAAGCGGTACAGGTAGTAAAGGAACTGCAGGTGCCGCAGGCTTATATCACCCATATCAGCCACCAGCTTGGTCTGCATGATGAGGTTAGCAAAGGGCTGCCAGGCGGGATACAATTAGCATATGATGGACTGCAGGTAACAATGAGTTAAGGCACACAAGCATAAATAAAATTCATTTTGTTTTAGTTTTCATTTATCTTCATTATCGAATTAAAATTATGCAGGCGCATAGTTTTCTTTTTGAATATCCCTCCACGGTTCTGCTATCACATGAACCAATCAAAAAGAATACTGCTGGTATAACGCCATGCTCTAACCGTTTTTATTTTCATGTATGCAGAAGCAAAAAGTTTCTGAGTGGTTTACTGTTTCTAAAAAGCAACGAAACGGCATGCTGGTAATGCTGGCCATTATTATATTGTCCATACTTGCCCAGTCCTTGTTAAGCTGGTTTATTAAACCTGCCCGGTACGATCATAGTGAGTTTGAAAAAGAACTGGCGGCTCTCAAAATTAAAAAGGCAGACAGCGCTTATAAATTCAAAAAGAAATTTGATGAAAGAGATGATGTGTATCAACCTTATAACCAGCCATACGAAAAAAGATATCAGGATCAGCAGCCATGGAAAGGAGAGTTGTTTCATTTTGACCCCAATACTTTAGATGAAACAGGCTGGCAACGGCTGGGTGTCAGGGAAAAAACGATCAGCACCATCAAAAACTTTTTATCCAAGGGTGGTAAATTTTACAAAGCGGAAGACATAAAAAAGATATGGGGGCTGAATGAAGAACTGGCAGGCAGGCTTATTCCTTATATCCAGATCGAAAAGAAAGAATATGTGTCTGCAGAAAGACCTGTATATGAAAAGAAGACCTACACACCTGCAGTTATTGATATCAATACAGCTGATACAACAGCCTTTATTGCCTTGCCGGGTATAGGAAGTAAACTGGCGCAAAGGATTGTCACCTTCAGAGATAAGCTTGGGGGCTTTTATACCATTGACCAGGTAGGTGAAACTTTTGGATTGCCCGATTCCACTTTTCAGAAATTGAAACCAAGGCTGAGTCTGAATAATACTTCCCTTCGCCAGGTGAACATTAATACGGCCACCATTGACGAGCTGAAAGCACACCCTTATATAAAATATACAATCGGTAATGCCATATTTCAATACCGGGCACAGCATGGAAACTTTCCTGCTGTGAAAGACCTGAAAAAGATCATGTTAATTACAGAAGATGTTTATAGGAAGCTATTGCCGTATGTGAAGGTTGATTAAACTGCCTTTAAAAGCTAACAACCGTTAGCCTCTGTTAAAAATTCCATTATCTTGCAGCCGAATCATCAGCTATATGAATTTTCAACAAAGCGAATTAACACAGCAGGTAGCTCAAACTGCCCGGGATTTTGCCAATCAATATATCAGGCCGCATGTAATGGAATGGGATGAAAGCCAGGAATTTCCCCTGCATATTTTTAAAGAATTGGGTAAACTGGGTATGATGGGTGTGCTGGTACCAGAGGAATATGGCGGCACAGGCTTGAGTTATTTTGAATACAATGTAATAATCCAGGAAATTTCCAAAGTGTGCGGATCCATCGGTTTATCAGTTGCGGCGCACAATTCACTTTGCACGGGTCATATTCTCACTTTTGGCAATGAGGAGCAAAAGAAAAAATATTTACCTCAGCTGGCCACCTGCGAACATTTAGGTGCCTGGGGACTTACGGAGCCCAACACAGGCAGTGATGCCGGCAATATGAAAACTACTGCAGTACAGGAGGGTGATCATTGGATATTGAATGGTACCAAAAGCTGGATAACACATGGCAAAAGCGGTGATGTGGCGGTGGTGATTTGCCGTACTGGAGAACCAAGGGCAAAAGATAATTCTACTGCATTTGTGGTAGAACGTGGCACGCCAGGTTTTAGCGGTGGTAAAAAAGAAAACAAACTGGGCATGAGGGCAAGCGAAACGGCAGAAATGATTTTTGATAATTGCCGTATACCAGATACACAACGGTTGGGAAAGGTGGGCGAGGGTTTTAAACAAGCCATGAAGGTGCTGGATGGTGGAAGAATTTCTATAGCAGCATTGAGTGCCGGTATTGCCAAGGGGGCTTACGAAGCATCGGTGCAGTATGCAAAGGAACGGCACCAGTTCGACCAGCCGATTGCGAATTTCCAGGGCATCAGTTTTAAGCTGGCAGATATGGCAACCGAAATTACAGCCGCTGACCTGTTGATCAACCAGGCTTGTGATCTCAAAATAAAAGGTTTGCCAATGACCAAACAGGCTGCCATGGCCAAGTACTTTGCCAGCGAGGTATCCGTGAAAGTGAGTACGGATGCTGTGCAGATCTTTGGCGGTTATGGATATACGAAAGATTTCCCCGTGGAGAAATTTTATCGTGACAGTAAGTTATGTACCATTGGGGAAGGAACGAGTGAGATACAGAAACTGGTTATTAGCCGGGAGGTGTTGAGGTGATAATTGGTTAAATGATAATTGATAATTTTAGTCCGGCAGATAGCTGGACTTTTTTATATCAAACCCTTTGTATAAGCGATTCTCAAAGCCTGCGCCTTGCTGTTTACATGCAGTTTCTGATAAATATTGATACAATGCTTTTTTACGGTGTTGGGGCTGATAAACACTTTGGAAGCTATCTCTTTATAGTCAAGCCCCTGGCTCAGCAATTGAAGAATTTCTTTTTCCCGCTCACTTAATTGAAAAAGATTAGGATCTGCTTTTTCTTTTTCACCAGCTGCCACTGGCCGCTGTACGATCTGCAAAATTTTATAGGCAATGCTGGGTGAGATGGGGCCAGCGCCGCTTTCCCAGAGGTTCATCAGCATATCAATGATCACTTCGCTGCTCTCTTCCTTCAGCAAATAGCCACAGGCCCCTGCTTTTATCGCCCTGAATATTTTATCATCATCATCAAATATAGTGAGCACTACAAATTTTATATCCGGGTACAGCGATGAAGCAGTACCGATGGCAGATACACCATCTATCTCCGGCATTTCCAGGTCCATAAGCACAATATGCGGACGGTCGTCTTCGGGCAACTGCCTCATCTGTATTAAAAAATCTTCACCATTTACTGCCTGGAATGCAAGTGTGAAAAAATTATTTCTTGATAATTTATCAGTGATCACTTTCCGGTTATTTATTTTATCATCTACAATCGCTACTCTTATCATAAAAATATTTTTACAAAAATCGTTTCAAAAAAATACGAAACATTACTCCAAATGGATACTTGTTGAGGTTGGCAAAGCTTAATTGAATACCTGTTCTTGTTGCAACCTTTCGTAATCAGCAACATTTTACGCAAAATGCTTCCACTGGTTCAAAACGTTCTTCACATACTCACAGCTATAGTTGCTTTTACACCGTTGCCTTCAGCAGTATCTATTGCGTAAGTAAAATTACCTGCCGCGGCCCTCTCCTGTATATTGCTTAAACCATAAGTGTCATTTTTTTCTTTTGCAATATTCTTATTAAAACCTTTACCATCATCCTGCACCGCAATCAGCCATTGGCCATTGACTAAACGGCTGCTTGCAATGATGTTGGTACCTCCGGCATGTTTTACAGCATTATTAACTGTTTCCTGCAATACTAACACAATGTTCAGCGCCCTGTTCGACGGCAGTAACAGGTCTTTCGGCGCTTCTCCTTCTATCACAAATTTCAGGGAGGTATAATGCCTGCCCATTTGTTTCATAAAGCTGATGATACGCAGCCACAGATCAGCGGCCGCCACATCAGTCGCTTTCATGGCCCATAAGGTTTCTCTCAGGTTCAAGAGCATTTCTTTGGCGGTTTCCTGCAGGTCTGCCACCACATGTTTATTATCGCTGTTCCCTTCCACCAATAAAGTGCTGTTATGTAAAATTGCATTGGCCTGCACACCCAGGTTGTCATGCAGTTCGGCTGCGATGCGTTTGCGTTCTTTTTCTTCAGCAGCCTTCATCGCCAGTTCACCCTGTCTTTTTTCTTCTTCCATTATTGCAGCCAAGTGTAATTTCTGCTGCTGTTTGTATTTTTTAAAACGGTAAGCTAAAAAGGAAAGCAGGATAAGGGTGGCCGTTGCGCTGCCATACAAAAGGAGGTTTTGTTTTAATAGGTCAAGTTTTTGTTTTGCGATCAATGTTTCTTTTTTCTGAACGTCAAACTTTGTTTGCATTTCTGCAAGCGACTGCGCTGAATTTAATTTATAATTTGAGTCCTTTATCGCCAGCATTTTTTGCAGTACTTCATTACTTTTTTTATAATTGCCTGCTGCATTGTAACTGAGTGAAAGATTTTTATTCAGGTCATTCAGCATCATCACAGACAAGCCATTTTTTTCAGCGATTTCCAGGGCTTCAATATAAATTTTAATTGCTTCTTCATTCCTGTTGGTACTGGCATAAAAGTCAGCTTCGCCCTGCATCGCTCTTACTGTACCAAAAATATCACCAATGCTTTTTTGAACTTCAATGGCTTCTTTAAAAGCGGGTTCAGCTTCTTTGATCCTGCTGTAGTCGGCCATAATAGAACCATAAAGCCTGAGCGCCCTTGCCAGGTTTGCCTTGTTATCTCCCAGCCGGGCATACCGTAATCCCAGTTCCAGGTATTTAAAGATGGAGTCTTTTAATTCAAGGTCGTCGTAAGCAATAGCAATATTCTGATATACGCTGCTGTATTTCGCTTTTAGCTCCGCTGTACTTAATAGATCCAGGGCTTTGTAATACCACTTCAATCCTTCCTTTGGCTGGTTAGATACAATGTGGTGTGCAGCACCCATGTCCATCCTTCCTTTGATAAGTCCCGTTATATCACGATGTTCTTCTGCCAGTGCCAGCAGCACCTGGCTGGTAGCAATGGCTTCGTTAAAATTATTTTTTCGCCAGTATGCATTGAACTTTAATACATACAAATTCACATGCATATCGTTATAGGGTACCGCTTTTGTGTATTTGGATATCAGCTTATTTGTTTCTTCCAGTGCGCTGTCCAGTTTGTTCTTTTTAAACAGGCAAATGGCTTCATAATACTCCGCTTCCATTGTTTTTGTGCTGCTGTTTAAAGCGGTAGCCAGTTGTTTTGCCTGCAATGCATATACGTATAATGTGTCAGCATGCAATGATTCCTGTTGCTGGCAAAGCGCAAAAATCGCTTCCATTCTTGCTGCTTTAGTGCTGGTTTTATGAATGATGATTTTTAGGCTGTCAATTTTACTAAGCTGGCAAATGCCTTTAGAATGGGATAACAGCAAGCTAATCAGCAGCATTAAGACTAAACTCTTCCCTTTAAAAAAGTATGCAGAAAACTTCATCATAAGAATTTGCAGCGTTTTGAAATAACTCTTTGCCAGCAAGGCTTAAAATCATTCAATTAATAATCAAACGTACTACTCTTTTGCGTCTTAAAATCTATCCAAATGGAGTATCAGCTACTGCCTGTATTCAATTCATTTTTACAGGGCTAAATATGTAATAACAATAAAACAGCATCATGAAAAAGACATTAATCCTCACCCTTGTGGCCACTGCTTTTTTTAGTTGTAAAAAAAGCAGCACTAATAGCCCTTCGGCAAATTCAGTAAAAGGAGTATATGCAGCCGGGTACGAACAAGGCAGCTCAACTTACATAGCTAAATACTGGAAAGATGGAACAGAAGTAAAATTGAGTGATGGCACAAAAGCTGCTTATGCATCATCAATAGTGGTTTCAGGTAGTGATGTGTATGTAGCGGGGTATGAAAAAAATGCTAACGGCAATGATATCCTTATAGCCAAATACTGGAAAAATGCTGAACCTATCAACCTTACAGACGGAAGCAGAAATGCCATCGCTTCGTCTATAACTGTAGCCGGAAGTGATGTTTATGTAGCAGGCTATGAAAGCAATGGAACAAAGCTGGTTGCTAAGTATTGGAAAAATGGTGTGGGAGTACTGCTTAGTGATGGTATGACAGATGCAGCTGCTTACTCAATCTATGTATCGGGCAGTGATGTGTATTCGGCAGGATATGAAAAAAATGCAGCAGGTAAAAAAACAGCCAAATACTGGAAAAATACAACGGCGGTCAATCTTACGGATGGCACTAAAGACGCAACCGCTAATTCCATTGTTGTGGTTGGTGCAAACGTGTACACAGCAGGCGATGAAAAGAACGCAGCGAACCGGATGTTTGCTAAATACTGGAAAAATGCAACAGCAACAACACTAAGCGATGGTGTTCTTGATTGTTCAGCCACCTCTATTGCGGTAAATGGAATGGATGTGTACGTAGCTGGGAGCGACGCTTTTATTACACCGGGTGTAGGCACGCCCCAGGCAACAGCCAAGTACTGGAAAAATACAACCCTTGTTAATTTAAGTAATGGAACAAGGCCAGAATCAGCGTCTTCAATTTTCTTAGTTGGGAATGATGTGTACACAGGAGGTTATGCCTTTAATTCCACTACAGGGTCACCAGCTTATGCCGCTAAATACTGGAAATACGGAACAGCAATAGTACTTGCTGACAATGGTAAGAATGCATTTGTAACATCCATTTTTGTTGCCAACTGATTTTAAAAATATACCCATGTACAAATTTTTTATTGCCGCAGGTTTTATTTCTATTTTATTTTCCTGTAATGCACAATCATCTAAAAAAAATAAAAGTAATGCCTCTAATGATAAAACTGCCAACGTAGAAGAGGGCAAAGACTATATTATTTTAAAACGTTTTCGCCTGGAAGACAAGCAGGGCTTTTCCCAACCAATAGAAGCCAGTTCCTTTGTATTGCCTGCCAACTGGAAAGTAAACGGCAATGTAGAATGGAATGGCATGAATAAATGTATTCCTGAAATAGTGCAGGCTTCCATGCAGGCAACATCACCGGATGGCGAATATGAGTTAACCGTTTTTCCTGTTACGCAGTTTGACTGGAGCGATGATCCGGTTTATCTGGATGCGATGCAAAGAGGTTTCAACATGCATTCGTGCAATATTGCACAGCCACAGGATGCAGCAGGCTATATCCGAAGCGCATTGGCTCCCTATTTAAAAGCACAGGTAAAAAGCGCCGGCATTATTACTGCACTTCAGCAACAAATGGATGCCGGTGCAGCAAAAATGACACAACAGGCCAGGAGTGCAGGCAACAATGCTTACAGCCACAGCGGCAGTGCAGCAGAAGGCATCTTGCAATTCAGTGATGGCAAAGAAGGCATGGCATTTTGTACACTGATGCAAACTATTGTAACCCTGCCCGGCACACAAGGCCAAATGGCACATACATTTCAAAGTTATGTTTCCATGCGGGTGGTTTTAAAATATACCAATGGAAATGCGGTGATGGCAAGAAAAATAATGAGTACATTTTTTACCAGTGCCAGGATCAATCCGCAATGGTTAAATGCAATACAGAATATGTATATAAAGATCGGGCAGAATGCACAGGACGAAACATGGAAACAAATACAGATTGCTCATGCAGCGCAACAGGAAATAAGCAACAATATTGTACGCAGCTGGGAAGCCAGAAACAAAACCGCTGCTGATAATAACACTATGGGTACAGATGGTTTTGGCCAATACCTGCGGGGAGTGGAAACCTATACAGATGGCAGTGGCAATTCTGTTGAGCTCACCAGCGGGTATGGTAATGCGTGGACCAAAGGCGATGGCAGTTACCTGCTCACTACCCATGCAGCCTTTGACCCCAATGTAGAATTGGGTGGTACACAAAGCTGGGAGAAACTGACTCATTGATACCGGCCCATCTTCCTGTTGTAAATCTATCCAAATGGAGCATATGCTCCCTGCAATGATTGCTGCAGTTTTACTGTACCATCCACATCCTGCCAAACCAATTATCTTTTTGTCACCTTTCAGGTAGTCATTACTGTGGTAACTTTTTAAACAAAACACACTGCTATGAAAAGATTTTTACTGCTTATTTTTTTTGGGGCAAGCAATTTGGCTGCCAACGCCCAGGCGGGCGGGTACCTGTTTTCGCAGCAAGCAGGTGCCTATACTCCTGTAACCGGCACTGTTATCTTAAGCAACTGTACCAATAATAACCTGAATACAGACACCAGCTCACTGGTAACATTACCCCAGGCATTCACTTTTAGTGATACTGTTTATTCCACTATCCGGGTGGGTAAGGGCGGCTGGATCACTTTTGGAAACAGCAATCCTTTAAATGCAGACCCCGATTTTTATAAAGCAGGATTTGTAAACACCCATGGCAGCGGAGGTATAATAAGAGCTTTGAGCCTGGAGTGGCTTACACCCAGCAATGGCGCCACACCCTGTTCCACCAATGTGCAAACGGCTGTGGTTGGGAATGAATTTGTGGTGCAATGGACAGACTTTAAGTACGAAGTACGGCCGGTTGGTTTTGGGTTTATGCGGTTCTGGCATATTAATGTACAGGTAAGGCTAAACTTTTCTGATAACAGTATCAAAATTGTTTATGGCAACTTTGAATTATCTGATTGCTCCCCACCACCTTTTGCCACCGTGTGTGAGGGTACCAATGTAAGTGTTGGTATCGGCAGTAACGGTGCCAATGAAATTGAATTTCTGAATGCACGGCAGGTGCCAAAAGGAGCTGGACTGAATTCGCTCAACCCGGTTCCATTTACTCAAAGTACAAGAGGTAACGGTTGTTACATACATGATGAAAGAAGCATTCCGGCAGGAACTACTTTTACCTGGATACCCGGCCAGCTGTTTCCGCCCAGTTCATATAAAGCAGCTCCGATAGAAGCTACAACTGGTACCATTAAATTTAACAGAATAGCTGCCGCCGATGCTTATGAGTACAACGTTAGAAAAGCTGAATCAAACCAAACATGGCCAGAAACAGGCAATATTATTACAGATACCACTATCACACTTACAGGTTTGCAGCCGGATACTGTATATCAAATAGCAATCCGTAGCAGAAACGGCAGTTATGTTTCTGCCTGGCGGTATTTCAGCAATACGTTTACCACACCTTGTGGCACGGCAACCATTCCTTATGTGGCCGACTTTACAGATGCCGCCTGCATGAAAGTGATCAGGGACAGCACTACCGGCATTGGTTGGGGTGGTGGCAGCCTAACAAATGAATTCGCTTATGCTGCAAACCCGGTGGGCAGCTGGTTATTCAGCAAGCGGCTTCCGCTGGATGCGGGCACCACCTACCGTATTTACTTTAAATATTCCGGCAATACTTTTGGCAGCAGAACATTGGATAATAATTTAAAGGTGCAAATGAGCCTTGGGTACAACGATACATTGAATCTTGTGTCGTCGCCCGTATTAAATGTTCCATTACTATTTGCCCAAAATGGCAGAATTGACCTGGACACCTTTATGCTTTTCACCCCAACCGTTACGGCTGTTTATACTGTTGCCTTTTTTGCAAGGGCCAGCAGGCAGCTTGGTTTGGTACAGGTAACAAGTCTTGAAGTATTTGACAATGCAGTGATGAATACTATTGCCTGCCCCACCTTGCTTTCACCCGCCAACAACAGTGTGCTGCCTTTGTTTAATAATATTTCCCTTAATTGGTCTGCAGTTTCAAAAGCAACTAAATATTATTATGCTGTAAGCGATTCTGCCTACTATGGCAACCTCACAACCTTTGATGAAAGTGAAACCCTTGGTTTATCTTCTTTATTTGTGTATACCGGTGGGCCGGAAGGTAACCGCAGCGATTGGTATGTAGTACCAAGAGTGTATGGCAGCAGGATAAACGGGTGCAGCACCAATGTACGTACCTATCGCTTTGAAAATCCACCTGCACCGGTGAATGATCTATGTTCCAATGCCATAAGCCTTCCCGTTAGCAATGGCTTTTGTACACAGCCGCAAAAGGGATCTTTAATAAAATCCACTTTCAGTAATAACAGCGATACTGTGGGCAATTGCATGCCGTTTCATGCTGAACCCGGTGATGTATGGTATAAAATAACCATTCCGGCTACAGGTAATACTGTATTACAACTGAGCAGGTATAATAACAACACGGCAACCAATATGAGTATGATGGCGTTTAGTGGAAGCTGTGGCTCACTCACCCGTATTGCCTGTGCATTTAAAAACAGTTTTGGTCCTCCTAACGATACTTCTTCTTACATCTGCCGCATGCCCATTACAGGCCGTACACCCGGCGAAACTATTTTCATCAGGGTTTCCACCGCTTCATTTAATGCGCCGGGCTTTGGTATTGTAAGCGATTCAAAAAGTTATTTTACTATTGGGGCTTTTGATAATACAGCATCTGTGATGCCAGCGGTTGCCAATAATGCCAACACCTGCAATACCATGCAGGCAACAACCATCGACAGTGCTTCTGGTAAATTATATATGTGGGTGCCGCTACTGACCACTAACGGCAATATTATTGGTGAAGTGCATCCGGCAGGCAGTCCGCTGGGTACAATAACAGGCGGTGTGTATGTAAACAGCAGTACATTAAGAAGCACTAACGGTGTGGCCTATCTCGACAGGAATTTTACTATTACGCCATCAGCATTACAGTTAAAACAAAGCTTTTCCAAAGTATGGGTACGGTTGTATGCCAAACAAACTGAAGTCAATACCTATAATGCTGCCGCCAATGATGCAACGCTGGGTAATTATAAAATAAATAAAAATACAGACGATTGCTCAGCCACATTTATCAACCCAGGCAATGCTGTTTTAAATGTAACAGACTCCGGCAGGTACAGCAACGATTATTTTCTTACTGCTGCAACCACTGCTTTTTCATCTTTTTACCTGTACAAGGGCGGCCTGGGCTTGCCACTGCCGTTGAAATTAATTTCGTTTAAGGTGGTATTGCAAAATAAAAACCCGTTTCTCAGCTGGGTTACCAGCAAAGAAGTGAATGTCTCTCATTTTGAGATTGAACGGAGTACCAATGGCATTCAATTTACCACAGTGGCAAGTGTGGCATCACAGGCAGGCAGCGTTGATAAAGCATATCGGTTTACTGATGTTGCTGCTTTGGATGGTATCAACTATTACCGCCTTAAAATGATTGACCGGGATGGAAAATTCAGTTACAGTTATATTATAAAAATTGATGCCGGAAAAAAATACAGTATCAGTATTATACCCAACCCTGTAAAAAATTATTTTATTATAAAAGGCGCTGAAGGATTTTCTGGCATATCAATTATAGATGCCACCGGAAGAATTGTAAAGCAAATGAAATCAAATAACTCCGGCCGCTACGAAACCACCGGGCTGGCTAAAGGTGTTTATTTAGTAAGGTTGTTGAATGATAAAGAATTTACCGCACTTACAATAGTCATTGAGTAAAGTGTAGTTTTTTTGGTATGCTTAAAAGCCCCGCCTGTTCTACAGCGGGGCTTTTGCAATTATAAAACCTTGTCTTTAAATTACGCACTGCCACCGCCGCCCAGTAAACTATCCACTGCGCCGCCCAGCATCGGAAATTTCTCGGTTACATACTCCTTTATTGTTTCCAGCACTTTTTTTGCCTGCTCGTCATTGATGCCGGCATTCTCTTTTAATTTGTCTATTAATTCCTGCATAGTTATAATGTTTGATCTTAATCTTTTTTCTTTATTAATATGTTACAAAACTGATTCGCTATTCACCATTCACCATTGACCATTCACTAAGTATCATACCTGTCCACCCGCTCAATACCAGTCATGGCCAGCAGCCTGTTATTCAACTCGTCCAGCTCATCCTTATCATGTACAAAGATCTTGATATTGCCTTCAAAGATGCCATCCTTTGCCTCAATTGACATGGCCGAAATATTAAATTTCATCTCACCACTGATGAGGTTGGTTATTTTGTGGATCACGCCAACATCATCCAGTCCAATAATTTTTAAACTGGTGAGGAAAGAGATCTCTTTATTCTTGGCCCATTTGGTTTTTACAATACGGTGGCCATAGTTCGCCATCAACCTGGCTGCATTGGGGCAATTGGTGCGGTGTATTTTTAATCCTTCGCCGGTTGTTACAAAACCAAATACATCATCCCCCGGAATAGGCTTACAACAATTCGCCAATGTATAAACGATCTTATCACTGCTTTCGCCAAAAATGATCAGCTCCGACTCTTTCTTGTCATAAGTCTTTTCCTGTTCCGGTTTATGTTCAGGTTCTGGTTTTTCAGGTTTTGGAAAAAACAGCCTGTCACCCGAAGCAGTAAAATCCTTGAGTTCTTTAAGGTCGATCTTTTTTGTGGCTATATCATATAAGAGGTCTAAAGAAGAATTGACTTTATAAAAAGAAGCCAGTTCATCTAAATTATGCTGCGTTATTTTTCCGTTGATGGCATCCAGTTTTTTTTGCAGCATTAATTTGCCTTCATCTGCAACGGCTCTTTTTTCTTCTTTGAGTGTGTCCTTTATTTTTTGTTTTGCCTTACTGGTAATTACCAGGTTCAGCCATTCCTGGTTGGGCTTTTGCTTGGCGCTGGTAATGATCTCGATCTGGTCGCCGCTGCGGAGTTTATGACCCAGCGGCACCAGCTTATGATTTACTTTGGCACCAATACAGCGGCTGCCCACGGCAGTGTGTACACTAAAAGCAAAATCCAGTGCGCTGGCACCTACGGGCAGCATCCTTACATCGCCCTTGGGTGTATACACATAAATTTCTTCCGTAAGAAAAGATGTTTTAAAATCCTGAAGAAAGTCAAGCGAATTGGTATCCTGGTTGCTCAGCGCTTCCCTTATCTGGTGAAACCATTTATCAAAACGGCTTTCATCTGTGGTGCCTTCTTTATATTTCCAGTGGGCAGCAAGGCCTTTCTCTGCAATTTCATTCATCCGCTTCGTTCGTATCTGCACTTCCACCCATTTGCCGCCTGGTCCCATTACGGTTGTATGCAGTGCTTCGTAACCATTGCTCTTTGGATTGCTCAGCCAGTCACGCAGCCTTTCCGGCGACGGATTGTATTCATCTGTTATCATGCTGTATACTTTCCAGCAATCTTCTTTTTCTTTTTCTGTAGGGCTGTCTACAATGATACGGATGGCAAACAGGTCATATACTTCTTCAAAACTCACGCCCTTCTTCTTCATTTTATTCCAGATAGAATGGATGCTTTTGGGCCTGCCTACAATGTCAAATTTAAAATCTGCCCTGTCGAGTTTATCTTTTAAGGGCCTGATAAAATCATTGATATACCTCGTTCTTTCTCTCCTGGTATCGTTAAGCTTTTGTGCAATGTATTTGTAAGTATCCGGTTCCAGGTATTTCATGGACAGGTCTTCCAGCTCTGTTTTGATGGCATACAAACCCATACGATGCGCAAGCGGAGCATATACATAAACTGTTTCGCTGGCTATCTTTAATTGCTTCTCCCTTTTCATGCTGTCCATTGTACGCATGTTGTGGAGGCGGTCGGCCAGTTTGATCAGTATCACCCTTGGGTCATCCGTAAGCGTTAGTAAGATCTTTTTGAAGTTTTCTGCCTGCTGGCTGGTGTTGGCATCCATTACCGTACTGATCTTGGTAAGCCCGTCAACGATCTTTGTTATCTCGGCACCAAACTCCCGTTGCACATCTTCCAGGGTAATATCTGTGTCTTCTACGGTGTCGTGCAATAAGGCGCAAATAGTACTTCTTATTCCCAGCCCGATTTCTTCCACACAAATTTTTGCTACGGCAATAGGATGAAGTATATACGGCTCACCACTTTTACGCCGCATGGTCTTGTGGGCATCCACCGCCATCTCAAAAGCAATACGCAGCAGTTCTTTGTCTCCTGGTTTTAATTTCGGCTTGAGTTCTCTCAGCAAGCCGCGGTATTGCCGGAGTATTTCTTTTTTCTCCTCTTCTTCAGTAAGATTGTATTTAAGTATCGGTTCTTTAATATCCATTAAAACGAATTTAGTTTAAAAAACGATTATCCCGCTGCTTTGTGAGCAGTTAGTCCATCACTATCAGGAGAATTAAAGCTAGTGGTACGCTGATATCCTGTTTTTAGCTCTTCACCTGCCATTTTAAGACGAGCAAGTAATGCAAAAAATCTGTGTCAATTTGTGTAGTCTGTGGCCAAAAATGCCGTAATCCTTGTTCAGCAACCTAATTCGTGGCAAACCAAAAATTCAAATATCTTTGCCCGGATCGAAAAAAAATAATATGGGCGCCCATTTCAATCCAGATAAACAACATACTCTTAGCAACCCCGTTAGCATATCCGGCACCGGGCTTCATACCGGTGTAAAAGTGGATATGACGTTACGGCCCGCCAACCCGGGCTTTGGCTTCCAGTTTCAGCGTATTGACATAGCCGGAATGCCCATCATAAAAGCAGATTGCGACCTGGTGACAGATACTTCCCGTGGCACCACATTGGAACAGGGCGAAGTAAAAGTGAGCACAGTGGAGCATATCCTGGCTGCATTAGTAGGCATGGGCGTGGATAACTGCCTGATCGAGATAAACGGGCCAGAGATCCCCATCATGGATGGCAGCAGCGAACCCTTTGTTGAAATCATTGAAGAAGCCGGCGTGCTGGAACAGGATGCTACCAAAACCTGGTATAGCCTCGACACCAACATGTCTTTTTATGATGAAGTGAAAAGAGTGGAAATGACGGCGATGCCTTCCACAGATTATAAAGTGACCACGCTCATAGATTTTAATTCTCCTGTGCTGGGCACACAGCATGCGGGCTTAAAAACCATGCAGGATTTTAAAACTGAAATTGCACCCTGCCGTACTTTTTGCTTTTTGCATGAACTGGAAATGCTGATTGATAACAACCTCATCAAAGGTGGTGATATCAACAATGCCATTGTAGTGGTTGATAAAGCGGTAACAGACCAGGAAATGGCGAGACTGGCCAAAGCTTTTGGGAGAGAAAAGATCGAAGTAAAAAGCGAAGGATATTTAAATAATCTCGAGTTACGTTTTCCCAATGAACCGGCAAGGCATAAACTGCTGGATGTGATTGGTGACCTGGCGCTCATTGGTTATCCCATTAAGGCGCATATTATGGCCAACAGGCCGGGCCATAGTACCAATGTGGAATTTGCAAAAAAGATAAAACAATACATCAAAAAGAATAAGCATACCAAGGATATACCCATTTACGATCCTAACCAGCCCCCGGTGTTTAGCCAGCAACAAATAGAAAAAACATTGCCGCACCGCTATCCGTTTTTATTGGTTGATAAAATAATTGAGCTCACGGATAAGCATATTGTAGGTATAAAAAATGTAACTTTTAATGAATTTTTCTTCCAGGGTCATTTTCCCGGAAATCCTGTAATGCCGGGCGTATTACAAATTGAAGCACTGGCACAAACAGGCGGCTTGCTTTGTATCAACGCAATGCCCGAGGGACAATATGATACCTATTTCTTAAAGATCGATAATTGTAAGTTCAAGCAAAAAGTGGTTCCCGGCGATACCATGTTGCTGAAGATGGAACTGGCTGAGCCCATCCGCCGTGGTATTTGTGTAATGAAGGGAAGTGTGTTTGTAGGTAATAAACTTTGCACAGAGGCAGATTTGACGGCACAGCTGGTAAAACGCAATTAATATTATTATTCAATTTGATGATTTGATAATTTGATGATGAACAAAAAAGCCAGGACGCCATTATCAAATCTCCAAATCTTCAAATCTTCAAATTAACATGATTCATCCACACACCTACATACACCCCAACGCAAAGCTTGCTACAAACGTAAAAGTTGATCCCTTCAGTGTTATTCATCAGAATGTTGAGATAGGTGAAGGCACCTGGATAGGCAGCAACGTTACCATCATGGAAGGCGCCCGAATTGGAAAGAACTGCCGGATATTTCCGGGAGCAGTAATAGCCGCTATACCGCAAGACCTGAAGTATGAAGGCGAAGTAACAACCGTGGAAATAGGTGATAATACCACCATCCGTGAATTTGTAACGGTGAACCGCGGAAGCAAAGACAGGTGGACAACAAAGATCGGCAGCAATTGCTTACTGATGGCCTATAGCCATGTGGCACATGATTGTATCATTGGCAACAATTGCATCATGAGCAACAACACACAAATGGCGGGTCATGTTATAGTGGGTGATTTTGCAATATTGGGTGGCATGTGTGCAGTACACCAATTTGTGCAAATTGGACAGCATTCCTTTGTAAGCGGTGGTTCCCTGGTTAGCAAAGATGTGCCGCCCTATATTAAAGCAGGCCGTACACCCTTGAGTTATGCGGGTGTAAATTCTGTTGGATTAAAACGCCGTGGCTTTTCGCTGGACAGGATCAACCAGATACTGGATATCTACCGCATTATTTACAATAAAGGAATGAATACATCGCAGGCACTGAATTTTATTGAGGAAGAAATTACGGCAACAGATGAAAGAGATGAGATCGTTACGTTTATACGTGACAGTGGCAGGGGAATTATCAAGCGTTTTGTGAAGGGAAGCGGGGATGATGAGTAAGCACCCCCTCCGCCCCCTGAAGGGGGAACTATGGTGCAGTCAGTATGATTGACCTTTACCAGCTTTTTTAAAACTATTTTACATCGTTGGCCTGTCCTGGTTTTTCGGGAGTAAAACGCTTTACTGAATACCGGTATTCAACATAATTAAAAACCACTGCTAATCAGTCAAAATAAAGTTTAAAGTTAGCAGGGTATATATTCCCCTTTAGGGGATAGGGGTATGCAAATCACACTTACAAATATTGGCAAGCGGTTTAACCGGGAATGGATCTTCCGGAACCTTGACTATACTTTTAATGCGCCCAGGAAATATGCTATTACCGGTTCAAATGGTTCAGGAAAATCAACCTTATTGCAGGTAATTGCAGGTGCGGTTACACACAACGAAGGAGGTATTGCATATTCTCTTCTCAATAAAAAGTGCTCACCTGAACAGCACTACCAGCACATTGCTATTGCAGCGCCATACCTGGAACTGATTGAAGAAATGACTGCCAGTGAATTACTTGACTTTCATGCTTCCTTTAAGCCATTATCCATTTCAAAAAAGGAAGCCTTGCAAATTGTTGGGCTTGAAAAGGCGGCGGATAAACAGATACGTTACTTCAGCAGTGGCATGAAACAACGATTGAAAATGGCGCAGGCTTTTTTTAGCAATACCCCCATTTTATTGCTTGATGAACCAACTTCTAATTTAGATGCAGAAGGTATTGCATTATACCAGCAATTGATAATTAATTACACGGCAGACAAATTAGTTATTATCAGCAGTAATGATAAACAAGAATATGATTTTTGTGACGAAGTGATTTCTATTGCTGATTATAAACTGTGATCTTTTTCCTCTTCCACCAGTCCTTTCTCATAGTTGGTTTTTCCACCAGTAAAAAGAAAACTGCACTGACTATCAGTATCGAGGTAATGGTGATGAATAAATGTATGCCGCCATTTATAAAAATATTTTCGCTGAACTGGATTTTTGCCATACTGTACATCAGCAATCCAATCACACCGGGATGTAAAAGATAAATACTGTAACACATTCCTCCAATGATGGTAACGGGTGTAAAGCTCAATAGTTTTTTAAGCGTTGCGTTCTGTATGCCCCAATAGAAATAACCCATCATTAAAAACAGCTTGCCAATACAAAACCACATACTTACATAATACGCAGGTATAAAGAGGGAAGTGATAAAACAACTTATTCCTGCAATGGCATATAAATTAGAATTATAGTTTTTTTTGTCCTGCACATACAAATCAGCAAGAAACATCCCGCCCAAAAAATAGCAGCCCTTATCAAAAATATTGGCAATATGGTATTGATGAGTATACGAGTAAGCGGCTCCTGCAATGATGAGTACAAGCAATATCACTCTTCTGGTTTTTTGGGGTCTTATATGATACAGCAAGGCAAACAGCGGCATCAACAAGTAAAACTGTATCTCTACTTCTAAACTCCAGGCCACCCCGTTTACAAGCGAATGGTCATCAAAAGCAATATTGTGAACATAGAATAAAGAAGCAAGAAAATGTGGCAGCAGTTCACTAAAGGTTTCGTGTTTTAAAAAATATACCCTGAAAATAAAATAGATGATAAGGGTGATAATATACACCGGCTCCAGCCTGGTAACCCTGCGCCAGTAATAGGGTCGTAATTGCACCTTCTGCTGCTGCAGTAATTTCTCTTTTGCAAAAGGTATGGCAAGGATGAAGCCACTGATAATAAAAAAAAGCGAAACGCCACTCACACCTTCCAGCAAAAATTGATACCGGAAAGATGTTTTATCTTCTGAACCTAGTACAGTGTTGGTGATATAAGTTCCTCCATGCGCCATCACTACCACAAAAAATATGGCAATAAAACGCAGGCCGTCAATTTCAGGGATATAATTGCCGGATGAAGTTACCCTTCGCAGGCTGCTGATCAATTGTTGACGCAGGTTCATCAAGGTTGGTTTATCGCCTGCTGGCGATCAGCAAATTCAAATCTGTAAATTTCAGGTCGAACCGTTCACTCAGGTGAAAATTAGTAAGGCTGCCTTTGAATAAATAAATGCCAGAGCGGATATTGATCTTATGCCAAACAATATGGTCGATACCGCCTTCGTCGGCCGTTTCCAGCATCAGCGGCATCAATACATTGCTGATAGCCTGTGATGCAGTACGTGCAAAACCACTGGGAATATTGGGTACACAATAATGGATCACATCATACTTTTTAAAAACAGGTCTGTCATGTGTGGTTACTTCACTTGTTTCAAAACAGCCGCCACGGTCAATACTCACATCTACAATCACGGTACCAGGCCGCATATTGCTTACCATTGCTTCGCTAACAACGATGGGGGTTCTGCCGCTGGTACTGCTGAGGGCGCCTACGGCCACATCACAGGTTTTTAATTGCTTGGCCAGTATTTTGGGTTCAATCACAGAGGTCCATAAACGGCCTCCAATATTGTTTTGTAACCGCTTGAGCCGGTAAATACTATTGTCAAATATTTTTACGCTGGCGCCCATGGCCAATGCTGTCCTGGCTGCATATTCACCCACAATGCCTGCACCTATTATGATAACTTTTGTTGGGGGAATACCACTGATGCCGCCTACCAGCACACCTTTGCCATTATTGGCATTGCTTAAATATTGACCAGCAATCAACATCACCGCACTACCTGCTATTTCACTCATGCTTCTTACAATGGGATTGTGGCCACTATCGTCTTTTAAATTTTCAAAACTGAGTGCAGTGATCCTTTTGTCCATCATTTTCTCCAATATCTCCTTCTTCATCACGGCAAGGTGTATGGGAGAAATGATATATTGACCCTGTTTTAAAAGCTCACATTCTTCTTCACTCACGGGTGCACTCTTAACCAGTATATCACATTCATACACTTTCTTTTTGTCAAATGCGATCTCTGCACCTGCTTCACTGTAATCTTTGTCGGTATAGCTGGCACCTTCTCCGGCCTTGGTTTCCATTACAACCCGGTGACCGTTGGCTACCATCACTCCAACAGCTTCTGGTGTAAGGGCAATCCTGTTTTCACTAAAGGATGTTTCTTTTGGAATACCTATAAAAAGGATGGCCCCTTTTGGTTTTACGTCTAATGTTTCTTCTAATGTTTCGTAAGAAAAGGATGGAGAGACAAATGGTTTGGATGTAGCCATAAAAAAATTGAATACTTGTGACGACAGCTGTTGTGCTGGTTTTTAAAACTGTGTATATGTTTACAAATTACAAATTAATTGTGAGTTTGCGGGTTTCATTATCCACAGGAAAAATGTGTATGTGGAGTGTGTCATCAGGAAAAATACCGGGCGCTTTTTCAGGCCACTCAACAAAACAATAATTGCTGGAAAATAAACAATCTTCCACGCCGGCCTGTATGGCTTCTTCTTCATCTTTTAACCTGTACATATCTATATGATAGATGATATGGCCATCAGCGGACTGGTACTGGTTGATAATGGAAAAAGTGGGACTGCCGACAGTGTCTGTCACACCCAATGATTCGCAGATGGCATGCACCAGGGTGGTTTTACCTGCACCCATATCGCCGTGTAGTGCAACAACCTTGTTTTTTTCAAGCATTGTGGCAATCTCTTTTGCAACCCCGTTGATATTACTTAGAGAGAATTTTAAATCCATGTTGCAAAGATATTTTCCATCATTAGCAATTCAATCACCTTCAGCATGAATAATTTTGCACTATGGAAAAAGTTGAATGGAAAGTAGAAGGAATGGATTGTACCAATTGTGCGCTCACCATCAGTAAGTACCTTAATAAAGAAGGGATGAAGGATGTGAAGGTGAATTTTATAGGTGGCGATGTAAGCTTTGAAATGAAAAGCGATGCTGTAAAGGAGTCAATAGCCAAAGGAATTGAAGGTTTAGGATACAAAGTGATAAGCGATGACCGGAAACAACCCATTCAACATTCACGATTCACCATTCACTTCCTCACCAATCACCTCCAGCGTTTTCTGTTTTGCCTGCCTTTTACGTTGGTGTTAATGCTGCACATGCTGCCATGGCATATTCATTTTTTGATGAACCCCTGGATTCAATTAGCCATTTGCCTGCCGGTATTTATTGTTGGTATGAGTTATTTTGGTGTAAGTGCTGTTAAAAGTCTGCGGGGTGGTGTTCCCAATATGAATGTGTTGATTGCTGTTGGTGCTACGGCTGCCTTTGTATATAGTTTCATAGGCACAGTATGGGGCAATATGGATTTTATCTTCTATGAAACAACAGCCACCATTATCACCCTGGTTTTTTTAGGTGAGTGGGTAGAGCACCGGTCGGTGATGATGACCCAGAAAGAGCTGAATAAATTATCAAAGCAGCAAATTGTGATGGCCAATATGATCGCTTTTGATGAAGATCATAAAGAAGTGATACTTCCAGTGGAAAGTGATCACTTAAGAGTAGGCGACCTGGTACTAATAAAAAGTGGAGAACAGGTGCCGGCAGATTGTAAAATATTATGGGGCGATATACATGTAAATGAAGCATTGCTTACAGGAGAGAGCAAGCCTGTTTCAAAACATAAAAAAGACACACTCACCGGTGGAAGTCTTGTTACAGACGGAACGGTAAAAGCGCAGGTGACAGCTGTTGGTAATGACACGGTTTTAAGCAATATTGTAAACCTTGTTAAGCAAGCGCAATCAGAAAAGCCACCTGTGCAGCAGCTGGCTGATAAAATAAGTGCGGTATTTGTACCGGCTGTGATTATTATTGCCCTTCTTACTTTTCTCCTGAATTATTTTTTGTTTGATATCTCTGGCACCAATTCATTGATGAGAAGCATTGCAGTGCTGGTGATCAGTTGTCCCTGTGCCATGGGCCTGGCTACACCTGCAGCCATAGCCGTTGGTTTGGGCAGGGCAGCAAAAAATGGTATTTTATTCCGCAATGCAAGGAGCCTGGAGCTGTTTAAGAATATCAGGATGGTAGTGTTTGATAAAACCGGCACGCTCACCAAAGGAAACCTGGTAATTACAAAATTTGAAAGCAGTATGGATGATGATGCTTTTAAGCAGTTGGTGTTTTCATTGGAGAAATATTCAAATCACCCCATTGCAAAAGCTATTTCAACAACCTGGAAAGCCGGCAATGCTGTTCAATGGAAAAAAGTACAGGAGATAAAGGGATTGGGAGTGGAAGCAGAGGATACCGAGGGCAATCATTATAAAATTGGTTCATTTAAAATGGCAGATGGGCTTACAAATGATCAAAGTCACGCTGTGTATGTTATAAAGAATGATTTATTGATTGGCTGGATAGATGTGGAAGACGAAGTAAGAACAGAGGCTGCGGATGTAATACAATATTTTAACGCCAAGGGTATTAAAACAGTGTTATTAAGTGGCGACAGCAAGGAAAGAACCAATGCAGTGGCAGCAGAGTTAGGCATTAAAGAAGTATATGCAGAAAGATCGCCGGAAGAAAAACTGAAGATCATTGAACAGTTGAATGCGGCCATGGCTGTTGCGATGGTGGGTGATGGTATCAATGATGCGCCCGCATTAGCCAAAGCTACCATTGGTATTTCTCTAAGTGAAGCTACTCAATTGGCGATGCAAACAGCACAGGTGGTATTGATGAATAAAGGCATTCGTAATTTACCGATGGCACTTGGCCTGGGCAAACATACTTTCTCCACCATCAAAGGCAATCTTTTTTGGGCGTTTATATATAATGTAGTGGCGATACCTGTAGCCGCAGCTGGTTTTCTTCAACCTGGCATCGCAGCATTGGCCATGGGATTGAGTGACGTGGTGCTGGCTATAAATTCTGTTTGGTTAAAATATAAGAAAGTGATTTAATTTGAGACAGAAATTTTTCTCTTGACTATTCACCAAATTTTAAAACAACACTGGGGCTACGATTCCTTCCGTCCGTTGCAGGAAGATATTATCAATACAGTACTGGAAGGAAAGGATGTGCTGGCATTACTGCCTACTGGAGGCGGTAAATCAATTTGTTTCCAGGTGCCTGCCTTAGCAAAGGAGGGGATTTGCCTGGTAATAAGTCCATTGATCGCATTGATGAAAGACCAGGTGCAAAACCTGAAACGAAAAGGTATTCCTGCGCTCTCTATTTACTCCGGCATGAGTTTTTTAGAGACAAAAAAGACATTGCAAAATGCCATGCATGGTAATTATAAATTCCTGTATGTTTCACCAGAAAGAGTAGAAACGAAATTGTTCCTTGAGTATTTGCCCGGTATGAATGTGAGTTTGATTGCAGTAGATGAAGCGCATTGTATCTCTCAATGGGGATACGATTTCAGGCCGCCCTACCTTCGTATAGCCAATTTGAGAGAGCATTTACCCGGGGTGCCTGTGCTGGCCCTGACTGCCTCTGCTACAAAAAAAGTGCAGGATGATATTTGCAGTAAACTTGCTTTCCAGCATACACAGCATCGGTTTCAACAATCTTTTGAAAGACCCAATCTTTCTTACAGTGCTTTTAATGTGCCTTCTAAGCAAAGCAAGCTGCTGGAGGTGCTGAACAATGTTCCGGGTACAGCGATTGTGTATTGCAAAAGCAGGAAACACACAAAAGACATCGCCGACCTGCTTAGGTTAAGAAACATCAAGGCCGATTTTTATCATGCCGGACTAACCAATGAAGAAAGAAGTTTTAAACAGGAGAACTGGATAAACAATGCCACCAGGGTAATTGTAAGTACCAATGCTTTTGGGATGGGGATCGACAAACCGGATGTAAGGGTGGTGGTACATTATGATGTGCCGGATTGCATTGAAAATTATTACCAGGAAGCGGGCAGGGCAGGCCGTGATGGTAAAAGGGCTTATGCGGTACTGTTATATAATGAAAGGGAACTCCATGACCTTCAGCAACAAACAAATACCCGCTTCCCGGCAAAAGAAGTGATCACAAAAATGTATACTGATGTGATGAACCACCTGCAAATTCCTGCAGGTAGTGGCGAAACGGTCAGTTATGATTTTGATATTGCCGTTTTTGCCCAGGCTTTTAAAGTGGATATACTTACTGCAACCTATGCCATCAAAGCGCTGGAGCAGGAGGGAATGTTTGTTTTTAATGGCAGCTTCTTTAAACCCTCTACTGTGGTTTTCACTTGTACAAAAGAAGTTTTAAATGACCTTGAAAAGCAACAGCCCATACTGGATGATATGGCTAAGGCATTGCTGCGCTCATATGAGGGAATTTTTGATTTTCCGGCAGCTATCAATGAAAACAGCCTGGTAACTTTTACAAAGCAAAGCAAGGAGGCTGTTATAAAGCAGTTGCAACAGCTGAATAGTTTTGGTATCATAGCTTACCAGCCTCAAAAGGAAAAACCTCAACTAACATTGCTGCAAAACAGGATGTATGCCGACAGTTTTGTTATTAACCTGGAAGATTACTCAAAAAGAAAAGCACTCTTTGAAGAGCGGGTAAATGCTGTATGTGCTTTTGCCCATAACAGTTTAGAATGCCGCAGCAAACAGATCGCATCTTATTTTAATGCTGCTATCGGAAAAAAATGTGGCATTTGTGATAATTGCATCAATCAACAGGAAATAAAAATCAGTACCGAAGAGTTTGAGGCGATCACCGGGCATATTTACACCTGTATTGATAGCGGCATCCATACAATCAACGAATTGCTCGGCCATTTTTCAAAAATCAAAAAAGAGAAGTATTGGAAAGTGCTCGATTACCTGCAGGCGGAGCAAAGGATAAATTTAAATAAAGAAGGCAAATTGGTTAAGAAATTTTAAACGCAAATGATTGCGTAATTGATTTTATTTTCTTGCCTGTATAAGAGTAAAGGCATAAAAAAAGGGACCAAGATAGAAATCTAGTCCCGCTTTAAAATCCAATATCCTATGAAAAACCGATACGAAGATAGGGGGGAAAACCAATCCAAGCAAGGAAAAAGTCGATTTTTTTATAAGTTTTTTTAGCAATCTATGTGTAAGGATGACACAAGTACAGCAAATTTATTACTGATTATCAGTTAATTATAAAAATTTAGGCACGACTAAAAATATTTTTCAGGTAAGCATATTGTGGGGCGTTTGATTAAAAAAAACAATTTCTGCAGGAAACTTTTATTTCTTTTATCATTGAGCCTGAATTTAAAGCATGAGAATTTTTTATGTTGTAGCAGTTATACAACGGTCTCTTAAAAACATTTTTTATTTTGAATGATTTCATTTTAGGTGATTGCATCAATTCACTCTATTTTTACGCCCGGTTAAAATAATTGATCAGGAAAAAAGAAGTAAATAAATGGTAGATGTTATTTTAGGTTTGCAATGGGGCGATGAAGGCAAAGGGAAAATAGTTGACTATTTCGCTCCATCGTATGATGTGGTTGCCCGTTTCCAGGGAGGACCAAACGCAGGGCACACACTATATGTGAATGGACAAAAAGTTGTTCTTCATCAAATCCCCAGTGGAATATTTCACCCGGGTAAAATCAACCTGATTGGTAACGGTGTGGTGCTTGATGCGGTTACATTAAAAAGAGAATGTGAAAAAGTTGCGGCGATGGGAGTTGATTATAAAAAGAATCTTTATATAAGCGAACGCACCCACCTGATACTACCGACACACAGGGCACTGGATAGAGCCAGTGAGATCGCTAAGGGAAATGATAAAATAGGATCTACTTTAAAAGGTATTGGTCCTGCTTACATGGATAAAACAGGCCGTAACGGCTTAAGGGTGGGTGATCTGCTTGATAAAAGCTTTACTTCGCAATACATTAAACTGCGTTTAAAACACCAGCGCTTGCTGGATAATTATAATTTCCAGGAAGATATCAGCAATTGGGAAGATGAATTTTTTGAAGCAATAGAAGAGTTGCGGGGTTTTAATATCGTTAATGGCGAATACTTTATCAACGACAAAATTCAGCAGGGCAAAAAGATATTGGCCGAAGGTGCACAGGGAAGTATGCTGGATGTTGACTTTGGAACCTTTCCGTTTGTTACCAGCAGTAATACCATTTCTGCGGGTGTATGTACAGGCCTTGGCATTGCTCCACAAAAAATTAAAGAAGTGCTGGGTGTTTCAAAAGCCTATTGCACCAGGGTTGGCAGCGGTCCCTTTCCAACTGAGCTGAATGATGAAATGGGTGAACAGCTCCGCACTACAGGAAGTGAATTTGGTGCCACTACCGGAAGGCCACGCCGTTGCGGATGGATTGACCTGGTGGCATTGAAGATGGCCTGCATGGTAAATGGTGTTACGCAGATCATTATGACCAAGACGGACATACTGGATGCAATTGCTCAATTAAATGTGTGCGGTGCTTATAAAATAAATGGCAAGGAAGTAACAGAAGTGCCATTTCAAATGAACAGAATGCAGATTGAACCTGTTTATAAAAGCTTTGCAGGGTGGCAAACAGATATATCATTATTAAAAGACTATGACGGGCTTCCTGCAAAGATGAAAGAATACATCAACTATATCAACAGCTACCTCAATGTGCCGGTAAAGTATATTAGTAATGGTCCTGGAAGGGATCAAATAATTACCGCATAAAAGGTTCTTAAAAATAATCAGGAAATTATTTGGCTAATTAAAAATCTCTAAGAAATTTTACAGCTTAATTGTTTGTTATGGCGGCAAAATCAACCAAAGGAAAAAGTACAACACCAAAAGCAGATGAGGTGAAAAAATCTACTGCTAAAGCATCTACTAAACCCAAGAAAGATGTGGAAGAAGATGATGATGACGATGACGTGGAAGAGGATGAAAAACCCCTAAAAAAGGGGAAGGCAACTTCCAAAAAGGGGAAAGAAGATGATGACGATGAAGAAGAAGAGGCAGAAGTAGAAGATGATTGGGAAAAAACAGAAGAAGACGATGAGTGGGATCCCGATTTTGATGAATTCGATCTGCCTAAATCAAAGTCTAAGAAAGCTCCCGGAAAAAAAGCAGCAAAGGAAGAAGAAGAAGACTTTAAGATCGATGACGATTTTAAAGATCTTGGCTTTGACGATGGCGGCGGCGGCGGCTTTGACGATGAAGACGATTTTTAATTACTATTTACGGGTAAACAGCCGTAAGGCATTTTATTGTGAAACTAACTGCTGAATTTCCCGTTGACAATCATAAAGAATTCAAAATAAAAATGCTGAATTGGGCCAACCAGTTCAGCATTTTTTGTTTACTCGATAATCACCGGTACAATTTTGAACAGCCGGCCTTTGAATGTTTACTCGGGGCAGGAAAGAAAACTGATATAGCAGCTTCAGCCGGTAACGCATTCCCGCTGTTGAAAGACTATTGCAGTACAAAAAAGAGTTTCTTATTCGGACATTTTGGGTATGATCTGAAGAATGAGACTGAACAGCTGAAGTCAAATAATTATAACGGCATCAACTTTCCCGATCTTTATTTCTTTGAGCCAGAAATTGTTTTAGAGCTGTCGCTTGACAAAGTGATAATACATGCTGACAGCAATCCGGATGAGATCTTTTTAGCTGTTACTGCATCTTCTGCAGCTATTGGTAAATTAATGAGCGGTCAAACTGAAATACAGAGCCGTTTTAAAAAGGAAGAATACATTGAAGCTGTTGAAAAGCTGCAAGCGCATATTTTACGGGGCGATTGTTATGAAATAAATTTTTGCCAGGAGTTTTATGCAGAAAAAATTTTTATAGATCCCGTTATGGTTTACTTGCGGCTATCCCAAACATCGCCTAACCCGTTTGCTGCATTTTATAAACTGAAGGATCAATATTGTATATGTGCAAGCCCAGAGCGGTATTTGAAAAAAAAGGGTAACAGGCTTATATCACAACCGATAAAGGGCACCAGTCCAAGAAACCCGGAAGACAGCAATATGGATGATGCTAACCGGCAGGGCTTACTGGATAGTGAAAAGGAAAGAAGTGAAAACACCATGGTGGTTGACCTGGTGCGAAACGATCTGAGCAGGATCTGCAAAAAGGGGTCCGTAAAAGTAACAGAGCTGCATGGCATCTACAGTTTTCCACAGGTACACCAAATGATCAGTACGGTAGAAGGATCAGTTGACCCCGGCACCCATTGGGTTGATATCGTTAAGTCAACTTTCCCCATGGGATCTATGACAGGTGCACCCAAGAAAAGAGTAATGGAACTAATTGAAAAATATGAGAAAACCAGGCGGGGACTATTTTCTGGTGCAGTGGGATATGTTATGCCGGATGGTGATTTCGATTTTAATGTGGTAATAAGAAGTTTGCTTTACAATGAACCCGCCCGTTACCTGTCTTACCAGGCGGGTAGTGCCATTACTTTTAAAAGCAATGCAGCCGAAGAGTATACAGAGTGTCTCTTAAAAGTGGAGGCAATAAAGAAGTTGTTTCAAAAGCAATAAAAAAAGCAGTTTTAGTCCGGACATGCCATTCTAAAAACTGCTTACATCAAGGTCTTGGGTTTTATAAATCAGAAGGTAAAGGCTATTAGTTTTAATCTCTTACAGCCACTACAGTTACAACATTCCTGGAATATTGGTCCCCGAAAATGTACAAACAGGTCTTTCTTAACAATAATTGGTATTTAAAGTGGGCATAACAAAGATGACTATTAATAAATTAATAACACATAGTACTGGAAACCAATTTAAAGTAGAAATAGTACTACATTGATGTCATTGATTGTACTACAAGGTTGTAGTGCCAGCGCTGAGGTTTCGGATTATACTAATTTTATAACAGGTTATTTTCTATGGCGTACAAGGTTAAACTGGCATTGCTTTTCATGTTCATTTTGCTTAGAATGCGGGCTCTGTAAGTGCTTACCGTAGTAACACTCAATGAAAGATTGTCTGCAATTTCGCCTACAGCCTTACCCGCAGCCAGCATTTTAAAAACTACAAATTCACGGTCGCTGAGGTATTCATGCATTTTTTTATCCGAATCGCTGTCGAGGCTGTCAGCAATTTTTTCTGCAATAGAAAGCGTTATATACTTTTTCCCCTGCATAACTCTTTTTACAGCATTCACCAGTTCATCTGGTGCAGTATCCTTACTTAAATAGCCAGATGCCCCGGCTTTTAAAACCCTGATGGCGTATTGTTCTTCTGGATGGATGCTCAGGATAAGAACGGGTAATGTGGGATTGTTTTGTTTAATATAGAGCAGTGCATCCAAACCGCTTTTGCCTGGCATGGTAAGATCCGAAATCACAACATCCCATTTTTCTTTTATTACTTTTTTTATAAGTTCTTCTGCGTCGGGCACATCTTCAATGTGGGCATCTGTAAATTCTTCAGCCAGGATTTGCCTGAGGCCCTTCCTCACCACCATGTGATCGTCAGCAATTAGTATTCTTATCATGTGTACAAATTATTTTTTTGCAGGCTGCCTGTTATGCGCTAAGCGGCACCGTTACTGATACCGTGGTGCCCATGCCAGGTTCACTTTTTATCTCGTAGCGGCCACCCATTTCAAGCGTTCTTTCCTTCATGCCAAATAATCCAAGTGTTTTTTTGCTTTCGATATTTTTAAACGAAAAACCTTTTCCGTCATCGGTTATGGTAAGCACCAGGCTGTTGTTCTCTAATTTGAGCGAAGAAACAATTTTTTTTGCATCTGCATGCCTGGCTACATTGGTTAACGATTCCTGGTATATCCGGAACAGGCCCGTTTTAAGCCGGTTAGGTATTTCTGTGTTACCTGTTTCATTAATGAAATCAGAATCGATGCCGGACCGTTTTTCAAATTCATTGCTTTGCCACTCCAGTGCTGCCATCAGTCCCAGGTCATCCAGCATACTGGGGCGCAGGTCCATCGAGATTTTTCTTACAGATTTTATAGTGTCTTCAATTAACTCCAGGGTGCTGCTGAATTTTTCTTTGATGTCTTCTTCCTGTGGAGCAATCTTTTTATACAATGAAGAAATATACATTTTAAGTCCGGTAAGCTGCTGGCCCAGTTCGTCATGAATCTCCCTGGCCATACTGGTTCTTTCCTGTTCCCTGATATCCTGTAAGTGAGTTACCAGCTGCTTTATCTGCTTATAAGAGTTTTGCAGTTTTTCCTCAGCCTTTATCATTTCACTGATATCCTGCCCTGTTCCTTTCAGGCCGGTCACCTCTCCATGCTCGTTATGTATTATTTCCCCAATACCCAGTATATGTTTTACCGTTCCGCTGCCCACAATAATTCTGTGCTGGTAGGTATAGCCTTTCTTATTTTCAATAGCCCGTTGCAGGGTTATATCCAGGCTGGGTAGATCTTCAGGATGAAAACGTTGCCTGTATTTTTCGTACAAAGCTTCTGGCGGGGTATCTTCCAGTTCGTATATGCGGTACAGTTCTTTCGACCATTTAAGTTCATTTGTAAGCAGGTTATATTCCCAACTGCCGGTTTTGGCGATGGCCTGGGCCATGTTAAGGTCATGCTCACTTCTTTTTAATTCCTCTTCAGCTCTTTTTGCGTCAGTAATATCAACAAAAGTGAGCACCACCTGTTTTAACTTTTTCTCATCATCAAATTCAGGAAAAGCATTCATCAGCACCCAGGTCCTTCCTTCTTTTCCGGGCCTGTCTATACCTGCCACAATGTTTATTAACGGCTCACCGGTTCTTATCACATGCAGGGCCGGGTATTCTTCCTGGGTAAGTCTTTCTCCGTCAGAAGAAACAGAATACCATTCAGCGGCAGGAATCTTTTGATCCGATTTGATGCCCAGCAGCCTTGATGCTTCCTGGTTATATAGCATAATGGCTGCATCCGGCTGATGTACCACTACGCCCGCATGTATGTTTTCAATAAGATGCCTGTATCTTTCTTCACTTTCTTTCAGGGCAGATTCGGTCCTTTTCTTAAAGGTAATGTCTTTAAAGAAAACGGACAGCCCGTCTGCAGAAGGATAAATATCATTATCGAGCCATCGGTTGAGGGGGAGGTAATAGTTTTCTAAAAAAACATACTGCTGGTTTTTAAAGGCGGTAAGACAGGCATCATTAAAAACACTGCTGCTGATTTCACCAAAGCCAGTAAAAATATTTTTACCGATCATATGAGCCGGATCGTGCCCCAGCATTTCACCAGCTTTTTTATTTACAAAAGTAAAAGTGAAGTTACTATCCAGGGTGAGAAACCCATCTGTAATACGTTCCAGGATATTGGTGGTTTCAGCAGTTTTTATTTTTACCTGTTTTTCGAGTTCCTTGCTGAATTCTTTTTGACTGTCTTCTAATTTTCTTCTTTCCGTGATATTCCTGTGTACAGCTATGTAGCCGGTTATCAATCCCTCATTATTTACAATAGTATTGATAGAGGCCAGCACATAAATTTGTTCCTTATTTTTTTTGGTGACCAAATATTCTGCTTTATAAAAACCTGTTTTATTCAATTCCGCAAGGCTGATCTTTTTTTCCTCATCACTATTATGAATGGTCATCAGCGAGGCAAGTACTTTGCCAGTTGCTTCAGTTCCTGAAATATCATAGAGTTCAGCAGCATACCTGTTCCAGCTTTCTACAATAAAGTTTTTATCGGTAGTGAATATAGCATCCGGCAGGTTCTCAATCAGCGAAGCCTGGTATCTTAACTGTGCGGCAACTTTTTCTTTTCGTTTGAATTCAAAATAAATAAGCAGGAGAAAACACACCAGTATCACAGAAAAAACGAAAGAGAGTATAAAAAACCGGTAGCTCGTTTCTTTTGCTGTATCCTCCAGGTATTGATTTGAATTATTAATAACGGCACGGTCGCTCAATTCCATTTGCTGGAGGGCAGAACGGAGACTGTCATTTATTTTTTTGCTTACACCACTTCTGATCTTTTCTACTATAGCATTTACCCCTGCAGAATCAAAAATCTGAAGGGAATTTTTTGAGTCCTTTATTTTCTCCTGCAGAAGATTTACTATTTGCGCCACCTGTATATTTCTTCCTTTCGCCGTTCCCGTAAACGCATGGAATGAATCAATGTTGGCTACCAGTTTTGCAACTGCTTCTTCGTGGGGCTGCCGGTATTCTTTGCTGGAAGTAAATGTATAGCCACGCTGGGCAGCATTCAGCTCCTCGATATTATCCAGCACGCTTTCTGTAAGCATGAGTGCATGCAGCGAACTGGTGGTTTTTTGATTTAATATCTTGGTATGGGTAACATTTTTGAAAGTGATCACCACAAAAAAGCCAATAAATGAAAAGGCGATAACAAAAAAGATGCTTATGATCAGCCTTGTAGAAAGTTGTTTCATTTATATACCTGCAGTTTGAAAACGGAATTGCATAAAGTTATATAATTAATCGGGCAACGGCTACTGCAGTTATAACTTACCTGTGGCATTTAATCTTGTACCATCCGGTTATGACCGATAGCTACCGATCAGCTGAACAAGTTATTTTCTCCTCCCCTGGTTTGTACTTTTCCTAAATGTATATATGCCTTTGAAGTAGCTTCCCTTCCCCGGGCGGTACGCTGTATAAAACCTTCCTGTATTAAAAAGGGCTCATACACTTCTTCCAATGTACCGGCTTCCTCTCCTACAGCAGTTGCAATAGTGGTGATGCCTACGGGCCCGCCTTTAAATTTATCAATGATCACGTTAAGAATGCGGTTGTCCATTTCATCCAGGCCATGTTCATCCACATTCAGTGCTTTTAAAGAGTGTTGCGTTATACCAAGGTCAATCTGTCCGTCATTCAGCACCTGGGCAAAATCCCTTACTCTTCTCAGCAACCCGTTTGCAATACGTGGTGTACCACGGCTTCTTCTTGCAATTTCATCAGCTGCTTCATTTTTTATTTTTGTTCCCAGTATGCCTGCACTCCGCAGGATGATCTTTTGCAGGGTGGCAGCATTATAATATTCAAGCCTGGATTTTATGCCAAACCTGCTTAGTAAAGGTGCAGTAAGCAAACCGCTGCGGGTGGTGGCCCCAATTAAAGTGAATGGGTTAAGGTTGATCTGTACACTTCTTGCATTAGGTCCGCTGTCGATCATAATATCAATGCGGTAATCTTCCATGGCCGCATATAAATATTCTTCTACCACATTACTCAGCCTGTGTATCTCATCAATAAAGAGCACATCATTGGGTTCGAGGTTGGTGAGTAAACCCGCAAGATCACCAGGTTTTTCAATAACAGGTCCGCTGGTTTCTTTGATCTGTACGCCCAATTCATTCGCTACAATCCTGGAGAGTGTTGTTTTGCCCAACCCCGGCGGGCCATGAAAAAGGATATGATCCAATGCTTCCCCACGTATTTTAGCTGCTTTAATAAAGATGCGGAGGTTTTCGATAGTCTGCGGCTGACCGGCAAAATCATCCATTTCCCCGGGCCGGATATTGTTTTCAAATTCCTTTTCAGCAGGGCTCAATCCTTCAGCATCCTTATTTAAATTTGGGTTCGCCATGTTGTAAAAATAGAGAAATAAAAAGTTGTTTTTTCATTTACAGTATAAGGGATATCTGCCAGTGGACACCAGCTATATTAAAACCTTTCCTTTTTCCGGCTCTTTATTTAGCCAGGCCACAATTTTCCGAACTAATAGTTCAGCAATTCAAATGGAGGCGTACTTAAAATTATGTATTGATATCAAAGTAATGCAACCATAGTTTTATCATTCAAAAGCGAATTAACTTTTCTCATTTGTAATAGTTTCAATTAGTAGTCGATTAGTCCCGGGTGTTTTCACCCGGGTTTTTTGGGTCAAAAAAAACCTCCCGGCAAAGGAGGTTATAATAAAAACTATGTAATATCTTTTATTTTGCTTTCACATTCACTGCAACCCTGCGGTTCATTGCTCTTCCTTCCACTGTTGCATTATCACCTATCGGATGTTCCGGACCATATCCTTTGGCATTTATAAATATTGCTGAGCTAAGGCCTGCTCTTTTAAATTCTCCTAATACTACATCAGCCCTTCTTTGACTCAGTAGCATATTACTGTTGGTATCGCCGCTGTTGTCAGTATAGCCACCTACTTTGAATTGTGCTGTTGGAAAAGCCTTGCTGATGGCAGCAATGTTTTTTATTTGACCCAATGAGGAAGAATCAATAGCCATTCCGCCTGATCTGAATTTTACATTGGTTAATTCAAACCAGTTTCCTTTTACTGTATCAAGCTGTTGAGTGGTATCAGATAAAAACTGGTAAAGCTTATATTCGGTGGAATATTCACCCACTTGCAGTTTACCTGCATTATTGGGGAGGTCAATGGTCATCATTTTGCCGGCTTCATATACGAAATCACCTGTGGCTGTATCCACTTTACCTGCTGCCATAGCATGAGCAGTTCCTGTTTCATGTTTTACTTCGTGCCCGGCTGCCGGCCCCGCTGCATGTCCGCCACCATGGCCATCTCCATGCCCCTTTCCGTCAGTACCTAAAGACCAGCCACAAGCATTCCATAATAGCGCTGACAGCAGTGCCAGGCAAATTATGATGACTAATCTTACAAATCCGTTTGACAATGCACCTGGTTCATGTGATTTTGAGTGTGAACTTGACATGATGTTAATTTTAGTTTACTGTGGTTTATTTGTGGCGCCAAAAATACTGCATTGGGTCTAACATCAAAAGGCCCTGGCATAAATTTCTTTCAGTTTTCAGATTATATATCCCCGTTTGTGTTTTATTTTAGTACTTTAACCTCTTACAACATCATTTCACCATTAATCAAAACGCCTGTAGGGGCGGTGTTGGCCTGTGTAACTTTGCTATACTATGATGAAAAACCTGTCGAGATACTGGATGTGCCAATTGGGAGGATGGGGAGCCTGGTTTGCTACCAACGCTTTCTTTTATTTTAGTTTATCGGATCCTGACAAGGAGAAAGAACCGCTGAGATATTCCGGACTGCTGTTGTTTGTGATTGTGCTGGGTATATTTTTTTCACATATGATGAGGTTGTGTATCAAAGAATACAAACTGCTTAAAATGCCTATCCAAAGGCAGATATTCTATTTTTTGCTGCTAACCGCTATTTTTTCCGTTTTATACTCTTCGGTTTTAGTTTCACTCACCACGCTCCTGGATATACACCTGAAAGAAGATAATATACCCCTGTTGAATAAACTGATCGGCAATGCCATCACTATTTTCATCCTGTTTCTTATCTGGAACCTTATTTATTATATATATCATTATGTAGAACGTAACCGCAAGCAGGAACTGGATACATTAAAGCTGGAGTCGACTGTAAAAGAACTGGAGTTAAAAACCATCAAGTCACATATCAATCCGCATTTTATTTTTAATGCGCTCAACAGCATACGGGCATTGGTAGACGAAAACCCTGCCCGGGCAAGAACAGCTATTACAGAGTTAAGTAATATTCTTCGCAGTAGTATGCAGGCCGAAAAACTGGAAACGGTACCGCTTGAAAAAGAACTGGGTATTGTAAAGGATTACCTGGCCCTGGAGAAAATGCGCTTTGAAGAGAGATTGAATATTGAGATGCATATCGATGAAGACACGCTGAGTCAGCCGGTGCCACCCATGATGCTGCAGACATTGGTTGAAAATGCCATCAAACATGGCATCAGCAAAAAAATAAATGGGGGAGTTGTAAGGATTGTATCGGACTTTGTGGGCGATCACCATGTGTTATTAGTGCAAAATACCGGGCAACTGAACGGAGTTGTAAACAGTGATGGATTTGGGATAAAAAGCACACAGGACCGGTTAAACCTCCTCTACCAGGGTAAAGCAAAGTTTGATATTAAGAATTTGAATAGCGATATTGTAGAATCCAAAGTTACCATGCCTGTACATCCCGTGCTGGTGATAAAATAATTTAAAACAACAAATATGCACAAGGCGATTATTATTGATGATGAACGTTTAGCAAGAAATGAACTGAAGAAATTATTGCTGGAATTTCCGCAAATTGAAGTGGTGGACGAAGCAGCCAATGCAGCCGAAGGAATAGAAAAAATTGACTTGCTGAACCCTGACCTGATATTTTTGGATATTCAGATGCCGGGAAAAACAGGCTTTGATATGCTGCAGGACCTGGACAAGGCGCCCCATGTAATTTTTACAACCGCTTATGATGAATATGCATTAAAGGCATTTGAAGTGAATGCCCTGGATTATTTAATGAAACCTATAGAACCCAAGAGGCTGGCGGATGCGTTGCAAAAACTGCAGCAGGCAGAGGAGAAGGAACTGGGACAAAGCGGCATGAACAGGGGCCTGCTTACCGAGGCGGACCAGGTATTTGTAAAGGATGGAGAACGTTGCTGGTTTGTAAAGTTGAGCGAGGTAAGATTGTTCGAAAGTGTAGGTAATTATGCAAAAGTTTTTTTCGGAACAAACAAACCGTTAATTTTGAAGTCTCTTAACGCATTGGAAGAAAGGCTGGATGAAAAAACCTTCTTTCGTGCAAACAGGAAGCATATCGTCAATATGCGGATGATTGAAAAGATAGAGCCTTACTTTAATGGTGGCTTGTTGCTGGATCTGCAGGGCGGCGAAAAAATAGAGGTAAGCAGGAGACAGGCAGTGAAGTTTAAAGAGATGATGAGTTTATAATTTGGATTAAATTTTTGAGGGTATATAAAATAAAATGGCTGCCTTTCCAGGTGGCCGTTTTCTTTTTTAAAAGAGGTGCCACGCAGAGACGCTGAGGCCGCAGAGGAAAACTCAGGTACTTTTTTTGCAGGTGTTCATGTAAAAACCTCTCTGCGTTCTATGTTTTTTTGCGTGCCGGTCCTTTTGTTTTGAAGCGGACACATGAGGTTAGGAGCAGAAATATTATTATTGCAAATTGAGGTAAGCCTGCAAAAACTTCTCTCTGCGTTCTCTGCTCCTTTGCGTGCAACTGCCCCTCTGCAATCGTGTGCGGATTTTTATCTGCTGAACTGTTGTAAAAATTGTTTGTTTGCAAACCTAAAACGATAAAACCATATGGCACTGCAACCATGGCGCACCGGCGTTGTTATCAAAATAGAAAATGAAACCGCAGATACAAAAAGATTCTGGATACAGGTGCCGGAAATGGAACATTTTGATTTTGTTCCCGGCCAGTTTGTAACACTGGATCTGCCTATACATGAAAAGCAAAACAAACGCTGGCGGAGTTATTCTATTGCCTCCTGGCCCGATGGTACCAATGTATTTGAATTGGTAATTGTATTGGACAAAAACGGCCTGGGCACACCCTACCTCTTTAATGAGATAAGTGTTGGATCTGAATTGTCTTTCCGTGGGCCGCAAGGGGTTTTTACATTACGGCATCCATTAGAAAATGATGTGGTAATGATCTGTACTGGTACCGGTATTGCACCTTTCCGCAGCATGGTAAACCACCTGCATTTAAACAATACTGAAAGAAAAAATGTCTACCTCGTATTTGGCTGTCGAACCAAAGACACGCTTTTATATTATAACGAGCTGAAAGAACTGGAAGCAAAAATGCCGGGCTTTAAATACATTCCTGCTTTATCACGGGAAGAATGGGAAGGCCGCAGCGGGTATGTGCATCCCATTTATGAAGAAATTTGTGCAGATAAAAGACCGGTCAGTTTTTTCCTCTGTGGGTGGAAGGGCATGATTGATGAAGCGAAGCAGCGTATTTTAGCAATGGGGTATGATAAAAAAAATATTCACCTGGAAATATATGGTTGATGATAGGTTGACAGGTGATAGCTTTAATGATTAATATCATTTGAGCAAATGACAGATAGCTGTTTTTTCCTGTATTTGTAGTTATCATTTTTTCACTACCTTGAGCCTACAAATTTCTTGCTAAACCAACTGAACATTTTGTATGGGAGCAGCTTCAATGATTGTTTTAATTCTTGCCGGGCTGACCTTTGGTGTGATTGCGGTCTTAATCTCAAAGATTGTGAACAAGGGCAGTACCAATAAACAAAAGGGACAACCTTATGAGTGCGGCATACCCACCCAAGGCAAAACCTGGATGCAACTGAATGTGGGCTATTACCTGTTTGCCCTTATTTTTTTAATCTTCGATGTAGAATTGGTTTTTTTATACCCCTGGGCAGTGGTGGCAAAAAAAGTTGGTTGGTTTGCGCTGGTGGAAGTGATCATTTTCTTTTTCATTTTATTTATGGGATTTTTATATGCACATAAAAAAGGTGCGTTGAAGTGGGTGTAGAACGCCTCCCCACCCTCCAAAGGAGGGATTTAAGACAGGCGTACTATGATGTAAAATGATATATTTTTTGTTGGCATTAAGGTCCATAGTATTTCAAATATCATTGATGGCAAATGAATAATACTGCAAATAATTCTCAGGGTCCAGAAGTCCCCTCCTTGGGAGGGGATTTAGGGGAGGCTTTTCCTGGTCAGGTACATGACATGCCAGGTGGTGGCGTAATGCTGAGTAAGCTAGACGACCTCATCAATTGGGCAAGATCCAACTCTCTATGGCCGCTGACTTTTGCCACGAGTTGCTGCGGTATTGAGTACATGTCTGTTGCCGGCGCCCGGTACGATTTTTCACGATTTGGTTTTGAAGTAGCCCGTGCCTCTCCAAGACAGGCAGATGTAATTATTATTGCCGGCACCATTGTAAATAAAATGGCACCGGTATTAAAAAGATTATACGACCAGATGGCCGATCCTAAATATGTAATTGCAATGGGTGCATGTGCTATCAGTGGCGGTCCATTTTTTTACAATACCTATTCCGTAGTGAAAGGGGCAGATCATATAATTCCCGTGGATGTATACGTTGCTGGTTGTCCCCCGAGGCCAGAAGCATTGATACATGCGCTGATGACATTGCAGGAAAAAATTAAAAGTGGCTATACAAGAGAACAGATGCCCCAAAAACTGAAAGGGACATAAAGAACAAGGTCCTGAAATTTGTGGTGGCTATTGAGTAAATGAAGTGTTTTAAATGATATAGAATATAGATGTGGTTGAAAATACCTACAACAAAAGTCAAATAAAAAAATAATACCCTGCCAGCTTCTTACCGAAAGCATTCGGGATAGAGGAACCGGGGATGTGTCGTCCAATGACCAACGAAGAACTGAAAATAAAAATTGCCGAACTGCTGCCTGCTGCCATCTTTGATGAGGCTGGCGAATTCACTGCCGTTAATGTGGATGCGGCTGATTGGAAAAATTTTTCAAGGCAATTGCATTTTGATGAAGCCCTTCAATTTGACTTTCTTTCCTTTCTTACATGTATAGATTTTAAGACACATCTTACGATGCTGTATCATTTCGATTCTTATACTTTTCATCATAACCTGGTTGTAAAAATTAAATTAGATGCTGCCAAACCCGAAGTGGAAACGGTGAGTGATATATGGCAGACGGCTAATTTTCATGAACGGGAAGTGTATGAATTATTTGGCGTTCATTTTATTAATCATCCTGATTTGCGGTTACTGATTTTGCCGGATGGTTGGGAAGGAAAGAATCCATTGAGGAAAGATTTTGAAGATGCGGTAAATATGATAAAGTTGTAAAACGCCTCAAAGCATGGATTGGGTTTCGTTAGTTAGCGGGAGTTTTTGAAATTATGATAAAGCACGCAATCAAAATAGCATAGCTCCATAGGAGCGGCAGTTTGGTAGAACAACAAAGAAAAAAGGCCTGGCCAATAAAAATAAAAAACGGTTTGTAACAACGGAATGTACAGGGAAACAACGATAGTAGCGGATGAAAATCAAAACCTTGCTGCAAAGGAGGCTGGAGATTTCATCATCAACGTAGGGCCGCAACATCCTGCTACGCATGGTGTGTTGCATTTAGTGATTACGCTGAATGGAGAAACGATCAAAAAAGTAGAACCTCACCTGGGTTTCATTCATCGTTCCATCGAAAAAATGTGTGAGAGCCTCACCTACCGGCAATTTATTTATGTTACCAGCCGGATGGATTATCTATCTTCTCACATCAACAATCACGCCTGTGCTTTGTGTGTTGAAAAAGGCATGCAGGTAGAAATACCAGGAAGAGCAAAAGTGATACGGATATTGATGGATGAACTGACAAGGATCGCATCGCATGAATTATGGCTGGGTGCTATGGCAATGGATCTTGGTGCATTCACGCCTTTCTTTCATACGTTCAGGGAAAGGGAACTCATCAATGATATCATGGAAGAAACCTGTGGCGCAAGATTAACGATGAACTATATCGTACCGGGTGGTGTGATGCAGGATATTCATCCCAATTTTCAAAAAAAGGTAAAAGATTTTGTAAAACAGTTCACCTCCAAGATCGGCGAGATGGATGAGATAGTAACCGGCAATACGATCTTTCAAAACCGTATGAAAGGCGTGGGTATATTATCAAAGGAAGATGCGGTTTCATTTGGGTGTACGGGCCCGGCTGCAAGAGGCAGTGGCGTTAGCTGTGATACAAGAAAGATATTTCCTTATGAGGGGTATGAAAAATTACAGTTTGATGAAATTCTGGAAAATGGCTGTGACTCTTTTGCCCGGTATATGATCAGAATCCGGGAGATGCAGCAATCTATCAGGATCATTGAGCAACTCATCGATAATATTCCGGAAGGGGATTTCCAGGCAAAAACAAAAGCCGTGATCAAATTACCCAAAGGTGAATTTTATCAACGGGTGGAAACAGCGAGGGGACAATTTGGAGTGTTCATTGTGAGTGAAGGAGGTACTACGCCTTACAGGATCAAGTTCCGTTCGCCTGGCTTTTCAAACCTGAGTGCGCTGGATCATATGGCAAGGGGTAGTAAGCTGGGAGATTTGGTGGCGATGATGGGAACACTGGATTTGGTAATACCGGATATTGACAGATAGCCCCTCCGCCCCCTAAAGGGGAGTAAGGCAAGCGTAAAAAATCTGGAGTGCTTTCCGGGATGCGAATTGGATGGTAAAATACTTTGACGAAATAATATAAATTAAAAATAAATTCTCCGCTGGTTAGCAGAGATGGGGCAAATGATAAGCTTATCAGAGATATCGAAAATTATAGACAATTGGTTAAGGGCAACCTTTAATCCAACATGGACGCTGATCATTGAAATGGTGATTGCCGGTGTTTGTGTGATTGGTTTGTTTGCGGTACTGGGATTGGTGCTGGTGATCATGGAAAGAAAAGTGTCTGCGTGGATACAGATACGGTTGGGACCAAACCGGGTAGGACCAAAGGGAATGTTTCAATCGATGGCTGATACAGTGAAATTATTGGTGAAGGAAGGATTGACACCGGATGGTGCGGATAAATTTTTGTTCAACCTGGCGCCCCTCATCGCCATTGTAGTAGCGATGTTACTGATGGCGCCCATCGCTTTTGCAAGGGATTTTCAAATGTGGGATATCAATATTGGTGTGTTGTATGTATCAGCGGTATCGTCAGTAATGGTCATCAGTATCCTGATGGCAGGCTGGGCTAGCAATAATAAGTATTCTTTGCTCGGTGCTATGCGAAGCGGTGCACAGATAGTGAGTTATGAATTATCAGCCGGCTTATCGATCATCGCAATTGTTATATTAACCGGCAGCTTAAGTTTTAATGAGATCGTTCATTCGCAGGTGGATGGCTGGTGGATCTTTAAAGGACACATTCCTGTGCTGATTGCATTTGTAATTTTTATCATTGCGGCAACCGCTGAAACCAACAGGGCGCCATTCGACCTGGCAGAAGCAGAGTCTGAATTAACAGCAGGCTTTCATACAGAATATTCGGGGATGAAGTTTGCTCTCTTCTTTTTAGCAGAATATGTAAACGTATTTATTGTATGTGCTATCGGGGCTACCTTATTTTTAGGTGGATGGATGCCGTTTCACATCGGTAGCTGGCAAGGCTTTAACCAGGTAATGGATTATATTCCATCAAGTATCTGGTTTATGGGAAAAACATTTTTTCTTATTTTCCTGATCATGTGGTTCAGGTGGACTTTTCCAAGATTACGGATTGACCAGTTGTTGAATTTGGAATGGAAATATTTATTACCGATCAGTATGTTTAACCTGTTGCTGGTAACGGCGATGGCTATATTGGGTTGGCATTTTTAAACCTCACCTCAAAGGAGGATCGAGCCAGGAGTTCTAGATTCTGAATTGTCAGTGAAATAAAAGAAATAATTATTTTATTATGAGAAGAGTTTTAAATTATCAGTGTCTAAAGGCCTCCCCCTTTGGGGGAGGTTTGGAGGGGGCTTTATGTTTTTAATAAACTATATAAAAACTGTTTTTTCAACCGTCAAATCTATGCTGGTGGGGATGCGGCGTACCGGTTATTATTTTACCCATCACAAAGAGATCATTACAGAGGAATACCCCGACAACAGGGAAACCATGCATCTCCCGGAACGGTTTAAAGGGGAAGTAGTGATGCCCCACGATGAAAAGAATGAGCACCGCTGCACGGGATGCACTGCCTGCGAGCTGGCTTGCCCAAATGGAACGATTAAAGTAGTGACCAAATTTGATATCACACCGGAAGGAAAGAAAAAGAAAGCGATTGACAAATTGGTATATCATTTAGAATTATGCACCATGTGCAACCTGTGTATTGTGGCATGTCCATCTGATGCTATCAAGATGGCACAGACATTTGAACACAGTGTATTTGACCGGAGCCAGCTCACAAAAGTGTTGAATAATCCAGGTTCAAAAATTATGGATGGGGTGGAATAACCCCCTCCGCCCCCGCTAGCCAGCGGGGAACCAAGGCAGGTGATCAAAAATGTAGGGTGCTTGCCGGGTTGCGGTGTATGGGAATTTTGTGGATTAAAGAACAAATGAAGATGTGGAAGATAAAATGTTTATAAAGGGTTGAAGTACTATGCCTTCTCTTTTGGAGAGGGGATAAGAGGGATGAGGCTGTTGAAGATAAAATGAATTTATATCCAAGAACTAACTAATAAATGACCGGCTCAACAATTATATTTTACCTGCTCGCCTTGCTTACTTTAGTAAGTGCGGTGCTGGCAGTTACCTCCAGGCAAATATTCCGTGCTGCCATTTATTTATTGTTTACCCTTATTGGTATAGCAGGTTTTTACTTCTGGATGCAGTACGATTTTATTGCCGCCGTTCAGATCATCGTTTATGTTGGCGGCATTACAGTACTGATCATCTTTTCTATTTTCCTGACACAGCAGGCGGGTGAATTATTACCCAAACAGAAAATAGGCAGGCAGGTATTTGCAGCAGCGGCAGTGTTCTGTTCCTTTGCGCTGGTAATGCTGCAGATGATCAATCATCATTTCACTGTTACAGCAGACCAATCCACAACTCCAACAATTGCAGCAATTGGAGAAAAAATGCTGGCCACTACCGAAGACGGCTATGCGTTACCGTTTGAAGTAGTGAGTATTTTATTATTGGCTGCCATGATCGGCTGCATTGTAATAGCCATGCGGCCGGAGGATACATTACCGAATGAACAAGACTTGCAACAAAAATGATAACACCCGGACTATACCACATATTATTTATCAGTACTGCGCTGTTCTTTATTGGTATGTATGGTTTTTTTGCCAGGAAGAACCTGATCACCATGCTGATGAGCATTGAGTTGATTTTAAACAGTGTGAACCTGAATTTTATCGCATTCAACAAATACCTGTGGCCGGGCAGGCTGGATGGGGTTTTCTTCACGATTTTTATTATTGCCATTGCAGCAGCGGAGGCCGCCGTTGCCATTGCCATCATCATTAATTTATACCGGTCACACAAGTCAATTGATGTGGAGCAAACAGAAGAAATGAAATACTGATTATGTCAAATGCATTACAAATAGCGCTGATCCCCTTATTGCCACTGGCAGCTTTTGTGATATTGGGTTTATTCGGAAATAAATATGTTAACCGGTCTGCCGGTATCATCGCAACCTTTTTGCTTGCCTCCTCTGCAGCACTTGCTTTTTACACGGCCTACCAATATTTTTTTGAATACGGAAAGGTGGAGGGTGTTTATCAAAAAGTAACCGCATTTAAATATACCTGGCTGCAATTTTCTGATCAGTTATCCATTGATATCGGTGCATTAATAGATCCCATCACTGCGATGATGCTGGTGGTGGTTACTTTTATTTCATTATTGGTGCATATCTACAGCCTGGCTTATTTAAAAGGGGAAAAGCGCTTTGCAACGTACTATGCCTTTCTTGGACTCTTCACTTTTTCCATGCTGGGATTGGTATTGTCTTCGAACATTTTTCAAATGTATATTTTTTGGGAACTGGTAGGCGTCTCCTCCTTTTTACTGATTGGTTTTTATTACGATAAACCCAGCGCAGTAGCGGCCTGTAAAAAAGCGTTTATTGTTACCCGTTTTGCAGACCTGGGTTTTTTAATCGGCATCCTGGTCCTTTCTTTTTATGCAGGAACACTGGATTTTAACACGCTGATTGAGCGCCTCACTTCTTTACAGTCCGCTGAATTTAAAATGGCAACGGCTGCATCGTTCATGGGAATTTCTGCATTAACATGGGGATTGGTGCTGGTGTTTATTGGCGGCGCAGGTAAAAGTGCCATGTTTCCTTTGCACATTTGGTTGCCGGATGCCATGGAAGGCCCCACACCGGTATCTGCATTGATACATGCAGCAACGATGGTGGTAGCCGGTGTTTTTTTAGTGGCAAGATTATTCCCGGTTTTTCAAATATCTCCAATCGCAATGGATGTGGTGGCATATACAGGAATAATTTCTGCGTTGATTGCAGCGGTAATAGCTTGTACACAAACAGATATAAAAAGAGTGCTTGCTTATTCTACTATGTCGCAAATTGGCTTTATGATGTTTGCATTGGGGGTATCAAAAACAGGCGGAGAAGCCGGACTTGGTTTCACTGCTTCGATGTTTCATTTGTTTACCCATGCTATGTTCAAAGCATTGCTGTTTCTTGGAGCAGGCGCTGTGATACATTATGTACACAGCAACGAGATGAAAGATATGGGTGGCTTAAGGAAGTACTTACCCATTACCCATATCACTTTTTTAATTGCCTGTTTAGCCATTTCCGGTATTCCTCCATTTGCAGGTTTCTTTAGTAAAGAAGAAATTTTACTGGCAGCGTATCATCATTACCCGGTTATTTTTTATACCGCCCTTATTACCTCGGGCCTCACTGCATTTTATATGTTCCGTTTATATTTCAGTATTTTCTGGAATAAACAAACGCAGGTGCATAGTGAACATTCCGCCCCACATGATTCGGAGAAGCATGGTGAAGGCGGCTTGGCCATGATGTTACCGCTCATCGTATTGGCAATGGCGTCCTGCCTGGCCGGCTTTATTCATTTTGGAAATTTTGTTACGGCGGATGGAAAGCCTTTGACAACAGCATTGCACCTGTTGTTTTCAGTGGCACCGGTAGTGTTGGCATTGGCCGGTATCGGCATCGCAACATGGTTGTTCCTGCGTCAAAATGATAGCCCGGTTAAGTACTCAAATAAATTGGGCAACCTGTACAAAGCAGCCCATCAAAAATTTTATATTGACGAACTATACGGCTTCATCACCCAAAAGATAATTTTTAATTTGGTTGGAAGACCGGCAGCCTGGTTTGATAAAAATATTGTTGATGGCCTGGTGAATGAAACAGGTAACGGTACCACCACGCTGGCAGAAAAGATCAAAGCTTTTCAATCAGGTAAAGTGCAACAGTATGCAATATATTTTTTAGGAGGCGTAATGGGACTGACCGTGCTGTTTATTTATTTATGGAAGTAAACCGGATTGTAATAACTGGTTAAAACAAAAAAGCTGGTAAAAAAAATCGAATGAATTTATTACTACTCATATTGATTCCGCTAGTTACAGCAGTTGGGGTTTTGCTGGCGGCAAAGCAGCAGGCTAAATGGATCGCTTTTGGAGGTGCTGCCATCCAGTTGATCACTTCTTTTGTTTTACTGGCAGCGTTTTATGCTCAAAGGACTGCAGGCAATACCACGCAATTCCTGTTTGAACAGCAATATAACTGGTTCCCGTCATTGAACATATCGTTCCATTTAGGTGTGGATGGAATCTCTGTCGCCATGATATTGCTCACCGCTTTCGTAGTGATTGCAGGTGTGCTGGTTTCCTGGAAAGTGGATAAGATGACGAAAGAGTTTTTCTTTCTTCTTATACTGCTCAGTTTGGGTGCATACGGTTTCTTTATTTCATTAGATCTGTTTATCCTGTTCTTCTTTTTAGAAATTGCTGTGATTCCAAAGTATTTGCTGATCGGTATCTGGGGCAGCGGCAAAAAGCAATATGCAGCCAACAAACTCGCCCTGCTGCTGATGTTCGGCTCAGCGTTGGTGTTAGTAGGGATGATGGGTACTTATTTTGGCAGTGGGGCGCATACATTTGACCTGCCCGCATTGGCCAAACTGAATATGCCGGTGGAGGTGCAGAAGATTTGCTTCCCGCTGTTGTTTGCCGGCTTTGGCATTTTCACCGCTTTGTTTCCTTTTCATACCTGGGTGCCTGATGGACATTCGGCTGCGCCAACAGCGGGGTCTATGTTTTTGGCAGGTATCTCTATGAAATTGGGTGGTTATGGCTGTTTGCGTGTAGCCATGTACTTAATGCCTGAAGGCGCAAAAGAGTATGCCAATATCATCATTATATTAGCAACGATCGCTATTTTATATGGAGCTTTTGCCACCATGATGCAGCAGGATTTTAAATACATCAATGCATATTCATCCGTAAGCCATTGTGGATTTGTATTGCTTGGGCTGGGTATGCTGACGAAGACTGCCATTACCGGAGCCGTGATGCAAATGGTTAGTCATGGTGTAATGACAGCCCTGTTCTTCGCCATCATCGGTATGATATACGAACGCACACACACCAGGCAGGTCAATGAAATGGGCGGGTTGCTGAAAGTAACCCCGTTTATATCCACGGCATTATTTATTGTTGGTTTGTGTTCGCTCGGTTTGCCGGGCCTCAGCGGCTTTGTTGCAGAGATGACCGTTTTTGTTGGCTCCTGGCAAAATGCAGATGCCTTTCACCGGATCGCAACCATTGCAGCCTGTATGTCTATTGTTGTAACAGCAGTATATATTTTAAGGGCCATCGGCAAAGTGGCGATGGGGCCATTGAAAGCAGGCTATGAAACGATTACAGATGCCACCTGGAACGAACGGCTTGCAACCATCATTTTAATTAGTGGAATATTAGCGATAGGGCTGGCGCCGTTTTGGTTAAACGACCTGGTAAGGCCAGGAGCGGAGATCATCATGCAAAAAATGTCAGCCTCCCACTAACTCCCTAAACGGGGAACTTTGATGCATGACATTTTAAGTGTTTGCTAAAATTGCAGAGAGTGGGTGCCTTTGCAGAAATAATGAACTGACAAAATGCTAACCTGAACGAAAAGTACGGGTGAGATCAAAAAGTAACTGATGAATGAGTTTTTCACATTAATGAAATCTGAACTGGTGGTCACCATCATCCTTTTCCTGTTGTTGTTTATCAAAATAGGCAAGGGGATGAGCAATGAGCGGCTGCTGGTTTTTATCCAGGTACTGCTGCTCATCAATTTTATTGCAGGTTTTGTTGCAAATGAAGAGGGCAGTTTATTTGGAGGATTATATTATACCGGTGAAATGATCGTGTTGCAAAAAAATATTTTGAATTTGGGGGTTTTGCTGATTTCATTATTGTTTGCTGATTGGTTTATTAAAAGCAGCCACCTGCCCGAATTTTTTATTTTGATGTTGTCTTCATTACTGGGTATGTTCTTTTTGTTATCCAGTGGCAACCTGCTGATGTTTTATCTATCGCTGGAGTTAGCCTCTATACCAGTTGCCGCAATGGCCAATTTCGACCTGCAAAAAAGAACCTCCTCCGAGGCAGCGATGAAAATGATCCTGACTTCCGCATTTTCTTCCGGCATTTTGCTGTTTGGTATATCGTTGGTATATGGCGCAACCGGCACCATTAGTTTTGAAGCGCTGCCGGCATTGTTGTCTGCTGCTCCGTTACAGGTGATGGCCTTTATATTTTTGTTTGCAGCATTTGCATTTAAGTTATCGATCGTGCCTTTTCATTTGTGGACAGCAGATGTTTACCAGGGCTCACCCACTGCCACCACTGCTTTTTTATCCGTCATTTCAAAAGGTGCATTTGCATTTGTATTCGTAACGGTATTATACAAAGTTTTTCAGCCACTGCATTCTGTATGGTACAATCTCATCATGTTGTTATCCATTGTAACCATGATCGTCGGTAACCTTTTTGCATTGCGGCAGCAAAATATCAAACGCTTCCTTGCATTTTCTTCCATAGCGCAGGTAGGTTTTATTTTAGTGGGTATCAGCAGCAACACCGCAGAAGGCACAGCATCGGTTGTTTATTTTATTTTGATCTATATCTTTTCTAACCTGGCTGCATTCGGGGTTGTGGGGTTGATTGCTTCACAGGCAAATAGAGAATCCATCAATGATTACCGGGGATTATATCAAACCAATAAATTTTTAAGCTGGATGATTGCGCTGGCCCTGTTTTCTTTAGCAGGCATTCCGCCAACAGCTGGGTTCTTTGGAAAATTATTTTTGATAAAGGCAGGGGCATCGCAGGCCAATTACTTCTACATCATCATTGCAGCAGTAAACCTGGTAGTATCGCTGTACTACTATCTAAAAATTATCAGGGCAATATTTATGGAACCCAATGAGCAACCTATTGCTGCCATCCGGGTTTCTTTTTCAGTAAAATTAGGATTGGTGGTTTGTGCAGCAGGTATCATACTGACCGGGCTGATCGGTTGGATCTATGATTACATTCAATTGTTGGGTTAGGTGGATTGAGACTTGTAACTAGTAAGTGTGATAAATTAAACCAGGGATTTCTTATGGCGATCAATAAAAATCATGAATTTGAAGAACTCAACGGAGTAAAATGCGGCATTGTGGAGAAAGATGTTTCACCCGAAAGAATGCAATTCATCAAGCGGCTACTGGAACACAATAAATACACAGTTGTGGTGGTGCCATCACCTGCCCCCAAAGCAGCACCTGCGCCAAAACCTATAGAGGGGGCAGAAGCACTTCCACCTGCACCAATTCCGCCCGCTCCCGAAACTTTTACAGTGGGTGTTACAGATTATACTTTTAATACCATCAATGCCATATTTGGCAGGTTATTGAAAACACCGGAGGGATTTGTTGTAACACAAGCTTACTGGTACCAAAAAGAAAATTCTGGTAAGGATGAAGTACCGTACTATGAAAGATGACCCTCGTTGGATATCTTACTTATTTTTAGCATTATTCTCAACCTTTAAAATATTAACCCATGAATTTCAAAGCAGTTTGCTTTAGCCTTTTTTTTCTATGTCTCCAGCTAAATGCTGCACTTGCCCAGTTAAGCCCGTTTGCACAAGTATCAGATAAAGAGATACAATTAAAGGAATGCAGTTTCGATACGGATGCTGACGTGGTAGTACTCCTTGATGAGGCGCATTCGGATTATGATGACCGTTACCAGCTTTTAACCAGGCGTCATATCAGGTTAAAAATCTTAAAGGAAAAAGGAGTAGCCGATGCAAACATTTCCCTTCAGTTTTATAGCAAGGACGACTTTGAATATATTACTGAGGTCAAAGCAGTTACTATTAACGCGGGTGCCGGGGGAGAAGTTTCCACAAATGCTGTGGACAGGAAATCCATTTTTACAAGAAAGATCAATGACCGTGTCGGGGAAGTATCCTTTTCGTTTCCTGCAGTAAAAGTGGGCTCTATCCTGGAGTACGAGTACCTCAGTACAATGAAACACTATGGCGGATTGCAGGATTGGTATTTCCAGGAGACCAGGCCGGTTATAACAAGCAGGTACAACCTTGTAATTGTACCTAATACAGAATTCATTTACCAGGTATGGAAAAAGCCAGATCTGCAGGTGACAGTTACTCCTAAAGAATCCACTAACTCGGTTTATTTTGAAATGAATAATATACCCGGGTTAAGAAATGAACCATATATAGATTCCCGCAGGGATTATCTACAGAAAGTCGTTTTTCAATTAAGTGCATACGGCAAAGGAAATGGATTTGGGGGTAATAAATATATGACATCCTGGGATGAAGTGGCGAGGGAACTGCGTGTTTACGACGGGTTTGGAAGTGTTATCGGTAAAACGATTCCGGGAACAGATGAATTTATTAATTCTGTAAAAGCTATTCCAGACGGGATGGTTAAAATGAAAACCGTATATGACTTTGTTCGCAGCAATATGGGGTGGAACGGAGTTTACAGCAGGTTTGCTTTTGATGGACTTAAATCCCCCTGGCAAAAAAAAACCGGTAATAGCGGTGAGATCAATTTTATTTTATTGAACCTGTTAGTGGAATCAGGGCTTGAAGTGTATCCATCGCTGGTAAGTGAACGATGGCATGGCCGTATCAATACAGAATATCCATTTATTGATCAGTTCAATTCAGTGGTCGCCTGCGTAAAGATCAACGGCAAGAATTATTACCTGGACGCAACAAAAAAGTTTACGCCTGCTCATATTATTCCGTACGAGCTTTTAAATACTACGGCTTTTGTATTAAAAGGAAAAAAGGGAGAACTGGTGAATATTTTGAACGATTCTTTGGGGTATAAAGAGATTGTTTTTAATAAACTGAAAGTACTGGAGGATGGTTCTATTGAAGGTGATACAAAGGTGAGCAGTATTGAATATGCAAGAACTGAAAAGAGGGAAGAATACACAGAAAAACAACCTGGTTTTTTAAGAAATCTTGTAAAAGATGAAAAAATACAGGTTGAAATAAAAAAAGCAACTGCTTCCAATGAAGCCAACGATTCGCTTCCATTTGAACAGGATTATCATTTCATTTCAAGGGCAGGAGCCGCCGGGGAATACCTGCTGATCCCTGTCAATCTTTTTTCAGGGTTTACGTATAATCCTTTCCTGAGCCAGAACCGTTTTTCAAATATCAACTTCGGGTACAAAAGATCCATTACCATCTTAACGGATATTGTATTGCCCGAAGGCATGGTACCGGAAGAACTACCCAAATCAATGAGACTAACCAATGAAGAAAAGGATATTGTGATGACCCGTTCTACTGATTATAACGAAAATGACCACTTGATAAGGGCAATGATAAAAATTGAATTTTCCCGGAGCCTTTACCAGGCAGATGAATATGAAGTGTTGCAGCTTTTTTATAAAAAAATGTTTGAGTATATGGATGAACAGGTATTACTCAAGAAAAAATAAAGGTCTGATTATTGCCGCCTCCAATATTTGCAGGCGGTGAGGGTAGCCACCGGTTTGTATAAACCTGCACCGAAAAGCGCTGATCAATTCATTGATTGAATTCTTCAAATAGTAACTGTAGGTTTCCAATTTATCCGTG
>ERZ795056.340-NODE-340-length-61919-cov-16.330677_pt1 | contig 61919 bp, 63 predicted proteins | sample MGYA00375140_ERZ795056 | MGnify/ENA primary metagenome ERZ795056 (study PRJEB30185, sample SAMN05720227) | activated sludge metagenome | isolation source: Anaerobic digester | place: USA | collected 2015-03-09 ...
GTGATGGGATAAAGACGAGTGCCGCTGCCGCCTGCTAATATTATTCCTTTCATATTTTGGTTTAGAAAGTTTAGTTGTTTAGAAGTGTAGGTTTAGTTTCTCTTATTTTTTGCTGTGTTTTTCGCAAGCCAGCAATTAAGAGTGTTTGCTTTTCAACTAACTCTCTGCCTTCTTTATATTGGTCATCTGATAAAAACGTCAGATCATTTGATATTATAAAATCTTTTAAAAGCTCTATCGTGCTGCTGTAGGCAATTGTACTGAAATGAGATTGATCTTTTTTTGAGATCCTTGATGTTCCTTCAGCAATACTGGAAGCTATTGATATGGCCGCCCTTCTCATCTGTGTTACTAAACCAAATTTTTCTTCCGGCGGAAATTTTTTCGTGTTTAGATATGTCCAAACTGCCAGTTTTCTTGCCTGTTGCCAGCATTCAAGGTTTTCAAAAGAATAAATTTTCATTTTATTTCGATTTAAAGGTTAAAAATACTGCATTGAATAACTGTCTCTGTAACTAAACTTCTAAACACTAAACCTCTCAACGCTTATGATATTGTGAATCGTAATAATGCTGGTAGTTTCCGCTGGTTACGTCATCCAGCCATTGTTTGTTATTGAGGTACCAGTCAATTGTTTTTGAAATCCCTTCTTCAAATTGCAAAGAAGGCAGCCATCCTAATTCATCTTTCAGTTTAGTGGCATCAATGGCATAGCGCAGATCATGACCAGCCCGGTCTTTTACATAGGTGATCAGCTTTTCGGAGGTTCCTTTTTCCCTGCCCAGTTTTTCATCCATTTGCCGGCAAAGTTCTTTTACAAGGGCTATGTTTGTCCATTCATTATGACCGCCAATATTGTAGGTTTCGCCTGTTTTTCCCTTGTGAAAAATTACATCAATTGCCCTAACATGATCTTCCACATATAACCAATCCCTCACATTTTCTCCTTTGCCATAAATAGGGAGCGGTTTGTTGTTGATGATATTATGAATACAAAGCGGAATCAATTTTTCAGGAAAATGAAATGGCCCGTAGTTATTGCTGCAGTTAGAAATTTTCACCGGCAAATGATAGGTATGGTAAAATGCCCTCACCATATGATCACTGGATGCTTTGGAAGCAGAGTAAGGACTCCTGGGGTCATAGGCCGTTTCTTCTGTAAAAAAACCTGTGTCACCTAAAGAACCATACACTTCATCAGTACTGATATGATAAAATATTCTTCCATCATAATGACCATTCCAGGCTTGTTTTGCAGCATGTAGCAAGGTAGCTGTACCTACTACATTGGTGGTAACAAATGCCAACGGATCGCTAATACTCCTGTCCACATGGCTTTCTGCTGCACAATGCAGCACAGCAGTAAACTGATGCATGTCAAACAATTCTTTTAGCAATGCTGCATCCGTAATATCTCCTTTTACAAAATGATAGTTGCTGTTATTTTCAATATCCTTCAGGTTTTCCAGGTTGCCTGCATACGTGAGTTTGTCAATATTTACAATCTTGTACGCAGGGTATTTGGTAACAAATAATCTTGTAAGATGAGAGCCTATAAATCCAGCGCCGCCGGTGATCAGTATGGTATGCATAGCTTTCGCTTTTGTGAGGCGGCAAAAATAGATATATTTAAGGAGTTACAGTTCAGGCCTGCGGGGCCGGGATTTAATCAGTTGTAAACCAGTACATGTAAAAAGAATAAGCGTTATTGAACCAGCACCTGCTTTTCATAATCTACATACATCACCGGCATTCCATCCATACCACTTATTTTACCCGTTACAAATACTTTCTTTCCTTTTAAGTGGGTTAAAATATCATACGAAAAATTGGGAATGTTCTCTTTTTTTATGAACACTGTAAATACCTGGTTGGGAAACTGCTTATCCAGGTTCAGTAGGATATTTCCTGACTTGCTTGCACGGCCACTTACTACGGTGCCGGTTACTGTAATTTCCTGGCTGCTATTTATCCATTGCGCTGCAATTTCTGTATTGATCTGTCCTCTTTTCAATTCAGTTGCCTTAACAGCTTCCACATCCCCTTTTGCAATAAGTGGAAACCAGTCTGCAAGTATCCGTTGGTTTTCGGCTTCGCTTTGAATATCTGCCGGCAGGTTTGAAAAAAAGTCATAACCCGTATACCGCTCCACAGAGTCAATGGGTACTGCAAAATTTTCAACAGCTTCCGTTATTTTTCTATTGGGCATGATAAATCCTATACCTTTCTTTTTGGCAGGATCAATAGCAACCTTCCAGTAAAATTCAGGAATACTGACTTTATTAACGCCTCTTTCTATTTTTGGTAAACCATCTTTTAACACAGGACCCGTTACAACATACAGTTGAGAAGTTGGGTTGTTGTATAAGTAACCCCTCACTTTATCTTCAACACTGGCCCAGGCTTCCCGGTTAAAAGCTCCCAATTGCGGACTCATATTGCTGTATAGATAACTTTCGCTAAGCGCTTTTGCACTCCATCTAAAATCAGCAGAGGGAGCCAGGTGTCCCCGATCATAACCAAAAGCATCGTATTTATAAGTACTGTCGGGTTGCAATTGTTTTAGAAAATAATCCGCCTCCACAGCACTGCCGGTTTTTATTAAACTGTCTGGTCTAAAGTCATTTGTTCTGGATACAATGCCACTTAATACATCCGGCGTGATGATATGCGCTACCCATCTTGCCTGTTCAAATGCTTCATCATAGTGCAGCACGTACGCAGCATGCCATATAATATTGGCTTCTTTTTCAGTAGAAGGCAAACCTGCGGACAACAGATCCCGTCTGATTCTTTCTAATTTAAGGTGCTCAATTTTTTCTGTTATTATTGCCTCGGCTTTTGCTATACTATCCAGTTGTACAGTAAGCACCGCCAATTTTGACTCAATAGATTGGGAATATGCAATACCAGGCGCTAAAAAAAAGGTGAACAGGCATGAGAGATAGAAGGCTATTGCTTTTTTCATATCGGCGTTCGGGTGATTGTGTGATAGTAAAGATAGGTGCATTCCCTACTAAAATGAGAATCAAATCAGGAAGGCAGTAAAATAAATTTGGCTGCAATTGTTGGTTAATCGTATATTTGCGATATAAAATAAATCAAGGACATTAGAAATGTCTTTTTTAATACGCTTAATCATCGCATAAATACGATAGAATGGCCATACATAAAAAAGAAGCCTTTAGTCAGAAAGAACAGGAACTGGCAGAGTTTGCAAAAGCGCTGGCACATCCCGCCAGGATCGCCATCCTGAAAGTATTGGCACACAAGAACGAATGTATTTGCGGAGAGATAGTAGAGGTATTGCCACTGGCACAGTCAACTGTTTCACAGCATTTAAAAGAATTAAAAAATGCCGGTTTGATAGATGGAACGGTAGACGGCCCCAAAAGTTGTTACTGCATTAACTGGAAAGCCTTTGAAAAATTCAATGCAGAATTCAGTTTTTTGTTTAACAAACTAAAAGTACAGAACGAAAAGGCTTGTTGTTAAATCCATCGGCTCCACCAGCTATCGGGAGAACCAGGAAGTAAATTGAAACGAAAATTATTTTTTTCTAACAGCCGAAAGGCATTAATAAAGTATAACCATGAGTAACGATTCACAAATTAAAGATCTCGTAAGAGAAAAGTATGCTGCCATTGCAGAACAAAGTTTAGAACAAAATGCTGCCTCTTGCTGTGGTGCCACTTCAACCTGTTGCGGTGAAGGTACTTACACCATTATGGCAGACGATTACACAAAGCTGGAAGGATACAATCCCGATGCTGACCTTGGACTTGGTTGCGGACTACCAACTGAATTTGCCAAAATTAAAGAAGGCGATACTGTAATTGACCTTGGCAGTGGAGCTGGCAACGATGCCTTTATTGCAAGGCGCCTGGCTGGCTCAACAGGAAAAGTGCTTGGTATTGATTTTACAGAAGCAATGATTGCAAGGGCAAGGGCAAATGCTGAAAAGCTTGGATTACACAATGTAGAATTCAGGCAGGGCGATATTGAAGATATGCCGGTGACCAGCAATTATGCTGATGTAATAGTAAGTAATTGCGTACTGAACCTGGTGCCAAACAAACATAAAGTGATCAGTGAAATTTTCCGTGTGTTGAAACCTGGCGGTCATTTTTCTATCTCTGATATTGTATTGGAGGGTAATCTGCCTTCTAAATGGAGAGAAGTAGCAGAGTTATATGCTGGTTGTGTGAGTGGTGCTATTCAAAAGCAGGTTTACCTGGAAATTATCGGGCAGGCAGGATTTAAAAATATAGTGGTTCAGAAAGATAAGCCCATCCATATACCCGATGAAATTTTAGCCAACTATTTAACAGCTGATGAAATTGCGGAGTATAAAACCGGCAATACAAAGATCACCAGCATAACAGTATATGCTGAGAAGCCAGCCAAGGATGAGCGCAATTGTTGTGAGCCAGGCAGCGGATGCTGCTAAAAGCTGGAGGGGCGCCCCTAAAGGCGGCTCACCGTGACAGCCTGGTTCATCGATATGTAGAATATTCGGAGATCAATCAATTATTTTTTCACTTTAAATAGTAAAGCCATGAACACGAACAAAAATGATGGAGGCTGCTGCACCATTTGCACTTGCCAGCGTAACAATGGCAGCGGCTGCTGCTAAAAAAGTGGAAGCCGGTTTTCGCCGGCTTCCACTTTTTAAAACTTTTAATCGAAAATGAATGGCAACGGAAATTGCAAAAAAGCCATTTTTAAAAATCGCCCTGGACGAAGCCGAAAGACAAACAGCTGTTACAATGTTGCAGGAACATAACCTGCCTGCTGCTGATTTGGATGATGATAAACTGCTTTACATATTATTTGATGGAGACAAAGCTGTTGGTACTGCAGGGCTCGAGGTATTTGACGACTGTGCATTGCTGCGCAGTGTAAGTGTTCTAAATGAAGCACAAGGAAAAGGGTATGGCAGGATCATCAATGAAGAGATAGAAAAGTCTGTAAAAGAAAGCGGTATCGGATGGCTGTATTTACTTACCACTACAGCAAAAGATTTTTTTGATAGGCAGGGATACAGTATTATTAAAAGAGAAGAAGCACCGGATGCCATTCGGCAAACAACTGAATTCTCGTCGCTTTGCCCTGCCTCTGCAGTGCTGATGAAAAAAAGAATATGATCATTTTGATACTACTGCAAACTGGCAAATTTTAACACCAACTAACTACATCATGTCTGCATACAATTGTGCACCTGCACATCAAAGAAAACAATTGGGCTTTTTAGACCGCTACCTCACACTTTGGATTTTTTTAGCCATGGCGGTTGGCGTTGGTATCGGATATTTTTTTCCATCTTCCGCTGGGGTTATCAATTCATTTTCATCGGGCACCACCAATATTCCTTTGGCAATTGGCTTGATATTGATGATGTACCCGCCGTTTACGAAAGTGAAGTACGATAAATTAAAAGAAGTTTTTAAAAACACCAAAGTACTGGGGGCTTCTTTATTGCTCAATTGGATTATTGGTCCTATACTAATGTTTGTACTGGCCATTATTTTTTTACAAGGATATCCTGAGTACATGGTTGGACTGATCCTCATTGGCCTGGCCCGCTGTATTGCCATGGTGATTGTTTGGAACGAACTGGCTGAAGGCAGCAGGGAATATGCGGCCGGGCTAGTGGCATTAAACAGTATTTTCCAGGTATTATTGTATAGTGTGTATGCCTTTGTTTTTGTTACGGTTCTTCCCCCGTACTTTGGGATTAGAGGTTCAGAAGTTAATATAAGTATCGGTCAAATTGCAGAGAGTGTGGCTGTGTATTTAGGCATTCCTTTTTTAGCCGGTTTTTTAACCCGGTTGATCTTATTAAAAACAAAGGGAGAGCAATGGTATGAGAAAAAATTTATTCCTTTTGTCTCCCCCATTACATTAATCGCCTTGCTCTTTACCATCGTAGTAATGTTTAGTTTAAAAGGCGAACTGATCGTACAAATTCCATTTGACGTAATCAGGATAGCCATTCCATTGACAATTTATTTTGCCATCATGTTTTTTATAAGTCTCCTGATCGGTAAAAAATTAGGAGCTGATTATTCTGTGAATGCTTCTATAGCTTTTACTGCTGCAGGAAACAATTTTGAATTGGCCATTGCAGTGGCGATAGGCGTATTTGGTATAAACAGCGGCCAGGCATTTGCCGGTGTTATTGGTCCATTGGTGGAAGTACCGGCATTGATCGCTTTGGTGAATGTTGCATTTTGGTTTCGAAAAAAATATTATATCCAGTCAATCAATAAATAAAAATGAAAAAGAAACTACTCTTTGTTTGTATCGAAAACAGCAACCGCTCTCAAATGAGCCAGGCCTTTGCAAAAATTATTGGCGGCAACAACGTGGAAGCGTATAGTGCCGGCAGCAAGCCCAGTGGCATTGTAAATCCTAAAGCCATTGCCGCCATGAAAGAACTGGGATATGATCTCAGTACCCATGATTCCAAATCACTTGACGAGGTAAAAGCGTTTGCACCTTTTGACGCTGTAGTAACCATGGGGTGCGGTGATGCCTGCCCCTGGATGCCGGCCAAACAATTCATCGACTGGCAGATACCCGATCCCAAACACATGGAACCCCAGGCATTTAACGAAGTGAGGGATTTTATTAAGGGTAAAGTGGAAGAGCTGATCCAGTCATTACAATAAAAAAAGGAGGCATTTTTTTTGCCTCCTTTTCTCTTTTTGCCTCAAAGCTCTAATCCCTGCTATTGAGCTTGCTCAGTAACCGCAGTATTTCAATGTATAACCAAACAATTGTAACAAGCAGGCCAAAAGCACCATACCATTCCATGTATTTTGGTGCACCCAATTCTGCCCCTTTTTCAATCATGTCAAAATCAAGTAGCAGGTTTAGAGAAGCAAGCGCTACCACAAATACAGAAAAGCCAATACCCAATGCGCTGCCCTGGAATATAAAAGATGGTGGTGCAAAATCAAAAAATGACAGGATCCATGTGCCAAAATAAAACAGGGCCAGGCCAATAGTCGCCATCATCAAAATAGACCTGAATTTTTCTGTTACCTTGATAATTCTAAACTTATACAACAGGTACATGGCAGCCACTACACAAAATGTAAGCGCTACTGCCTGGAACACGATACCTGAATAGCCACCGGCATAACCGCCATATTTACTTTCAGCAGCGTATTCAAAGTAAGCAGAAATGCCACCTACAAATAACCCTTCCAGCAATGCATACAGAGGTGCCAGGTAAGGGCTCCATTCTTTTTTAAATGTTATAACCAATGCCACTATCAAACCACCAATGATGCCCGTGAGCATTAATGGATAGGCATTGCCGCCCTCGGAAGCTTCTCTCCAGGAATACCAGGCGGTACCGAGTGTCATTAAAAATAAAAATCCGAATTTATTCAGCGTGCCTTTTACGGTCATCGAATTTTCGTTGCTTACCACTTCATCCAAGATGGTATCTCTGAACCGGTTCTCAGAAAGGGTTGGGTTGCCTGATTTGAAAAATGACATAGGTTAAATGTTTTTGTAAATGTAGGAATTTTTAGAAAAGCCTTGGCAACGTTGTCGTATAAAGTTTATGATCAAAATGCGAACCAAATAAAATTCAGCTTAACTTGCAGCCACCATAAAAATGATTGTTTGCTATGAGCACAACTGAACAGGTACTACAGGAAGTAGTAATAAAATTTGCCGGCGACAGCGGCGATGGTATGCAACTTACAGGCAGCCAGTTTACCAACAACACAGCTTTACTCGGCATTGACCTCGCTACTTTCCCCGATTTTCCGGCAGAGATCAGGGCGCCACAAGGTACTTTACCCGGCGTGAGTGGTTACCAGCTACGTTTTAGCAGTGATGAGATTTTCACCCCCGGTGATACGGCAGATGTATTGGTAGCAATGAATGCCGCTGCATTAAAAGTGAATTTGAAAGCGTTGAAGAAAGGCGGGATCATCATTGCCAATACGGATGGCTTTGATTCAAAAAATCTGCGGTTGGCCAATTATCCCGAGGGAATCAATCCTTTAGATGATAACAGCCTGGAGGGGTACGAAGTGATAAAAATGGACGTTACCAAAATGACAAGGGAAGCATTGAAAGATGTTACACTTGGTATGAAGGAAAAAGACAGGGCAAAAAATATGTTCGTACTGGGCTTTTTATACTGGATGTACAACAGGGAAATGACCAGTACGGAAGGTTTTTTAAAAGACAAGTTTGGAAAGAAGCAGGATATATTTGACAGTAATATCAAGGCCCTGCATGCCGGGTATCATTTTGGCGACACTACAGAAACATTCCGTACCAGGTACAGTGTGGCCAGCAGCAAAATGAAGCCGGGTAACTATCGCTCCATTATGGGTAACCAGGCTTTAACGTATGGGTTGATCGCTGCATCTCAAAAAAGCGGGCTCCCGATGTTCCTGGGCAGTTATCCTATTACTCCTGCAAGCGACATTTTACATGACCTGAGCAAGTATAAAAATTTTGGTATTAAAACCTACCAGGCAGAGGATGAAATTGCTGCCATCACTTCGGCTATTGGTGCCAGTTATGGCGGTTCACTGGGTGTTACCACAACCAGCGGCCCAGGTATGGCGCTTAAGGCAGAAGCAATGGGCCTGGCAGTGATGCTTGAAATTCCATTGGTAATTGTGAATGTACAGCGTGGTGGGCCAAGTACTGGTTTGCCCACCAAGACTGAACAAAGCGACCTGATGCAGGCGTATTATGGCCGTAATGGCGAATGCCCCATGCCGATCGTTTCGGCCAGTACACCCAGCGATTGTTTTGCAGCAGCCTTTGAGGCGGTAAGGATCAGTGTACAGCACATGACGCCGGTAATTTTATTGAGTGATGGGTACATCGCTAATGGTGCAGAGCCCTGGATGTATCCTTCCAGCGCAGATCTGGAAGAAATAAAAACATCATTTGCATCTTATAATAATGCCGGCGACCTGGACAGCAACGGCAAATTTCAACCTTACAAAAGAGACGATCGTTTGGTAAGGCCATGGGCTATCCCAGGTACACCAGGCTTAGAACACAGGGTAGGGGGGCTCGAAAAGCAGGACGTAACCGGTAATGTGAATTATGAAAGTGAGAACCACCAGCATATGGTGAAAACCAGGCAGGCAAAAGTAGACCTGATTGCCAACTATATCCCGGAGCAAAAACTGGATAGTGGCCCGGAAAAAGGTAAAGTGCTTGTGCTGGGCTGGGGTAGTACTTATGGCGCTATAAAAAGTGCGGTAAAAGAACTGCAACTGGCTGGGCTCGAAGTATCACACGCTCACCTTCGTTATGTTAGGCCGTTTCCTAAAAACCTGGGAGATATACTCAAGAACTTTGATCATGTATTAATTCCAGAAATAAACAACGGGCAGTTGATCAGGATCATCCGGGATGTATATTTTATTGATGCAAAAGGATATAATAAAATAATGGGGGTGCCGATTACAAAAGGCGAGTTGATAGAAGAGATTAAAAAATTCTTTTAAATTGTAACTCATTTCAATTTCATAAAGCCATGCTAAAGCGTGGCTTTTGTCTTTTTGTCACCCAACAAAACTGGCTTACCCTTTGTACTTAATCCATAAAAAATTAATAGCTATGACATTTGGAATGATTGCCATTTCACTCATATTTATGGTGATTGGCTTAGCGGTACAATGGAGGCTGAAAAGCAAGTTTAAAGAGTATGGGCAGGTTCCAACCTCTTCGGGTCTCAGCGGGAAGGAAGTAGCGGAGAAAATGCTGAAAGACAATGGTATTTACGATGTACAGGTTATCTCCACTCCAGGCTTTTTAAGCGATCACTACGACCCAACTAAAAAAACTGTTAATCTTAGCCCGGATGTTTATGAAGGGCGTACAGTGAGCGCTGCAGCAGTTGCTGCCCACGAATGCGGTCATGCAGTACAGCATGCCACTGCTTATTCAATGCTTATGCTCAGGAGTAAATTAGTGCCTGCCACTCAATTGAGCAGTACGCTATCTCAATGGGTCATTATTGCAGGTATTGGCATGTATGGTTTTGGCGGAGGCAATCAAACGATTTTATTGGTTGGTATTTTGCTTTTTGCCATCTCCACCATATTTGCAGTGGTTACCCTGCCGGTAGAATTTGATGCTTCGGCAAGAGCCTTGACCTGGCTGGATACTTCCAGGATCACAAGGGGGCAGGAGCATGATAAAGCAAAGGATGCACTAAAATGGGCGGCGTTGACCTATGTTGTGTCTGCTTTAGCATCTATTGCAATGCTGGTGCAGTATATCTTAATCTACCAATCGAGATCAAGGGACTAATAAAAATAAGCTGTTAAATAAAAAAGCGCCTCTTTTACAGGCGCTTTTTATTTATAATTTGATCTCCTCATCACTCTCATCATAAAACCTGAACTCGGTTAAATGATAAGCTGAATTGGACACCACTTTAATTTTTTGTTTGTATTTCCAGCTCCAGCGCCTGCGTTTGGAGATAAAGCCGCTGGTGAGATAAGTAAAAATAATGGGATGAACGAAAATGGTAAGCCCTTTATGCTTCTGCATAATAAGATAGCTCAGGTTCTTTTCTATTTCGTCTTCTAAAATAAGCGTAGAAGATATTTTTCCTGTGCCATTACAACTTGGACAAATTTCAGCCGTATTGATATTCATCTCAGGCTTCATGCGCTGCCTGGTGATCTGCATCAACCCAAATTTGCTGATGGGTAATACGGCATGTTTGGCCCTGTCGGTCCACATGAACTGTTCCATTGCATCCACCAGTTTCTTCTTGTTGTCTGGCAGTTTCATATCAATGAAATCCACTACGATGATGCCGCCCAGGTCCCTCAACCTCAATTGGCGGGCAACTTCTTCAGCAGCTTCCAGGTTGGTTTCCATGGCATTTTGTTCCTGGTTATTGCTTACGCTTTTATAACCACTGTTCACATCAATTACATGCAGTGCTTCCGTATGTTCAATGATGAGATAAGCACCACTAGGCAGGTTCACAGTCTTACCAAATGAGGCTTTCACCTGTTTGGTAACACCGAAACTGTCGAAAATGGGGGAGCCATTGTTGTAGTAAGTAACGATATCTGCTTTTTCAGGAGCAATCTTTTGAATATATGATTTGGTGTCAGCAAAAATAGTACGGTCGTTTACTACAATGCGGTTGAAATCTTCGTTGAGCAAATCACGGAGCATGCTGTTAGCCTTGCCCTGTTCACTTAAAATTTTTGCAGGTGGTACAGCATTCAGCAGGTTAGCCTGGATAGTTTTCCAGGTTGTAACCAACGACTCAAGGTCTTCACGGAGTTCAGCAGCTTGTTTACCTTCAGCAGCGGTACGAACGATCACACCAAAGTTCTTAGGCTTAACAGCTTCAATTATTTTTTGCAACCTCTTTCTTTCATCACCGGAATGAATCTTACGGCTTACCGCCACCACATCATTAAAAGGGGTAATCACCACAAACCTCCCGGGAAGAGAAATTTCACAGCTTAACCGGGGTCCTTTGGCGGCAATAGGTTCTTTTAATATCTGAACCAATACATTGGGCCTGCCATTTAATACTTCTGCGATTTTACCAGTTTTTACAATTTCCGGTTCTACAGAAAATTTGCCAAAATCAAAACCATCTTCTGTTTTGTCATTGATGGCTATATTAGTGAATTTGAGGAGAGAGCGTATGTAAGGGCTAAGATCGGTATAGTGCAGAAAAGCGTCTTTTTCAAAACCAACATCCACGAATGCAGCATTCAGCCCCGGGATAAGCTTCTTCACTTTTCCCAGGTACAAGTCACCAACCGCAAAGCTGGCATCTGCCTTTTCGTTATGCAGCTCTACTAATTTTTTATCTTCCATCAGGGCAATTTCCACGCCCTGGGATGCTACATTTATTATTAACTCCTTTGTCAAGCAAATCACATTTTAAGAAACATTACCTCATATTTCGCTTGGCAGTACGGCACAATCTGCTATACAGCAGGATGGCATACTGGTAAACAGGTACCGGCCCAGTGGGGCCGGCACTAAAGAAAAAAATTATTTCTTCTTATGACGGTTCTTTCTTAAACGCTTTTTACGCTTATGTGTTGCTATTTTATGACGTTTTCTTTTTTTACCACAAGGCATAACCAGAGTATTTTTATTTGTGAAAAATTATTTTATAAAAATAGAAACTTACGTTTCTTATTATTTCAATTCTTTAATTCTAGCATCTATTTCCTTACTGTATTCTGGATTGTTGATCAACCGTTTGCTGATCTCAAACCATTTCTTTGCATTTACATTATCTCCTTTTCCGCTGTAAGCTTCAGCCAGCCAGGAAATCGCTTCAGCATTTCTTGGCTGATTTTGAACTACTTTATTCAACCGTTCGATGGCTTTGTCATACTGGGTTGAAACCACACCTCCAATCCCTAACACCATCTGCGCCTGCATATTAGAAGAATCTTTTCTTACCACCTGCAACAGTTGCTGCACTCCTTTCATCGTTTCTTCCGTATTGCCCGCCATTCCTTTTCCAAAAATATAGGCAGAACCCAAGTCGATTTTCAAAGAATCATTGGCTGGATTAAGCTCTATAGCCCTGGTTAGCAGCGCTATTGCCTGGTCTGCTTTCCATCCTCTTTTTGCCAAATCAGGCTCGTTCCTGAAGTCCCCGGAAATTTGCCGGGCTGCGAAGGTGAGGTTTTTTTCAGAATTTACCAACATTGCTGCTTTGGAAATGTAAAAAACATATAGTTCGTGATTATCCAGGCTATCGTGCCAGAAGTTTGCCAACTGCGTATAAGCTTTTTCCTGCTGACTTTTAACATCACCTCTTGACACGCTGTTTTCCAGTTCGTTTACATAGTTGGCCTGGTTAATATTGAGCTTTTGCTTGGAAGCTTTTAGGTAAGAATCAATATCAAAGGCGGGCTTTTCGTTGTTACCGGCTTGTTGAGAAGCAGGTTTATCGGTTTTATCCGCTACCGTTTTACCAAAAAACCAGAGCAGTAATAATAAGACAATACCGGAGACGGAAAGAATAAGTTGTTGTTTCTTCACTTCAAAAAAATAAGGCTGCAAAAATACGGTTATCCTCGCAGCCTCAGGCTATAAAAAGTTTTTGGCAATCAATCTTCCATAGAAGGAGCGGCATTTTCATCCATTTTTTTACTCTTCACTTCCTGTACAAATTCCTTGGCAGGCTTAAATGCAGGGATATAGTGCTCCGGAATTTCTACTGCAATGTTTTTCTTGATGTTACGGCCAATTTTAGCGGCCCTTTTCTTGGTAATAAAGCTGCCAAAACCCCGGATGTAAATGTTCTCCCCCGCTATCAAAGAGCGCTTGATCTCTTTGAACATCGTTTCTAAAGTTACCATCACGTCAACTTTAGGAATGCCGGTTTTGTCAGCAATTTCTGATATAAGGTCTGCTTTTCTCATATGTATAAGGTTTAAATTCCACAGTAAAATAATACATTATTTTGGAAAAAGCAATATTAGGGGCTGATTATCAGCTAAATAATCTTTTCGCCTTCAGGAATGCATATTGTTGACTTCTTTTATTATTATACCTGATATTTGTTTAAATGGAAGAAAAAAGCAGGCAGTCATTTTTTAGAAAGCAATTGTTGTTGTGGAATGACAAACACAACAAACGGCAAATGCCCTGGAAAGGAGAGAAGGATCCTTATAAAATATGGCTGAGTGAAATTATACTGCAGCAGACAAGGGTAGAGCAGGGCCTCGCCTATTACAACCGTTTTATTACAACTTTTCCTACTGTACATCACCTGGCAAAAGCACCAGAAACAAAAGTGTTTAAACTATGGGAGGGCCTGGGATATTATACCCGTTGTAAAAATTTAATTGCCACGGCAAAATACATTTCAACAGATTTAAAAGGAAAATTTCCGGGTACCTATGAAGATATACTTTTATTAAAAGGCGTGGGACCTTATACAGCAGCCGCTATTGGTTCCTTTGCCTTTAATATTCCTAAAGCGGTGGTGGATGGAAATGTTTTCCGTGTATTGTCAAGGTACTTTGGTGTTGACAAACCTATTGACAGTACCGACGGAAAAAAGCTCTTTTCTTTATTGGCTGCATCGTTGCTGGATAAAAAAAAGCCGGGTATTTATAACCAGGCGATCATGGATTTTGGAGCAGTCATTTGTAAACCGCAGTTGCCATTATGCAGTGAATGCCTGTTAAAGAAAAATTGTATTGCCTTTAATGAAAACAGGGTAAGTGTTTTGCCCGTGAAAGAAAAATTCATTAAAAAGAAATCAAGATGGTTTTATTATTTGATCGCCGAGTATAAGGGTTATCAGTATGTAAGAATGAGAGGGCCAAACGATATTTGGGAGAACCTGTATGAATTTATTTTGATAGAGGAAGAAGGACCTTTGGAAATTGACAAACTGTTTTTATCCAGGAAAGTAAAAACATTATTAGGCAGCGTTAAAACTGATGTAATCTCTGTATCTGAAGTGTATAAACAACAGTTGACACACCAAACGATTTATGGACAGTTTATACGATTAAAATTGCATAAGCCAGCCGACCTGCCTGGATATAAAATGTTAAGTAAAAATGAAACCGGTCATTTGCCGTTTCCAAAATTTATCAACCAATATTTACAGGATAAAATAGTATCTTTAAATTTGTTTTAGCAAAGTTGACGAACCAATAAAAAGAAACATTATGAGAGGCGTAAACAGGGTAATGCTGATTGGTAATTTGGGTAAAGACCCTGACATGCAGTTTTTAGAGGGTAATATTGCGGTCGCAAAATTTTCATTGGCAACAACTGAAACATATAAGGACAGAAGTGGTAAGCTGATCTCTCAAACTGAATGGCATACGGTAGTATTATGGAGAGGGCTGGCAGAGTTGGCGCAAAAATATCTTCATAAAGGAAGTTTGGTATATATAGAGGGCCGTTTAAAAACCCGTAGCTGGGAAGATAAAGAAGGTAATAAAAAGTTTGCGACTGAAATTGTGGGGGATAATTTGATTATGCTGGATAAACGAACCGACGGTACAGGTCATGTTCCCGGTTTGGAAGGAACCGAAGAACTGGGTCATCATGAGCCGCCACCGCCACACCCGGAAGAAGGTTCTGAAAGGTTACCTTTTTAAATCAATCATCACTTCATCTTTGGTAATTATTTATCATTGATGATCAACAATATTGTTTACTAAAAACAACTGTCTTGGACTATCATTCGGTCGTCAATTTCCCCGGTTTTTTACAAATCCATTTGTTGGCTATAAATCCTGTAGTGTCTACAGTGTTTGTTTTTTTGGCCTTGCTGCTGTTCGTGATCTCTTTTTTAGTTGCGGGTTCTGAAGTGGCTTTTTTCTCTCTTACGTATAAGGATATAAATATGCTTAAAACAAAGCAGCAACCTGCTTTCAGGCGTATCATTTCCCTGTTGGAGCATCCGAAAATGCTGCTGGCTTCCATGTTGATCAGTAACAGTTTTGCCAATATTGGTATTGTATTGATAGCCAATTACCTGCTGGAAGACTGGCTGCAGGTATTCCAGCTTGCTTCCTGGCTTGTTTTCCTTATCAAACTTATTATCGTTACTTTTTTAATTGTTTTATTTAGTGAAGTGCTGCCAAAAATCTGGGCTACCAATCATAAGATATGGTTTGCAGCAACTTCATCGGTAATCATTGAATTGCTGCACAGCCTGTGTTCAAGGCTGGGCATCAGCCGCTGGCTGGTGGGTCTCAGCGACAGGGTGGAAAGAAAGTTTTCTCCGGGCAATTCGTCCATGCTGGATGACAGCCAGCTTGATTATGCTATTGACCTTTTGCCCGAGCATGAAGCAACTCACGAAGAGAAGCAAATCTTAAAAGGCATCAGGAAATTCAGCGATACGCCTGTGAAGCAGGTAATGCGTACCCGCCTCGACGTTAGTGGCATTGATTATAACAGCAATTTTGAAGAAGTGGTGAAAAAGATTGAGGAGCTGCATTATTCACGGTTGCCGGTATATAAAAATAACCTGGATGAAGTTGAAGGTATGCTGCACACAAAAGATATGCTGCCGCATGTTAACAACGGCAGCGTGTATGAATTCGACTGGCATAATTTAATGCGGCCTGCCTATTTTGTTCATGAACAGAAACTGATAGAAGACCTGCTGCAGGAATTCCGTAATAAGCGTATACACTTTGCCGTGGTGGTGGATGAATTTGGCGGCACGTCGGGCATTGTTACGCTGGAAGATATCATGGAAGAGATCATTGGCGATATACAGGATGAATTTGATGATGAACAAAGCGCTAATAAAAAAATAGATGACCACACCTATATTTTTGAAGGTAAAACGATGATCAATGATGTGTGTAAAGTGATGGGACTTCCGGCAGACACATTTGAAAAAGTGCGGGGCGACAGCGATTCGCTTGCAGGACTGGTACTGGAAATAGCAGGCGAATTTCCACAAGTAAATGAAGAAGTACCAAGCGGTGATTTTATTTTTGTGCCGCTGGAAATAAATAAGAACAGGATCGACAAAGTAAAAGTAATTATTAAGCCAAGAGAAACAAAAGAAGAAGAATGAAACGTAAAAGGGCAATGGTGAATAGTCAATGGTCAATGGTGAAAGGGTATCGGGCAATAGGATTGCTGATAGTACTGGCTGTTTTTCTGGCTTCCTGCAATTCAGAGTATACCTCAAAAAAGAGAGGATATTACCAGGTAGAACTTCCTGCAAAGCACCAGTATCAAAAATTTGAAAAGGAAGGCTTCCCTTATAGTTTTGAGTACCCGGTGTATGGAGATATCATACAGGACAGTACTTATTTCGACAGCACGCCGGAGAATCCCTATTGGATCAACGTGGATTTCCCCCAGTATGGTGGCCGAATATTCTTAAGTTATAAGCAGGTGGGAGGAAGAGCGATCATTAAAATGAAGCGCCCCGATGGCATGACAAAAGATTCTTTTACCGTGAATGAATTTGACAGGATGGTGGAAGATGCTTTTAAACTTACCAATAAGAATGATGTGGTTTCCACGTCTATCAAAGAAACGCCCATCAAAACGCCTAATAATATCAGTGGTGTTTTTTTTAAAGTGGGGGGTAATGCCGCTACTGCCATGCAGTTTTTCCTCAGCGATACTACTAAAAACTTTATTCGTGGTGCCCTATATTTTAACAGCACGCCCAATTCAGATTCTATAAAACCCGTACAGGATTTTTTGCAGACTGATATTGAACACATGATCAACAGCTTTAAATGGAAATAAAAAAACGCTGAGTTGTCAGCGTTTTTGCAGTTTATCTTAAAGTCATTCTAGTTATTTCTCATACCCGGCCTTTTCATAGCCCGTTTCATTTGTCGTTGTTGTACTGCCCGTATCAATACCTTTCTAAATTTACCCTCTGCATGGAACAGGCGGTTCATACGTTGCTGGTTGCCCAATACTTTTGTGAACTGGTCCTTGTATTTTTTCCTGATGTCGAGTATTTTCTGGTCGTTTTCTAAAACATCCACATTGTCATCTTTTCTATTCTTTATTACAACGGCCATTTCTTTTTCGTATTGGTTGTAAACAGGCCAAAACTGTTTTGCTTCATCCGGGGTAAGTTCGAGTTCTTTGCTAATAAAAGCTGCCTTTAATGCCTCAATATCCTGCTGCTTTTTATCTGAAATATCGGGTGCAGGAGCATCCTGCGCAATAGCGATAGCACTCATACAAAAAAATGATAATGCCAGGTATAATTTTTTCATGATTGTCATTAATTTTTCAATTCAATTTCTTCTAAAAACTTATCTAATGTTGCGTTGTCTATAAAATACTCTTCCTGGTCGGGCAGGTCTGCTTCATCAATACTGGAAGTGAGGGCAGCTATATCTTCCTGCGTACCATTTCTTTCCAGGTATTTGATGATGTCTTCTTCGGGAAGGTTTTCTAATGATTGAGTAAAGGCTGCTGCAGTCATTACAGGATCTGCAGTTTCTCCCCCCTCATTTGTGTTACCTGTAAATTTATACACCCCAAAGATCATCAGCCCCGTAAATACAGCCGCCGCCGCATACTTCCAAATGCTGTTGCTGCGCCTGGGCATTGCAATAACTTTGGCCCCACCCTGCACCTTTACTTTATTTAAAATACTATCCGGCAATTGCTCAAAATATCCTGCCGGTACTTCAAAAGGCTGATCCTTATTTATAGTTTGTATTACCGAAGGAATGATATCCCCTGCTACTTGAAATGTTATCTCATCCCCAGCCTGTTCAAAATAATTTACAGGAACTTCAAAAGGATTCACCTTTTTAATACCTGCTAATAAAGGCGATAACTGCTGTAACTCATTTGCCGCCGTGCCTTCAATTTTTGATAAAATAGTATTTGATAAAGCATCAAAATAACCCTCCGGTGCTTCACCCGCCGCAACAAGCTCATTTTTTACAGTTGCCAGCACCGTCACAGGAACAGTCTCAAAATAGCCATCCGGTACTATAAAAACATTCCTGTTTCCAATCGCTGCCACTGCAGGGCTTATTGTTTCTACTTCATTTAATATATCTATACTCCTGTTCATTCCAGTTTTACTGACTATTTAACGTCCCCTTAGTTTAATGATTCAACAAATAATCCTCAATTTTTTTCACTGCATGGTGGTAGCTGGCTTTGAGTGCTCCCTCGCTCGTTTCCAGCACACGGCTCATCTCTTCATAGGGCATTTCATCATAATACCGCAGGCTGAAAACTGTTTTTTGTTTATCGGGAAGCCGCTGCATTGCCAATTGCAGTTTCCATTCTATCTTACTACTGTCAAAATTTGTCTCAGCCTTCAGCTTCTCCTCCAGGCCATTGTCATCATCACTCAGCGATACCGATGACCTGCGTTTCTGTTGTTCCAAATAGGTAAGGCTTTCGTTGGTGGCGATCCTGTAAAGCCAGGTGTACAGCTGGCTGTCTTCTCTAAAATTTTCCAGGCCGTTCCAAACCTTGATAAACATGTTCTGCAGCACATCATTGGCATCTTCATGTTGTACTACCATCCTGCGGATATGCCAGTACAATTTCTCCTGGTACTTTTTTATAATGGCAGTAAACGCCCGTTCTTTTGTGACTGCGTTTTTAAACTGCAGCAACAATTCTTTATCGTCTTGATGTATAATGGCCATGGTGTTCAGGTATAAAAATAGAAAAAGCCCTGTTATGATGCTTATTTTTTGTAAAAGTTTAATTTCAGGGGCAGTTTAACTCATTTTGAGAAGATGAATCAGGTTTTCTTTGGCTACTTTGTGCCATTGAGAAATTTATATCTAACTTACCTTTATTAAAATAACCGTTCATGAAACGCTGTTTTCTTTTTGCATTACTCTTTCTTGCTTCACTACCCTGTTTTTGCTGGGGTTTTTATGCGCATAAAAAAATTAACTACTACGCTGTTTTTCTTTTACCGCCAGAAATGATGGTGCTGTATAAACCCAATATTGATTTTATAGAAGAGCATGCGGTGGATCCTGACAAACGCAGGTATGCAGTAGCGGAAGAAGGTCCAAGACATTATATAGATATTGACCACTATGGTGAATATCCTTATAACAACCTGCCCCGAAAGTGGAAGGATGCGGTGGAAAAGTTTGGCGAAGATTCTGTGAGGATGTATGGTATTGTACCCTGGCACTTGCAAACAATGTTGTACCGGCTCACAGATGCATTTAAAGAAAAAAACTTTAGCAGGATAATGAAGAACAGTGCCGAGATAGGCCACTATATAGCAGACAGTCATGTACCCCTTCATGCAAACAGTAACCACAACGGTCAGTTTACCAATCAAAAAGGCATTCATGGATTTTGGGAAAGCAGGGTACCGGAGTTACTGGCCGATACAAAGTTTGATTTTTTTATTGGAAAAGCCCAGCATATCAGTAACCCGGGTGATTATATATGGGACAGGGTGCTCGAAAGTGCCCTCGCTTCCGATTCAGTACTCCGTTTTGAAAGAGAACTCACCAAAGAATTTCCAGGAGATCAAAAATTTAGTTTTGAAAGCAGGAACGGAGTGGTGATAAAACAATATTCTTCCGCGTTTACAGAAGCTTTTGATAAGAAATTAAATGGAATGGTGGAGCGAAGAATGCGCTTGTCTATTTATTCCACTGCCAGCTTTTGGTACACAGCCTGGGTAAATGCAGGTCAGCCTGATCTTAAAGGCTTAGTAGGACAGAAATTTTCTGAAAACGATGTAAAAGAGTTCGAAAAATTAAACCAAAGCTGGCAAAGCGGTGGCAAAATGATTGGCAAGGAAGAAGAGTAATTTTATTTTTTACTACTGAATTTTCTTGCAATAAATATAACAACGGCAATAATAATGGCCACAATGATCACCCCTGTCCATAAGCCGGTTTTAAATATGGCACCAATTACTTCACAGCTGCTCAGTAAAACACTAAGTGATATCAGACCGGTTACTAATGATAATTTATTTGTCATAATTTTATAGAGAATAATGCAGGATTAAATGCCATCATTATTCATTTTTAAAAATCTGTATAAAAATATAATTGTTTATTTATCTCCAGGCACATCTTCCAGGCTAAATATCAATTGTTCATCCCTGTCCTGCACATGAATTTTTCTTACAAAATCATCATATTCCTGGTCGTGATTGGTATATACCCCATACGCATCAATAGAGTATCCTGTTAAGCCGTCTTTAGCTTCAATCACATATAAGATAGATGAGTCACCAGGGTCTGATTCCCCTTCGAAGCGGTAAGTTTTTATGATCGTAAGATCTTCAGGTTTATAATGTTTGCCGTTACCGGTTTCAAAACAACCTTCACTCATTACAAATTCATTATCCTGCCTTTTGAGCCTGAGCTTTTCCATTACCTGGCTCAGTGTTCTCATTTCATTAATATTTTTTTCCATGACTGTGGGTTTTAATTGTTTAATGGATAAATTTTTAAACTGAGTTTTTATAGGTGCTGATATATTTAGTGAGGCAAGAGATATGCCATCAGGAAATGCAGTGCAGGATTGGCTTTAATAAGGGCAAAAAATTCCCCGTATCAGTCAATACGGGGAATCTGTACCTTAAAAAGATGGCTGTAAATTTTTATTGTGGAACTTTACTCTCTTCAAAATTCTTGATCTTATTGTACAATGTTTTTCTATCTATCTGAAGAATTTCAGCAGCTTTTGTCTTATTAAAATTTACCTGTTTCAATACATTCATTATTGCCTCATATTCTGCACTTGCGGCCGCATCTTTTAATGCAGCAACTGGAACTTGTATTTTTTCCTGCGGGGCAGCATTTTGCATGCTGACTGAGTTATTAGAATAATTATTGGCAGGCATTACCACAGGGCCGCTGATGATTTCCCAGGGCAATACATTTTTATTAATGAGGCCTCCGGTAGTGAGCAGCCCGGCCCTGCGTACCACATTCCTGAATTCACGTAAGTTACCCGGCCAGTTGTATTCAAGAAACAATTGCATCACATCATCTTCAAAGCCATCGATCTTTTTATTTAATTCCTGTGCAGTCTGGTCTAAAAAGAATTTGGCAAATAAAGGAATATCAGTTGGCCTGCTTCTTAATGGCGGTATATGGATGGAGAATTCATTAAAACGGTGATAAAGGTCTTCCCGGAATTTGCCCGACATATAGGCTTCTTTCAAATTTTCGTTAGACGCCACAATGATGCGTACATCTGTAGGCATTTCTTTATTGCCGCCTACTCTTTTAAATTTTCTTTCCTGTATCACCCTAAGCAATGCTACCTGCACATCCATCGTAAGGTTGCCCACTTCATCCAGGAAAAGTGTTCCGCCGTTGGCTGTTTCAAACATACCTTCTTTATCACTCAATGCACCGGTAAAAGAGCCTTTTACGTGGCCAAACATTTCACTTGCTGCCAATTCCCTTGATAATGTACCACAATCCAGCGCTACAAAAGGCTTATCTCTCCTGTCGCTGTTAGCATGAATTGTTTTGGCAACAACTTCCTTGCCTGTACCACTTTCACCGTAAATGATGACACTATAATTAGTAGGGGCAATTGTTTTTATTTGTTCATACATCTGTTGTATACCGCCATCTTTGCCTACCAGGTATTGAGAAGAAATATCATTTATTGAAGCAGATTTCTTCACAACACCGGAATTACCATTTCTGGAAGCAATAGTTGGATTGTCGCTCACAGAAGTGTTTAACGCCCTGTTCACCAGGTCAAGTACTTCATCGGGTACAAGTGGTTTGGTGATATAATCAAACGCACCCTGTCTTATAACTTCCACCGCCATTTTAATATCTGAATAACCGGTAATAATGATAACCTGGACAGTATGATTGATCTGTTTGATTTCTTTTAAAACATCCACACCTTCTTTGTCACCTAGCCTGAAATCGCAAAGTACCAGGTCAAACTGCCCATCTCTGAATGCAGCAATTCCTTTGTTCCCATTACTGGCGGTAGCGGTTTCAAATCCTTTGCGTTGCAAAAACCTGGAGAGCAGCTGGCACATATCCATATCGTCATCAATGATCAGAATTTTTTTCATCTTAAATGGAGGTTTGGTTAAAAATACACAACATGGTTGGTTGTGATGAATTTTTTACCCACGTTTATATAAAAAAATGATGCCAATAAACTGTGAGCATTTTACCCCGGTAATTGCAGTAATAATTAAATGGCGGGTAATTTGTTATTTTTAAGCAGAAAATATTTAGTAAAAAAAGAATGGATGCTACTAACAGCCTAAGTGCCCTTATCATAGATGATGAGTATGATATATGTTTCCTGCTAAGCAGAATACTGCGTACTAATAATCTTTCAGTACAGTTTGTAAATTCTCTGGAAGGCGGAAAAGTTATGCTTGAAAAAATCCATCCTGCTGTATTATTCCTTGATAATCATTTACCTGACGGATTTGGTATCGACTTTATTGGTTATGTAAAAGAAAATTACCCGGATACAAAAGTTGTGATGGTAACGGCTCATGATACGAGTGAAGACAGGCAAAGGGCGTTAAAACAGGGTGCTGATCTTTTTATCCCCAAACCTTTTTCTGCAGCCCAAATAAAAGCAGCTATCGAGAAAGTTAATATTGCCGGAAATAATTTGCGGGGAAATTAATCCCCGAACTGTAGAATTAAACTCTATATCAGCTTTTTTATTCCCCAACCGGGAGACCGATAATAAAAGAAGTTCCTTTTCCCATTTGGCTGTTCACATGGATACTTCCCTTGTGATTGAAAATAATATTTTGGGTATTTGCAAGACCCAATCCGTTTCCTTTAGGCTTATTGGTGAAATACGGTTCAAATAGTTTCGTTAAAGCAGTTTCATCCATACCGTGGCCATTGTCAGTAATAATTACCACACAGTTATTTCCTTCTGTTATTGTTTCTATTTTTAATACTGCTTTGCCTTGCTCCATTGCCTCCAGTGCATTGATAATGATATTAAGAAATGCTATTTTCATTCTATCGGCATCTACCAGTACGTCTGATAGGCATTGATAGTTTTTTTCTACCAGCACCTGCTGCAATTCAATACGGTCTTTTGCCATGGTGAGGGTATCATCGATCAGTTTTGACACCGGGATTTTTGAAAGATTAAGCTCCGAAAACTTGGTGCTTTGCAGCAGATCGGAGATCAGTTTATTGATACGGGTACTGTTGCGTTGTATCACATCAAAAAAATACAAAGTACCCTCATCGTCACTGTTCAGATCTGACTTTAGTTGTGATGCCGCAAGGTCAATATTAGTGAGGGGGTTTCTAACTTCATGAGCAATGGTACGGGCAATACGGCCTGTAGCAGCGAACTTTTCAATACTGCGCATTTTAATCAACTGTTCATTGGCAGTATTCAGCTCGTCAATGCGTTTTTTTAACTCGTCCTGGAAAACCTGTATTCTTTGCAGGCCTTCTTTCCTTGCTTTGTTCTCACTTGTATAAGATACAAAACCTATTATTACCAATATCAGCGTCAGCAGCAGTGATATGATTGTAATGGTGTTGATAGCAGTAAAAGTGGTCTTAAGTTTTTCATCACGCTCCAGGAGTTGTCTTTTTTCTTCCAGTTGCATAAAGCTGATAAGGCTGCGTATTTTATCCATGGATTTTTTTGACTCATCCTGGGCAGGTTTTAATTTAAAAGCAGTGTCTGTAACTCCATTGACGGTGAGGTTTAAAAAATTCCTGTACAATACGAACCGGATTTTGTAATGCTTTTTCAGATCGTCCAGTCGTTGTTGTTGCAGGCGGTTATCGAGTGTAAGTTCCCTGATTACAGCGTAGATAGAATCAGCTGCTCTCTCACTATTGACATAGGGTTCTAAGAAAGCAAGATCCCTTGTGATAAAATACCCCCTTACACCGGTTTCCGCATCTTTAATCTTCGATATAAAACTTTCCAGGGCAAACATCACTTTATAAGTATGTTCCACCCTGTCGGTTCTGTCTTTTAACCTGGTATTAGCAACAAGTGTAACCACATATACTACCAGCAGTAAAAAAAGTGAAGTGCCATAGCCTATAATAATCCGGTTGTCGGGTTTTACTTTTTCAAAAACTCTTTTCATGTGTTTTTTTTATCGATTTTGTTCACATGTAATCATTCCGCCGCCACTCAGGTTAGCCAATATGCCTGCCGGTTTTTCATCACGTTGAACAGGGCGATTGTTATGATATTATTTAATACATGTATGAAGACATCAAAACTAATGTGCAGGAAAGATAAAAAAGTATGCCACACTGTTACTGGCGTTTCCCGTACTGTGGTTAAATGTACACGGAAATTTCGTTTCCAGGCATTGAAGGAGTTATTATGATAGGTGGCATAGATTTTATACTGTATTATCAGAAACAATAATTTAAACCTGTATAAAAATTTTTTTATGATAAGATGGTCATTGGGCTTTTTTGTTGTAGCAATTGTAGCTGCGATATTTGGTTTTGGGGGCATAGCTGCGGGAGCTGCATCCATCGCTAAAATTTTATTTTTTGTTTTTATCGTTTTATTTCTTTTATCACTCTTTTTTAAAAGAAGCAGTGCTTCCTGAATACTTAAGTTTTAATCCGTACTCTTTAATAAGTTATTCAGTTTGTATGTTACCAGTTAATGAATTCCGTATGAAAAAGAAACTTCGCTATACAAGTGCCGCTCTTTTAATAGTATGGATACTGGGCTTTTTTATGCTGGAACTTTCCTCCCCGGTTCATTCAGTGCTGTGGATAGCCATACTTGTTTGGATTCGTTCCTTAACTGTTTGTAACAGCAGCAGTGAAGTGGCGATGGCGAAGAAGAAGTAATATTTATGACTGATAATCTACTGGTCTTTTGAAATCTTTTTAATAATAATTTAAAATCAATGTTATGAGCAGTTCAAAAATTCTTCTTGGTTTTGTAGCAGGTGCCGCAGTAGGTGCTTTAGCTGGTATTTTGTTTGCACCTGATAAGGGCACGGCGACAAGAAAAAAAATTGCCGGGAAAGCGGGTGATTTCAGCGATTCTATCAAAACTTCTTTTAATGACTTTGTAGATGATCTTAAGCACACTTATTCTAAAGCTAAAGATGAAGCTGAAGATTTAGGCGAGGAGGCAAGGGTTTCTTTTAACACGATGAAAGCTGACGCTAAAAACTCGCTTTCATAATTGAATTGGTAAACAACGGACATACCGGCAACGGGTAAATACAGCATTATGACAAGTGTTATTGAAAATGCAGAAAGGCTTATTGCTACTGCAGGCGAACTTGCCGAAACAAAGATTGAACTGGCGAAGCTTAAAGCAACGGGAAAAGTGTCTGGTGCCTTATCAAGCATTGTGGCCTTAGTGATGGTGATTTTTATTGGCATTGCAGCTATCACCATTCTTAGCTTTGGATTAGCTTATCTTATTGGCGAAGCGCTGGAAAATATCAGTTATGGCTTTTTTATAGTAGGTGCAGTGTACGCCCTTGCCGGTTTGTTAGTTTATTTTAACCGAAACAGTTGGATTCAACAACCTGTAAAGGATCTATTCATTGATAAAATTGCCGGAAATGACGACTAATAAGAATGGCGCAGCATGGCTGGCTGAAGAAATAAAGAGGCTGGAACAGAAGGAAGCTATGCAAAAACAACTGCTAAAGCAACTGGGGCAGGATACAATGCAAAGTCTTAAGCCATCATCCTTAGTAAAGTCTGCAATTGGCAGTATTGCTTCCTCAAAAAGCAGGCAGCATACTATTCTTGACACTTCGCTTGGAATTGGCGCCGGCTTACTAGCCCGTAAGTGGTATGTGGGAGTCTCTAAAAATATCTTTAAAAAACTGGCCGGTATCGTGATACAAAATTTGACAACAGGGCTTGTGGCCAAAAAAATGCCAGCTGTCAGAGACAAAATATCTTCTTTGCGGTCAAAATAAATATTCTTATCTTTTGATGGTATTTCATATGTCTGCATCTGTTATGATGCAGCTTTTTTATTTACAAGCATTTAATCAACATTAATGACCGACCTGGAATTTAACCGGCGTATCAGGCAGATAGTATTCCTGCTGATGCTTATTACGCTTACCATTGTGGTATTGGAAGAATTGTATATTTATCTTCCGGGGGTGCTTGGAGCGATTACACTTTACATTCTTAGCCGTGAAAACTATTTTCAGCTGATTTATAAAAAGAAATGGAAAAAAGGCTGGGCCGCTTTCCTGTTTATTTTCTATTATTTTTTATTGTTGGGCTTGCCGGTATTTCTTGCCGTTACACTACTGGCACCTAAAGTGGAAAGCATGATCGCTAACCAGCAACAATTACTCGATGGCGCAAAACATGCCCTGAATGTAATACAAAGCAAAGTAGGGTATAAACTGGTAGATGACCAGGCAATAGGGAATGCCGCAAGCAAGATTAGTTCTGTATTGCCCTCCCTGTTCAGCAGTACGGCCACACTCGTAATGAACCTGGTAATAATGCTGTTTCTATTGTATTATATGTTGTATTCCGGTTCTGAGATGGAAAGGTTTTTAGGCAGAGTGATTCCATTGAAAGATGAGAATATCAGGTTGCTTGCATCTGAAACAAAAACAACCATTAAATCCAATGCTATTGGCATACCAGTCATTGCATTAATACAGGGGGTAACGGCAGCAATTGGCTATTTTATTTTCGGTGTAAAAGATGTTTTTCTTTGGGGTTTTCTTACAGGTATATTTTCGTTTTTGCCGGTAATTGGCTCTATGGTTATATGGGTTCCCATATGCTTGTATTTGTTTTCTGTTGGCAATACTGGAGCCGGTATTGGATTGTTGCTTTACAGCGGCATCGTCACCAGCCAGATTGATTATTTTGCCAGGATATCTATCATGAAAAGACTGGGCGATGTTCACCCGGTAATAACTTTATTTGGAATTATAGTCGGACTGGGACTATTTGGTTTTATAGGGCTGATATTCGGGCCGTTGATGGTGAACTATATTATCGTGCTGTTTGATATCTATATGAATGAATTTGTGGAGCAACAGCCCGGAGAAGTGCAGGAGTTACCGGTAGAAGGCGAGAAGGAAAAGGTTTAAACCGGGCCGGCAGAACTATATTGATCATCAATATAAAAAAATATGGCGGCCATTGGCCGCCATATTTTTTACCTGAATAAATTTGTTCTACACATCTATATTAGCATACTTAGCGTGACTTTCAATGAATTCCCTTCTTGGGGGAACCTCATCGCCCATCAACATACTAAAAACCCGGTCAGCTTCAGCAGCACTTTCTAACGCCACCTGTTTTAGCGTTCTTGATACCGGGTTCATGGTTGTTTCCCATAACTGGTCAGCATTCATTTCACCCAATCCTTTATAGCGTTGAACCGTAACGCTGTCATCCTTTCCCTGTCCAAATCTTGCCACTAAGGCTTTTCTTTCATCTTCTATCCAGGCATATTCCTGGTCCTTGCCTTTTTTTACCAGGTACAATGGTGGCTGAGCAATGTATACATAGCCCTGCTCCACTAGTTCTTTCATATACCTGAACAGGAAAGTAAGTATCAAAGTGGCAATATGGCTGCCGTCCACATCAGCATCCGTCATGATGATAAGTTTGTGATAACGCAGCTTGGTCAAATCAAGTGCTTTAGGATCTTCGGGTGTGCCCACTTTTACACCCAATGCGGTAAACATATTTCTTATCTCCTCATTGTCATATATCTTATGTTCCATCGCTTTTTCCACGTTCAATATCTTACCTCTTAAAGGAAGTATCGCCTGGAAACTCCTGTCACGTCCTTGCTTGGCTGTACCACCAGCCGAATCACCTTCCACAAGAAACAGCTCACATTTGCCTGGGTCCTTATCGCTGCAATCTGCCAGTTTACCCGGCAAACCGCCTCCTGTCAACACACTTTTTCGTTGCACCATTTCACGGGCCTTCTTTGCGGCAGCCCTTGCCTGTGCAGCCAGTATCACTTTTTGAATAACTGTTTTGGCTTCTTTAGGGTTCTCTTCCAGGTACGCATTTAACACACGGCTCAGCGTGGTGTCCACCACACCCATAACTTCACTGTTCCCTAATTTTGTTTTGGTCTGCCCTTCAAACTGGGGCTCTGGTACTTTTACAGAAATTATTGCACTCAGTCCTTCCCGGAAGTCATCACCTTCAATTTCCACTTTGGCTTTTTCGAACATGCCTTCTTTTTCACCGTAGGCTTTAAATACCCTGGTAATTGAACGGCGGAAACCAGCCACATGGGTACCACCCTCAATCGTATTGATATTGTTTACATAGCTAAAAATATGTTCCTGGTAGCTGGCATTGTACATCATGGCCACTTCCACCACAACGTTTGATGGGGCATCGTATCCATCACAATAAATAACATTCGGCAACAAGGGAAGACGGTTGCCATTTTTATCCAGCATCTGTACAAATTCAGTGATGCCACCTTCGCTGTAAAATGTTTTGGTATAAGTGCTGCCGTCCTCTTCTTTTTCCCTCAGGTCATTCAAAATGATAGTGATCTTCCTGTTGAGATAGGATAGCTCTCTTAAACGGCCTTCTAAAATATCTTTATTGTAAATGCCTGATGTAAATATGCTGAGGTCAGGCCAAAAATGAACCTTCGTACCAGTTGTATCGCTTAAACCAGTTTCCCTAACAGGATATTGAGGAACACCAATGGCATATTCCTGCTCAAAGCTCTTACCATCCCTGTTTACACTTACCAGCAGTTTAGTACTTAATGCATTTACACAACTTACACCCACACCATGCAAACCGCCGGATACTTTGTAGGTGTCTTTATCAAATTTGCCACCAGCATGCAATACCGTCATTACAATTTCCAACGCTGATTTTTGTTCTTTTGTGTTGATACCGGTTGGAATACCACGGCCGTCATCCTGTACACTGACAGAATTATCTTCATGAATGGTAACGGTAATGTTTTTACAATAACCAGCTAAAGCTTCATCGATGGAGTTATCAACTACTTCGTACACGAGGTGATGGAGACCTTTTACGCCCACATCACCAATATACATGGCTGGCCGTTTACGCACTGCTTCTAAACCTTCTAAAACCTGGATACTGTCTGCACCATAACCATTGGTTGCCGGGGCTACAACTTCTTCAATTTCTGTACTCATAAATTCGGGGAGAAACGCTTTAAAATGTAAAAAATCACTATCCGGCAAATGTAAGAAAATTAAAGGGCTTAAGGTGTTTTAAAAAGCTTTATTGGCCATGTTTTTTTCCAAAGATTTCCACAGTATTTTTATCACTGTTTTTACAGATAATTAATACAACCCCATATGATAAAAAGAGCATTTAAAATCAACGGTTTAGCCCTTGTATTTTTAATTGGCTATTTGCCATCAAACGCTCAAAACGTAGGTATTGGTACCAGTAATCCCACTGCACTGCTTGAAGTAGCCGGAGGTGACGCAAAAGTTAATAGCCTCGTTATTGGGCGGGGTGGGGGAAATATCCTGTCCAATGTGGTGTTAGGTGATAGTGCGCTGCTAAATAATATTATTGGCATCCACAATACTGCCATCGGAACCAAAGCTATGTACAACAACACTACCGGGCTCATCAATGTTGCAGTAGGCCGGCTTACATTATATAATAACCTTTCCGGTATCGATAATACAGCAGTGGGCGGACAAGCGCTTTATTCAAATGATTCTGGATCTGTCAATACCGCTGTTGGCGACTGGTGTCTCTTAAATAATACCCGTGGAAATTATAATACTGGCATAGGGGGCAGTGCGTTAAAAACCAATACGATTGGTTTTGCAAACACCGGCGCAGGAGTATCCGCACTTTTAAATACTGATACCGGGTTTTACAATACCGCTGTTGGATATGCTGCAGGTGTAGTAAATATCACAGGCTATCACAATACGTTTATCGGGGCATTTGCTGAAGGAACGGCCTCAAACCTCGCCAATGCAGGCGCTATTGGTTTTAATGCAAAGGTAAGCGGCAGTAATTGCTTCGTTATCGGGGGAACAGGTTCAAACGCGGTTAATGTAGGGATTGCAACCTCCAGCCCTTCAGAAAGGCTTCATATAAATGGTGCAGTGAAAATTTCTAACAGCACTTATACCGGTATAACCAATAATGCCAGCAGCCCGGTTCCCAGGGGTGGGGCGGGAACGATAATATTTTACGAAGCACATTTTTTTGGTTGGAATGGGACTAACTGGAAGCAGTTGGACAATTAATTCAAAACGGTAAGTCATAAAAAAGTAAAAATTCAGGCAAGTGTAAATCAGTTACCGTTTTTAGTTTTACGTGTTGTATATTTGCATCGAAATTTATCAATGTATCAAACAGCAGGCATATTAGGACTTATCCAAAAGCAGGACATGGTTTTTAACGAACTGGAGGTTTTGCAGGATGTGGAGCGTACCGTGCCCGGTTCGGTTAATTATGCCATCAGGCGTTATAAAAAAACCAACTGGAACCTGGATGATACAGGAATGCTGGTATATCATTACGAAAAAAACAATCCAGCGGCCAATTACCTTGAATTGCGTTTTTGCGTTAGTGGCAATGTTTACTGCCGTCAAAAGCAGGCAGAGTGTGATTTTTGCAAGTTTAGTTCCTCCAAAGTATGTATTGAAAAAGTGGATAGTGTGGATGTGCTGAGCTTCAGTTTTAAGCCTAACTACCTTACCCAGTTTGTAAAAAGCAAAAAGCAACGTACGGTTACCGATGACGTGCTGGCTTTTGAACATACCACTTCTTTTTCCAAAACCTTACCTCTTTGTGGTAAAACCCGGATGGCGATCGAGGCGCTTTTGAATCATACTTATACTGACACTTTAGAAAATATCTTTATCAACGCCCAAACGCAGATCCTTTTATTGTACAGTATGGATTGTATGATGGGTGAAAAGGCGGAAGAAGTTTTTACTTGTAAATTTTTGGCCAACGAGGCAGACAGGGAAAAGATCATTAAAGCAAGAGAAGTTTTATTACAGCACATTGGCGAACCACTTACCATTAAAGAACTAAGCCGCAAAGTGGCCATCAATGAATGTTATCTTAAAAAAGGCTTTAAAGAATTGTTTGGTACCACCATTTTCGATTTTTACCAGGGTCAAAGAATGGAGCACGCTAAATACTTACTATATGATAAAGGCCTTAGCGTAACCGAAGTTTCTTCATTGCTGGGATATTCCTCTATCTCTCACTTTAGTACGGCTTTTAAAAAGCATACGGGTATCAAGCCCTGTGAATTGCTGCTGCGTTAGTCCTTCAATCCAGTCTTATTGAATAATTTTGGAAAAACTTTCCTGGTTAAGAGAAACCTGATAACCTTATTGGCAGTATCAGCCGGAATGATAGTCGCATCTTTTGCAAATGATGGTGTTTTGAAGCCACTTATTATAAAAGGGCCGTGCTATTTACCAGAGCCGGGATACATATTTTATATTTGACGCCTTTTACTCCCTTAAAACATTTGCCGGAGGTCATCCTCTTCCAACCACATTCGATATACCTTTTTACACGCTTCACCGGCGGCTTGTTTGTTTCTTTCTTTTTAAATTCTTTTGCAGGCTGATTAGCAAGTGATTGTTTTATCGCTGTAAAATTTCTGACTTTAAAATATTATCTTCGCCAGCTATGTCAATCCCTTTCATATTAATTTATGGTAAAAGAGGCGATATACCAGATTGTGAACCGTTTAAAAACAACAAAATTCAATGGATCAAAGTATAATTTCCATCATTGCCGGAGCTGTAGCCCTTGTAGTGGGTATTGTTCTGGGTAAGCTCATTTTTGCAAAGAACACAAAAAAAGAAGTAGAAGAAGCACAATTACAGGCTCAAACCATTGTAAAAGAAGCTGAATTGCGGGCTGAAACCTTAAAAAAGGAAAAAGAACTAGAGGCAAAAGAAAAGTTTGTACAGCTGAAATCTAACCACGACAGGGAAGTGATGCAGCGTAACCAAAAGCTGGTGGAGTCTGAAAACCGCATTAAACAAAAAGAACAAAGCCTGAACCAGAAAGAAGGCAATCTCGAAAAACAGGTTAAAGAGAACGAAGCGATCAAGGAAACCCTGAATCGCCAGATAGAAGTGGTGAATGTAAAGCGTACTGAATTGGAAAAACACCAGGAAGAGCATATTCGCCGCCTGGAAAAAGTAGCCAACCTTTCTGCAGAAGATGCCAGGGCACAATTGATTGAGGGCCTGAAACAGGAGGCACAGTCCAAAGCAATTGCCCTGCAGCAGGAGATCATTGAAGAAGCCAAACAAAAAGCGAATAAAGAAGCCCGTAAGATTGTTATTCAAACCATACAGCGTACGGCTGCTGAACAGGCTATTGAGAATTCTATTACTGTTTTCAATCTTGAAAGTGACGAAATAAAAGGATCCATCATTGGCCGTGAAGGCCGTAATATCAGGGCCATTGAAGCTGCTACCGGGGTTGACCTGGTAGTAGATGATACGCCAGAGGCAATTGTTCTTTCTTCTTTTGATCCACTGCGCCGTGAAATAGCCAGGTTGTCATTACAAAGACTGGTAGCCGATGGCCGTATTCACCCAGCCCGTATTGAGGAAGTGGTGGAAAAAACTAAAAAGCAACTGGACGACCAGGTAATGGAGATTGGTGAAAGAACTGCCATGGAGATGGGTGTGCATGGCCTCCACAAAGAATTGGTAAGAATGGTAGGCCGGATGCGTTTCCGTTCTTCATATGGACAAAACCTGTTGATGCACAGCCGTGAAACGGCCAACCTTTGTGCTATTATGGCTGCAGAACTGGGCTTAAATCCAAAATTGGCCAAACGTGCCGGGTTGCTGCATGATATTGGCAAAGTGCCGGATGAAGAAACTGAATTGAGCCATGCATTGCTAGGCGCTAAACTGGCAGAGAAATACGGAGAAAATCCTGCCGTTGTAAACGCTATTGGTGCTCACCATGATGAAATGGAGATGACCTATGTTATTTCGCCGATCATACAGGCTTGTGATGCTATTAGCGGCGCAAGGCCGGGAGCAAGGCGGGAGATCATGCAGCAGTATATCCAGCGTATTAAAGACCTGGAGAGTTTGGCTGCTGCCTACCAGGGGGTAGAAAAGGCTTACGCCATACAGGCCGGCCGTGAATTACGAGTGATCGTAGAAGCTGATAAAGTAAGCGATGCCGACAGCGATAGACTGAGTTTTGAAATTGCACAAAAGATACAGACCGAAATGACTTTCCCGGGACAGATAAAAGTAACGGTGATAAGGGAAAAAAGAGCGGTAAATATTGCCAGGTAATTTGATGATGTGCTAATTTGGTAATGTGCTGATGAGGCTTTCAAAACTTAATCAGCATTTTTTCCAGGGCCAGTCTAAAAAATTATCAATTAAATCATTGTCAATTATCAATTAATTCCCCTACTTTTGCCGTCCAAAATTTAAGAAGATGAATGCAGTTCAGTTTGTACACGACCAGTTAACCACCAAGGCAAGTTTGCCAGCTTTTAAAGCAGGTGATAATATAACTGTTAACTATAAAATTGTAGAAGGAAACAAAGAACGTATCCAGAGTTTTAAGGGAGACGTTATCAAACGCCAGGGTAATGGCGCAACTTCTTCTTTTACTGTTCGTAAAATTAGCGATGGCGTAGGTGTAGAGCGGTTGTTCCCTATCTATTCTCCTAATATTGAGAGCATTGTGTTGAATAAAATTGGTAAGGTTCGCCGTGCTAAATTGTTCTATTTACGCAGCAGGAGTGGCAAAAGCGCCCGTATCCAGGAAAAAAGGATGGCTGTTGCACTTAGGAAATAAGCAATTATTTTTTTATATAGAAAGGGCGTCCCCAACTTAGTTGGGGACGCTTTTTATTAATCCACAACCATACTTTGGAATGATTATTGGCGTTATAAGTCAATCCGTTTTATATCACCTAACCGTACCGTTATGAAAAAACCACTTTTTTCACTCCTGTTTATTGTTGCTGCGGCAATTTTTTTAAGCTCTTGTTCAAGAGGTATCACCATTCATGAGGCTGCTAATGGCAAAGCCAAATGTGGCAGGTATGTAAGATAGTTTTCATAAAATCAGTTGTAGTCACCATTAAATAAACGGGTATTTCAACGTACCGGTGTGTATTGTCATATCCCTACCTTTAACATTTGACAACCAGATTTAAGCAATGGTAAAGGCTTCTTTTAGTCAATAATTACTCTATCTTTGTCGTCTAAACTTTTTACTATGATAAACGCAGTGCTTTTGGGCATGATTGGCACACAGGAAATAATACTGATTGTGGTTGCTATCCTCATTTTGTTTGGAGGACGAAAAATTCCTGAATTAATGAAAGGACTTGGTAAAGGTATCAGGGAGTTTAATGATGCTAAAAATAATGTGAAGAGCGAAATAGAAGATGGTATCAAAGAAAAGGATAAAGATGAAGAGATCAGGAGATTGAGGGAGCAGGTGAACCAGCAGAAGCAACCCCAATAAAAATATTATCAATTGAACTATCCGGCTGTAGTGGATGATATATTATCAATCACTTCAGCCGGTTTTATATAGTACAACAAACCAATTTCGTTTTGTTTAAAAATATTCAGCAGTACCAGGCTCAGTTAAATGATGGCACTACATCCTGTGTGGCTGCGGTTAATTACTATCTTGAAAAAATAAAGGCCAACGAAAGGCTTAATGCTTTTACAGAAGTGTATGCAACAGATGCGTTGGAGAAAGCAGCTGAACTGGATAAAAAGAGAAAGAGCGGAGAACCGGTTGGTAAACTGCATGGTGTAGTGGCAGCTATCAAAGATGTGATTTGCTACAAGGGTCATAAGGTAACGGCTGCATCTAAAATACTGGAAGGATTTGAATCTGTTTTTAATGCGACTGCGGTTCAAAAGTTACTGGATGAAGAGGCTATTATCATCGGCAGCTGTAATTGTGATGAATTTGCCATGGGCAGCAGCAATGAAAATTCTGCTTACGGTAACGTGTTGAATGCGTTGGATGAAACAAAAGTGCCTGGTGGTTCATCCGGGGGAAGTGCAGTTGCCGTGCAGGCTGGCATGTGTATGATCAGCCTGGGCAGTGATACGGGAGGATCTGTAAGACAACCGGCCGATTTCTGTGGCATTGTAGGATTAAAGCCTACGTATGGACGCATTTCGAGGTATGGTCTTATTGCTTATGCATCTTCGTTTGACCAGGTAGGAATTTTTGCAACCAACGTGGAAGATGCTGCGCTTACACTGGAAGTGATTGCTGGAGCAGATGATTTTGACAGTACAGTTTCCCAGGCGGCCGTTGAATTATACAGTGATAAAAATAATGGGGAGAATAGATACCGGATCGCTTATTTTGAAGAAGCCATCAATCACCCTTCGCTTGATAAAGAAATAGCAAAAGCAATAAAAGATTCCATACAGCAATTAAAAGCCGGGGGGCATGTTGTGGAAGCAGTGAAATTTGACCTGTTAGATTATATCGTGCCAGCATATTATGTATTGACAACAGCTGAAGCAAGCAGTAACCTTAGCCGTTATGATGGAATTCGGTACGGGCACAAGACAAAAGAACAAGTGGACAACCTGAATCATTTTTATAAACTCAACCGCAGTGAAGGGTTTGGCAAAGAAGTGCAACGGCGCATAATGCTGGGTACTTTTGTTTTGAGTGCCGGTTACTACGATGCATATTTCAGCAAAGCACAGCAAGTAAGAAGACTGCTGGTAAATAAGGTGGAAGAAATATTTACAAATTTTGACGCCATCATCTTACCTACGGTACCCACAACGGCTTTTACAATTGGCGAAAAAACTGATGATCCAATAGCAATGTATATTGCTGATATTTATACCGTTTTTGCCAATCTTACCGGCATACCTGGCATTTCACTGCCGCTCTATAAACATAGCAACGGCATGCCTTTTGGCCTGCAGGTGATGACGGGTAAATTCAAGGAGGTAATTTTGCTGCAGTTTTCACGTTCACTAATGCAGCAATACAGCGTTGCACAGCATCCATAAAGAAGTGAAAAAAATTTTAATTACATATTGCTCTGTTTTTTTTAGCAGCTTACTGTTTGCTCAAAATAGTTTGCCTGAAGATGCTGTTGCAAAAGACACCCTGGTTGAAAATGCGGCCATTGATGAAGTGATAAAAACCAGAACGGCTCCCAAGAAAGAAAAGATCCAGTACGTAAGCCAGGTTACGAAATATGGGTTTAAAAATCTTTTCTCCAATTCTTCCTATAACGCCACCATTCCATATTCAGCACAAATAAACCCCAACGCAGAAACCTATATACAGGATTATATGCGGCATCATTCAAAGCACCTGACCAACATGAAAGGGTGGGGGCAGCCTTATTTTAGCCTGATTGAAAATATCCTGGTACAATACGGTCTGCCGAAAGAATTGAAATACATCGCTGTTATCGAATCGAACCTGAACCCCGCTGCTACCAGTCCTGTTGGAGCCGGTGGTCCCTGGCAGTTCATGCCCTATACAGCAAGGGAGTTTGGTCTTACTGTAAGTTCGTATATCGATGACAGAAGAGATTATTATAAAAGCACCCATGCAGCGGCAAAGTATCTTTTGACCTTGTACAAACAAATGCACGACTGGCTGCTGGTGATGGCAGCTTACAATGGTGGTCCTGGCCGGGTGTACAGCGCAATGAAAAAAAGCGGGAGTAAAAATTTCTGGAGCCTGCAGTATTATTTACCGGAGGAATCAAGGACCTATGTAAAGCGTTTTATCGCCACGCATTATGTAATGGAAGGCGGTGCTGGTGTAACAACCGTAGGTGCTAATATGTATAACGAAAACGGGACAACGGGAATAAAACAGGTTAATCAATTGACGGAAGCAGAACTGGAAGAAGTGGAAATGCTGCCGGTTAGTGGCAAATTCAATTCATTGATCATTGCCAAAAACCTGCTAATGGATATTATTGCTTTTAATCATTACAATCCCAATTTTGATGCAGTGCTTTCCTCCAGTGGTAATTATGAATTGAGACTGCCGCCAGATAAGATGCAGTTATTTGTAGCAAATAAATATACCATCCTGAATGAATGTGTACAGGTATTATTGGGTGGTGCATCCGTACCACCAGTAAATAAAACAGTGTATCCTGTTAAAAATCAGAAGAAGAAAACATAGCAGCAGCTACTTGTAAAGTCTTTCAAAAGCGCCTTTATATTTTTCCAGAATCACTTTTCTTTTCAATTTTAAAGTGGGCGTTAATTCGCCACTGTCTATTGTCCATTCATTGGGCAATAATTCAAAACGTTTTATTTGTTCCACATGGTTGAAGAACTTATTAAAACTATCAACCAGCTCCCTATAAAGTTTCAACACTTCCGGGTTGTTCACTGCATCTTCATTTGTAACAAAAGGTATATTCTTCTCCCGCATCCATTCTTTTAAATTGGGTATGCTGGGCACGATAAATGCACCAACAAATTTTTGTTCTGCACCCACCACCATCATCTGTTCAACAAAGGGTGATTCCTTCATTTTATTTTCTATCGGCTGTGGTGCCACATATTTTCCACCGCTTGTTTTAAACAGCTCTTTTTTACGGTCGGTGATTTTAAGGTATTTACCTTCTTCAAATACACCGATATCCCCGGTATGGAGCCAGCCATCGATGATCGTTTCCGCTGTTAGCTCAGGCCGTTTATAATATCCCATCATCACACTGGGTCCTTTTACACAAATCTCTCCGTCAGCTTCCAGTTTTACTTCCTGTCCTTTGATAACAGGGCCTACTGATCCAAATTTTGTTCCGCCCTTGTACTTGCAGTTCACACTTATTACAGGGCTGTTTTCTGTAGGGCCGTATCCTTCATAGATAGGAATTTTGGCAGCGCTGAAAAGCCGTATCAGCCTTACCTGGCAGGCAGCGCCACCAGTGATAATGAATTCAATATTGTTGCCCAGCGCCTCCCGCCATTTGCTGAATACCAGTTTGTTGGCAATGGAAAGTTTAGTATTGTACAAAAGGCCACCGCTTTTTTGCACGTTGTATTCATTACCAAGTTCAACGGACCAGTTGAATAATTTTTTTTTGATGCCAGTCAGCTCTGCACCCTTCGCCATGATCTTTTCATAAACTTTCTCCAGCAACCTCGGCACAGTACAGAATAAATTGGGTTTTACTTCTTTCAGATTTTCACCAATGGTCTCCAGACTTTCAGCATAATAAATCGAGATGCCGCTCCGTATATAGATATACGACACCATTCTTTCAAAAATATGATTGAGGGGTAAAAAGCTGAGGGATTTCCAGGTTACTTTTTCTTCGAAGGGAAAGGTATCACAGGAATTCACCACATTGCTTACCACATTGCTGTGGCTCAGCATTACACCTTTTGGAAAACCCGTAGTGCCTGAGGTGTAGATGATGGTGGCGCAGTGTTGCGGCTGGATCGATTTTTTTACAGCTTCCAGTTTTTCATAGTGTTCAGCAGCGGGTTTGTCCAGTATCTCTTTCCAGTAAGTAACACCTGGCAGTTTATCAAACGACACTACTTTTTCCAAAGTAGGTACTTTGTCTTTTACGCTGTCTACTTTTGCCAGTATATCTTCTCCGCTGATAAACGCCATTTTTATACCGGCATCATTAAAAATAAATTCCAGCTCATTCACATTGGTAGTGGGATAAATAGGGCAAAGCAGGGCGCCGGTTTGCTGGCAGGCCATATCCAGCATCAGCCACTCCGGCCTGTTTTTGCTGATGAGGGCTATTTTGTCCTGTTTCTCCACCGTCATATCGTTGCCGCTTACCCCAAGTGCCAGCAGTGCAGCAGCCAGTTTATTTACAGTATCTTTTACCTCTTGTGTGCTGTATTGTATCCACTGCCCGTCTTCTTTACCGGTAAGCATATCTGCTTTGGGAAATTTATCCAGCTGGTATTGCAGGCAATCAAATAATCTTGAGTTGAGGTTCATATAGCGGCTTAGGTGATCGTTGAATTAAACTAAGATAGATAAAAAATGCCATCCTTGTAAAAAGTGATGGCTTTGTAAATTTATTGTATAACACTTAACGATAGTATTGTCCAGCAGGAATTTTAAATATCCTTCCCCGTTGAAATTTTACAAATGCATCGTTATCGCCGGCATGGGCAACCGTCCAGTTTTGATATGCGGCTAAATTCTGAACGGCGCCAAAAAGCCATTGATTATAAGCATCAAACATACCCTCCTGCAGCAACTGGCGGTGCAGTTCAAATAATTTAAAAGGCATTTTTTCCCCCACATCCTGCTGCCAGTCTAAAATAAAACGGCTGCGAATCATCGTCAATACTTCCGGGTTAATACCCGATAAGGCAACGATGCTTTGCTTGTTCATATTTTTTACAAACGCCGTTGTAAAATCATTTTTGCTATCATCCGGAACAGCTATTTGTGTTTCAGAAAAAAGCTTTTTGTAGCCTTCCAGCAAAATGGATTTTATCTCGGGCGTGCGGTAGGTAAATGGCTCCATATTTACAAAGATCTCACCGTATAAAAGGCTCCAAACCCTATTGCCCGTGAGATGATAATGTTTAGCAGCATTGTAATAATTTTTTGAAAAGGATGGGTCAGCTTCAATACCTTTTTCCCAATGTTTGATAGCTTCGTAGTTCTGCTGCGCCCAAAGCAATTCGCCCAGTTCATTGTACATGGCACCGCTGGCAGGAAATTTTTTGATACCCCTTCTTAATAATTTATCGCACTCTTTTAACAGCACCAGCTGTTTGTAATTATTGGCAGCTATCTGGTAGCACTGGTCATCTGCATCCTCTCTTTCCAGCAAGGGCTTTAAAACTTCCAGTGACTTATTGAAATCCTTTTGCAGGTAATAACTCAATGCAAGGTCTTTTGAAATGTCGATATCGGTGGGCGCCAGCTGAATTGCCCTGTTCAGTACAAGTAGCGCATTGGCATAATCACCCTGCTGCATAAATGAACGGGCTGTTTCCTGCAACTCTTTAGCAGATTGAGAAAATACGCTGCAGCTGATGGCAACACACAAACATAGAAGAGAAATAAGTTTTTTCATTTGGGTAAAGATAAAAAAAAGAGGTACTGCTTGAGCACCCCTGTTATTTTAATACGATCATTAACTTTTCTTAGTCTTTTATCAAATGCGTGAGCAGACCATCCCTTAGCTTGGGTTCAAACCAGGTACTCTTAGGAGGCATTACATTCCCGCTGTCGGCAATGTCAAATAATTGCTGGATGCTGACTGGATATAAACTAAAAGCAACGGCCATTTCACCACTATCCACTCGTTTTTCCAGTTCTGCCAGTCCGCGGATGCCGCCAATAAAATCAATTCTTTTATCAGTCCGGGGATCCTGTATACCCAGCAATGCGTTCAGCACATTTTCCTGTAAAATGGTAACATCCAGAATACCAATAGGGTCATTCTTCCAGCTTCCTTCTTTAGCGGTGAGTTTATACCACTGTTTTTTCAGATACAAACCAAACTCATGCAATTGGGAGGGTGCTACGGCTTCTTTTACTTTTTCAATCGTAAACTTTTCTTCGAGTTTTTGTAAGAAGGCTTCGTTACTTAAACCATTCAGGTCTTTTACTACCCGGTTGTAGTCCATTATTCTTAACTGCTCTGAGGGGAATAATGTTGTAAGAAAGATATCTGCACCTGGAGGCGCTTTTTTACCTAAAGCCTTCCTCACTTTAGCAGCCGAGGCAGCACGGTGGTGACCATCTGCAATATAAGTAGCCGGGACTTTTGTTTTAAATAACTCTGTTATTTTATCACTTACTTTACTGTCGTTGACGATCCATACGGTGTGCTGTACTTTATCATCAGCGATCAGATCATATACAGGGTTTTTATCCGTCTTCCATTTTTCGATCAAGGCATCAATTTCAGCAACACTTCTGTAGGCTAAAAATACATTGCCCGTTTGTGCGCCGGTTGTTGTGATGTGATTGATCCGGTCGTTCTCTTTTTCCGGCCTTGTAAATTCATGTTTTTTGATAAGGTCATTATCATAATCATCCACACTACTGCCGCATACAAGCCCTGTTTGCACAGCGCCATTCATGATCAGCTGGTAAATATAATAACAGGGTTTGCTTTCCCTGAATAGTACATTGCGGCTGATGAATGCATCTAAATTTTCTTTAGCTGTATCATACACGGCCTGTGCATGGATATCGGTGTCTTCCGGCAGATCGATCTCGCTTTTGGTGATGTGAAGAAAACTATAAGGATTGCCCTGTGCTTCTACCTTGGCTTCTTTGCTGTTAAGCACATCATACGGACGTGATGCCACATTCTTTGCATGTTGTGCTTCTGGCCTAAGGGCTTTAAACGGAGAAATAGTAACCATGGATTGCGCTTCTTTATCGGGGCGGTAAAAATAAGTTTATTTTCTTTAAGCGTGTTGTTGTGCAAAACTTTTCATCGCATCCACCAACACCTGTACACTGCTGATTGGTAGTGCATTATAAAGCGATGCCCTGAAACCTCCCACCAGCCGGTGGCCTTTGATACCTATAATCTGCAGTTCTTTTACAAAAGCAAGGAATTTTTCTTCCAATGCGGGATCCTGCATAACAAAACAAACATTCATTTTACTACGGTCTTCTTTTGCAACGGTTCCGGTAAATAATGGGTTGCGGTCAATCTCGTTATACAGCAGTGCCGCTTTTTCATTATTCTTTTTTTCAATAGCAGCCACACCGCCCAGTTCTTTCAGCCAGCGAAGCGTAAGCATACAAACATATACCGCAAATACAGGTGGTGTATTCAGCATACTTCCGTCTTTAATATGATTGCGGTAATCCATGATGGTAGGGATCGGACGTTTTATTTTTCCCAATATGTTTTTATTCACCACCACTAAATTCACGCCGGCAGGCCCCATGTTTTTTTGTGCCCCAGCATAGATAAGGTCAAATGAATTAAAATCAATAACACGGCTGAAAATGTCGCTGCTCATATCTCCCACTAACGGGATGCTGACTTTTGGAATTTTTTGCCACTGGCTTCCGTAAATGGTATTGTTGGTGGTGATGTGAAAATATGCTGCATCATTTGGTATGGCAAAATCTTTTGGTATCACAGTATAGTTACTTTCTTTGCCTGTGCATACCACTTCCACATTGCCAAACAACTTTGCTTCTTTCACAGCCTTCTGCCCCCAAACGCCCGTATCTGCATAAGCTGAAGTTTTTTTATCATCTAATAAATTCATGGGCACCTGCATAAATTGGGTGGAAGCACCGCCATGTAAGAATAACACTTCATGGTTGTCACTCAACTGCATCATTTCTTTTACCAATGCCCTGGCTTCATCCATAATGGACTGAAAGGTGGAAGTGCGGTGGCCAATTTCAAGTATAGATAAACCAGTATTGTTATAATCCAATACGGCCTGGGATGCCTGTTCAAAAACTGTTTTTGGAAGTATAGAAGGCCCTGCATTAAAATTATGTACCACGCTGCTGTGTTATTGGTTCAAAAAATTGTACCGGTTATTACCGGGTTGCAAAAGTAACTTTTTGAATGCGATTTTTTGCAGAGAATTTGAAATAATAAAGATGTGCAATAGTTTTTCGATTCACAGCTTATTTCATCATCAATTGTGGTGATTTGATACCAATTTTTAATTTTTCTGCAATACGCAGCGCCCGTTCTATTTTTTTATCAGTTGATTTTACCATGTTCACCAAAGCGATCAATCCCCGTTTATTACCATCCGTAAGTGATGCAAAAATTTTTTCTGCCGCCAGGTCTGTGGCAAATACTTCGGTAAATTCTTCGGGCACATTGAACTGCAGTTCGCTGTCATCTTTTTTTATCACCGCATCCACTGTGCTGCCGGCTTTTATTTTTAGTTGCTTTAAATATTTTGATGACACCATAATGTAGCACATACCCTCTTTGGTACGCAGGATGGCTGCATGAAGGGTAACGGTTTTATTAATAGTGCAGAGCACTCTTTTGTTGCCGCCGGTGGTAAGTTGTTGTACTGTTTTATCCGCCAGGGCAATATAGTGCATGTGCCCGCCGGTATTTTGCAATGTATATTTCATAGCAACTAAACTATTTCACTTGCATACATAATATAAGTTGAAAAAGGAAGTTCATCCACTTTGCCTTTTATGCTGGCTACAATTTGTCCACGGTGATAACTGCTATGGTTGATCAAATGAATGATGGCGTCTTCAATGGCCATTTTTCTTTTGATGGGATTGGTTTCCCATGCAGGCATAAACTCAATGGTTTGTTCCAGGTCTGTGTCTGACCCGTCAGTTAAATAATTTTTCCAGCCTTCCAGGTTTTCTTTCATCAACTGTTCACATTCATCCAATGTTCTTTCCTGGAAGAGGGTGCAGGTGAAGGAGGTTTTGTTAACCCGGCTCAGCCACATACAATGGGAAGATAGTAAATGAGAGAAAAGAAGCATGGCCCGGTCATCCTTTTCTTTCAGTTGACGCAATGCATGTAAAATAGTGCCGTTACTCCAGTATTCAAATTCAAATTGTTTGATGAATGTATGTTGCATGGCTATCCTTTGATTGTAAAAGTAAGCAGTACAGAAGGTATATTTTTTGCGGTTCCTCAATTTTTTTTCACAGGTTCCGGTTATTAATGATGGCTGCATTGTCAAATAAAAATTAGGGCAGGGACAAAAATTACATCCTGCATGCTGTTGTACTAAACAAATTATTCGTTTTTCTGTTGCATTTAAATGAAGCATATCAGTTTAACAGAAATCAATGAATGGGATCGCTTTTACAGGGCTAATTTTATCAATAGCCTTAGTGGCTTTAAAAGCGCTACCCTTATTGGTACGCTTAAAGAAAACCGGCAGCCGAACCTTGCATTATTCAGTAATATATTTCATGTGGGTGCGCAACCCGCTGTTATAGGTTTTGTTAACAGACCAAGGGAAGCAGCGCCACACACGCTTGCTAATATTGAACGAACGGGAGTGTACACTATGAACCTCGTTCCGGAAAAGTACATTGCCCAGGCGCACCAGAGCAGTGCAAAATTTAAAATAGAAACGGATGAATTTTTAGCATCAGGCTTTTCAACACAGTTCGTGGATAAGGTTGATGCGCCTTTTGTGGCAGAGAGTATAGTTAAATATGCGCTGCAACTGCTGGAGATCATACCCGTGCGGCACAATCAGACTTTTATTGTACTTGGCAGTGTTACCCATGTGATAATTGATGATGGCCTGGTAAGCAACGATGGCTTCATACACCTTGAAAAAGCAAACACCATTACATCACTGGGTATTGATGGATATTATAGCACTTCCTTACAAAGCCGGTATAAATATGCCAAAGCTGGCGAGCCTGTTGTAAAAATTGTTTAGTCCTTTCCTTTTTATCTATATACTGTTTTAAACAGCGCATTTAATCTCTGCATATTTAAACAAAAGCACAGCAGACCTGTTTAATGATCCAGATAAATATGCAATCATTATTTCAAGGAATATCAGCCATTGTTAACTATGGTATGAGTTGAAATGATGAATATTTGAAAATTCCTTCATAAAATTTTTTCAGACCCGCAGCTGATACCGGCTCCGGAGTATTTTAAAAAAAATCGTATGCTAACAAAAGAAATAGTACCTCATGTAAAATTCAATGGTAATGAAACGATTGAAACACTGGACATACTTATTGAAGAAATGGGCGATAGCCACGTAAGCACCAGCACAGATACTCCCATGCGGGCTGGCGCATTCGATTTATCTGATGCAGAAAAAATCAAAGCGATAGAAGAGCATTTTAAGTCCATCATGGATATCATGGGTCTGGATCTCACCGATGACAGCCTGAAGGGTACGCCGCACCGTGTGGCGAAGATGTATATTAAGGAGATTTTCCAGGGCCTTAATCCTGCGAATAAACCCAGGGTGGCTTTATTTGATAATAAGTACAAGTACAATGAAATGCTGGTAGAAAAAAATATTTCGTTCTACAGCAACTGCGAACATCATTTTGTGCCTATCATGGGTAAGGCGCATGTGGCCTATATCAGCAGTGGGAAAGTGATTGGTCTTAGTAAACTAAACCGCTTGGTGGAGTACTATGCCAAGAGACCGCAGGTGCAGGAAAGACTCACCATGCAGATTGGAAAGGAACTTCAGCAGGTGCTGGGTACTGATAATGTGGCTGTATTGATCGATGCCAAGCACCTTTGTGTAGCCAGCCGTGGAGTGGAAGACAATACCTCCAGCACGGTTACTGCTTTTTACGGTGGAGCTTTCAAAAATGAACAGCGTAAAAATGAGTTTTTGAAATACCTCCAGTTTGATACGGCATTTTAAAGAATACTTTTTTCGTGAATGTTTTTTTACAGCGGCTTACTCAGCCGCTTTTTTTGTGTAATGTTCTGCACCCGCAGGTTTTTCCCCCTGGCTTCTTCAACAAACAGTTTTCTCCACTGGTAAAGACGGGTGAAAACATTCAACAGAACGGCCGCCGTAACGTTCTTCAAAAAACAGCGGTTCCACAAATCTCAAAATTTTCAAATTATTTTGAAACTTTCAAACAATTAAATAATACCACTCGTTAGTCTAGTCCAGGCCAGGTGCAAAAAAGGTATAGTGAAGAGGATACGCTGCGATCAGGACAACTTGTATTTTAAAACCTAAATCATATAATATGAAACTGACACTTCTGGAAATTCTTCCCATTGCCAACAACAACTATGTGGCGTTCACTTTCTTTATCGGGTGCATGGCCATGATGGCCGCATCTGTCTTTTTCTTTTTCGAGGTTTCCAATACCGCTAAAAAATGGCGGACCTCCGTATTGGTTTCCGGGTTGATTACTTTTATTGCAGCCGTACACTACTATTACATGCGGGATTACAACCTGGCAACAGGTCAATCTCCTACATTTTTCCGTTATGTTGACTGGCTGCTGACTGTGCCGTTGATGTGTGTTGAATTTTACCTGATCACAAAAAAAGCAGGAGCAAAAATTGGCTTGCTATGGAAACTGATAGCAGCTTCTGTATTTATGCTGGTAACCGGCTATATAGGCGAAGCTATTTATCCCACTGAAAAGCAAAGCTGGATCTGGGGCTTTGTGAGTGGTCTTGCCTACTTCTACATCGTTTATTTAATATGGTTTGGTGAAGTAGCTAAACTTGCTGCTGGTGCAGGTGCTGCAGTGGCAAAGGCCAATAAAACACTTGCCTGGTTTGTACTGGTTGGCTGGGCTATTTATCCTATTGGGTACATAGCAGGAACCGAAGGTGGTTTGTTTGGAATGAGAGTACTGGAAGGATTGTCATTAGATATTGTATATAATATTGGCGATGCCATTAATAAAATTGGATTTGGCCTGGTGATCTATGCACTCGCCCAAACAGAAAAAACAGAGTTGGCTTCCTGATCTTTTTTGAGCAGTGCAGCAGGTTGCCTGCCTGCACTGCTTTTTTATCTTTTGCCCGGTGCCGTTAATAATAATTACTCACACCCAAACCTGAATACAAATGCTCCGTTTATTGATGCTGTTTGCAGGGGGACTTTTACTGGTTATCCAACAATGGGTTTATGCTTTGCCTAACAATGTGCAGTTCATCCTGTTTATGACAGGTATCCTGCTGGTGGGCATTCCGCATGGTGCTGCCGATTTATTAGTAGCGTCTACCAATGCCCGGGTGGAAAGCAGGAAATTTTCCAGTATACTGTTCCTGGCCAGCTACCTGCTCAGGCTGGCATTGTTTGCTGCTGTATTATGGTTTTTACCGCTGGCAGGTAATCTTTTATTCATCGTATTTGCAGCATATCATTTTGGAGAAACAGACCTGCACCAGTTTAAAACCAATACGGTTGCAGGAAAAGTATTTGTATTCAGTTACGGATTGGTTGTTCTTGGTGTAATACTCCTTAACCACTTTGACGAGGTATTGCCGTTATATATGCAGTTTGAATCTGGTAAAACGTATATACAGTTTATACACTTCATCGATCAGTACCGGTATGTTATTCTCTCATTTACCGGGCTGCTCTTTTTTGTAAGCTGCTTTGTTTATTTTTCACTGCATCGTGAAAACAGCCAGCAACAGGGTGTGTTTTTGGTGAGGTTTGCAGTTATTTTGCTCATCCTCTTTCATTTGCCGGTAATACTTGGTTTTACATTTTATTTTGTATTCTGGCATTCGCTGCTGTCATTAAAGAATGTGATAAACTACCTGCGGCAAAACAGCGTGCACTCTGTGAAATTTATTCTGAAGCAAATAGGTTTGTACAGCGTACTCGCCATGGCGGGGATAACGCTGTTTGGCTTAACCGGCTCTATGTTTTACAATGCAGATGCCATGACAGTTTATGTATTTCTTGGTCTGGCTGTACTTACAGCACCGCATATGGGAGTAATGCACGAAATGTACAGGAGTATGAGACGAAGCAGTACGGCTCCGGTACCTGCTGATAGTGTTATAAAATTGTTATAGCTGCTTTTGAAACAACCTTCTGAAACCGGTGCTGTTAGAGAAACGTAATCATAAAAATTAAATAAGATGAAATCAATTAAAAAAATTGCCTTGTTCGTTACCGTTAGTTTGTTTGGTTTGTATGCAACCGCTCAAAAGAAAGCCGACATTGTGGATGTTGCTGCCGGTTCTAAAGTACACACTACATTGGTGGCCGCTGTAAAAGCCGCTGGTCTTGTGGAAACATTACAAAGCAAAGGCCCATTTACGGTGTTTGCCCCCACCAATGATGCTTTTGCAAAATTACCGGAGGGCACAGTGGAAACATTGTTGAAGCCGGAAAACAAAAGTAAGCTGGCGGGAATTCTTACTTATCATGTGGTAGCCGGAAAGCTGGATGCAAAAGCGGTGCTTGCTGCCATTAAGAAAGGAAATGGAACGGCAGTACTTACAACGGTTGCCGGTGGAAAATTAAGTGCTGCAGTGGTAGATGGTAAAGTTGTATTGACAGATGAAAATGGAGGAACCGCAACTGTGACTGCCACTGACCTGGCAGCAACCAATGGTGTAGTTCATGTGATCGATGCAGTTGTACTGCCTAAGTAAGAGGTGAAAATAAGTGTTAGATCAGGATGGCTGTTGGCGTTTGCTGACAGCCATTTTAAAATAAACAGTAGTTGGTAACATTCAGGTAAACAGGAGATGATGGCAATTGCTTAAACAGAATTTCTTATAAAATTTGTTACTGTTTATTGAAACGTATATCTATAAATAAAGTGAAATATTCATTTTCAATTCAACTATAAAGGAAGATCAGGTGGATGATATCTTTACTAAGATGTTGATTTGGCCAGGGATAATACTGGGGCAGCATTTCAAATAAACAAAGCCGGTGAACAATTCACCGGCTGTTTGGATTTTTCAAAGCTGTGGGGCTTTAAGCCATCACAGGCTGTGGTTCTGATGGACTGGTTTCCATAGATAATATCTTGCTAAAATCTATATTGATCTGTAGGGCCATTTTTTCTTCCAGCATATTGGCAAAGGCTTCAAAGTAAGCAATGGCATCCTCCCGTTTATTTCTTTTGAGCCAGCGAAAGCCGCCTTCAATATACTGCAGTACTTCTTTGTCATCCAGGTATTCAATGTGCTGTATATCGGTGGGGGTTAGCCCAAGATCCTGCAGTTTTGAAACCAGCAGGGTATAGGGCGCATTGGTGATACCGCAATATTCCTCTGCCAGTTCGGTCCACTCACCGGTGCCAGTGTGTGCGTAGCGGATGATCTCGCCTTGTGTAAGGTTGCATACTACCTGTACCAGGTTGCCGCAATTGCAGGCGCCATGATGGCCCCAGGCATAGTGGGCTCCATTTTTTAACCGGGAGGCTGTTTCTCTTAAAGCGGCGATGAGTTCGATAGATGGTTTTGCCATACTGCTAATTTAAAAACATAACAGCATAGGGGGAGGAATTGTTTAAAGTTTAAAGTCCAAAGTTTAAGGTTGGCGATATAAAAACTTTAAACCTTAAACTTTCAACTTTAAACTCGAGCCTACACCACCACATTCACCATCTTATTCTTTACAAAAATGATCTTCCTGGGTTCTTTTCCTTCAAGCCATTTTTGTACGGTATCATTTGCCAATACTATTTTCTCTACTTCCGGTTGTTCCACATCCAGGGAAATATTGATGTTGGTTCTAACTTTACCATTGATAGAAACGGGATATTCTTTTGACGATTCAACGGTGTATTTGCTTTCAAATACCGGGTAGCTGGCGTCTAACACACTGCCACTATTGCCTAACTGGTTCCACAGTTCTTCTGCAATATGCGGTGCATAGGGCGTGAGCAATACCAGCACTTTTTCCAGAATTTCTTTCTTATGACATTTAAGATCGGCCAGTTCGTTGACACAGATCATAAAGGTACTTACGGCGGTATTGAAACTGAAACGCTCAGTATCTTCTTCTATCTTTTTGATGGTTTTATGCAGGATCTTTAGTTCAGCATCGTTGGCCTTGTCTGTGTTCCACACTTTGCCTTTTAATTCGTCGTTGAATAAACGCCATAGTTTTCTTAAAAAACGATGAACCCCTTCAATGCCCTTGGTATCCCATGGTTTGCTTTGTTCTACCGGGCCGAGGAACATTTCGTACATGCGGAAGGTGTCGGCGCCGTATTTATTGCAGAGTTCATCTGGATTAACTGCGTTGTATTTTGATTTGGACATTTTTTCGGTTTCGACGCCGCAGATGTATTTGCCATCTTCTAAAATGAACTCTGCATTTGCATATTCTCCATTACGCCATTTTTTGAATTCCTCTATTTCTAATTCTATACCATCAACCATATTGACATCAACATGAATATCTAAGATTGTGATTTCGTTTATGCCGATATCTTTTCTTTCATTGAAAGCTTTTTCAAATACTTCTATTGCCAGATTTTTCACTGAAGAAATCGTATTAATTTCTCCTGATTTAAATCCATCTGCAATTCCTTTAGAAACAAAAATATATGAAAGCTTATTTGTGTCGATAGTTCCGCTTCCAACCAAATTCCATCCCACCCTATACACAAATCTCGAACTCCCCTGTATCATCCCCTGGTTCACCAGCTTCTTAAACGGTTCATCAAAACCAATATGCCCTAAATCAAATAGTGCTTTTGTCCACATGCGGCTGTACAGTAAATGTCCTACTGCATGTTCGGTACCGCCGATGTATAGGTCCACCTGATTCCAGTAGTCACTTGCTTTTCTATCGCAGAAGTTTGCATCATTCTTTGGATCCATGTATCGTAAAAAATACCAGGAAGAACCAGCATAGCCCGGCATGGTATTCGTTTCTAATTCCTGCGCTACCCATTCCGGTATATTGGCCAATGGGCCCTGTGCATCGGGGCCGGGACTGTAGGTTTCTACATGCGGCAATTCCAACGGCAAGTCGCCTTTCCATTCTTTGGCAACATTGTCTTTCCATGTAATGGGGAACGGTTCGCCCCAGTAACGCTGGCGGCTAAACGCTGCATCCCGCATGCGGTAATTCACTTTCTTTGTACCGATGCCCAGCTCCGTTAGTTTATTGATGGCTACTTCCATCGCATCCTTCATCACCAATCCATTTAAAAAACCACTGTTCTCTAATACTGCTTCCTTGGTTGGGTTGGCTTCTTCGCCATTAAAATGGCTGCCGATGATATTGGTAACAGGAATATTAAAATGTTTGGCAAATTTGAAATCCCTTTCATCGCCGCAAGGCACGGCCATGATGGCGCCGGTACCATAACCAGCTAATACATATTCACTGATCCAGATGGGAATTTGTCTTCCGTCAAAAGGATTGATGGCATAAGCGCCGGTGAAGCAGCCGGTGATCTTTTTCTCTGCCATGCGTTCTACATCACTACGGCTTTTTACATAGGCAATGTATTCATCTACAGCAGCGGCCTGTTCAGCAGATTTAATTTCGTTTATCAACTCCAGTTCAGGTGCTACTACCATAAAGTCAACACCAAAGATAGTATCGGGGCGGGTGGTGTAAACGACAAGCTTTGAGCTTTGAGCGCTGAGCTTTGAGCCTTTTACCTCAAAGCCGATCTCTGCACCACTTGATCTTCCAATCCAGTTCGTCTGCATATCCTTCATCGCATCACTAAACTCAATGCGGTTCAATCCTTCCAGTAATCTATCTGCATATTCTGTAATCCTTAAATACCACTGGCGTAATTTCTTTTTTACAACAGGATGCCCACCTCGTTCACTCACTCCGTTCACCACTTCGTCATTTGCCAGTACGGTTCCCAATGCTTCACACCAGTTTACTTCGCCGTAGCCGCAGTAGGCCAGGCGGCAATCCATCAACAGGCTTTGTTGGGTTGCTTCATCATACGCATTCCATTCAGCTGCAGTAAAGGGTTTAAGGTTTAAGGTTGAAGGTTTAAGGTTGCCTTCGGTTTCAAAACGTTTCACTAATTCAGCAATTGGCTTTGCCTTGTTTTCTGCTCTGTCGTAATAAGAGTTGAATAGCTGTAAGAATATCCACTGTGTCCATTTGTAATAGGAGGGATCGCTGGTTTGAACTTCTCTTTCCCAGTCGTAGCAAAAACCAATTTTATCTAATTGAGACTTGAAAGTGGCGATGTTCTTTTTGGTGGTTTCGGCAGGGTGCTGTCCGGTTTCAATGGCATATTGCTCCGCCGGCAAACCAAAACTGTCGAAGCCCATGGGGTGAAGTACATTAAAACCTTTTAGTCTTTTATACCGGCTATAGATGTCACTGGCGATATAACCCAATGGATGCCCTACGTGCAAACCGGCTCCGCTGGGGTAAGGGAACATATCCAGCACATAAAATTTAGGTTTGTCGCTGTTGTTGGAAACTCTGTAGGTATTGCTGTCTTTCCATTGCTGCTGCCACTTCCATTCTATTTCGTTAAACTTATATTCCATTTCTTTTATTTTAACATTCTTACATCAACTGCTGATGGGCTAAGAAATATATTTGAAATCCTGGTTTTTTTGATGTCGCCAAAAGTACATCAAAGCAGGTAAAAACCTTTACTTTTGCCGCATTCGTAAAGGATAGCACTAACCAGCAACTAAACCATTACATTCATTAAACTAACCCCTTTATGGCACTGTACGGAAAAAGCACTTCAGTAAAACGCAGCAAACCTTCTTATGCTTTGGCAATAGTTGGTGTGGCATTGGTACTCTTTTTATTTGGCATTGTTGGCTGGTTCTTTCTCAATATCAAAAAGCTGAGCGAAGTAGCAAGGGAAAATATACAGGTACATGCATACATCGCTCCTTCTGCAAAAAAAAGCCAGGTAGATTCGATGGAGAAATACGTGGCTGCGTTGCCCTATGTAAAGTCTGCTGAGTACATTACCAAGGAAAAAGCCGCTTTAAAGTGGAATGCAGAGAACGACAGCAGCTGGAAGAAATTCATCACCAACAATCCCCTGCCAGAGAGCGTTGACTTTTATGTGAAAAGTGATTACCTGAACAAAGACAGTTTGAAAGCTTTAGAAGAAACGCTTGACGCCAACTATCCTGGCGTAATGTCTGAGTTTCAATACCCGGCAGAAGTGGTAAACAATATCAGTTCTTACACCAAGTATATCGGGGCGGGCATCCTCATTTTTGCCATCATCCTCTCTATAATTGTAATAGTTTCCATCGACAACACCATCCGGCTGGCCATGTACAGTAATCGTTTTTTAATAAAAACAATGCAAATGGTGGGTGCTACCAGGAGTTTTATCATCAAGCCGCTGAATGTGAGAGCTGTTATTAACGGCATCATTTCAGCCTGTATTGCAATTGTGGCGGTGTATGCCTGTGTGCTGCTGATAGAAAAATTTGTGCCCTGGCTGCACCAGTTGAGGGATGGCAATAATATGCTGCTGATCATTATGGGTATCCTAATACTGGGAATAGTTATTTCTGTTGCCAGTACCCACCGCTCAGTACTGAAATACCTCCGGATGAAATTGGACGACCTTTATTAATCCCGTTTGAAAAAATAGTGCTTTATTTGCACCCTAAAATGTAAGTGATGGCGACAGTAAAGAAACAACAACCTGCAAAGGCGGCCAAGTCCCCGGCAAACCCCCTTTTTACAAGGGACAACTATATATGGATGCTGGCAGGCGTGGCAGTGATGACACTGGGTTTTATTTTGATGGCGGGCGGCAAAAGTGCTGACCCTACTAAATTTAATGATGACGAGATTTATAGTACCACCCGTATTACCATTGCCCCCATCCTGATCATGGCCGGTTTTGTGATAGAGATCTTTGCGATCATGAGAAAACCTAAAAGCGAACAAGTTTAATAATTGCTTTATAGCAACGTTGAATAAACACATTAAAAGCACTGTATATTGCAGTGCTTTTTTACTATTCTAAATGCTACAATCTGATGGATTTTTTTCAGGCTTTTATAATTGCAGTAGTGGAAGGGCTCACAGAATTTTTGCCCATCTCTTCTACTGCACACATGAAGTTTGCCGGCCCGCTGATCGGTATTAAAGTACCCACGCCCTTTACCAACATGTTTGAAGTGGTGATACAACTGGCGGCGATTGTAGCGGTAGTGGTGCTCTACCATAAAAAATTCTTCAACTTCAAACGACCGGAATTTTATCTCAAACTGATCCTGGGTGTAATACCTTCTATTATTGTAGCGTTGCTATTTAAAAACAAAATAGATTCAGCGCTGGATAACGTAACTTTTATTGCCTATGTAATGATCGGCGGCGGCATTATCCTCTTGTTTATAGATAAGTTATTCAATCATCCTATGTTCAGCGATGAGCAGTCTATCAATTATCGCAGGGCATTTGTGATCGGTTGCGGGCAAACGTTAGCTGTACTGTTTCCCGGCCTCAGCCGCAGTGCTGCCACTATTGTAACCGGCATGGCACAAAAACTCACCCGGCATGAAGCTGCTGAATTTTCTTTTTTCCTGGCCGTGCCAACCATGTTCCTGGCATCGGTAAAGAGTTTTTATGATACTTATACCCAACACCCGGAAGTACTCAATACATCTAACCTTGGTTTGCTGCTGTTTGGCAGCATCGTTTCCTTTGTTGTGGCGCTGATCGCCATTAAATTTTTTATCGGCTTTTTAAAAAAGCATGGTTTTTTTGTGTGGGGTATCTACAGGATAATCGTAGGCGTTATCATATTGATACTCATAGGCCGCGGCGTAATTGCCTGAATCTACAGATTGAATTTTTCGCTGTCCTTAGTCCAAACCCAATCTTTACCAACCTGGCAACCTTGCGGTAAAGCTATATTCGGTAGCTAATCCACAGGCACTTCTTCGAAACCCTGATTCCCTATCAACCATTGGACCTTCTTTCAGACTGTATGCTGTAAAACGACCAATAATTTCCTGTTCTGCCGGTTGAGAGGTTTCAATACATTTGCAAACCATCACCAGTTGAACTGACAGTATGAAACTTTATATTAAAAACATGGTTTGCAGCAGATGTAAAATGGTCGTAAAATCCCATTTGGAAAATAATGGGTACCAGCCAATATTTGTTAACCTGGGCGAAGTAGAAATACAAGGCGTTTTATCAAAAGATCAGTTAGCACAGTTGGACAATTCATTAAAATCGCTGGGCTTTGAAATTATAGACGATAAAAAAAGCCAGACAATCGAAAAAATAAAAACTGCAATTGTAACATTGGTGCATCATTCCGACCAGAATATAAAGACAAACCTTTCTCAATTTATTAGCTCGCAAATACACCAGGACTATAATTACCTGAGCAATCTTTTTTCTGAAGTAGAAGGAACAACCATTGAAAAATACTTTATCACACAACGGATTGAAAAAGTAAAGGAACTGATCGTTTATGATGAACTGAGCTTGTCTGAAATTGCTTACCAATTGGGTTATAGCAGCGTTGCTTATTTATCTAACCAATTTAAAAAAATTACAGGTTTTACGCCCAGTTACTTTAAATCGCTAAAGGAGGATAAACGAAAAAATATCGAGGAACTGTAAAAGTTACAACTCTAATACAAAATTCCACAACAGCGCCCCGGACAAGCCAAATTACCTTTGTGTAAAACAAAAAAACAATGACACACACGTATAAAATCACTGGCATGACGTGCGGCATTTGCGAAGCCAAAGTAAAAAGTAGTTTACTCATGTTGCCAAATGTTACCGAAGTGGAAGTTTCAAAAGTCAACCAAACGGCAACTATTTCAATGGACAAGCATATCGCATTATCCACTTTTCAAAATGCTTTAGATAAAAAATATTCCATTACTGCAATAGAATACAACGAAGCGGCAGAGGAAGCCCAAAATTGGTTTTCTACCTACAAACCAATTTTAATAATTTTTGCTTATGTAACTACCATTTCAATCATTGCAGGTACACATCAAAATCAATTTCATTGGATGCAAGCCATGAATATTTTTATGGCAGGTTTCTTTCTTACTTTTTCTTTTTTTAAAATGCTTGACCTAAAGGGCTTTGCTGAAAGTTACAGCATGTATGATATTGTTGCTAAGAAGTTAAAAGCATGGGGCTTCATTTATGCCTTTATAGAGTTGGGTTTGGGCATTGCCTACGCTACCAACTTTCAACCTTTAATTACAAATATTGTTACGTTGGTTGTAATGACAATCAGCATTATCGGGGTATTGCAGAGTGTATTAAACAAAAGAAAAATACAATGTGCCTGTTTGGGTGCAGTTTTTAACCTGCCAATGAGTACGGTAACGATTATTGAAGATGCCTTAATGATTGCCATGAGTGGAATTATGCTGATTACCATGCTATAAAACCAGTACTTTTTAAAAACCTATCTTTGCTAAAGTGAAAAAAATAGTTGTCATATTACTTCTCTTAATCTATGGTTCTGCAACCATGGGGGCAACTATTCACATGCACTATTGCATGAACGAACTTGTTGGTTGGAGTTTATGGCATGGTGAGAAAGACAAAGAATGTGGCAAATGTGGCATGAAGGAAAAGAAAGGCGGTTGCTGCAAAGATGAACACAAGCAAGTAAAACTTAAAACCGAACATCAAAAGAGTGCAACTGCACAGTATATTCAGTTTTTAGATGTTCCTGCATTAACTACTCCCGTTGCTGACTTTAGCTTTGAGATAAAACCAGCTTCACTGGCTTTTCCAGTGTCTAATGCTCCGCCGAAAATCCCAAGAGAACGGCTTTACATTCTTCATTGCTTTTTTTTAATTTGATTTACAATTAGTTTTTTATCTGCCGACACTTTGAAAGTGCATCGGCTTAATGTGCATCTAATAAATCAAAAATTAAAACTAAGTAAAATGAAATCAATCATATTAATGGCTGCCGTTGTCTTGTTATCAACTTCAGCTTGTCAATCTCAAATAAATAATGCCAAAACTGAAACAGTAAAAGTTTATGGCAATTGCGGAATGTGTGAAACCACTATTGAAAAAGCCGCCAACAAAAAGAAAATTTCAAAAGCCGATTGGAACGAAGAAACCAAGATGGCATCTATCACATACGACAGTAAGAAAACAACTTTAGATGCAGTTTTAAAAAACATAGCTCTTGCAGGTTATGACAATCAAAGTTTTCTTGCACCTGATGCAGCGTATAATAAATTACCAGGTTGTTGCAAATACGACAGAGAGAAAAAGCAAGTAGCAGTGATAACACAGCCAGCGAAGGATACAACAAAGCCCATGCAAAATCATGGCAACCACCAGCATGATGGCATGAACAATGCAGCACAGGAAACAAACCAGTTGACAGCAGTTTTTGACACTTACTTTTCATTGAAAGACGCATTGGTAAAAACTGATGGAAATACAGCATCTGCAAAAGCAAAAGATTTGCAAACTGCAATCAATGCAGTAAAAATGGACAAACTACCAATGGATGTTCACACGGTTTGGATGAAAGTGTTAAACGACCTGAAAGAAGATGCAGAACATATAAACGGAACAAAAGACATATCACACCAGAGAGACCATTTTATGAGCCTTTCAAAAAATATGTATGAGTTAATTAAAGTTGCAAAACCAGCGGAAACGGTTTACTACCAGTTTTGTCCAATGGCAAACGATGGCAAAGGAGCAAACTGGCTAAGTAAGGAAAGCGGAGTAAAGAACCCTTACTACGGTTCTCAAATGCTTACTTGCGGTAAAACAGTTGAAACGATAAAGCAATAACTTCTTAATCAGGTGCTATAATTTTTCTGTAGCACTTGATTTTTTTACTGAAAAACTATTTTGTTGTTCAGCAGTTTCTATTTGCAAATACAATAATTATGAATCATGCACATAACAATCATTTAGACGAACATTCCCAACATACTACTAAAAACCCATCAATGGGCATGGCAGGTCATAACCACCACGCCATGATGATTGCCGATTTCAAAAAACGATTTTATGTAGTGCTTATCCTTACTATTCCCATCATGTTGTTATCAGAAATGATACAGCATTGGTTAGGAGTACATTGGCTGTTCGCAGGTTCTCAATATATCCTGTTTGCATTAGCAAGCATTGTTTTCTTTTACGGGGGCTTTCCTTTTTTAAAAGGATTGGTGGACGAAGTAAAAGCAAAGAATCCCGGCATGATGTTTTTAATTGGCTTCGCCATTACAGTTGCATACATCTACAGCGTAGCAATTGTATTCGGTTTGCAGGGCATGGACTTCTTTTGGGAATTAGCAACCCTAATCCTTATCATGCTTCTAGGACATTGGATAGAAATGAAATCCGTGGCAGGTGCATCTAAGGAATTAGAATTATTAGTACAGCTAATGCCATCAGAGGCTCACATGGTAATGCCCGATATGGTTCATGATGTAAAGACGGACACACTAAAGGCAAACGATATTATTTTAGTAAAGCCCGGAGAAAAGGTGGCGGCAGATGGAATAATATTAGAAGGTGAAAGCTACCTGAATGAAAGTATGCTTACAGGCGAAAGCAAGCCCGTACAAAAAGTAAAAGGTGATAAAGTGATTGCAGGTGCAATCAATGGTAATGGTTCAATAAAAGTTACCGTCTCTCATGCTGGCAAAGACTCTTATTTGTCGCAGGTTATAAAACTGGTGGACGATGCACAAAAATCAAAATCACAAACGCAACTACTGGCAAACAAAGCAGCAAGATGGCTAACCATCATTGCATTGGTTTCAGGTATCGCTACATTTCTTTATTGGTATCTCACAGGACAATCATTAGCCTTTGCAATGGAAAGAATGGTAACAGTAATTGTTATCTGTTGCCCTCATGCTTTGGGTTTGGCAGTTCCGTTGGTGGTTGCAAAGTCAACAGCCTTATCAGCAAAAAATGGATTACTCATTAAAAACAGAACTGCTTTTGAAAATGCAAGAAAAATAACAACCATCGTTTTTGACAAAACAGGAACATTGACAGTTGGTAAATTTGAAGTATCAAAAATTGTATCGCTTCAAAAAGAACTAAATGAAAACGAAATTATCCGCCTTGCATCAGCATTAGAACAAAAATCAGAACATCCAATTGCAACAGGCATTTTACAAAAAGCAAAAGACTTATCTATCACCATTCCTGCCACAGAAAATTTCAATGCAATCACAGGCAAAGGCGTAGAAGCAACTGTAGAAGGTAAAAAAATATTGGTGGTCAGTCCGGGATATTTAAAAGAAAATAATTTGGCAATCTCTGAAGGTTTTACCGCCAACGATACAGAAACGGTTGTGTTTGTAATCGTAAATAATCAGTTGGCAGGTTACATTGCTTTATCAGATGAAATCCGTCCTGAATCAACCGAAGCAATCAAAACCTTAAAAGAAAATAATATCAAATCTATTCTGCTCACAGGCGATAACGGCAAAGTTGCTAAAAGTGTAAGTGATACGTTGGGTATGGATAGTTATATCGCCGAAGTATTGCCACATCAAAAATTAGAAAAAATAAAAGACCTGCAAAACAAAGGCGAGTTTGTTGCCATGACAGGTGATGGTGTAAACGATGCACCAGCATTAGCCATTGCAGATGTAGGAATTGCCGTAGGCAGTGGCAGCGACATTGCAGCCGAAACAGCAGGTATTGTTTTAGTAAACAGCAACCCTAAAGATATTGTAAGCCTCATTTTATTTGGCAAAGCCACATATCGTAAAATGATACAGAATTTAATTTGGGCAACTGGCTACAATGTTATTGCATTGCCTTTGGCTGCAGGTGTTTTATATAAGCAAGGAATTTTATTAAGTCCGGCAGCAGGTGCAGTGCTAATGACGGTAAGTACCGTTGTAGTTGCCATTAATGCAAGTATGCTAAAAGTAAAAAAGAATCAGGCATCAACTAAATGATGTCATTTAAAAATCAGAAAATGAAATTATTAAAATGGCTATACAAAAAACTATTTGTAAAAAGGTGTTGCCGTTAGCAGCCTTTTTTACACTACTCATATCAAATTTATTTGCTCAAAAGGTTGTACGATACGACTTGTATGTAAAAGACACCATCGTAAATTTTACAGGAAAAGCAAAACGGGCAATTGCCGTAAATGGACAAATACCAATGCCTACGCTGACATTTACCGAAGGTGACACAGCGGAAATTTATGTACACAATGAATTGAACGAAACAACTTCTTTGCATTGGCACGGATTGTTTTTACCAAACAAAGAAGATGGCGTACCTAATCTTACACAAATGCCCATCAAACCGAATACAACGCATATTTACAGATTTCCAATTATACAACATGGCACACATTGGTATCACAGCCATTCAGGTTTGCAGGAGCAGATAGGCATGTACGGAAACTTTGTGATGCTTAAAAAACAAAATGACCCCACTTTTAGAAAAGGCATTGATGATTTGCCTACTGTTCCACTTGTTCTAAGTGAGTGGACGGATTACAAGCCAGAAAATGTGCATCGTATGTTGCACAATGCAACAGATTGGTTCGCTATCAAAAAAAATGCAACGCAAAGCTATGGCGAAGCGATAAAGGCAGGACATTTTAAAACCAAACTTAAAAACGAATGGAAACGAATGTTGGCAATGGATGTAAGCGATGTGTACTACGATAAAATTTTAATGAATGGCAATCCGAGTACAGACATTAAAAGCATTGACGGAAAGCAATTGAAAGGTGGTGATAAAGTCAGGCTTCGTATTTCAAACGGTGGGGCTTCATCATACTTTTGGCTTACTTATGCTGGTGGCAAAATAACTGTAGTTGCTAATGATGGCAACGATGTAGAACCTGTAGAAGTGGACAGATTAATTATTGCAGTATCTGAAACTTACGATGTTGTAGTTACTATTCCCGCCGAAAACACAGCCTTTGAATTTTTGGCAACTACCGAAGACCGAACAAATTCAGCATCATATTATATTGGCAATGGTATTAAGCAATTGGTATCGCCACAACCACGACTGAAATACTTTGAAGGTATGAAGATGATGAACGACATGATGAAAATGAATGGTGATTTGGATGATATGGGAATGAATATGAGCCTAAACCAAATGGATATGAATGTGGTTATGTACCCCGAAATTACAGGCGAAGCAAAGAAGCAAACTAAGAATACAATGCAAGGAATGGATATGAGCAACGACCCCAATCGTTACAATGCCAATGCACTTGCAGATATTGTAACGCTTAATTATGCTATGTTACAATCACCCACAAAAACCAATCTTCCAAAAGATGCACCAGTAAAAGAATTGAAGTTTGAACTTACAGGAAACATGAACCGTTATGTGTGGAGTTTAGATAATAAAGTTGTTTCCGAGGCAGATAAAATCCTTATCAAAAAAGGCGAAAATATTCGTATCATTTTATACAACGGTTCTATGATGCGACATCCCATGCACTTGCATGGACACGACTTTCGTTTGCTAAACGGGCAAGGCGACAATGCGCCACTTAAAAACATTGTGGACATTATGCCAATGGAAACAGACACATTGGAATTTAACGCAAATGTGGAAGGTGATTGGTTTTTTCACTGCCATATTTTGTACCACATGATGAGCGGCATGGGCAGAGTATTTACTTATGAAAATCAAGCAGCCAATCCATTAATTCCAAATCCCAAATTGGCACAACGCAAATTATTTGCTGACGACAGAAAAATGCACTTCATGTTTCAGAATGATTTTGCAACAAATGGCAATGACGGAGAAATGATGTTACAAAATACCCGTTGGAGTATTGGCAGCGAGTGGCGTTTGGGTTATCACGACATGCACGGCTATGAAACAGAAACACATATTGGCAGGTACTTAGGAAAAATGCAGTGGCTCATGCCTTTTGTTGGTTTTGACTGGCGTTACAGAAAAATGGGCATTGACGAACAAGAGAAAAATCTCTTTGGGCAGACAAACACAAAAGACAACAGAGCGGTGTTAAGTTTTGGTGTAAACTATACTTTGCCTATGTTAGTTCGTTTTCAGACAGAAATTTTTACTGACGGCATTGTTCGTTTGCAATTAATGAGAGAAGATATCCCGGTAAGCAAGCGGCTTCGGTTTGCTTTTATGG
>ERZ795056.343-NODE-343-length-61455-cov-19.390847_pt1 | contig 61455 bp, 44 predicted proteins | sample MGYA00375140_ERZ795056 | MGnify/ENA primary metagenome ERZ795056 (study PRJEB30185, sample SAMN05720227) | activated sludge metagenome | isolation source: Anaerobic digester | place: USA | collected 2015-03-09 ...
AGAGCTGGCCGTAGCCGTTGTCGTCGAGCACGCGCACGTCGAACAGGTTGGCGTTGGGCGCGATGCCGGTGGTGTCCACCGCCTGGTAGGTGCCGCGGCCGGCGGCCACCGCCGCCACATGCGAACCGTGGCCGTAGCGGTCGGCCTTGGGGGCGAATCCGTTCTGGATCTTGCCCAGGTAGGTCTGCATCGTCGGGCTGGCCGGGTTCAGCGTGCCGGAGACATCGATGCCCGGCGTCCAGTCGGTCACGCCGGCGCGCACCGCGTCGCCGACCTTGGTGAAGTTCACCGACTCGCGCACGCGGCTCTCGCCCGCGCCGTCGCCGGCGAAGTTGGCGTGTTGCCAGGAGATGCCGGAGTCGAGCACGGCAATGCCGATGCCCTTGCCGCTGTAGCCGCTGATGCTGGGGTACGAGGTGGTGCCGGTGTTGCGGACGGCCGCCGTGCCGCTGACGCTCTCGATCGTGCTGGCCGAGCGCGTCATCAGGCGGTTCGGCGAGATGCTCTGCACGTCGCTGCGCGCGGCCAGGCCGCCGACCTTGTCGGCCGGCACCAGTGCGGCCAGCGCGAGCACCGAGCTGTACCGGTAGTAGATGGAGCCGCCGGCGGACATCACCGCCGAGCGCAGCGCAGCGAGTTCGGCGTCGTCGCTGTTGCTGACGATCAGCACCTTCACGTAGCGGCGGCCGTTGACGTCACGCGCCCAGTTGATGGCCGGCGTGGTGGCGGCGGTGAGCACCGGCTGCAGGTCGCGGGCGATCTTGGTCGAATTGTTCTGCGCCGATGCCGACAGGGCGGTGGCCAGCAGCGCGGCCGACAGCAGGGCCTGCCGCGCGGAGCGTTCGATGATGACGATGAATCGGGAGAGCGAGGCCATGAGCGAGTCACTTCTGGTGCGGATGACGAAGCATCGCAGCAACACCTCGATACAGGTGGGGTGGGCCTCTGTGCATGTGACCCAGTTGGCGTGCAAATGGCGCGTGCGGAGCGAGCGTTTCCGGCGCTCGGCCGAGGCCGGCGGAACTTGAGTGCCACTTTCGTGAAGAAGGGCACGTGAAGGGCATGCCGCAGAATCTCGTCTCACTCAACCGCGGGATGGCCATGCAAGCCGCTTTCTACGAACGCACCGGCGCCGCCGCCGAGGTGCTGCACGTCGCCGAACTTCCCGACCCGCAGCCCGGCCCCGGCGAGGTGCGCGTGCGGCTGAGCTGGTCGGGCGTCAATCCGTCGGACGTGAAGTCGCGTGCCGGGCTGCGCAGCAAGGCGCTGGCCTTCCCGCGCGTCGTGCCGCACAGCGACGGCATGGGCGTCGTCGACGCGGTGGGCGAGGGGGTGCCGCCGGCACGGGTCGGCGAGCGCGTGTGGATCTGGAACGCGGCCTGGGGCCGCGCCTTCGGCAGCGCGGCGCAGTTCGTCGTGCTGCCCGCGCGCCAGGCCGTCGTGCTGCCCGAGGGCACGAGCGACGAGGCCGGCGCCTGCCTGGGCATCCCGGCGCTGACGGCGCTGCATGCCATGCTGTGTGGCGGCGGCGTGCAGGGCCAGACGGTTCTGGTGGCCGGTGGCGCCGGTGCCGTGGGCCACTATGCGGTGCAGTTCGCCAGGCTGCTCGGCGCACGAACGGTGATCGCCACCGTCAGCAGCGCCGCCAAGGCCGAGCTGGCGCGTGCGGCCGGCGCCGACCTGGTGATCGACTACCGCACCGAAGACGTCGCCGAGCGCGTGCGTGCGGCGACACAGGGCCGAGGCGTCGACCGCATCGTCGAGGTCGACGTGGCTGCTAACGCCGCACTCGACCTCGACGTCATCCGCCCCGGCGGCGATTGCGTGGTCTACGGCAGCGGCAAGGGCGAGTTCACGCTGCCCTTCTTCCCGCTGATCGCGAAGAACGTGACGATGCGCTTCTTCATCGTCTACAACCTCGACGAGGCTGACCGCGAGCGCGCCGTGGCCACGCTCACCGGCTTCCTGCAGCGCGGCGTGCTGTAGCACCTGATCGCGCAGCGCCTGCCGCTCGCGCAGATCGTGCAGGCGCACGAGCTCGTCGAGAGCGGCCGCGCCGTCGGCAACGTCGTGATTTCCCTGCCTTGAGATCTCCCGCCTGAAAACCCCGTACACCTCCCGTTTCGACCGGCTCGACGGATGGGCCATCGCGCGGGGGTAAACACCGGGCGCCGGCGGTGTGGGTATTGCGGCTGGCAGAATCGCGCGCACTGTTTCGGCCAGCCATGACATTGATCTCTCAGCAGCACGAGCGGGGGCCTGCCCAAGCCCGGCGGGCCGTGTTCGCGGCACCGGCCGTCGTCGCGGCGATTCTGATGCTGTTCATCGCCCTCGGGCACGACGAGCGCCGCGCGCTCCAGATGGCTGCTCTGGCATTGCCTCTGCTCGTCTGGGTGGCCTGGCCGATTCGCACTGCGGCACTGCACCGGCTGCGTGCGCTGTTCGCCTGGCCGTTGGCGATGGGGTTCGTGATCGACGGCGCCGTGCGCGACTACCTGTGGGATCGATATGTCGCCGCGCCCAACAATTCGATGGTGCTCGGCGCTATGTCGAACACGCAGACGCGCGAGAGCCTCGAGTATCTCTGGCTGAACGCGCCCGACATGCTCTGGCGCGCGATGCTGGTGCTGGCTGCGGCAGCGCTGCTGGCGCTGGCGCTGCGCCGTGCGGCGCGCTGGCCGGCTGGTGCTGCGGCCTGGCGACCTTCGCACCGGGCATGCAGGTACGCACTGGTGCTGCTGGTGCTGGTGTCCGCGATTGCGCATGCCAGCAAACCTTGGCGACGCTTGCACCCCACGCTGTACTGGACGAAGTGGGTGGACGACGCCAACCGCCTGCGCGAAGGCTGGTCGCAGCAGTCCCAGGCCAATCAGCGCCTGCTCGAATCTGCCCGCCATGCCGCTCCGACCGTCAACTTCGAGGGCGCCTCCACCGTGATGCTGGTGATCGGCGAGAGCATCAACCGCGACAACCTCGGCCTCTACGGCTACCCTCGCGATACGACGCCGCGGCTGGAGGCCCTCAAGGCAGATCTCGGCGACGATTTCAGCGTGATTCGCAATGCCTGGTCGGCCGACGCGAGCACGCTGCCATCGCTGCGCAGCCTGTTTCGCTTCGGCCAGGCGCACGGCGCCGATGCGCCGCACCTGCTCGCACTGGCCCGAGCTGCCGGCTACAAGGTCTGGTGGATCGGCAACCAGGACGACATGGCTGTCGAGCAGCAATATGCGCAGCTGGCAGATCGTGCAGCGACGATCAATCGCCGCCCGGGCCGCAGCGGCGACACGCTGGACGGCGAACTGATCGACGAAGTCGGCATTGCGGCGCGCGACCCGGCGCCGCGCAAGCTGATCGTGGTGCACCTGATGGGCGCGCATCCGCACTACCGGCTTCGCCGGCCGGCCGGCGCCAACCCTTTCGCCGGTGTCCAGGACGATGTCGAGCAATCCTTGCGCCGCGCAGGCCGATCGGCGTGGACGCGCGAGGCACGCCGCGAATACGACGCAGCGTTGCGCTACCATGACGGCGTGCTCTCGGATCTCTTCGGGCAACTGCGCGACAGCTTGGGCGTGGGCGGCCGTGGCGCCTGGCTGTACCTCGCCGACCATGGGCAGGAGGTCGGCCACGAGCTGGATCGTGTCGGCCACAGTGCCAGCACCGCGGCGGGCTATCGCATTCCAGCGCTGGTGTGGCGCAGCGAAGGTCTGCCGACGCAGGTGGCCGAGCGGCCGTTTCGCGCCGACTGGGCCGCGTGGACGGTGGCCGAACTGATGGGCCTGCGCTGGAGCGGTCGCGACGCCGCGCGCGATGTGCTCAACGCCGCGTACCACTGGCACCCGCCGCCGCTGGCCGTCCGGGTCACCTCGTTCGAGCGCTGAGCCCGCTGCGCGTAGCGCAAAATTGCACTTCGCCCGTCCTTCGACGGGCCTCATTCCCATTCCCATGAAGACCCTGGACACCACCCGCATCGACGACGTGCGCATCGGCGCCGTGCGCCCGCTGATCAACCCGGCGCTGCTGCAGGAGCGCGTGCCGCTGCGCGACGACACGCTCGAACTCGTCGAGCGCAGCCGCCGCGCCATCGCCGACGTGCTGCATGGCCGTGACGACCGGCTGATCGTCGTCGTCGGCCCCTGCTCGATCCACGACCACGACCAGGCGATCGACTACGGTCGCCGCCTGAAGGCTGTCGCCGACGAACTCGCCGGCGACCTGCTGGTCGTGATGCGCGCCTACTTCGAGAAGCCGCGCACCACCGTCGGCTGGAAGGGCTACATCAACGATCCGCACCTGGACGGCAGCTTCGCCATCAACGAAGGCCTGGAGATGGCGCGCCGGCTGCTGCTCGACCTCACCACGCTGGGCCTGCCGCTGGGCACCGAGTTCCTCGACCTGCTCAGCCCGCAGTACATCTCCGACCTGGTCGCCTGGGGCGCGATCGGCGCGCGCACCACCGAGAGCCAGAGCCATCGCCAGCTCGCCTCGGGGCTGAGCTGCCCGGTCGGCTTCAAGAACGGCACCGACGGCAGCATCAAGGTGGCGGCCGACGCCATCCTCGCCGCGCGCGCGCCGCATGCCTTCATGGGCATGACGAAGATGGGCGTGGCGGCGATCTTCGAGACGCGCGGCAACGACGACTGCCATGTCATCCTGCGCGGCGGCAAGTCGCCCAACTACGACGCCGCGCACGTGGCCGCGGCCTGCGACACGCTGCGCAGCGCGGGGCTGCGCGAGCAGGTGATGATCGACGTCTCGCACGGCAACAGCAGCAAGCAGTACCGTCGGCAGATCGAGGTGGCGCACGATGTCGCGAACCAGATCGCCGCCGGCGAGCGACGCATCACCGGCGTGATGATCGAGAGCCACCTCGACGAAGGCCGGCAGGACCTGCAGCCCGGCGCGGCCTTGAAGCCCGGTGTGTCGATCACCGACGCCTGCATCTCCTTCGCGCAGACGGTGCCGGTGCTGCAGGGCCTGGCGCAGGCGGTGCGTGCGCGGCGCGCAGGCCGGCCCTAGGCGCGCTTCTTGATGCCGATGGTGTAGCTGCCGGTGGCGGCCGGCGTCTTGTGCCGCACCGTCAACCAGTACTCGCCCGGCTGAAGCTTGCGCACGATGCGCGCGTTCAAGCCCCGGCCGCGGTCGTCGTCCCAGCTCAGCACCGCGCCGGGGTCGCCCGGGCCGTGCAGCGTGAGCACGGTGTCGGTCGGGCCTTCGGTGGTCATGATGTGGGTGGCGGCGCTGGCCACGACGAAGTGGTAGCTGTCCACCTCGCCGGCCGTGGCCAGGTCGGCCGCGACGCGTGCGCCGCCGATCACCAGTTCCGTCTGGGCCGGCGCGCGTTTCGGGTACTGGCGCTTCATGAACTCGATGTCCGTCGCCGAGAACTCGGTGTTCCAGCCGATCGCGTAGGAACCCAGCGTCAGCGAGTCGGGCACCGCGTACTCCATGATCGAGGTCGGGTCGAAGGCGCTGTGGTTGGTGCTGTCTTCCGTGTAGAGCTGGAAGATGTTGAAGTCCACGTCGTCCTTGTCCCAGCCCTGCTGCGCGTAGTAGGCGTACACCTTGGGCTTGTCCCACGGGATCTGCCCCTGCGCCGCCGGATTCTGGTGCTCGTGGATCATGCCCAGCGCGTGGCCGAACTCGTGGCGCACCACGCGCTGGTATTCGCGCAGCGAGGTGTCGGGCTCGAGCCAGCCGTAGTTCATGGTCGGCTTGGTCGATGCGACGGTCAGCGCATCGGTGCCCACGGTCGACCAGGAGAAGCCCTTCTCCGCGAAGCTGATGCGGATCTGCGCGCTGCCGGTGCTCACGAACTCCAGCGTCAGGTTGGCCAGCGACTCCCATTCCTTGGCGATCGCCTGCACCTTGGCTTGCACCGCCGGCAGGCCGTCGAGGAACTTCACCTTCAGCGTGCGGCCGTTCTCCCACAGCTTGAGCCGCTCCACCGCGGCACGTGTTCGGCCGGGGCCGCCGCGCATCGGCGTGATGCGCAGGTTGTCGACACGCTCGTGGCTCGCCGCCTCGTCGCTGGAAGAGCGCCCGGCGTCGCCGGTCAGGCCGGGCACGAAGGGCGAGCAGATCTTGCAGGTGTGGACCATGGTCTTTCCTTGCGCTCAGGGCCAGTTCTTGATCATCTCGTCGAGCACGCGGTAGATCGGCTCGGAGCCCAGCTCGTCAGGCACGTTCTGCCAGACGGCGAGGAAAGGCGTGCCGTCACTCTTGCGGTTGAGGAAGGCCGCTTCGGACATCACCGAACCGACGAAGGCCGAGCCGCTGCCCGAATGGCCGACCTTGGCGCCGTCGTCGGTGAACGAGAAGCTGGCCTTGTTGGGCAAGGTCGACAGCCACGCGCCGCCGGCTCGGAAGATGTCGCGCATGGTGATGCTGGCCGCGGCGCTGATGAGCTTCCCGCGGTGCATGTGGGCGAACAGGTTGGCCATGGCCAGCGCCGTCATCGCCGCCGAGGACGTGCCGTTCTTCGGCGGGCGCGCGGTGTTCTTCGTCGCCACCTGCACGTTGAAATCCTGCCAGTCGCCGTAGTCGGTGGCCATCCAGATGCCGGTCTCGGTCTGCAGGTCGAAGAATCCGGCGGCGTCCAGAGCCCGGTTCACGTAGCAGTAGCCCAGCCGGTGCATCGTGTCGCGCGGCGTGATGTTCTGGCCCTGGTCGCTGAAGATCTTGCGCAGGTCGGCGTCGTGCTTCGCGCTCAGAGCCACGCGGAACTGGTTCGGCCCCGAGGCCGTGGCGGTCAGCGCCTGGTCGAACGAGACCTTGCGCCAGGCCCCCGGCTTGATGCGCGGCACGGCGCTCTCGATCTTCGGCGAGAAGTCGCGCTTGACCTTGTCGAGGAACTCGGCGGGCGTGGCGGCGGTGATCGAAGCCGCGAGCTCGTTGACGCGCGCCACCAGTTCGAAGCTCGCGTACAGCAGCGACGCCTTGAGCAGGCTGGCCGAGAAGAACATCTCCGTCTCGCGCACGCCGGCGTAGTCGATGGCGCCGCTGGGCGTGAGCTTCAGGATGATCAGCGCGATCTTGTCGAGTTGCGCCTTCTTCGCACTGGTAGTAAGCGTTCCGCGCACCGTCGACAGCGCCGCCGTCAGGCGCGCGTTCTGCGCCGCGCTGGGCAGCAGTTTCGGCGCCGTCGCGTCGCTGGCGTCGGGGTAGAGCCGGGTCGAGAACGGGCTGGTCGACGAACCCTGCGCGGCGCTGAAGCCTTCGATGCGCACCGAGCGCACCGCCACGCCCGGGTTGCCCATCGCCAGCGCGTCCAGCTTGCCCGGCACCAGCGCGATGTCGGTGCCGGAGCGGATCACCGCCACCAGCAGCACCACGGTGTTGTGCTTGAGCCCGCTCAGGTTCAGGTCGAAGCTGGCGACGCCGGGATGCAGCGCATCCAGCGTCTGCCCGGCCAGCGTCTGGCGCCGCGTGGCCAGGGTGCTGCCGACGAAGCTCCAGCCGCTGCCCAGCGACTGGCTGGTGGCGCCGGTGGCCGAGTTGAGAACCTCGTTGACGGCGGCGGTCCAGGGCACGTCGGCGCTGAACCAGGTGCTGCTGTCGTTCCAGTTGGCGACGTCCTTCGTCTTCGGATCGATCCACTTGAGCAGCGTGACGCGCACCTGCGCGCCGTCCAGCGGCGCCTGGCCACGATGCTGCACCAGGATGTCCACCTTGCTCGCGCCGGCCGGCAGTTCGCAGGACGTACTCTCGAGACTGCCTTCCTCGAGCGTGGCGCTCGAATCGAGCAGATCGGCATGCGTGGGCCGGACCGCCCCCCAGGGCTCGGCCGTGGCATGCGGCGCCTGCATGCTCAGCTTCCAGAAGGTCTCGTCAAGGCGCACCGTGGCCGGTGCCACGGTCGGCGCGCCGAGGTCGCGCATGACCTCGTTGAACCAGCCGTCCCAGCGGCCGGTGGCGCGCACTCGGCGATCGCCGGTGCGCGCGCGCAGCGCGCTCTGGAATCGGCGCAGCAGCTCGGCGTCGACGCCGCGGCCGCCCTGCGCCCAGGGCAGTGTCGCCGGTGGCTCGACAGCCAGCGGCGCGCGGCGTGGTCGCAGGTCGGGGCTGCCGTGCCACGATCGCAGCGTGACGCCGTCCCGCCCCAGGACCACCGCCGGCAGCCTGTGGCGCAGGTCGTCGTCGTGGGCGCGCAGGTAGACGCGCTCCTCGAGGTCGGCGCTATCGAGGCGCAGCTCCCACACGCCGCGCGCAGCGATGGCGGCGCGCAGCAGGCGCAGGCCGTTGCGGCTGAAGATCGCGAGGTCTTCCACGGCGGCTTCGGGCAGGCCGTTCAGCCGCGCGCCGGCGCCCTGGCCATCGCTTTCCTTCCACGACCAGGTCGGCGGCGCGCTGCCCACTTGCGTCCGCACGCCCTTCCACACGCCGATGGTGGTACCGACGTAGACCTCGTTCGGAAAGTCGGGATCGCACACGATGGAGGTCACCGGAGCCGGCACGCCGTCGCGGCGCAACCCGGTGGCGTGCCAGCGGTCCGTGCCGTCGAACCACCACAGCGTGTCGACCGCCTCGTCGGCGGCCTTGCCGGTGGTGCCCAGGTAGAGCGCGCCGCGCGTGCCGCGCGCGCTGCCCGGCGCATCGAGGTTGACGGCGATGTCGGTCCACACGGCGGCGTCGCGGATGGGGCCGTCGGTGTCGGTGGTGTCCTTCTTGGCCTTCACGCCTTTCTCGACGATCACCTCGGCCGTCCAGGTGCCCGGGCCGGCGGCGGTGTCGCTGCCGGCGGTGCGCGCGAATCGCTTGAGCCGGCCCTCGCCGAGCACCCAGGCGACTTCGCTGCCCTGCCAGCGGCACACGGTGATCTTCTGGCCGAAGCCATCGTGGCCCAGGTTGCCGGCCGGCGGTGCGCTGGCGCCGGGCAGCGTGACCCAGTTCTTGCCGAAATCCTCGCTGTACCACAGGCGCGAGGTGCCGATGATCACCTGCATGACGTCCTGCTGGCCCGCCGGCGCGCCGGGGCGGTTCTTCTTGACGGCGGCCGGCGTGGAATAGAAGGCGCAGTGGTCAGCGGTGTTCTCGGCGGCACTCAGCTTGAGCGAGAAGGTGCTGTCCGACGATCCCCAGCCTCCGCGGAAGAACTGGCGCAGGTAACGTGTGGTGTCGAGCGGGTCGAAGGCGATGCCGCCGCCGTCGCCGTCGCCGTCGTGGTTCCACACCGCGCCGGAGCGCAGGCTGATCACGCCGTTGTCCTGCAGTCCCACCGCCACGCGGCCTTCGCACACCGGATGGCAGGCGACGTAGTTCGCCTCGATCACGCCCAGGCCGTCGTTCATCGCGGCGAAGCCCACCAGCTGATCGGGGCGATCGGATCGGTACACGCCGCCATCGCAGGCGGCCCACAGCCGCGCGCCGGCCTTGGCGTATACGAGGTCATGCACGTCGGCGTGCACGCCGGCGCCGATCATCTTCGGCGCCGCCGGCTGCCCGAAGCTCAGCACGCCCGTACCGTTGACGGCCACGTCGGCTGCGACGATGGCGCCGTCCTTGGTGCCGGCCGTGGTCAGCAGCGCGTTGCCGCTGGGCGTGAGCGCCGGAAAGGTGCTGCCGCCGAGCACGACATGGTCCTTCCGTGCCGGGTGCACCGACAGCGCGATGTCGTAGAAGCCCTGCTTGCCGAGCACGTCGGGCACGGCGTTCACCAGCGTGAAGGTGGGCGCGGCGGCCGTTGCGCAGGCGACGCGGAACAGGCGCGGCGCGCCGTTGCCGCCGTCGTCGCTGAAAACGTAGATCTGGTCGGGCGAGACCGGCGGCTGCGGGTCCGCCGCAGCCAGCACGGCGCGCCGCGGCAGCGCCTGCGGCGGCGCGATCACGCGGGTGAAATCGGTCTGGCCGGCCGCGCGCACCCACAGGCCGACCTGGCTGCCTTGCTGCACCCAGACCCACAACCGCTCGGGCCGCGTGCCGTCGCCGCGCGTCCACAGCACGTCGGCACATTTGTCCTGCAGCGTGGCGAAGGGCACGCCTGCCACGCGTGTCCAGGCCGTGTCGGCGCCGGCACCGGCGGGGCGCTCGAACAGGCCGGCGGTGGTGGCGGCCACGACGCCGCTGCCGCCAGGCTGCAGCGCGATGCGGCACACGCCTTCGCCGAGCAGGTTCGGCGCTTCGCGCACCCAGGGGTCGGGCTCGGCCACCGGCGCCGGCGGGCCGAGGCGCAGGATGCCGATGCCGCCCAGCGACGCGCCGGGTTGCGCGCTGCGCCCATGCGTGGTCTCGCCGGTGCCGACGTAGACCACGTCGTCGGCCTCGGCCGCGCCCCAGGCCACCGCGATGGCGCCGCAGGCGTGGCGCTGCGCGGGCCGGTTCACCGTGCCCGGCGCCGGCGTCGAGGCCAGGCCGCCGAGCGAGCGCCAGGCCACGCCGCCATTGCCCGAGTACCACACGCCGCCGTTGGCCGAGGCGGCGTAGACACGCTCGCCGTCCGGGTGCACCGCGAGCATGTTGATGCGCCCGGCGATGCGCGTGGCGCCGATCGCCTGCCCGCCGACCACCGTGTCGGGGCCGAGCGGCTGCCACAGGTGGGTGCGGCCGCTGACCGGGGCACGCGGCCGGGCCACGCCGGGCTGCGGCGGGGTGCCGCGGGCCAGCGCGCGAGCGCCGGCCGGATCGAACTCGACGCGTTGCCTGCCGAGGAAGTCGCCGCGGCCGCCAGGGTCGTCGTCACTCTCGCCGCGCCGCGCGATCGGCCACTGGTAGCGGCTCATGTGTCGCCCCCTTCCACCTGGGTCGGCGCGACGCGGATCCATCCTTCGCGCAACTCCGCCGGCGCATCGGGCAGCAACGCGGTCTGCGTGGCGGCGAGGATGGCGTCGGTGCGCCAGGTGGCCGGCGTGTCGCGCCAGAGGAAGTTCTGGTCCTTGCCGAACACCGAGACCTTGGGCAGGCGCACCTGGCCTTCGGTGTCGAGGTCGGTCTCGACCAGCACGGGGCCGGTGCGCAGCGAAGGCGCGATCGCTGCCAGCCCCGGGCCGACCCAGTCGCGTGCCAGCGCCAGCGCCTTGCGTGGCAGCACGCCGGAGGTCAGCGTGGCCTTGCCCGAGGGGTGCATCAGGATCGTCAGCGTGACGGTCTGGCCGATGTGCAGCAGCAGCGTGTCGGCGTCGTCGGTGCCGGCGATGTAGGGGTGCGTGATGGCGCTGGCCGGCGGCAGGCCGGCGCTCTTGTCGAACACGCCGAGCTGGCCGCGGCTGCGGCCGCCGTCCGCCGCGGTGGCAGCGATCACCTTGTCGACGAGGCGGAAGCGCGAGAAATCGTCGTCGACGAAAAAGCCGAGCACGCCGTCGTCGCTGCGCGTGAGTTCGCCGATGCGCACCGGGAAGGCGTGGCGCGCCGCCTCCTGCTCGACCTGCGCCCATTCGGCGGCGCGCTGCGCGTCGCTCAGGTCCACGTCGACGGGCGCTCGCAGTTCCAGGCGCAGCTGCGCACGCACCACCGCGATCGGCCGGCCCACCAGCCCGGCCACGTGCTCGCTGCCCAGCGACGCGAAGCTGTCCACCGTCCACAGCGTCGTGTCGATGGCGCGCAGCAGCGCGGAGAGCGCACTCTCCCTCGTCTGCCCCTCTTCGCGCGATGCGTCCAGCGGTGCACCCTGGCGCGCGGCGGCGTCGGCGGCCACCAGCGCGGCGGCGAAGTCGCCCAGCGCCTTCTGCGCCGGCGCCAGGCCGTGGTGTGGTCCGGCATCGGCCGGGCCCTCGCGGCCGGCGGCGATCTCCCACATCACGCCGCCGCTGACCGGCTCGTGCAGCAGCTCGCCGATCGGCGCGCCGTCGATGCCGAAGACCTCGAGGCTCTCGTCGAGGTGATCGGGCATCACGAAGCCGGCGACGGGGTTGACCTGCAGCGCCGCCTCGACCTGGTCGACACGCGCTTCCGTGCCCTCGGCGCCCACCGGCGTAGCGGCATCGACGAGGCGGAACAGCCAGCGCGAGGGCCGCAGCAGCCGCGGCCGCAGCTGCAGCGCGCCGGGCCGCGCCGGCAGCGAGGCCCGCGTCGGCGTGGTCACGTTGGCCAGCGGGACGTCGAGCGTGCGGCCGAACACGTCGAGCAGCCTCGCGCGCGTCAGCGTCACACAGCCGGCCAGCACGGCGTGCGGCGGCGCCACCGGCGCGGGCTCGCTCACGCTGCCCGGTTCGCCGGGGCGGCGCAGGCCGTCGCTGACCGGCAGGCCGAGCAGCTGCGTGCGCAGGCCGTCGAGCGTGGCCGTCATCACGTCGAGATGGCGCACCGCCTCGTCGAGCGTGCGGTAGGCGTCTTCGGTGTCTTCGTCGACGAGGCCGGCGTGCACGGCGTCGAGCGCGTCCTCCTTGGCCAGCCAGTCGGTGATCGCATCGTGCAGCGTGGCCGCGGCGCCGGCAGTGATCTGCGCGCGGCCACGCAGCGTGGCGCTGTCGCCTTCGATCGTGGTGCTGGTGGTGTCGAGGTCGAGCGCGCCGAGCGTCCAGGCCTGCAGCGTCGGCGGGTCCAGGCCCTCGACCTTGGCTTCCCACTCGATCCACATCGGCACCCAGGGCTGCGCCCAGGTGGTCACGCCGACGAGGTCGGGGTCGGCGCCCTGGTAGAGCGAGAACTTGCGCAGCTCGTCGGAGACCAGCGTCTGCTGCTGGCGTACGCCGGGCTGAAGGTTCTGCTGGGCGGCCTGTACTCTGCGCGCCCGCGGCGTCTTGGCGATGTTCGGGTTGAGGGCCACCGTGGTGCCGTCGTAGGTGCCGTCGTGGCCGAAGCGCAGCACGGACTCGGCCTTCAGCCGGTTCAGCAGCGTGGCTCGGCCACTGCCCGGCGGCGCCAGCGCGGCGGCGATCCATTCGTCGTGGTACGGGTCGTGCAACAGCGCCTCGCGCGCCAGCGTCAGCGCCTCGGCCGGGATGGCGCCGTTGCCCAGCGAGGTGATGAAGCGGTCCTTCGCGATCACGCCGGCGACTTCGGTCACCACATGCGTCGGCCAGCGGCAGGTGAGCTTGCCGTCGGCCGAGCCGCGGCCGTCGTTGCCGTGGCGCAGGCTGCGGCCGCCGCCGCGCAGCGCCACCATCGGTTCGGCGGGGAAGGTGAAGCGCGACGCCGGCCGCTGCACGACGCGTGGCTCGGTGGCGGTGAGCACCTCGCCGACACGCGAGCGTGCCAGGTCGTTGACGAGGACGGCGCTGGCCTTCACCAGCGTCGGCTTGCCCTGGGTGGCGAACAGCATGTCGGCCTGCACGCTCTGTGCCCGCGCCTGCGCGCCGGGCGCTCCGCGTGGCGACTTGCTCGCCGCGGCGCTCTTCGCCGCCTGCGCCACCGCGCGCTTGCGGCCGATGCCCAGACCGCCCACGCCGCCGGTCTGCACCCGCTGCACGAAGCGGTCGGTGCCGGCGATGCCCGCGGGCAGCGAGGCGAAGGCCACGGCGTGCTCGTGCTCCTCGAGCTCCACCGCGCCATCGGCCGAGCCGAGGCGATTCACCTTCTGCGCGGTGAAGGCGGCAAGCAGGCGCTCGGTGGCGCGTCGCTGGTCGGGCGTGGCCTGCGCGGCCGCGAAGGCGGCGAGCAGGTCGTCGTCGTGCAGGCCGAGCGCGACGGCCACGCCGCCGGCGTCGGGGCGCCGGTCCAGCGTCGGCGCGCCGCGAACCGGCACACCGTAGATCGCACCGTGCAGCAGCGACGAGCGCAGCTGCCAGGGCGGTGCGACGTAGCGCTCGATCGCCTCGCTGGCGAACGCCGACACCGCCACATGCTCCTGCTTGGCGAGGAAGGACTTGTCGATCGGCACGAAGGGCGTGCCGGCCGCCGAGGCACGCAAGGCGGCGGTGGCCACCGGGCGGCTGCCCGACCAGCGATCGGTGCTGGTCAGGCCCAGCGCACGGCGCAATTCGGCCTGCGCCGCATCCTGCTGCTGCGCCCCCGCGGCATCGCCCCATTCGTAGAGCAGCCGCCAGCGCATGCGGTCGAGGAGCTCGTGCAGGCTGTCGTTGCTGCGCGCCTTGTCCAGCGGGTCGAGTGCCGGGTCGCTCCACCAGCCGGCCACGATGTAGGCGGCGCAGTCTTCGTCCACGCCCTGCGGCGCGAGCGTGGCCAGGTCGGCCAGCGGGTCGTGGAAGGCGAAGCGGTTGAGCACCGCGTCGTACACGCCCGACCAGCTCACCGCGCCGCCCACCGTGCCGGTGAGCTGATCACGATCGATGGCCGCGCCGGCCGGCGTGGCGCCTTGGGAGGCGCTGCTGCCCTCGGTCCACTGCGCCAGCGGCACGGCGACGGCGCGGTCGGCTTCGATCACCCAGCCGGTGGTGACGGGCAAGGTGGCGCCGCGCGGCAGCACGAGGCGCAGCACCACCCAGCGGTCGGGCAGCGGCGGCAGCGCGAGGCGGTTGCTCGCGCCGTCGCCCGTCTGCTTGAAGCTGCCGCGCAGCAGTGCATCCGGCATGGCCCAGTGCAGATGCACACCGGGCTCGCGCGGCGTGCCGGCGTCGAAGGGGTCGGGCATGCCGTCCTCGGCCTTCTCGGCCGTCTGCCCGTTGGCACCGGCCACCAGCATCGGCAGCCGCACCATCGCTTCGATGCTGCCGCTGGGCACGTAGAGTGCCTGCACGTCGATCGGCACCAGCAGCCGCTTCTCGCGCAGCAGGTATTTGTCCCAGGTGGCGATCTCCCCGAGGTCGAGCGCCGCGCGGTCGGCGGCGAGGAAACGCTTGCCGCGCACCAGCGTGCGGATTGCCTCGGGGTCGAAGGCGGCGCGCGGCGCGGCGGTCGCCATCGGGGCCTTTCGCTTCGTACTCATGACAGTGACTCCGCCGCGCCTGGCGCGACATGTGACGCGTGCGGCCGCGCACGGCCCGTTGTTGACGTTCGATGACAGGTGTGCGCGTCTCGGTTGGCGCGGCAAAGGCCCGCCCGGGCAGGCTGCGGCGCTTCGCTTCGGCGGTCGGCGCGTTGCGCCGACTCCCCTGCGATGCTCGGTCTCATGGCCCCGTCGCCGAACTCACTACGCTCCCTGCGGTCGCTGCGTTCGGACAGCGTCGACGAGTCAGAAGACGATGCGCGCTGCGCGCGCGGCCACGAGCCCTGCGCTTCTCGGCACCTCAGAGGCGCGCCTTCGCCTGCCCGGGCGCGCCTTTGCTGAACCGATGGTGGCCTGCAAGGCAAGTAGCGCCACTGGTGGACTTCGCGGCAGGCGCTGCCCGCTGGGGGCGATTTCTGGGGCGACGAGAAGCGCAGCGCCAGGGTCGGCGCGCGCCAGCGCGCTTCGTGAACTGACTTGCCGCGGCTGTCTGAACGCAGTGAGCGCAGCGAACGAAGTGAGTTCTGCGGCACGACCCTGGCGCGAGCATCGCAGTGGAGTCGGCGCACAGCGCCGACCGCCCCAGCATGAGCCCCCAGCGGGCAGCGCCTGCCGCGATGCGCGAACCCGGCACGAGCGATCGTCGGCAAAGGGCCGCAAGCTGCCATTCCCATGTCACCCATCGCAGTCCGCCGAGTAATCTTGGACGCAGCGTGGTTCATGGATTCACCTTCGCCAGGCTGGTCGCGACCGTGCTCTTCCAGGTGGTCAGCGCTACCTTGGCCTTGAACTCGTCGAGCGCATAGAAGCGCTCGCTCTCGGTCTGGTTGTCGGGGTCGCCGAACACCTGACGGAAGGGAAAGCGCAGCATCTGCAGCGCGTACTCGTTGGGCTCCAGCGTGCCGCCGCTGTTCGGCGCCTTGGTGGCCAGCCGCGTGCGCAACGCGGCCATGTTGAGCACGCCCGGTGCGTTGGGGCGGAAGGGCACCGGCACCGAGTTGGTGGGGGTGAAGGCCTTCTCGGGCGGCACCGGGTTGCCGGTGTTGCAGTCGCGAACCTTCACGCGACGTTCATTGGGCGGCCCGTCGGGGTCGATGCGCACGCCGAACTGGATGCCCTGGCGCGGCTCCTCGATGTGCACCACCGCCGGCACGCCGTCGAACAGCACCAGCAGCACCGCCGGCGCGAGCCGCTCCATGCGTAGCACCTTCATGCGGCTCGGGTCGGACTCGGCAGCGGTGGTCAGCGCATCGTCGGCCACCACGTCGCGCGAGTAGGCGCGCACGTGCAGATTCGGCCAGCCCGACACCGCGCGCGAGCGCAGGATGAAGCCGGTGATCGTGCCGCTGCCGGCCTTGAGCAGTTCCTCGCCCTTCGGCTGGCGGATGCTGCGCTCGGCCTCGTCGACCTCGGCGCGGATGTGCGGGTACACCGCCTCGAGCTGCGTGCGGTCGGCGCTGCTGATCGTGCCCACCGACAGCGCCCCCTGCACCAGCGCGTCGGTCCAGGCGCGGTCGATGTAGAAGAAGCGGATCGATTCGATCGGCAGCAGTTTCGCGTCGGGCACCAGGTAGCTGAAGGGCACGCCGTGCAGCAGGCGCAGCCTCGCGAGGAAGCGGCGCAGTTCGCCGGGCACGACGTGCTCGCCGTCGTCGGGGTCGCGGTCGGTGACGATGTCGGCGTAGCTCTGCGCCGCCGACACCGCGGCCTGGATCGCCACCTCGGCATTGATGAGGGCTTTCATGGCCTGTCCTCTTCGTCGTCGTCCGCCGGCGCACCGGCGATCAGGGCATCGAGTGCGTCGGGCGGCGGCGTGGCCGCTCGGCCGCGCGCGCCGCGGATCACCACGCCGGGCACGACGCCAGGCACCGCAGGCGCGGCCACGCCCAGCGTGCGCTGCAGCTCGCCCTGCAGCGCGGCCTGCAGGGCCGACACCACCAGCTTCTCGTTGGGCGCCTGGCCCGGCTTGAGTGCCACCGGCACGCTCGTCTGCTCCAGCGCCGAGAGCACGCCCACCGCGTCGGCGCGCTTGCGCAGCGCGGCGAGATCGAAGCCCAGGCCGGTGGCAATGACCTGGTCGAGGTCGCCGCTGACGCGCAGCGGCCGGCCAGGGTCGGCCACCGGGCGGCGCGGGCCGATCATGCGGTCGGTGTTCTTCGACAGCACATTCAGCACCTCCAGCGCCACGAAGCGGCCCATGTCGACACGCTCACCCTTCAGGCTCGGCAGCTCGAAGGGCAGCAGCTGCGACAGCACCTCGCGCACGCGGCCGGCGCCGAACTGCTCGCCGCGGAAACGCAGCAGCGCCGACACGACGGACAGCTGCGACAGCGCGAGCAGCCGGCCGATCTCGAAGGCGGCGGCCAGCGCCAGGTCTTCGCGGCCGTCGGGGATCACGCGGCGCAGCTGGTCGGCCGAATGGGCAAGGGCGAGCGGCTCGTCCTTCGAATTGGAGTCGCGCGCGGTGGGGAAGGGCACGCAGGGCCCGCGGTACCAGGCCTGCACCGGATCGCCGCGGCGCGTGCGGTGGCCCAGGCCAATGTGCCCGGTCTGAACCACCTCGGGCCGCGCGCCGGCCGCCGGCGTGTTGGGCGGCGCCTCGGCCACGCTGCCGAGCAGGCCGATATCGAGCTCCTGCATCAGCTTCTCGAAGGTGGCGCCCTCGTTGGTGGTGAACGACCAGTGCGCCAGCACCGGGAAGCGCAGCACCTTCTCGATCGCGTAGGCCTCGATCGGCAGGCGGAAGCCCTGCGCCATGGTGTCGCGCACCAGCCGCTTGGCATCGGGGTCGAGTGCCACGGCGGCCACCTGCTGCGTGGCCGAGCTCCACTGCTTGCTCACCGAGGGCTGGTCCATCTTGGCCGCGCCGTCGATGGAGACCACCGGCTTCGCCTGCGCCGCGCCCGCCACCGCGAAGGCCGCACCCGCCGCACCCGGCGGCCGCTGGCCCTGCAGTCCGGCTGCGGCCGGGAGCACCACGTTGCCGAGTTGCGCGTTGCCCAGCACGTGCACGTCGGGCCCACCACCCGGCGCGACGCTGGCGAGCGCGCGCCAGTCCTGCGCGAGCGCGAACTCGAAGCTGGCCACCGGCGGCAGCGGTGGGGGCAGCGCCTCGAGCTGGCCTTCCAGGTTGACGAGGCAGGCCATGTAGCGCACCGCTTTGCCCGCCGCATCGTCGAACACCGGCAGGCGGTTCGCCAGCACCACGGCGAGCCAGCCGTCGTCGTCGCCGTTGGCGAGTTCGGTGTCGTTGACGTCGACCTCGCGCACGTGGGCGAGCAGCGGCAGGTCGTCCTTGCAGGGGAAGATCTTCTTCACCACCGTCTCGGTGACGGCGAGGTACAGGCCCTGCTCGACGTCCTTGTCGTCGGGGTCGAGCAGCTTGGTGCCTGCCGTCACGCAGTCGCGCACCGCGGTGGCGGTGGACAGCGTGGCCTCGCCTTCGGCGACGACGACGAGCGCGAGCCACGGCGTTTCGGAGGGCTGCACCTGCCCCGCCGGGTCGCGCTCCCAGGGCAGCGTGCGGCGCTTGAGCACGATCTGCGGCAGCCGATCGCCGAAGGCGCCTTCCGCATTGGCGGGCGGGAAGCTCGACAGGATCTGGTCGGTCGGCATCGTGTAGCGCGGCGCGGCGATCTGCACGTGCGTGTGCTCGGGCTCCACGTCGAAGGGCAGGTCGACCTGCTCGGTGACGAGCTCGTAGCGGCCGGCCGTGATCGGCGGCATCACGTTGCTGTGCAGGATGAAGTGGCCTGTGGTGGGCATCAGCGGCGTCCTCCGGTCTTGCGTGCACTCGTTCGCGCCGTGGTCCTGGCGGCCTGACGGCGCATCAGCGCCGCCACCGCCACGCCGCCTTGCGCTCGCGCCTTGGCGGTCGTGCGCTCGTCGCGGCTGCGCCTGGGCCCGATCCAGGCGAGGCGGCTCGGCGGCGGCACCTCGGTGGCGCTCGTCGTGGCGAAAGGCTGCAGCGCGGCGTCGAGCCCGCGCGACGAGACCAGCGCCACCGCGCCGGTGGCATCGACCTCGGCACTGGCCATCACGCCCACAAGCGACCAGCCAGCCTGGCTGGCGATGGTCACCACCACCGGCGCTTCGCCATCGGGCACGACGTCGTAGGCGAGCACGCTGCGGTTGTCCATCGACAGCAGCACGGGCGGCTTCTCGCGGCCGGCGCGATCGAGCGCGCGGGTGGCGCCGTCGAGTCCGAGCAGCAGCTGGCGGCCGTCGAGGTCATCACCGGCCGAGGCCGGGTCATCGAGCACCACCACCACGGTGCGCGGCGCGCCGGCGAAGGTGGTGCTCAGCGTGCTGGTGCCGCGCGCGAGTTCGGCACCGCTGACCCAGCCGGCATCGAGCCGCTCGCGGTGCAGCGCGAGGCGCTCGCCGTTGACATGCACCACGCAGCCCGGGCCGATGGCGGTGGCGTGGCCGGCATACGGCATCTGCAGGCCGGCGTGCCAGCCCGCCAGGCCGATGCGCGAGGCTTGCGCTCCCGCGCCCTGGCCGATGGCGACGATGCGCTCCGTGCCGCGCGGCACCTCGATGATGCTGGCCGCCCCGGCTTGGCCGAGCAGCGTGTCGGCGAGGCGGCGTCCACCATGGCCGAGCATCACCACGCGCGCCGGAGCGCCAGCCACCGCGAGCTTCGGGCGCTCGCCGTCGGGCAGGGCATCGGCGTGGGCGTTGGGCAGCTTGAGCACCACCGTCTGGCCGGCGGCCAGCGCTGCGCCGGCATCGACGGCCCGGGCGGCGCGCAGGTTCTGGCCGACTGCCAGTGCGGCGTTGAAGTCGGCCAGCGGCGCGGCGAGCGCCGCACCGGCACGCGCCACCAGCGCCGTTGCGCCATGTGCCACGGCGGTGGGCGGCACGCTCTGCGCCGCCACCAGCGTGCCGCTGCGCGCGATGCGTTCGTTGCGAACCGTCGCTTGTGCCGGCGTGTCGGTGAGCACCAGACGCGCGGCGATCGAGCGGCTGCGCTGCGCCTCCACGCTCGCCAGCGTGGGCGGCGCGATGCGCCAGGCACGCTCGCTGCCCTTCACCGTGGTCTTCGCCTTCGCGGCCACCTCGATGCCGACGGTCGCTCCGGAGAGCAGGCCCACGGCGATCGGCGCGTCGATGAAGTGGTCGTAGACCTTGGCCGGCGGCCGCTCCGCGATCTCCGGGATCGTCGTCGAGACGGGCGTCTCGATGCCTTCGGTCAGTGTGCCCAGCCGCGGCGGTGCCTGGCGTTCGCCACGCAGCGCGGCCAGCGCGGTGGGCGTGGCGTGGCTCTTCAGGAACTTCGTGGCCGCCTCGAAGGCCGTCGCGGTGTCGCCGGCCGGCGCGAGCAGCGTGGTGACGTCGCTGGCCAGCGTGCGCAGCTTGGCCACGTCGAGCGCGCTGCGCGTGAAGGGCAGCGGCAGGCGCTTGTTGATCTCGACCTGGTAGTACGGAATCTCCGGCCCGCCGCCCGAGGGCACGGCACGGCAGACGAGGTCGAGCTCGCTCAGCGCCTCCAGCATCTCGGCCTTGGGCACCTGGCGGTTGTTGGCGTCCTGCGGAGGGCCCCACACGCCCACCGGGAAACGGCCGAACGGCCGCACCGTGTCGATGAAGGGGTAGGGCTGCGCCACGCCGCCGCGCAGCCAGGTCAGGCGAATCGTCGGCACCACGTCCGAGCGCTCCATCGGCGCCACGCCGATCGCGCGGCTCGGCGCGTGCGTCGTGGTGGTGATGGCGGCCGGCGCGAGCACGCGGTTGATGCGCGTGGCCGGCACCGTGCTCGTGAAGGTCATCGAGAACTCGACCACCACCACGAAGGGCCGCGACGAGGAGCCGTCGGGTGTCGAATCCTCGCCCTTGGCCGGCAGCGCGCCGGTGTTCGTCATCAGCGCATGCGGGCGTGCCTTGCCGCTGTCGGCGGCCTCGAGGTACTTGGTGATGAAGGCATCGGCGCTGATCGGCTGCTTCTGCTCCTGGCCCGAACCGCCGAATTCGAAGGTCAGCTCGATCGGGCCGACCTCGAAGGTGACGCTGCCGCGGAAGTCCGGCCCGAGCACGTGGATGCGCGCGCCCAGGCTGATCGAGATGGTGATCTCGCCGAAGATCCAGGTGTCGATCGTCACGCCCGCGGCGATGCGCGCATAGGCGCTGACGTCGTAGTGGAAGGGGTCGAAGAAGACGATGCCGTGCGCGCCGAACTTCACCTCGGACCAGGCCGGGCCGAAATGCGCCGAGGCCTCGAAATCGCCGCCGGCCATCAGCGCTTCGGAGGTCAGCGCGAAGTAGCTGCCGGCCTTGATGACGATGTTGTCGCCGATGCTCCAGCGCAGGCCCAGGCGCGGCACCACCGGGTAGCCGTCGCGGTGGAAGTCCGGGTGGTAGCCGCCCATGGTGAGGACGAACTCGCCGGACTTCTCGCCCTTGAACCAGATCACGTAGGCGAAGCCGCCGGTGAGCTTGATGTCCTTGTAGAGCAGCCAGGAGTTGTCGGTCAGCTGGCCCTGCACCCACAGCACGCCCTCGCTGCTGGAAAAGCGCACCAGCAGCGCCAGCTCGATGGACACCAGCGCCACCTGCGGCCGCGGCAGCGCCATGCGCGCCAGGCCGAGCAGGTTGATGTCCAGCCCGTCGCCCACCTGCACGCCCACCACCGCGATGCCGTCGACCAGCGCGAAGCTGTTGAACGAGAGCCCGGCGGCGAACCAGAAGGTGCCCTTCTGCATCGGGAAATAGCTGCCCAATGCGCGCAGCTGCGTCATCGGGTCGCTGGGCGTGGCGGCGATGTCCAGCGCCTGGATCAGCGGGTAGTCGCCGAAGTTGGAGAGCTCGGTGGGCACCACCAGCCGGCGGTTGATGCCGAAGCCGCCGCCGATGCCGGTGAGGAAGAAAGCCGGTGGCCCGCCGATCGGCCCGTTGACCGCGCCGATGGCGAAGAAGGCGGTGAACTTCTGGCCGTTGCTCTCGCCCTCGCCGTAGCCGCCGTAGACGGTCAGGCCATAGACCGCGAAGCGGCCGAGCAGCATGCCCAGGTACTCGATGCCCTGCGGCGTGGTCTGCTTGAGCAGGCCGCCGGCGAGCGTGACGCCGGCCATGTCGGCCGACACCGCCAGGCCGGCCAGATCGATGGCCCAGCTCGCCGGATTGAAGAAGTCGTTGTTGCCGACGATGTAGGTGATCTGCAGGTCGTCGACGGCGCAGGTCAGGCCGAACATCGACACCGAGCCGTCCATCAGCAGCGAGATGCGCTCGAGGCGGCCCTGCGGCATGGTCGCGCCGAAGCCGATCTGCTCGAGGTAGAGCGGGCCGAAGCCCTTCTGGATGGCGATCCACCACGGCCCGGTGCCGTCGCCGGCAGACAGCGACACCTGCACCGCCCCGCCGTCGTGCACCTGGATCGCCAGCGCCGGCGAGAACGCCGGCTTGGGCGGTGTGGGCCCGGTGTCGCGCATGATGCCTTGCGCGATGCCGTTCTCGCCCTGCGCGCCCGAGGCCGAAACGGCGAGGTTGGCGAACTGCAGCTGCACGCCGCCGCTCTTCGCGCCGCCGGAGTCGATCACGGCGTAGGCATGCAGCGCGATCGATTCGAGCGTGATGCCGGCGTCGAGCAGCGGCCCGGACGACTTGCCCACGCGCAGGCCCAGGCCGTCGACGACCAGGCTGGGCTCGAAGCGCAGCGTCCCGCCGTCCGGGATGAAGCCAACGAACAGGCCGCCGGAGCCGCCCGAACTCGGCGTGATCCAGTCGTTGTCGTTCTCGAGCCAGAGCATCACGTCGCCGCTGAGCAGCTCGAAGCGATCGGCAACGCCGACACGCAGGCCGATCGTCTGCGTGTCGGGGTGCTTCAGGAAGGCCAGTTCCAGGTCGCCCACCGGGATGGTGATGCCGGCCGAGGCGATGTTGCCGAACAGCTTCTGGATGCGCGCGAGCAGGTTGCCCGGGTTGAACACGTTGGCGATGAGCTGCGTCGGGTTCGGCACATCGGCGAGCACGACGCCCTGCAGCAGGAAGCGCACGTCCTTGCCGATGGTTCCCACATCGGTGTCGAGCAGGTCCTTCACCGCCTGCTGCGCCATCGCGACCGCGGCCACCAGATCGGCCACCACCTCGACGATGCGCAGCGCCACCTGCGCCGGATCGGCGGTGGCGATGGCGCTGGCCAGTGCGCCGTTGCTGGCGACGAGGTCGAACTGCGCGGTGTCGAGCGTCCAGCGCGCGGCGAAGTGCTGAGTGGCGTTGGCCGACAGGCCAACCATCACGCGGCGCCCGCCGGCCGGGTTCAGGCCCGCGGCGATGCTGGCGAAGGGCCGCAGCATCACGCCGCCGGCGTCGATCTCGGCCGGGCCGATGGCCAGGCTCAGTTCATCCAGGCCGGCGGCGCTGATCGCCAGCGTCGCGCCGAGTGTCTTGATGCCTGGCACTGCAATGCTGGGAGCGCTCAACGACACACGCCCGGCCGACGGGTTCCAGGCCAGCGTGACACCCTCGACGGTGATGCTGATCTGATTGGACGTGGCCGCGGCGCTCACCCCTGCGGGCAGGAAGTCGTCGACCAGCGGCGCGAGCGTGGCCAGGCCGGTGCTGACGATCGAGGGCACGGCGGCGGTGAGTGCGCCCACCGGGTTGGCGGCCCACGCACGCAGCGCGTCGGCGTCGAACTTCTTCGTCGGCGAGCCCTTGCGCAGCGCGAGTGCATCGCCCACGGTGCGCACCAGGTCGCCCGGCGTGCCGGCGATCTCGGCCAGGCGGTCGAGCAGGAAAGGCAGCGCTGCGGCAGCCGCGTCGGACAGCGAGCCCAGGCCGGCGAAGGGCAGCAGGCGGATGTCGGCGCCGGTGGCCGGGCGCAGGAAGACTTCGAGCCCCGCGCTGCCGATGCGCGCGTAGACGGCCTGGCGGCCGGGCGTGTCGCCGTCGAGGCCGACATGGGTTTCGAGCCCCACGATAGGCGGGCCGCTGGTCCCCACCGTGAGGCTGGCGCCGACGCCGCCAGACAGGCGCGCGGTGACGCCGTTGGGCGCCGTCCATTGACTCGGATCGACCTGCAGCGTGAGGCGCGCGCCCGGGCCATCGGCCGCCACCGCGAGGCTCACGCCCTTTGCCAGCGCGATGGGATCGCCGTTCGCGGGCAACTGGCCGATCAGCGGGCGCAAGGCATCGAACAGCGCCTGGATCTTCAACGGGTTGGCGGCCAGCGAGCCGGCGCTGCGCAACCAGCCGGCCGGGTCGGCGATCAGGCCGGCGAGCGGCCGCAGCGCGCGCTCGGCGTCGCTGGCCACGCCGGCGAGCAGGCCCAGCGCATCGAGCGCCGCGTCGATCGCCGGGCGCGCCGCGGCGTCGGCACGCCGCATCACCTCCAGCGCCACATGGGCACCGAGGCTGGGCGCGGCCTGCGCGAGCATTCGTGCCAGCGCCTGGCCATCGGGCGCCGGCCACAGCGCCGCGACCTCGCTGCTGCCGCCGCTGCGATGCCACAGCAGCGAGACGCGCAGCGGGTTCAGGTCGAGCTGCAACTGCAGGCCGCCCACCGTGGGCAGCGCGGCATCGGGGCCGAAGCGCAGCTGGCCGGAGAGTGCGCTCGGTGAAGCGCTGAGGTCCGCCTGCCAGCCGAAGCGGCCGAGCGCACTGCCGCCGCCTTGCACGCGCACGGTCTGCGTGGGCAGGTCGATGCTGGCACCCAGCGGGCCGAGCAGCGCATTGAGCGACGTCGAGACCGAAGCGCCCGCCGAAGCCAGCCGCTGCCGCAGCAGGCCCGCCGGGTCGTGCACCAACTGATCGACGGCATCGCCGACCACGCTGCCATTGGCGGCGATCAGGCCGAGCGCCTTGAGCAGGTTGCCAAGTGCGAGCGAGGCGGTGCCGCCCAGGTCGGCGGTCAAGCGCTGCATCGCCGCGGCGAGCAGCACGCGCGCTTCAGGCAGCAGCGGAACGGCGTCGTCGTCGAGGTTGCCGAGCGCGAGCGCTTCCCACGACTGGCCGAACACGCGGCCGTCGTGCAGCACCAGGCGCGCGCTGCCGGGCGAGCTGCCGTCCAGCGGCAGCGTGAGGTCGGCCGAGACGGCGCGCAGCTCGAGTTCGGGCGACGACGCGAGCCAGCCGAGCCGGTCGCCCAGGCGAAGCTGCACGCGCAGCACGCGAGAGACGTCGATGCCGCTGCCTTCGTCGAAGGCGAACAGCTGCAGCTCGGCGCGGCCGCTGATGAGCACCGTGCCGGTGGCATCTTCCGGCAGCACCCAGCGCAGGCCGGCGTGCACACCGGTGGCCTCGGGCAGCGGCGTGGCGGCGCGCTCGCGGGCACGCTGCGCGAGGCCGGCGGCGACGATCGCGGTGAGTGCCGCATCGACCTGGCTCGGCGACACCTCGCCGAACTGCGCTACCACCGCGAGGCCGGCACGTGGCGCGTCGGGCGGCGCGAGGGCAGGGCGCAGGTCGGCGGCGGGGTCGGCCAGCGGGGCCAGCTCCATCAGCGCGGCGACGAGCTGGCGGCCCAGCGCAAGGTCGGTGTCGTCCGGCTCGCCATCGGCGTCGGGCATCAGGCGCTGCAGCAGGCGCAGCGCATCGGCGGTGGGCTGCACGCTCAGCGCCGTCAGCGATACCGGTGACAGCGGAGTGCCGAGCAGCACGAGGTCGGTGACCACCGGCTGTGCCTGCGCTGCCACGCGTGCGGCATGGCCGGCGCCGTGCAGCGCCACCAGCGCGACGTCGGTGCTCACGCCGACGAAGGCATCGAGCACGCGGGCCAGGCGCGCCGCCTGTTCCGGCGTGCCATCGGTGCTGCTGCCGCTGGCTCGGCAATCGGCGCGCGTGCCGAGCGCGACGAACCAGTCGCCCGTGGCTGCCGCAGGTGCGGGGAACATTGTCGCGGCCAGGCCGGCCTGCGTGAGATCGATGCGCCGATCGGCCGGCGCATCGGGCCAGGCCTGCGCGCCGATCGCCACGTGGACCGTGGTCGTCGGCACGCGGCCGGTGAGGTCTTCGAGGTCGATCTGCCCGAACAGCTGCGCGGCGGCCAGGCCCGTGCGCCGCAGCGTGATGCCTGCCGGCGCCACGGGCGGCGGCACGATGCGGCCGTCGCCGCCGATCCAGCGCTGCACGATCGCGTCCAGGCCGGCGGCGAGGTCGCGGCCCTCGATCAGCTCGCGCACATCGCTCGCCACCTCGGACTCGGCCTGCAGCGCGGCGACCAGGGCCGCGCTGCCCAGGCCCGGCTGGCCGGGGCGCCAGTTCTGCAAGGCCGGCGAGGCGGCGACGAGCCGCGGCTCCAGCCCGGCCGGCGGGAACCACACCGCGATGTTCGGCAGGCCGTCGGCGATGGCCAGGCGGTAGGGGTCGTCCGGGTGGCCGGTGCCCTCGATCACGCCGCGCGCCGCACCGGCGCCGCCGAACAGATCGGCCACCAGCGCGAGCGCGCGCGGGCCGAGCTCGCTCATGGCGAGTTGCGGCAGCCAGGCGCGCAACGCGGCCTCGGGTGACGTGACGATGTCGGCCAGGCGCAGGCGAGCGAGGTCGAGCGACTCGCCGCTGGTGTCGGCCGCCTGCTCGAGCCAGCCGAGCGCGTGCACCACGTCGCCGAGCGTGCCGCCGATGAGTGCGCCGAGGCGCCCGACCAGCGCCTGCACGCCATCCCAGGCCTCGGGCGGCAGCGTCACGCTGCCGTCGCTGCCGATCACCGGCAGGCTGACCGGCAGCACGAGATCACCGGTCTCCAGCGAGAGCGAAGGCGCGCTGACGTTCGCCGCCAACCCTGCCTGCGGTGACCACGCCAGGCGCAGCCCGACATGCTCGGCGCTGAAGGCGACACCATCCGCCAGTTCGAGCCGCGCGCGTGGCGGGTTGACGCCGCGCTGGCGCGCCGTGAGCGTGGCCTCCACGCCGGGGAGCAGGCTGGCGCTGCGCGCGGCGAGGTCGATGCGAGCGAGCGTGGCGCCGAAACGCGTCTGCAGCACGGTGCAGTGCTGGCCCAGCGAGTCGTCGCTGATGGCCGCGGCCAGGCCAATGTCGAGCACCGGGCCGCTGGCCGAGACTTCGAGCTGCAGCGGGCCGATCAAGGGCAGCGTCCACGGCACGTCGGCGGAGCCGTCGCCCTGCACGACGGCGAGGGCCTTGTCGGCATCGGTCAGCGCCGTGCGCAGCGCGCCGAGCACGGCGCGCGCCGCAGCGGGTACGGTGACCAGCTGCTGCCAGTAGCCGCCGATGGTGGGCAGCGGGTCGGCCATCAGCGCGGGCAATGTGACGGCGGTGACGCCGGCAGGTGCGTCCAGGCCGATCAGTTGCCGCACCACGCCGAGCGCATCGCCCAGTCCGCCGAGCAGCAGGTTGGCGATGTCGCCCACGGTGTTGGTGGCGGCGTCCATCACCGCATCGGGCGAGGTGAGGTCGAGCGTGGCGTAGTCGTGCTCGCCCAGCGTCACCGTGTCGGCGGCGAGCACGAAGTTCAGCCGCCGTTCGCCGTCGAGCGCGAAGCCGATGCGCAGCGTGTCGGCATGCGCCGGCATCGGGTTGGCGATGTCCAGGATCGGGCTGCCCGCGCGGCCGGCCGCCGCCCAGAGGCCGAGGCTCGGCAAGGCGAACGCCGCGCCGGTGACGAGATCGATGCGGAACAGCTCGGCACGTGCTTCGACACGTGCGTCGGCGTCGCCGAGTTCGATGCCGAGCGTGGGCGTGAGGCGCGCGTTGCCGCTGGGCCCGCTGTCCACGCGCATGCCCAGCGTGAGCGTGGCGTCGCCGAGATCGAACTCGACCGTGTCGCCCACACGGGCACCGCCGATCAGCGTCGCCATGTGGCCCAGCCAGTCATTGCGCGGGCCGGTCTGCGTGAGCAGGCCGCGCACCCAGTCGGCGATGGCGAGCACGCCGCGCGTGGGCAGTTCGGTGATCGGGAAGTCGGGCACCGCGTCGCCGTTCTTCAGGCCGAGCAGGCCGGCCAGCGCGGCGAGCTTGGGGTCGGCCGTCTGCGCATCGGCCTGCGCCTTGAGCAGCGACATCACCAGGTCGAGCAGCGCGTCGTCGAGATCGTCGGCGCCGTCGGCCGACACGCGCACGTCGCGCGGCGAGGGCGCGCCGGGCAGTTGCAGCCCGGTCAGCGCGAGGGCGAACACCGGACCCTTGGTGTCGCTGGGCGAGGTGGGCAGGTCGACGTCGATGCCGATGCCGCCCAGCCGTGCCTGGCCCGGCACCGCCGGCGAGGCGTCGACGGTGATCGCCGTGCCGATGCGGATGCGCCCGCCCACCGAGCCGAGCAGCAGCGGCTGGCTCACGCTCGGCCCGCCGTTCTTGTGCGCGCGGAACAGCGGCACCGCCAGCGTGGTGGCGGAGGCCGGGTCGGTGGTGCGCAAGCGCAGGCCCAGGCCGATGTGCAGGCCGTCGGGCTGGCTCTCGTCGACGGTGACGGCCACGCTCATCGGCGGGTCGGCCAGATCGACGATGGGCAGCCACACCACGCCGGCTTCGGTGCTGCGGTCGGCGCCGCCCATGGCCTCGTCGACGAAGGCGATCAGCGCGTCGCGCTGCGCCGGGTCGGCGAGCATGTTCTTCAGGAAATCCTCGGGCCGCGCGAACCAGCCCTGGTTGGGGCTGCCGTCGGCCTTGAAGATGCCCAGCGCCTTGGCCAGGTTGCCGAGGACGCCGAGGTCTCCTGCGCCGAAGCTCATGGCAGCTTCCCGATCTTCGTCGACGACTTCAAGGTGCTCGACCCGGCGAAACGGTGCCGCGCCATCGGCACGATCTCGATGCCGCGGCCGGTGACCGCGATCTCCACCGGCACGAGCAGGTTGCCGCGCTGGTCCTTGCCGGTGGCCGCGGCGATGCCGGTGACCAGGTCGAGCACGCATTGCCAGGCGAAGGCCACCAGCGCGTCACCCCAGGTGGACACGATGATGTCGGGCCCGTTCGGTCGGCGCGCCGCCGCGGCATAGAGGCCCGCGGGCTGCGTGGGCGAGCCCACGGCGAACAGCAGTTCGATCGACGCCGGGCCTGTTTGGTCGCAGCGCACCGGGATGCCGATGCGGATCAGGCCGGTCGACAGCTTCACGTCCACCTCGGCGAACATCACCGCCAGCTCGTTCTCGCCCTCGACCCAGACCACCTCATTGCGCTTGCTGGGCCGGAAGAAGCCCGCCGCGCGGCGCGCCGCCACGCGCAGCAGTTCGGCGCTGCGGCCGGCCTCGATGAACACCGGCTTGAAGACCTCGCCCTCGGCCATCGGCCGGGTGGCGGCGGGCAAGCGTTGAGCGCGGCGCTCGGCCTCGACGAAGCGGGCGAACTCGGGGGCGACGGTGTCTGCCATGGACGGCATTCCTGCGGGCTGTGCGTTGGACGCGCGGCGGCTGAAGCGGTGCCGGGGAAGGTCAGCGGTCGGCGGCCGGGGCGATCGCTTCGCGGTCGTTGCCGAAAAGGTGCCTGGCGAACTGCAGCAGCGCGTCGAACATGAACCAGGTGGCCAGGAAGGCCGCGCATTCGAGAGAGAAGCTGTGGAACTTGTAGAAGAGCTCGGCGATGAGCCACGCCGCCGCGATGGAAGGGAGCTGCTCGATCAGGAGTCGCCGGACGGACAGCATGCGCAGCAAGGTGAACATCGGTCACTCCTTGTCTCGAAGCAGGCGCTGGGGGTGCACGGACTCTAGTTCTGCAAGTGCCGATGCACACCCCTAGCTTCGAGCATCGCGCGATGCGAAACAGGGGGGAAGAGAGGCCGCGTCAGTTTCATAACGAAATGAAACGTGGACATCCACCGCACGGAGGGTGACGTACCGACATGGGTTGAGTTCACTCAATCCCGTTCGCATCACTGGCCTCAGGATGGATCACATGATGACCACCGAATCATTCGATCGCAGTTGCGGCGAGAGGGCGTGTCTCGCGGTGCCACAGCCCGTGGTCTTCACACGGGCCGGGCTCGCAGGCGAGCTGGCCCTGACTGAAGGGGCCAGCACGCTGGCCGTGTTCGCACATGCCACGGCGGCCGGCCGCGACCACCCCGGCCACCGGTTCGTGGGTGACGTGCTGCGCGCCAATGGCGTGGCCACGTTGTCGATCGGGCTGCGCACCGCCGAGGAAGAGGCTTGCGGCGCGCCGCTCGCGGGTGTGCTGGAGCTGACGTTGCGCATGATGGCCGTGCTGGACAGCCTCGCGGCCAGCGGCGTCACGCGCCCGCTGCACGTGGCCTTGATCGGCATCGGCGCGGCGGCCGCGTCCTGCGCGATCGTGGCCCGTCAGCCCGGCCTCGAGGCGATCCGCTCGGTGGTGCTGCTCGATGGCCGGGTCGATCTGCACGACGCCGAGGTCGCCGCCTGGCGCCAGCCCACGCTGTGCATCGCCGGTCGCCACGGCGCGTCGTCTTCGGGCCAGCCGTTGGCCGGCGCGCGCTCGCTGCCGCCGCCGCACCGCCTCGTCAAGCTGCGTGTGCAGACGCAGCCGCTGGCCAGTGCGGGCGTCTTCCAGAGGATGGCCTGCGAGATCGTGGCATGGCTGCAGCCTCGCGGCACGTCCCACCGCAAATCGATGTCTGCGGACGCGATGGAGCTTGAGTCCACTCAATGACGGGCTTCGACTGCGGAACATCATCTCCATCGAGCATGGGGGTGGCAGCGGTGAAAGACGTCGGTGCGCAGGCCGTCCACATCGGGCGGCCGGACTGGTCAGGCGAGTACGAGTGCGTGGCGCACCCGCTCGGCGCGGTCGCGCTGCCGCAGTTCGACGCCACTCCCGGCGCCGGGCCGAGCATGCGCCAGCTGTCCGACGTGCTGCACGGTTGCGGCTTCGCCACGCTGGTCGTCGACCTGCAGCCCCCCGAGGACGAAGGCGATCTGACGCGCCTGTCGCAGCACCTGGTCGACATGCTCGGCTGGCTGCACGATCGGCACGCCGGCGTGGACGTCGGCCTGTTCGGCGCGCGGCTGCTGGCCAGCGCGGCGCTGCAGGCGGTGGCGCAGCGGCCGGGCATCGCCGCGGCGGTCGTCACGCGCAGCGCCTCGCCGGCGCTGGTCAGCGCGCAGCTGTCGCGCGTGCAGGCCGCCACGCTGCTCATCGTCGGCGACGACGACGCCGCACTGCTGCAGTCCCATCGCGCGGCTCTGCGTGTGCTCACCTGCTCGAAGCGGCTCGAGGTGGTGCCCGGCGCCGGCCTGTGGTTCGATGAGCTCGGTGCGCGCGAGACGGTGGCGCACCTGGCCGGCGCCTGGTTCATGCGCCACCTGGCCGCCGGCCGGCTGCAATGAGCGGCGCCTCGAACCGGCGCCGCGCGCGCCCTCACAACACCGGGTTGTCTTCCGCCAGGCCGTGCTCGATGCCGTAGCGCACCAGGTCGGCCAGCGTGGGCAGAGCCAGCTTCTCCTGGATGCGGCTCTTGTGGGTGCTGATGGTCTTGACCGACAGGTGCAGCGCGTTGGCGATGTCGGTCGGCCGCTGACCCGCAACGAGCCTGCGCAGCACCTCGAGCTCGCGGTCGGAGAGTTGCGCATGACGCGCCAGGCCCACGCCGCCGTGGAGCTGCAGTACGACGCGCTCGGCCAGTTCCGGCGTGACATAGGCGCCGCCGCCCATCACCTTGAGCACGGCACGGATCAGCTCGGTGGAGGCACTGTCCTTGGTGATGTAGCCGTTCGCACCGGCCTTGAAGGCGCGCATCGCGTACTGCTCCTCGGCATGCATGCTCAGTACCAGCATCGCCACGCGGCCGAACTCGTCGCGGATGCGGCGGATCAGCTCCAGCCCGCTCATCCCCGGCATCGACAGGTCGACGATCACCAGGTCGGCCTGTTCGCGGCGCAGCCACTCGATGGCCTGGAAGCCGCTGCTGGCCTCGCCCACCGCCCAGCCCTCGCCGGCCGAAGCGAGGATGCGCACGAGGCCCTCGCGAACCACCGCGTGGTCGTCGACGATCAGGATGCGTTTGGTCGAGCGCGTCAGCGTGTTCATGTGCCGGCGCCCGCGGTGACGAGTCCGCCCTGGCGCGGCCGCGGGCCCAGCGGCAGACGCACCGCCAGTCGCGCGCCGCGGCCGGGCGCATTGGTGTACTCCAGATGCCCGCCCAGCATGCTGGCGCGCTCGCGCATGCCGAGCAGGCCGAACGAGCCTTCGCGCTGCATCGCACCGGGCGGGTAGCCGATCCCGTTGTCCTCCACCAGCAGCTCGAGTTCGCCATCGTGTTGCCGCAGCAGCACCGTCACGTCGGTGGCGCGGGCATGGCGGGCCACGTTGGTCAGGGCTTCCTGCACCATGCGGAACACGGCGGTGGCGATGCGGTCGTCGACTGGCGCGTCGTTCTCGTTCAGGTGCACGGTGATCTCGATGCCCATTCGGCGAGCGGTGTCGCGCGCCAGCCATTCGATCGCCGCATTCAGGCCCAGGTCGTCGAGCATCATCGGGCGCAGGTCCGACGAGATGCGCCGCACCGAGGCCAGCGTGTCGTCGAGCATGGTCATCAGGCCCTCGACACGCTCCTGCCGCGCCGCCGGTTCGGCCAAGCCGGGCAGGGTCGACAACTCCATCTTGAGCGCCGTCAGGCGCTGGCCCAGTTCGTCGTGCAACTCGCGTGCGATGCGGCGGCGTTCTTCCTCGCGCGCCTCGACCACGCTGGTGGACAGCTGGCGCAGCGACTCGCGCGAGCGCGCCAGCTCGGCCAGCTCGACACGGCGCTGCGTCACGTCGGCCACCACCATCTGCACGGTGGTGAGGCCGTGGTCCGGCAGCGCGGCCAGCGCGATCTCGACCTCGCGCTTCGAGCCGTCCGCGCGGGCGATGTCGCCGTGCACCAGCTCGACCTCGCGCGCGCCGGCCAGCGCGCGAGCCACCTGCAGCCGCACCGCGTCGTGCGAGCCAGGCGCCAGCAACTCGTACAGTGGCTGGCCGACGATCGTCCCGTGGTGGTCGAACAGCCGCTCGGCCGCCTGGTTGGCGAACACGATTCGATCGTTCTCGGTGATCCAGATCGCCACCGGCGCCAGCTCGAACACCGAGCGCAGGCGCCGCTTGAAACGATCGAGCTCGTCGCGCAGCTGGCGCTCCTCGCTCAGGTCGAGCACGAGGGCGGCGAAGTAGTGGCGCACGCTGTCCCCTTCGGCCATGTCGACGCGCGACAGGGTGATATCGACCGGGAACTCGCTGCCGTCCAGGCGTGCCGCGGTGGTGTGGCGGTGCCGCACCAGGCGCTGCTGCAGACTCGCGGAGGTGGCGAACTCGTCCACCTGCACGGCATGCGCGGCGCGTTGTCGGGGCGGGATGAAGCGCTCCAGCGGCTGCCCGAGCACCTGCGGCGCCTTGCAGCGGAACATGCGTTCGGCGGCCGGGTTGATCGCGACGATGCGTTGGCGCTCGTCGACCATGACGATGGCTTCCTGCGCGGCATGCAGGATGCTGCCCGTCGGGCGGTCGAACAGATCGAACGATGTGCCAGCCTGCGGGTTGGCGCTCATCGCATGTCCTGCCGGTGTGGTGTCATCAGGTCATTCAAGACGGCGCAGCGCATGGGTCATCCCATGCCGTGGACTGCAACCTTGCCGGATCGTAGGTGGAGCCTGCCCGCGCCGGAAGTGGATCAATTCGTGGTGCTTGATGTAGCGCAAGTCGGCTGCGATGTGCCCCGCCGGGAAAGCCCGATCATTCGCGCTCGATGGCGTCGTCCATCGGCGAATCGCCCTCCAGGACCTCCCGGCCCAGTTCGGCCTCGGCAGTCAGCCAGTCGTCGAGCGCGTGGCCGTCGACGCAGCCATTGCGCTGGTACAGATCGAAGGCGCGGCGGCGGATCAGGTCTTCCCGGCTGGGGCCCTCGATCAGCTCGTGTTCCTCCGGGGCAGGCAGCTCCAGCGCTGTGTCGGTCTCGGTGGTGCGGGTCGGCGCGAAGCCGGCGCGCGGCGCGGGGCGGGGCAGCCAGGGTTGCGGGTGGGTCGGGTGCATGGAGGTCTCCTTCGGCGAGGGTCGATCCGGAATCTGCGTTCCGGCCCCGCCGAAGCTAACCAGACACCACCTCGCGCGATTGCGCTCGCTCAATCGCGCCGGCGTCCGGCAGCGCAGCATGCACCCAGACCTGTCTCAAGGCACCCAACGTCGAGCATGCCGATGCGCCCTGGCCTGATCCACAAGTCGGCCCGCGACCTGCCGGTGCCTGCGCATCTGGCGGACTGGGCTCTCACATGCGCGGCGTTCTCCTGGCAGCAGGTGCGCGACGAACTGGGCGGCGCCGATGCCGGCGGGGTCAATATCGCGCAGCTTGCCGTCGACCGCCATGCGCTGGGCCCGCATGCGCACCGTACCGCGCTGCGCTTCGTCGGCGTCGATGGCCATGTCCGCGACGTCGACTTCGCCGAACTGAAGTCGCTGACCGACCGCTTCGCCAACCTGCTCGCCGCACTCGGCGTCGGCGCCGGCGAACGGGTGTTCGTGCTGGCCGGGCGCCTGCCGGCGCTGTATGTCGCGGTGCTCGGCGCGCTCAAGCACGGCAGCGTGGTCACGCCGCTGTTCTCGGCCTTCGGGCCGGAGCCGATCGCCACCCGCGTGAACATCGGCGGTGCACGCGTGCTCGTCACCACCGAGGCGCTGTACCGGCGCAAGATCGAGAAGATGCGCGCGAGCATGCCCTCGCTTCAGCACGTGATCCTGATCGGCGAAGCGGGCGCGGCGAGCAGCGTGCCGGGAACTCTCGACTACGCCAGCCTGATGCGCGATGCCTCGGCACAGCCACCGGCCATCCGCACCGGCCCCGCCGACATGGCGCTGCTGCACTTCACCAGCGGCACCACCGGCACGCCCAAGGGCGCGATCCATGTGCACGAGGCGGTGCTCACGCACTTCGCCACCGGCCGCTACGCGCTCGACCTGCACGACGACGACGTCTACTGGTGCACCGCCGACCCCGGCTGGGTGACGGGCACCTCGTACGGCATCGTCGCGCCGCTGCTGCATGGCGTGACCAGCATCGTCGACGAGGCCGAGTTCGACGCCGAACGCTGGTACCGCATCCTGCAGGAGCAGCGGGTGAGCGTCTGGTACACGGCGCCCACCGCGATCCGCATGCTGATGAAGGCGGGGCCGGAACTGGCGGGCAAGTACACGTTCCCGCGGCTGCGCTTCGTGGCCAGCGTCGGCGAGCCGCTCAATCCCGAGGCGGTGTGGTGGGGCCAGGAGGTGCTGGGCCGGCCCATCCACGACAACTGGTGGCAGACCGAGACCGGCGGCATCATGATCGCCAATACCCCGGCGATGGACATCAAGCCCGGCTCGATGGGAAAGCCGCTGCCCGGCGTGCAGGCGGTGATCGTGCGGCGGCTCGAAGGCGGTGGCGTGCAGGTGATCGACACGCCCGGCACCGAAGGCGAGCTGGCACTGCGCGCGGGCTGGCCGTCGATGTTCCGCGGCTACCTCGGCCAGGAAGAGCGCTACCGGAAGTGTTTCGCCGGCGATCTGTACCTCACCGGCGACCTCGCGAGACGCGATGCCGACGGCTACTACTGGTTCGTCGGCCGCGCCGATGACGTCATCAAGTCGGCCGGCCACCTGATCGGGCCCTTCGAGGTGGAGAGCGCGCTGATGGAACACCCGGCGGTGGCCGAAGCCGGCGTGATCGGCAAGCCCGATCCGGTGGTGGGCGAAGTCGTCAAGGCCTTCGTCTCGCTCAGGCAGGGCTTCGAGCCCAGCGAGGCGCTGAACCTGGAGCTGCTGGGTCATGCGCGCAAGCGACTCGGCGCGGCGGTGGCGCCGAAGGAGATCGCCTTCCTGCCCACGCTGCCGCGCACGCGCAGCGGCAAGATCATGCGCCGGCTGCTGAAGGCGCGCGAACTCGGCCTGCCCGAGGGCGACACCTCCACCCTCGAGGAAAACACATGACCGCACCGGCCTCGCTCGCGTTCAGCACCGACGTGCGCACGCACGAGCGCGACTTCTGCCTGGCCCGCGTGCGCGACATGCTGCGCATCCGCCGCCTCGAGGAGCGCTGCGCGCAGTTGTACGGCGAGCAGAAGATCCGCGGCTTCCTGCACCTGTACATCGGCGAGGAGGCGGTGGCGGCCGGCGTGATGCCCAGCCTGCAGCCACAGGACAACGTGGTCGCCACCTACCGCGAACACGGCCATGCGCTGCTGCGCGGCGTGAGCATGAAATCGATCATGGCCGAGATGTACGGCAAGCAGGAGGGCTGCTCGCGCGGCCATGGCGGCTCGATGCACCTGTTCGATCGCGCCACGCACTTCTACGGCGGCAATGCCATCGTCGGCGGTGGCCTCACGCTGGCGGTGGGCTTGGCGCTGGCGGACGTGCAGCTGCAGCGCGAAGGCTGCGTCACCGCCTGCTTCTTCGGCGAGGGCGCGGTGGCCGAAGGCGCCTTCCACGAGTCGCTCAACCTGGCGGCGCTGTGGCGGCTGCCGGTGCTGTTCATCTGCGAGAACAACCTGTACGCGATGGGCACGGCGCTGTCGCGCTCGCAGGCCAGCCTGTCGCTGACAGCCAAGGCCGCGGCGTACGGCATGGCCACCGCGCACGTGAACGGCATGAACGTGCTCGCCGTGCACGAGGCGGCACGCGCCGCGGTGGCGCAGGTGCGCGAGCAGCGCGCGCCGCTGTTCCTGGAGCTGCATACCTACCGCTTCCGCGCCCATTCGATGTTCGACGCCGAGCTGTACCGCGAAAAGCGCGAGGTCGAAGGATGGAAGCAGCACGGCCCCATCCACACCTTCACCGACAGGCTCAAGGAGGCCGGCATGATGGACGAGGCCGACTTCGCGCTGATCGATCGCGAGGCGATGCAGGAGGTCGACGAGGCCGTGCAGTTCGCCGAGGCCGGCACCTGGGAGCGCGCCGAGTGCCTGCTCGACGACGTGGTGGCGCGATGAGCCGGATCGGCTATCGCGAGGCCCTGCGCGAGGCGCACCGCGAGGCGCTGCAGCGCGACCCGCGGGTGTTCCTGATGGGCGAGGACGTGGGCCGCTACGGTGGCAGCTACGCGGTGAGCAAGGGCTTGCTGGCCGAGTTCGGCGAGCAGCGCATCCGCGACACGCCGCTGTCGGAGCTGGGCTTCGTCGGCGCGGGCATCGGCGCGGCGCTGGGCGGCGCGCGGCCCATTGTCGAGATCATGACCGTCAACTTCAGCCTGCTGGCGCTCGACCCCATCGTCAACGCTGCGGCGCTGTACCGCCACATGTCGGGCGGGCAGTTCGGCGTGCCGGTGGTGATCCGCATGGCCACCGGCGCCGGCCGGCAGCTCGCCGCCCAGCATTCGCACAGCCTGGAGAACTGGTACGCCCACGTGCCCGGGCTGCGCGTGCTCGCCCCGGCCACGGTGGAAGATGCGCGCGGCATGCTGTGGCCCGCGCTGCAGGACCCCGACCCGGTGCTGATCTTCGAGCACGCTCAGCTCTACAACCTGGAGGGCGAACTGCCCGAGCCGTTCACGAGCGACATCAGCCACGCCGCAGTGCGCCGCGAAGGCCGCGACGTCTCGATCGTCACCTACGGCGGCTGCCTGCCGAAGGTGCTGGACGCCGCGCAGGCGCTGGCCGCCGACGGCATCTCGGCCGAGGTGATCGACCTGCGCGTGCTGCGGCCACTGGACGACGCGGCGATCTGCGCCTCGGTGCGCAAGACGCGCCGCCTGCTGGTGGTCGACGAAGGCTGGCGCAGCGGCAGCCTGGCAGCCGAGGTGATGGCGCGCGTGGTCGAGCAGGTGTTCTACGAGCTCGACGCCCCGCCCGCGCGCGTGTGCAGCCAGGAAGTGCCGATCCCCTACGCCAAGCACATGGAGGAGGCCGCGCTGCCGCAGGTCGGCCAGATCGTCGCGGCAGCGAAAGGGATGCTCGGACGATGACCGACTTCAGGCTGCCGTCGCTGGGGGCCGACATGGACGAGGGCACGCTGCTCGAATGGCGCGTGGCGCCCGGCCAGGCGGTCAAGAAGGGCGACATCGTGGCGGTGGTGGACACCAGCAAGGCGGCCATCGACGTCGAGGTGTGGGTCGACGGGACGGTGCGGGAACTGCTCACGAAGGTGGGCGAGAAGATTCCGGTGGGCACGGTGATGGCACGCCTTCTCGTGCCGGGCGAACAGGTCGTGGAGATTCCGCCGGCGCCGGTGGCCCCTGCTGTGCGGGTCGTGCGTGCCGCGGCGCCGGCGACGCTCCCGCTGGCTGCGCCTGCCGAGAGCGGGCCCGCGGCGCGGCGACCCGTCTCGCCAGCCGCGCGCCGGCGGGCCGTCGAGCTGGGCGTGCCGCTGACGGGCCTGGCCGGCACGGGAGCGGGTGGCGCGGTGACACTGGCCGACGTCGAGCATGCTGACGTCGAGCGTGCCGCGCTCCGGTCGGTCGCGGCGTCGGTCCCCCCCGCCGTCGATCGTGCCGTCGACCGCGCCGCCGAGATGCGAAAGGTCATCGCCGCCGCGATGGCGCGCTCCAAGCGCGAGATTCCCCACTACTACCTCGCCGAGCCGGTCCCGATGCGTGCGGCCCTGGGCTGGCTGCGCGCCCACAATGAGTCGCAGCCGGTCACGCAGCGTCTGCTGCCGGCCGTGCTGCTGATCAAGGCGGTTGCGCTGGCGCTGCACGAGGTGCCGGAGATGAACGGTACTTTCATCGATGGGGGCTTTCGCCCGTCGGCCGCCGCCCATGTCGGCGTGGCGATCTCGCTGCGCCGCGGCGGCCTGATCGCGCCGGCGCTGCACGACGTGGGCGACAAGCCGCTGCCGCAGCTGATGGCCGAACTCGGTGACCTGGTGCAGCGCGCGCGTGCCGGCAGCCTGCGCAGTTCGGAGCTGGCCGACCCCACCGTCACCGTCACCAACCTGGGCGACCAGGGCGTCGAGGCGGTGCACGGCGTGATCTACCCGCCGCAGGTGGCGCTGGTGGGATTCGGCCGCATCGGCGAGCGCGCCTGGGTCGAGGCCGGCCGGATCGTCGCGCTGCCGATGGTGACGGCCAGCCTCGCCGCCGACCACCGCGTCAGCGACGGCCACCGCGGAGCGCTGTTCCTGGCGCGCGTGCGCGAGCTGCTGCAACGGCCGCAGGACCTGTGAGGAGCTTTCGATGAACGACGACGACATCCGCACCGGCGTGCTGGCCACGCTGCGCCGCATCGCGCCCGAGGTGGAGGCCGATGAACTGCTCGGTGACCGTGCGTTGCGCGACCAGGTCGACCTGGACTCGATGGACTGGCTCAATGTGATCGTCGGGCTGCACCAGCGCTTCGGCGTCGACATCCCGGAGGCCGACTACGCCGGGCTCGTGTCGCTGGATGCGATCGTGGCCTACCTGGCGCGCCGGCTGGCGGCCTGATGGCGGACTTCGGCTGGGCCGAAGCCCTGGATGCCCAGGTCGCGCTGGCGGTCCAGACGCTGGCCACACCGGGCCTGCACGCATTCATGGAGGGCCTCTCCGTGGCGCATGGGCCGCGCGGCATCGCCGTGCTCACGGCCGCCGTGGCGGCGATGCTGTTTGTCGGCCGCCGGCGCGCCGATGCGCTGTGGCTGCTGCTGACGGTGTTCGGCGGCGCCGCGCTGAACCACCTGCTCAAGCACAGCATTCAGAGGCCGCGGCCGGGCATGGAACATCTGGACGCGGTGGCGACCGACTTCAGCTTTCCCAGCGGACATGCGGCCAACACGACGCTGCTCTATGGCGCATTGGCGCTGCTGCTGATCCGCCATGTGCGCACCGCCGGCCTGCGTGCCCTGGCGGCGGCATTCGCGGCATCCGCCGTGCTGCTGGTCAGCAGCAGCCGGCTGGTGCTGGGCGCGCATCGCTTCAGCGACGTGGCCGCAGGCGTGCTGCTGGGCCTGCTGGTGCTGGCTGCCAGCATGCTCGTGCGGACCGCGCTGCGCCGCTGAGCTGGGCTCAGGCGCGCGTGCCGACCAGCAACAGCGGCACGCGCAGCGCCGCCACGGCCGGCGCCGCCAGGCGCGAGGCCGGCGCCACCACCAGCCGGGCCGCGGCCAGCGGCGGCAGTTCGGGCTGCCCGTCGATCTTGAACACGCGCAGCGACGCAGCCAGCGCCTGCGCCAGCCGGCCGGCGAGGTTCACCGCCTGCTGCCCGCCGGCACTGCCGTCGTCCAGCGCCGCGATGAACGTGCGCGCGCTGCGGGTCTTGGCCAGCGCAAAGTGCGACGGTGCCGCCGCCACCAGCAGCAGGTCGGTCTCGTCGCGCAGGTCGAGCGCGGTCTGGCGCAACGCGCCGCGCGTGATGCGCATCGACCAGCTCACCGTGTGCCGCGTCGATGCCTGCTCGGCCAGGGCGCGCAGGCGCGCGGCCTGTGCACGCCAGCCGCGCTCCACGTCCGCCGGTGCCAGGGGTGTCCAGGCATGGGCGGCCTGCCCCAGCACGCGGGTCTGCGGCAGTGCTGCCGCCGCCAGCGCCGCCGCGCTCTCCACGTAGACGAGCTGCAGCTCGCGCCGCAAGAGCTGCGCCAGCGCGCACGAGGCCTCGATCAGCGCACCGGCCGCGCTGGCGTCGTCGAGCACGGCGAGCACGCGCTCGGGGGCACTCACGGCGAGTTCTCCTCGCCGCCCGGGCGCACCGCGCGTCGCACCGCCTGCCGGCGCAGCGCGCGCGGCTCGCCGCGGCGAATCATCGCGTAGCTGCGCAGCCGCCGGGCAACGCGGCCGTTCACCGTGTCCTCGTCGATGCGCGAGGGGTCGCCGGCGGGCAGGCCGGTCAACACCTCGAGCACCTCGTCGATGCTGGCCACTGCGCGCAGCATGAAACGCCCGGCAGCCACCGCGGCCACCACGTCGTCGCGCAGCATCAGGTGCGCCACGTTGGCCTGCGGCAGGATCACCCCCTGCGTGCCGTCCAGGCCGCGCGCGGCGCACAGCTCGAAGAAGCCTTCGATCTTCTCGTTCACGCCACCCACCGCCTGCGCGTCGCCGAACTGGTTGACCGAGCCGGTCACGGCCCAGCCCTGGCGCACCGGCACGTCGCCGATCGAGGAGAGCAGCGCGCTCAGCTCGGCCAGCGAGGCGCTGTCGCCCTCGACCATGCCGTAGGTCTGTTCGAACACCAGGCTGCCCAGCAGCGCATGCGGCGCCTGGCGCGAGAAGCGCGCCGCCAGGTAGGCCGACAGGATCATCACGCCCTTGGCGTGCACCGGGCCGCCCAGGTGCGTCTCGCGCTGCACGTCGATGACCTCGCCGTGGCCGAAGCGGGTGGTCGCGCTGATGCGGATCACCGCCCCGAATCGCTCGCTGCCGATCTCGTAGACGCTCAGCCCGTTGACCTGGCCGATGCGCTGGCCGGCGGTGTCGATCATCAGGATGCCGCGCGCCACCGCATCGTGCAGCCGCTCGGCGACGCGGCCGGCGCGCTGGCGGCGCGCGGCGATGGCCTCGTTCACCTCGTCGGCGCCGATGCGATCCTGCCGCTTCGCCCGCGCGATGTGGTCGGCCTCGTGCAGCACGTCGAGCAGCCGGCGCACCTGCGCGGTCAGCCGCGTGCTGTCCTCGGCCATCCGTGCGCCGTGGTCGATGGTGCGGGCCAGCGCTTCAGCAGAGGGTGCCAGCAGGCCGCCCGCGTGTGCCTGAACGCGCAGCGTGGCCACCAGTTCGCGCACGGTGTCGGCGGCGCGCGGCATGTCGTCGCCGAGATCGGCGACCACGCGGAACAGCTGGTCGAACTCCTCGTCGTAGGCCTGCAGCAAGGCGCAGACCTCGCGCGAGCCGACCAGCGCCACCTTGACCTTCAGCGGGATCGGCTCCGGCTCGAGCTGCATGGTGGAGCTGGCGCCGAACTGTTCGGCCAGCGACTCGATGCAGATCTCGCCGCGCAGCAACGCGCGCTTCAGCGCGGCCCAGGCGAAGGGCTGGGTGAGCAGCTTGACGGCGTCGATCAGCAGGTAGCCGCCGTTGGCGCGGTGCAGCAGGCCGCCCTTGATGAGCCGGAAGTCGGTCAGCAGCATGCCGAAACGCGCCACGTGGTCGACGCGGCCGACCAGGTTCGGATGCGACGGCAGGTCGGCCTCGACGATCGGCCCGCCGTCGCCGGCCGTGGCGTCGAGCAGCAGGTTGACCTCGTAGCGCGACAGATCGGCATGGTCTTCGCCCGAGGCGCCACCAGCGTCGTCCTCGGTGGCGCGGAAGTCCTCGGCGTGGTCGACCACGTCGGCACACACGGTGTCGAACCAGGCGATGACGCGCGGCAGGTCGGCGTAGTGCTCGCGGATGTCCTCCATCGCATGTTCAGCGGCCACGCGCGTCATCGAGCGGCTCAGTTCACGCACGCGGTCGGCGTGGTCCTTGCGCAAGCGCATCGAGGCGCGCAGCGCGCGCACCAGCTGGTCCTGCACCTCGGCCATCGCCTGCTGCAGCGCCGTGCGTTCGGCCTCGGGCAGGCTCTCGAACACCTGCGGCGGCATCACCTCGCCGTCTTTCTGCGGCGCCACGGTGAAGCCCACCGGCGTGCGCACCATCGCCAGGCCGCGGCGGTGCGCCTCCTTGCCGACCTCGATGAAGGCCTGCTCGGCACGCTCCTTGAACTCCGCGTCGATGCGCTCGACCTCGGTGGCGTACTCCTCCGACTCGAACAGCGTGCGGATCATCGTGCGCAGGTCGCGTACCAGCGACTGCATGTCCTGGCGCAGCGCCGCGCCGCGCCCGGCCGGCAGCTCCAGCGCGATCGGCTTGTGCGCCAGCGCGAACTGGTGCACGTAGACCCAGTCGGAGCGCTGCACGCCCTGCATGCGAACCTGCGCCTGCACGGCATGACGCACCAGCGCGCGCCGCCCGCTGCCCGGCGGCCCGGCAACGAACAGATGGTGGCCGGGGCGTGCCGTCGAGATCGCGAACTCGACCGCGGCGGCGGCGCGCGGCTGACCGACGATCGCCTGCGCAGCCGCGGGCAGCGGGAGATCGATCTGCAGCGAAGCCGCGTCGCAGCGGCGGGCCAGTTCGGCCGGGGTCAGTTCACGGGCAGGCATCGGTCCATGCTAGGCACGCGGCCGCGATGCGACTTGATCGACGTCAGGGGCGCGGCTTCAGCTCCCGCCGCTGCTCGGCCTCGATGGCCAGCGCCATCTCGCGCAATTGCCCGGCCATCAATGACAGCAGGTCGTCCAGCGTCACCAGGCCGAGCAGCGCACCGGCGAGCGTGACCACGTCGTGGCTCATCACGTCCTCGACCACCAGCGTGGCGGGGTCGACCTCCATGGCCACCACCGAGGTGACGACGTCGCGGTCGGTCAGCAGGCCCACCACGAGCCGGCCCGCTGCCGTCTCGTCGACGACGACCAGGCTGCCGACGTGGTGGTCGCGCATCAGCCGCGCCGCGCGCAGCACCGGCAGGGTGCGGTCGGCGATGGTGATGACACGGTTGCAGGCGAGGCCGCGGCACGCGAGGCGCTGCTGCGCGGCCTGCTCGAGCCGCGGCAGGATGCGACGGACATGCCGGCCTGGCAGGCCCAGCCCGCGGTGGCGCAGGGCATCCGCTCGCTCTACCTCTACCTGAGCGCGCTGCGCTGAACGGCACGCGCCAGGCACACCACCACGCTGCGTTTCAGGGTCGTCGCCGGCGCCGCCTCAGAACGCAGGAGCACCGGCGTCGGGCAGCGCCGGCGAGGTCGCTGCCGGAGCGGTGGCGATCATGCAGTCGGTGGTGAGGATCAGCGCTGCGATCGAGGCGGCGTTCTGCAGCGCCAGCCGAGTCACCTTGGCCGGGTCGATCACGCCCATCTGCAGCAGGTCGCCGTACTCGCGCGTGGCGGCGTTGTAGCCCTGCGCGCGGTCGCTGGACGCGTCGACGCGGTGCAGCACCACCGAGGGTTCGTCGCCGGCGTTCTGCACGATGCGGCGCAGCGGCTCCTCCAGTGCGCGTGAGACGATGCGCAGGCCCGAATCGTGGTCGAGGTTCGGCCCCTTCAGCGCGGCGAGCACGCGGCGCGCGCGCAGCAGCGCCACGCCGCCGCCAGGCACGATGCCTTCGTCCACCGCGGCCCGCGTGGCGTGCAGCGCGTCCTCGACGCGGATCTTGCGTTCCTTCAGCTCCGACTCGGTGGCCGCGCCGACCTTGATCAGCGCCACGCCGCCCGACAGCTTGGCGATGCGTTCGTCGAGCTTCTCGCGGTCGTAGTCGCTGGTGGCGGCGTCGCGCTCCTTGCGGATGCTGCCGATGCGGTCGCGGATCGCCGCCGGGTCGCCGGCGCCGCCGATGATCGTGCTGTCGTCCTTGCCCACCTCGACGCGGCGTGCGCGGCCCAGGTCCGCCAGCCGTGCCTTGGCCAGCGTGAGGCCGAGTTCGTCGCTGACCACCGTGCCGCCCGTGAGCACCGCGATGTCCTGCAGCATGGCCTTGCGGCGATCACCGAAGCCCGGCGCCTTCACCGCGCAGGTCCTGATCGTGCCGCGCATGGTGTTGATGACCAGCGTGGCCAGGGCGTCGCTCTCCACCTCCTCGGCGATCACCAGCAGGGGCCGGCCGGCCTTCACCACCTCCTCCAGCAGCGGCAGCAGGTCCTGCAGCGAGGACAGGCGCTTGTCGTAGAGCAGGATCGCCGCATCCTCGAGCACCGCGGACTGCCGCTCGGGGTCGTTCATGAAGTAGGGCGACAGGAAGCCGCGGTCGAACTGCAGGCCTTCGACCACCTCGAGCTCGCTGGCCAGGCCGGAGCCGTCCTCGATCGAGATGGCGCCTTCGCGGCCGACCTTGTCGATGGCGCGGGCGAGCAACTCGCCGATCGAGCGGTCGTTGTTGGCCGAGATGGCCGCCACGTGGGCGATCTCCTGTGAGCTGGCGCAGGGCCGCGCGAGCTGCCTGAGCTCGTCGACGACCGCCTCGACGGCCTGCTCCATGCCGCGCTTGAGGTCCATCGGGTTCATGCCCCCGGCGAGGTAGCGCATGCCCTCGTCGATCATCGCGTGAGCGAGCACGGTGGCGGTGGTGGTGCCGTCGCCGGCCTTCTCGCTGGTGCGCGAGGCCACTTCGCGCAGCATCTGCGCGCCCATGTTCTCGAAGCGATCCTCCAGCTCGACCGACTTGGCCACCAGCACGCCGGAGTTGACGATCTGCGGCGGGCCGTAGTCGCGGTCGAGGATGACGGTGCGCCCGCGCGGGCCCAGCGTCACCTTGACGGCCTCGGCCAGCGTGTCGATGCCGCGGCGCATGCGCGCGCGCGCGTCGTCGCCGAACAGAAGTCGTTTCGCAGTCATGGTGTTGCGTTCTCCGTCTTGCTGCGGCCGGGCGGCAGCCGGGCCCAACGCCCGCCTGGCGGTTCAGGCCACCGCCTCGACCTGCCGGGCCGCCGGGGCTGCGCGCTGCGGAATGCGCTGGCGTGCGGGCGCGGCGCCGGATCGTGCTCCGTCATCGGCCAGCCCACGCGTGTTGCGCGTGCAGTTGCGCAGCCCGATCGGGTCGAGGATCTCGACCTCCCGGTTGACCACCCGCAGGTAGCCCCACTCCGCCAGCGCGGTGAACGAGCGGCTGACGGTCTCGTGCGCCACGCCGAGCAGGCTGGCGATGTCGCGCCGGCTCATCCGCAGGTACAGGCGCCGCGGCGACTGGCCGCGTTCGGCCATGCAGGCTGACATCCACATCAGGAAGCGCGCCAGCCTCGTCTCGGCGGCCACGGCGGCCATCATCTCGGCGATTTCGCCGGCGCGCGCGAGCTGGCGGCTCAGTGCGAACTGCAGCGCGTGGTCGAGCTCGGGGGCACGCTGGCGCCAGCTGTCGAGCTCGCGCAGCGGCACGGCAAACACCGTCGAATCCTCCAGCGCCACCACGCTGCAAGTGTGGCGGCCGCGGCTGAGCGCCTCGAAGCCCAGCACCTCGCCCGGCCCGCTGAAGGCGAGCACCTGCTCGTAGCCGTCCTCGGAGGTCTTCAGGCACTTGAAGCTGCCCGAACGCACCACGTGCACCGATTCCGGCGCGGCACCTTCGTGCAGCAATGCAGCGCCGGCACGCACCCGCCATACCGGCACCCGGAACTCGGGCAGCGCGCGAGCTGTGACCGCAGGCGCTTCGGCCCCCATGGCGGCCAGCAACTCCGGAAGCGGCGCCGGCGCCGAAGCCGTCACGGCACTGCGTTGGACGAACCAGGAATCCCGGCAGGTCAGGCGGTCATCGGTCGAGGCTGCGTCACTCATGATCTGTTCCAGCGTTGTTTTTGGGACATCTGTCACAGCTTCGCGCCGGCCAGTCTGCGCGGCAATCGGCGGCGGGTGCCTGTCGCTGTCGGAATGACTCAGTCGTCGTCGTGCACGATTCCGACAATGCGTTCGGAATATTCCGAATGGAGCCCGCGCAGTCGCCTGTGGCGCCTGCCGAAGCGGGCGAACCGCTCGAGCAACGAGCCGAGCGCACGCTGCGCCCGAGCCGAGCCTGCGCGTCGACTACTTCACCAGCATCACCGGCACCGAGGCAAGGTGCACCACCCGCTGGGCCACCGATCCCAGCAACAGGCCGCCCAGTGCATTCATGCCGCGCGTGCCCATCACGATGCAGTCGACGCCACGCTCCGCGGCCAGGCGCACGATCTCCTGCGCGGCCTGGCCTTCGGCCGCCTGCGTGGTCACGGGTTGCAGGCCGCTGTTGCGGGCCTGCGCGAGCGCGGCTTCGAGCAGCTCGGCTTGCCGCTGGCGCAGCCCGCTTTCGATCGACTGGAAGTCGAACGGTGGCAGCTCGCCGTAGTAGGCCGGGCTCTCGCGCACATGAACGAGCACCGCATCGACCGCGGCTCCGTGCTTCGCCAGCTGGCCCGCGGCCTCGATGGCACGGCGCGCATGGTCCGAACCGTCGATGGCGATCAGCAACTTCATCATGGCGGTCTCCTGGCTGTGGAAGGCATCGACGTCAGGTGGCGGCCAGCCGCTGCGCCAGCTCGCGTTCGTCCAGCGAGGTGTAGTCGCTCGGCACGGTGCGCAGCACGCGCTGGCGTGACTGCGTGTCCAGATGCTCCTTCAGCTCACCGAGGAAGGGGTTCGAGGCCACCAGCACCAGCCCGGCGCAGCGCCCCGTGGCCAGGCCGGCGTTGAGCACGTGGGCCAGTTCGCGGGCGAAGTGCTCATGCTCGCGCTCGTGAATGTCGGTGCGCGGCCGGTACTCGGCGCTGCCGGTGCCATGCTTCCCGCTGGTGATGTGGCCGGCTTTCTCGCCGCCGAGTTCGGCGGCCTTCTGCCGGCTCTGCGGGTGCACCAGATCGGCCACGTGCACATAGCCCTCGCCCTTGTCGGACATCTCCAGCACGCGCGCCCGCGCGGCGTTCGCCACCACCAGCCAGTTCTTCATGGCATCTCGCCTCAACGTGCCGCGATGGCGGCACCCCAGGACAAATCTAGGAGGCTGGCGAGGGGCTGCGTTGACCCGGCTCAACGCTGCGGTTCAAGGCTGCCGACACCAACCATCCCTGCACCGGCAGGCCGGCCTCCTGGCGCAGTACGGCGCGCTCGCAGGCCGGCTCGTCGAAGCCGGCCGCATGCAGTGCCGACCCGACATGGGTGCGCGCATGGGCGTAGCGGCCGCTGGTCTGCAGCCGCCAGGGGTCGCTCCCGTCGTCGAGTGCCTCGACCGTGAAGACGAAGCAGCCACCGGGGCGCAGCGCGCCGGCGGCCGCCGCGCAGACACCATCGAGCGGCCCGAAGTAGCACAGCGTGTCGGCCGACACCAGCACGTCGAACGAAGCCGGCTCGTGGCTCAGGAAGTACCCCAACTCGACCTTGAAGAGCGCGTCGTAGCAGTCGCGCTGGCGCGCCTTCACCAGCATCGCGGTCGACAGGTCGCAGCCGACGAGCTGGCGCGCGAAGGGCCGCAACAGCGGCCCGCACAGGCCGGTGCCGCAGCCCAGGTCGGCAATGTGCAGCGCGGCATCGGCCGCGCGGCGTGCGGCCAGCGCCTGCGCCACCAGCCGCGGCGCCTGGTAGCCCAGTGCGGCGAGCTGGCCGTCGAAGTGCGCCGCGAAGCTGTCGAACACGCTCTCGACGTAGGCATCGCTGGCGCGCGGCGGCGCGTCGTGCTGGCGGATGGCGGCCAGCTGGTGGCTCGCCACGGCGTTGCCGGGGTCCTCTTCCAGCCACTCGCGGTACAGGCGTTCGGCCTCGTCACGGCGATCCAGCAGCACGAGCGCCCGGATCACCTGCTCGCGCCCCTGCAACTGCTGCGGCCACAGCGCGATGGCGCGGCTGTTGGCGACCAGCCCGTCGCGCACCTCGCCCAGCTCGATGAGCGTGCGCGACAAGCCGTACCAGGCATCGGCGTTGCCGTCGTCGAGCTGCACCGTGCGTTGCCAGGCATGGCGCGCCTGCGCCAGGTCGCCCAGGCCGTGTAGCGCGGTGCCCAGGTTGGCCCAGGCCTGCGCCGAACCGGGCTCGTGTTCGATGGCCGCCTGGTAGGCCGCCACCGCCTCCGGCGCGCGGCCGTTCTCGTAGAGCACGTTGCCGCGGTTGATCTGGATGCCGGCATGTGAAGGCGCCTGCCGCTGTGCGCGCTCCAGCAGCGCGAGCGACGCCTCGGCGTCGCCCTGGCGGTGGCGCAGGATGCCCAGGAAGTGCAGCGCGTCGGGCTGCCCGGCGTCCAGCGACAGCACCTGCAGCAGCAGCGCTTCGGCGGCATCGAGGCGCTCGCCCTGCAGCGCGGCCACGGCGGCCTCGAGCTGCGCGCGGATCTCGCCGGCGTGGGCCGCGGCGGTATTGGCGGGCGGCACGGCGCGCCTGCGGCTCAGCTCACCTTGCCGGTCTTCAGGTTCCAGTTGAAACCGACCGGCGTGCCCAGGCCGCCCTTGGTCGTCTGCGGTGCGTACGAGAAGTCGATGCTGCCGTAGCGCATCGCGAGTTCTTCGCTGGCGCCGCTGCCGTCGTCGTGCGCGGCCACGGAGGTGATGAAGACCTCCTTCATGGTGATCTTCAGGAAGTCCTTCTGGCCTTCGCCGGCCTTGCGTGCCGACAGCATGGCGGTGCTCACATGGCGGCCCGAGGCGGCCATCTTGGCCAGCAGCGGCGAGGCCTTGTCGTAGCGGTGCACCACGCGCAGCTCCTGCGGCGTGGCCTTGCCCACGCCCGAGCCGCCGCCGGTGGCGCCGCTGTTCGTCAGGCCCCAGCTCCACGAGAGCACTTCGATCTCGCCCTTGTGGTCCTTGTGGGTGGATTCGCCGTCGATGCCGTCGAACTTGATGAACGTCGTCGTTGCCATGACATTGCCTCGCCGGTTGCCGTGCAGCTGCGCAGCGTAGCCCGCTTCTCGGGCCGCCGGGTCCGACGAATTGGGGATGGCGCGCTGGTTTAGCATCCGTCAAACAAGGCGCCGAGCGTGGCGACCTCAGGGGGAATGCATGTTTCGATCCATCGCGCACCGGGGCCGCCTGGCGCTGGCGGTCTTCGCTTGCGGTGCCGTCTCGGCCTTCGCGGCAGCGCCGCCGCCGGCGCCGAGCGAGCCGGTCACCGACACCTTCCACGGCGTGCGCGTGGCCGACCCGTACCGCAACCTCGAGAACGTCAAGAGCCCGCAGACGCAGGCCTGGTTCAAGGCGCAGGCGGAGTACGGCGAGGCCATCCTCTCGCACATCGACATCCGGGACGAGATGGCCCGGCGCGTGGCCGAACTGGGGCGCTCGTCGGGCGACCTGGTGCGCGAGGTCGTGCGACTGCCCGGCGAGCGCATCTACTACCTGAAGCGGCCGGCCGGCGGGAGCCAGTTCAAGCTGGTGATGCGCGTCGGCCTGAAGGGTGCCGAGCGCGTGCTGGTCGATCCGGAGCAGCTCGCCAAGGCCACCGGCGTGCCGCACGCGATCAACTACTTCATGCCGTCGTGGGACGGCCGCACGCTGGCCTACGGCATCTCGGCCGGCGGTTCGGAGGACGCCTCGCTGCAGCTGATGGACATCGCCAGCGGCAAGCCGATCGGCACGCCGATCCCGCGCGTGCGCGAGTCCTACGTGAGCTGGTCGCCCGACAGCCGCCACCTCGCCTACAACCAGGTGCGCGATCTGCCCGCCGGCGCGCCCGACACCGAGACCTTCCTCGACACCACCGTGTTCCTGCTGAAGGTCGGCCAGCCGGCCAGCCGCGCGCGGCCGCTGTTCGGCCCGCTGGTCGATACCTCGCTCAAGCTCGATCGCATCGACGTGGGCTCGATCTACTTCACGCCCCGTGGGCGCTATATGGTGGCGCGCACCACCGACACCACCGTGCCCGAAGGCAAGCTGTTCGTGGCGCCGGTGGCATCGCTGGCCAGCCGCCGCATCCCGTGGCGGCAGATCTCGTCGGCCGCCGACAAGATCACCGATGTGCAGATGCGCGGCGACAGGCTCTACCTGCGCACCTACACCGGCGCGCCGCGCGGCCGTGTCATCGCGCTGTCGCTGAAGGACCCCGTGCTGGCGCGTGCGCGCGAGGTCGCAGCCGAGCCGACGCAAGGCGTTCTGCGCGAGTTCGGCCTCGACCGCGACGCGCTGTACACCGAGGTGCAGCTGGGCTTCAACACGCGCGTGATGCGCCACGCGAAGGGCACGCCGCGTGACGGGCAGGACATCGCGCCCGGCCAGGCCGGATCGACCTTCCTGATCGGCGACCCGGCGCATGCGCAGCGCCAGCCCTGGGTCGGCACGAGCAGCTGGACCGACCTGCCGCGCGTGCTGGCCGTCGAGGCCGGCGGCACGACCCGCGACACCGGGCTGCGCAACAGCCAGCGGCCGGCCGGCGCGCCGGAGCTGGAGGTCGCCGAGGTGATGGTGCCCAGCCACGACGGCGTGCGCGTGCCGCTGGCGGTGATCCAACGCAAGGGCCTGGCGCGGGACGGCAGCAACCCGACCCTGCTGATCGGCTACGGCGCCTACGGATTCACCTTCGAGGCCTACTACGACCCGCGCGCCCTGGCCTGGCTGGAGCGCGGCGGCGTGATCGCCTTCGCCAACGTGCGCGGCAGCGGCGCCTTCGGCGACGAATGGCACCGCGCCGGCTTCAAGACCACCAAACCCAACACCTGGAAAGACGGCATCGCCTGCGCACGCTGGCTGATCGAGCAGCGTTATGCATCGCCGGCGACGATGGGCATCTGGGGCACCAGCGCCGGCGGCATCTTCGTCGGCCGCGCGGTCACCGCGGCGCCGGAGCTGTTCGCCGCCGCGGTGTTCGACGTCGGCATGCTCGACGCCGTGCGCTCGGAGGAGTCGGCCAACGGCATCACCAACATCTCGGAGTTCGGCACCGTCAAGGACCCGGCCGAATTCGCCGCGCTGCTGGAGATGAGCACCTACCACCAGATCAAGGACGGCAGCGCCTATCCCGCAGTGATGCTGGTGCACGGCATGAACGACCCGCGCGTGGACGTGTGGAACAGCGGCAAGGCGGCGGCGCGGCTGCAGGTCGCCAGCAGCAGCGGTAAGCCTGTGTTCATGCGCCTGGACGGCCAGGCCGGCCACGGCGTGGGCAGCACGGCGCAGCAGGCGGCCAGCCAGCGCGCAGACATCTACAGCTTCCTGCTGTGGCAGTTCGGCAAGGCGGGCCTGAAGCCCTGAGCGCCGAGGCGAGCCCGGTCGCATGGCCACGCCGCTGACGCTGCTCGATGCGCTGCTGCGCGGCACGCTGCTGGCGCTGCTGCTGCTGATGGCTGCCGTGCTGCGGCGCGACCGGCCGCGTTCACCCGCGGCGCTGGCCAGCGTGGCGATTTCGCTCGGCCTGTCCGTGCAGGTGATGGGCGCCATGCCGTGGATCGAGGATCAGCTGGTCGGGGGCCCCTGGTTCGCGCCGGTGATCGGCATCTCGGTGGCCAATGCCGTGCTGTTCTGGGTTTTCGTGCAGGCACTGTTCGACGACGAGTTCGTGCTGCGCCCGCACCACCTGCTGGCCTGGGGCGCGGCCGTCGCGCTGGGCATGCTGAACTGCCTGACCGCCGGCGTTCATGCGACGCCGCTGCGCGACGTGACGATGGCCTTGCAGCGCGCCGTGCCGGTGCTCTTCGCGGTGCTCGCCGTGCTCGCCGCGGCGCGGCACTGGCGCGCCGACCTGGTGGAAGGGCGGCGCCGCCTGCGTGCCTTCCTGCTCGTCAGCGGCGTCGCCTACACGCTGGCGATGCTGTTCGTGCGGCTCGCCTCGGGGCAGGGGAAGCTGTCCGCCCTGGCCGCGCTGCTGGATGTGCTGGCGCTGCTGGTGATGGTGGCGGCGGCAGCCTGGGGGCTGTTGCGGCTGGGCGCCGGCGAACTGTTCCCGCAGGCCGCTCCGGTGCCCGTGTCCGTGCCCGACATGCCACCGGCAAGTGCCGCGGCGGCGACCGTCGCGGCCGAGGTGGGCGAGGCGTGCGAGGCGATCGACCCGGCCGACGAGCGCCTCGCGCTGGCGCTGCAGCGCGTCATGGACGAAGAGCGCGCGTACCGCGACGAGGGCCTGAGCGTGGCCAGCCTGGCCGCCCGGCTCGGCGCGCCGGAATACCGCTTGCGTCGGCTGATCAACCAGCGCCTGGGGCACCGCAACTTCAACGCCTTCGTCAACGGGTATCGGCTCGCCGAAGCCCGCGCTGCCCTGGTCGACCCCCGGCGCAGCGAACTGCCGGTGCTGTCGATCGCGCTGGATGCCGGTTTCCAGTCCATCGGCCCCTTCAATCGCGCCTTCAAGGCCGCCACCGGCCTCACGCCGACCGAGTTCCGCCGGGAAAAGCTGGCCGATTCCTGAAATCGGCCAGGCGTCGCGGGTTTCGGCAAGACGCGACGGCGCCGCGTCGCCATCGTCCGCATCACCGGGGGCAGGGGCCTTCGACGAGGAGACGGACGATGACGACGAATCGGGTGACAAGGGGCCGTGGCCTGCGGGCCGGGGTGGTGATGTGGGCCGCGATGCTGGCTGCGCTGGTGGCCGGCCCGGCGCAGGCGGCGATGGGCATGACGGAGATCGCCGCCGCGGGGCTGGACGGCCCGATGACGGTGTACTACCCGAGCGACAGTCCGAGCCGCCGGGGCGCCGGGCCCTTCGCGCTGGACGTGGCCGCCGACGGCAGGCCGGTCCGCGGCAACGGCCGCCTGGTGGTGGTGACGCACGGCACCGGCGCCTCGCCCTGGGTCTATGCCGACCAGGCCCGCGCGATGGTGGAAGCCGGCTTCGTCGTCGCGCTGCCGCTGCACCGTGCCGACAACTACCTCGACCACAGCGATGCCCAGGGTGCGCTGGAGCGTCGCCCGCGGGAGGTCTCGCGCGCGATCGACCGCATCGGCGAGGACACGCGCTTCGCACCGCTGCTCTCGCTCGACCGCGTCGGCGTGTACGGCATGTCGGCCGGCGGGCACACCGCGCTGACGCTGGCCGGCGGCCGCTGGTCGTACGCCAATTTTCGCCGCCACTGCGACACCCATCTGGCGGCGGACTTCCAGTTCTGCGTGGGCGTGATCACCCAGCTGAATGGCGGCCTGCTGGACGGCTTCAAACAATGGATGGCGCGCACCGTCATCGGCTGGCGCTTCGCCGACGAGACGGTGCGTGGCCACGAGGACGCGCGCATCGCCGCCATCGTGGCGGCGGTGCCGGCGGCGGCAACGCACGACATGGCCTCGCTGGCCACGCCGCGCGTGCCGCTGGCCCTGGTCACCGCGCGGCAGGACCGCTGGCTGGTGCCGCGGTTCCACTCCGACCGCGTGCTGCAGGCCTGCGGCGGCTGCGAGCATCTGGTCGACCTGGAGCGCGGCGGCCACGGCGCCTATCTGTCGCCGCTGCCGCCCGACCTGAGCGGCGTGCTCGCGCAGATGCTGGCCGACCCGCCGGGCTTCGATCGCGCCGCGCTGCCCGCCGTGCATGCAAAGGTGGCCGAGTTCTTCCGCCGCCATCTGCTGCCCTGACGGGCGGGTCGCGGCGGCGGGTGCGATCATGGCGGCCCGTTCACTCCGGCGACCCAACCATGGCCCTCGTGTTCCTCACTGGCGGCAGCGGCTTCGTCGGCGGCCACCTGTTGCGCGAACTGCGCGAAGCCGGCCACGAGGTACGCGCGATGTCGCGACGCGCCGAGTCCGATGCGCCGCTGGCCGCGCTCGGCGCCACGCCGGTGCGGGCCGACCTGTCCGACGAGGCGGCGCTGACGCGAGCGATGGCGGGCTGCGAGGCCGTCTTCCACGCCGCGGCGGACACCAGCCTGTGGACGCCGAAGGCCGCCGCGCAGACCGCCACCAACGTGCTGGGCACGCAGAACCTGCTGCGCGCGGCCGAGGCGGCGCGTGTGGGCGCCTTCGTGCACACCTCGTCGGTGTCGGCCTTCTCGCACCTCGTCACGCAGGTGCTCGACGAGACCGTGCCGCAGCGCGGCGGCGAGAGCTGGATCAACTACGAGCGCAGCAAGTACCTCGGCGAGCAGGCGGTGCGCGGCAGCGGCCTGCCGTGGATCGTCTTCAACCCGGCGCACGTGCTCGGCCCCGGCGATCGGCACAGCTGGGCGCGCCTGATCCGCCTGATCGACCAGGAGAAGCTGCCGGGCATCCCGCCGGGCAGCGGCGACTTCGCCGATGTGCGCGAGATCGCCCGCGCGCAGGTGCGCGCCTGGCAGCGCCGGCGTTTCGGCCAGGCCTACGTGATGGGCGGCCAGCGCGAGAGTTACGTCGACTTCGTGCACCGCGTGGGCACCGCGCTGGGGCGGCGCACGCCACGCGGCGCCACGCCGGCCTGGGCGCTGATGACGGTGGCGCGGCTGGCCGATGCATGGTCGCGCGTCACGGGCCGCGAGCCGAACGTGACACCCGAAGCCGCCACGCTGACCAGCCAGGTGCGACGCGTCGATTCGGCCAAGGCGCGGCGCGAGCTCGACTACCGCGAGACTCCGCTGGACGGGCTGCTCGCCGACACGCTGGCCTGGATGCGCAGCGACGGGCTGATCGGCCGGCGCTGAACGGTCGGCGGCGCGCGACTCAAGCCGCGTCGTCGATCGCGAAGCGCAGGCCGGCGCGCTCCTGCAGCCGGCGCACCAGCGCCATGCCCATCGCGGCCCCGGGTGTCCAGACGCCGCCGGCGGCCATGCCGCGGTCCACGTCCTGCAGCAGGCACAGCGCCGCCTCGCAGAGCATTCTGGAGGTGGAGCCGTAGCCGGGGTCGCGGTCGCCCTCGACCACGGCGCGCAGCGTGCGGCCGTCGTCGGTCTCGCCGCTGAACACCAGTTCGTAGCGGCCGGTCTCGCGCTCGTGCGGTCCTGGCCCCTCGCCTGGCTTGGGCAGCACGTAGCGGCTGAGCAGCGCGCGTGCCGGCGCAAAGCCGAGCGCGGCGTTCTGCAGTTTCGTGTTCAGCGCGAGCCGTCGCGCGCGGCGCTGGCCGGCCGGGCCGCGGCCCGCCAGCAAACGCTCGTCGTAGACGAAGTCACGGCCGTAGGGGTGGTCGCGCAGCGCGTTGGTGCGGTGCACGTTCTTCGTATTGATGGTCGCCATCACGAAGGGCGCCGTCCACGCCTGGGCCGCCTCGTCGTAGCGGGCGCCAGCGTCGTCGGGCTGGGCCGGCCCGCGAAAGCCCGGCGTCAGCGCGAACGGGTCGGCCAGCACGCGGGCGAGCGAAGGCTCGCGGCGCGTCAGTTCCATCGTGGCGAGCAGGCTGGCCAGCGTGCCGCCGGAGAAGCTGCCCTTCATCACGCGTACCCGGCCGCGCACCCGCTGCAGCGGCTTGCCGAAACGCTGCAGCGCCTCGTGCTGCAGGAACAGCACGCCGAGGTCGAAGGGGATCGAATCGAAGCCGCACGAGAAGACGATGCGCGCACCGCTCTTGCGCGCCGGGCCTTCCAGGCGCGGGATCATCTGCGCCATCCACAACGGCTCGCCGCACAGGTCGACGTAGTCGGTGCCGGCCTTCGCGCAGGCTTCGACCAGCGCCGTGCCGTGCAGCTGGTAGGGCCCGACGGTGGTGATGACCACCCGGGCCTGCCGCACCAGCGCCGTCAGCGAGGCAGGGTGCGAGGCGTCGGCCACCAGCAGCGGCAGCGCCGGATCGGCGCCGATGCGATCGCGCACCTGCACCAGCTTGTCGAGGCTGCGACCGGCCATCGCCCAAGCCAGCTCGCCGCCCACGCCGTGCGTGGCGTTCAGGTATTCGGCCACCAGCTGCCCGGTGAAGCCGGTGGCGCCGAAGACGATCAGGTCGAGCGTGGTCTTCACGGATGCATCGTCGCACAGACGACGCGGGTCAACGCACGAAAATCAGCCCGCCGCCAGCCACTCGCGGATCTGCGCCTGCACGCGAGGCTCCGACAGCCCGGTGCGCGGGTCGCACAGGATCAGCTCGGGCGGCGGCGGGTCGCCGAAGGCCACCGGAGAGTCGTCGAGGATGCGGTAGGACGACACCGTCGGGTGCCGCGTCAGCCAGGCCTGGATGCAGGCGTAACGTTCGCCCAGCGGCGTGCAGCCGAGGTAGCGATGGCCCAGGTCGCCGAGCAGGTCGCCGATCTCCTGCTCGGAGTGCGCGAAGCGCCAGTTGGAGTGCACCACCACGTAGACGTCGTCGTGGCCGGCGAGCAGCCCCGGCAGGATGTCGAACCAGCAGAACACGTCAAGGCGCACGCCGCCCGTGGCGCCGCCGCGGTGCGCCGCGCGCGCCTCGTCGTCCACGCCGCACGGGTGGGTGACACCGCCGAAGTCGAGAAAGATCACGCGCATGGTCGCCAGGCCCTGGAAGTCACGCTACCGTATGCAGCTCGCGCCGCACTGTCATTGTGTTGTCGCAAACCGCCCCCGATCGATGAACGAAGACTCGCAGATCCTCATCCCCGACTCCTTCGTCGCGCTCTACCTGAACCCTGGCCGCAGCAAGCCCAGCGTGCCGCGCGACGAGCTGGCCGCGCGCTACGAGCTGTGCGAGGACCTCGCGCAGGCGATGGCGGAGCATGCCCGCGCGATGCTGTTCGGCCAGGGCATCAGCGAGGACGAGGTGCTGTCGCGCTGCCATCGCGGGCTGGTTGGCGATGGCTCGGTCGTCAGCGCGCCCGAGGCCACCTGGGTGGTGCGCCGGCTGGCCGAGCTGCTCGACTGGGAATGCCCCGAACTCGGCTGAGGCACTGGCGAGTGACAATGCACCTCGCCACGTCGTTGGGCGGCGTGGAACCGTGAACCTAAGAGGAATCGCATGAAGACCTACCAGGCCGTCAGAGCCGAAATCGCCAAGCTCGAAAGACAAGCCGAGGAGCTGCGCCGGCAGGAGCTCAAGACCGTCATTGCGCAGGTGCGCCAGGTCATCTCCGACTACGGCCTGAGCGCCGCCGACCTGGGCCTGAGCGGCGCGCGCACGCGTGCGGCCGCCGCCGGGCGCCAGCGCGCCGCGCCGGCGGGCCGCCGTGTCTCGGCCGGCGTCGCCAAGTACCGCGATCCGAAGACCGGCCAGACCTGGACCGGCCACGGCCGGCCGCCGGCATGGATCGTCTCGGCCAAGGACCGAAATGCCTTCCTGATCGGCGATGCCGTTGCGCCGGCGAAGGCCGCGAAGCAGGCCAAGGCCAAGACGGCAAAGGCGGTGAAAGCGGTGAAGGCGACGAAGGCTGCCAAGCCCGCCGCCAAGGCGAGCGCGAAGACCCGGGCCGCGGCGCGTGCGAAGAAGGCGCGCGCCGCAGCGAAGAGCGGGGCGGTGCAGATCGAGTCGGGCGTCGCCGCGCAGTAGCCGAACCGGCCGCATCGTTCAGAAGGCGCGCCGCACGCGCGCCATCAGGTCGATCGCCGGCAGTGGTGCAATGCCCGTTTCCTCGGCCGCCACGGCAGCCGGGCCGACTGCATCGAAGTGCCGCGCCACGTCCGGCGGGATGAAGCGCGTCAACGATCCGTACAGGTGGCGGTCGCCGTACTTCGACTGCTGCGTGACGTGGAACTTCTGCGGCACCAGCAGCGAAAGGTGCTGCTTGGCCCGCGTCATCGCCACGTAGAGCAGGCGGCGCTCTTCCTCGATCTCGGCGGCGTGGCCGGTGGCCAGGTCGGCCGGCATGCAGCCGTCGACCACGTTGAGCACGTGCACCGAAGCCCATTCCTGGCCCTTGGCGGAATGCATCGTCGAGAGGATCAGGTAGTCCTCGTCGCGGTGCGGCTCGCCGGATTCGTCGCTGGTCGCCTCCGGTGGGTCGAGCGTGAGCTCGGCGAGGAAACGCTCGCGGCTCGGGTACATCGCGGCGATGCGCTCGAGCTGGGCCAGGTCGCCGCGGCGGATCGCCGCGTCTTCGTGCAGGCGCACCAGATGCGGCTCGTACCAGCGCAGCGCCAGGCTCAGAGCGTCCGGCCAGCCGGCGCCCTCGATCGCTCCGTGCGCGGCGAGCCATTCGCGCCAGTCGTGCGCGGCCGCGGCCGGCGGCTTGAACGAGCGCATCGCCTGCACCGCATCACCCTCGGCGGCCATCGCGTCGAGCAGGCGCCGCGCCGAGGCCGGGCCGAGGCCGGGCACCAGCTGCGCGATGCGGAAGCCGGCCAGCCGCCCGCGCGGGTTCTGCACCCAGCGCAGCACCGACAGCAGGTCCTTCACGTGCGCGGCCTCTAGGAACTTGAGCCCGCCGTACTTGACGAAGGGGATGCCGCGGCGTGTCAGCTCGAGTTCGAGCGCGGCGCTGTGGTGGCCGGTGCGGAACAGCACCGCCTGGCTCTTCAGCGGCAGGCCGCCTTCGCGGTGTTGCAGCACTTCGTCGGCGACCCGGCGCGCCTGCGCCATCTCGTCGGCCACCGTGACGAGCTGCGGCTTCGCGCCGCCACGATCGCCGCGCAGCTCTTTCGTGAAACGCTCGGCGGCCAGCGCAATGACGGCGTTCGAGGCGTCGAGGATGGGCTGCGTCGAGCGGTAGTTGCGCGTCAGCGCGAGCACGCGCGCCGGCGGATCGAACTGCGCCGGGAAATCGAGGATGTTGCGCACCTCGGCGGCGCGGAACGAGTAGATCGACTGCGCGTCGTCGCCCACCACCGTGAGGCCGCGGCCGTCGGGCTTGAGGCCGCGCAGGATGGCGGCCTGCAGGCGGTTGGTGTCCTGGTACTCGTCGACCAGCACGTGCTCGAAGCGCGACCCGATCGCCGCGGCGATGGCCGGCTCCTCCATCATCTGCTGCCAGTACAGCAGCAGGTCGTCGTAGTCGAGCACCTGCTGCTGCTGCTTGGTGTCGACGTAGGCGCGGAACAGCCGCTTCAACTCCGCCTCCCAACCCTGGCACCAGGGGAACAGGTCGCGCACCACCTCGTCGACCGTCATGCGGCTGTTGACCACGCGCGAGTAGATCGCCAGGCAGGTGCCCTTGAGCGGGAAGCGCTTGCCGATGGCGGCGAGTTCGAGCTCCTGGCGCACCCAGCCCATCTGGTCTTCGGCATCGCCGCGGTCGTGGATGGTGAACTGCGGCGACAGGCCGACCGCGCCGGCGTGCTCGCGCAGCAGCCGCGCGCCGATGGCGTGGAAGGTGCCCGACCAGGGCAGGGCAGGCGCCTGCTGCGTGGCGCGAAAGCCCAGTGCCGCATGCAGCAGGCGGCCGGCGCGCCGCTCCATCTCGTGCGCGGCGCGGCGCGAGAAGGTCAGCAGCAGCAGCCGGTTCGGGTCGGCACCGTCGAGCACGAGGCGGGCGACGCGCGCGGCCAGGGTCATCGTCTTGCCGGTGCCTGCGCCGGCGATCACCAGCAGCGGGCCGGACGGTTCGCCGGCCGGGCCGTGTTCGACCGCGGCGCGCTGCTCTTCGTTGAGCGAGGCGAACGGATCGGCAGGCGAGGCGAGGGCGGTGGCAACCATGGCACGTTGGGTGGATGGCTACTGTATACGCATACAGATCGGCTGGGCTCCGCCGGGCCTGCATGGAACAATCCGCGGCCATGGCTCTTGTCTACTCCACCGACGCCGGGCGCATGTGCCCGACTTGCCGCCAGCCGTTGGCGGCATGCCGTTGCGGCAAGCCCGCTGCCAGCACGGGCAGCGCCGACGGCATCGTGCGCGTCAGCCGCGAAAGCAAGGGCCGCGGCGGCAAGACGGTGACGCTGGTGCGCGGGCTGGCGCTCGACGAGGCCGGCCTCGCCGCGCTCGGCAAACGCCTGCGCAGCGCCTGCGGGGCGGGCGGTGCGGTGAAGGACGGCGTGCTGGAGATCCAGGGCGACCACCGCGAGCGCGTCGCGGCGCTGCTGGCCGAGGCGGGCCACCGCGTCAAGATCGCGGGCGGCTGAGCGCCACCGGCGGAATCGCCATGCTCCTGCAACGCCGCCAGCTGTTCGCCGCCTTGGCCAGCGTCTGGCCGGGACTGAGCCTGCGCGCGCAAACGACCGCGGGGCCGCTGCTCACGCGTGCCATCCCGTCCAGCGGCGAGGCGATTCCGCTGGTCGGCCTGGGCAGCTGGATCACCTTCAATGTCGGCCATGACCCGGTGGCGCGCGAAGCCTGCACCGAGGTCATGCGCGCCTTCTTCGAAGGCGGCGGGCGACTGATCGATTCGTCGCCGATGTATGGCTCATCGCAGCCGGTCATCGGCCAGGGCCTGGCCAGGCTGGGCCGTGCTGCACCCGTGTTCGCCGCCGACAAGGTGTGGATCGGCTCCGGCGCCAGGGGCACGGAGCAGATCGAAGCCTCGCGCCGCTTCTGGGGCGTGCCGCGCTTCGACCTGCTGCAGGTGCACAACCTGCTGGCCTGGGAGGAGCACCTGCCGCAGCTGTTCGCGATGAAGTCGGCGGGCCGCGTGCGATACGTGGGCATCACCACCTCCGAAGGCCGGCGCCATGCCGAGATCGAGAAGGTGATGCGCAGCCAGCCGATCGACTTCGTGCAGATCTCCTACAACTTGCTCGACCGCGAGGTGGAGCAGCGCATCCTGCCCCTGGCCCGGGAACGGGGCATCGGCGTCATCGTCAACCGCCCGTTCCGCGAAGGAGCGCTCTTGCGCGAGTTGCAGCGCCACCGCCTGCCGCCCTGGGCCGCCGAGTTCGGCTGCGACGGCTGGGCGCAGTTCGCGCTGAAGTTCATCGTCTCGCACCCGGCCGTGACCTGTGCGATCCCGGCCACGAGCAGCGTTGCCCATGTGCGCCAGAACCTCGGCGCAGCGCGCGGCGTGCTGCCCGATGCGGCGATGCGTGCACGCATGGCTGCGCACGTGGCGGCGCTCTAGCCCGTCGGTCCGGAGAGCCGCCGCATGAGCGAGTGGTGGACCTACCGGCTGTCGGACTTCCTGCTCTTTTCGCCGCGCACCTGGCATCGCCTGTTCGAGCTCTACCACGCCTGGCTGTGGCCCGCGCAGCCGCTGGTTCTGCTGCTGGGCGTCGGCCTGCTCTTCGCGTTGTGGCGCGGGGCGCCCTGGGCCCCACGGGCCTGCTGCTTGGCGCTGGCGACTGCCTGGGCCTGGGTGGCCTGGGCCTTCCATCTGCAGCGCTATGCCGCCATCAACTGGGCCGCGACGTGGTTCGCCTTGGCCTTTGCGTTTCAGGCCGTGCTCATGCTCGCCTTGGCGTGGCTCAGCGCCTCGGGGCCGGCGCGTCGCTCGCCGACCGGATTCGCCCTGCTGATCGGTGCCGTCACGCTGATGCCGGTGCTCGGTGTGGCCTGCGGCCGGCCCTGGCAGGAGGCCGAGGTGTTCGGCCTGACGCCCGACGCCACGGTCCTGGGCACCTTGGGCTTCCTGCTGGTGCAGGTGCACGGCGGCCGCTCGCGCGCTTTGGCAGCCTGGCCGTGGCTGATACCGCTGATGTGGTGCGGAGTCGGCGGGGCAACGCTGTTCGCCCTGGAACTGCCCTGGGCCGGGCTGTTGCCCCTGGCCGGGCTGGCTGCGGTGATTGCAGGGTTGGCACGCAGGTACTAAATGTGCATAATAGCCATTTATACAGGCCCACTTTCCGGAGGTGCCATGCCCGCCGACTTCGAAGCCTCGACCCTGTGGCGCGTCAGCTGTTTCGATCGACTGCACGAGCAGTCGGTGATGGGT
>ERZ795056.345-NODE-345-length-61325-cov-18.402236_pt1 | contig 61325 bp, 57 predicted proteins | sample MGYA00375140_ERZ795056 | MGnify/ENA primary metagenome ERZ795056 (study PRJEB30185, sample SAMN05720227) | activated sludge metagenome | isolation source: Anaerobic digester | place: USA | collected 2015-03-09 ...
CCTTCGACGTCGACGAGATGGCCAACCTGTGCGAGGCCTCGCAGGAGGCGCTGGCCGCCTGAGGCGGCTCAGCGCGCGAGCGTCAGCTGCAGCACCAGCGGCTGCGCGCGCTTGTTGGACCACATCCAGCAGTAGTCCTGATCGAGCTTCACCTTCAGCGTGGCGGCGCCCTTCGTGGCGCCGGCACGCCGCACCGGGAACACCACCTTCTTTCCCTCGTGGTAGTGGATGTTGAAGTCCATCGGGCCCGCGGATTCGAATGCCCAGCGCACCGCCGTACCGCGCGCCAGCTTGCCGCAGACCTCGGCAAAGCCGCCGGGGGCCACCTCGGCGCGATGCTCGAAGCGGCCCTCGGCACTCCAGGCGATGTCGATCACGTCGGCGCGGGCGGACGCGCCGGCCATCGCCATGACGGCGATGGCGGCAAGCAGGAATCGATGCGGTGTCATGCGGCGATTCTGCGCGACAGTGCGGCGTTCCGCGCCCGCACAAACGCGAGCAGCCGGGCCGGGTAGTCGGCCGCGACGGCATTGCGCACCGACGGCCGCTGCGCCAGCGCGGCACGCCAGCGGGCCACGCGCGGCAGTGCGTCCATGAAGCCGAAGTCGCCGAGGCCGTCGAAGACGTCGAGGTAGCGGAACACCGGGCCGAACACCGCATCGACCAGCCCGAAGTGGCCGCCATCGAACCACGGCCCGTCGCCCAGCACAGACTCGATCTGCCCGAAGCGCAGCCGGATGTCCTTCGCCGCGGCGGCCAGCGCCACCTCGTCGGCCGCCGAATAGAAGGTGCCGATGGCGTTGAGCAGGGCCGAGCCGAACTCCATCCAGGCCCGATGCCGTGCACGCTGCAAGGCATCGGCGGGATGCAGGCGCGGCGCCTCGGTCTCGTCGAGGTACTCGCAGATCACGGCGGACTCGAACAGCGCCGCATCGCCGACCTGCAGCACCGGCGTCTTGCCCAGCGGCGAGAGCGCGAGAAACCAGTCGGGCTTGTTCGCCAGGTCGATGTCGCGGCGTTCGAAGGGCACGCCCTTCTCGGCCAGCACGATCGCGGCACGCTGCACGTAGGGGCACAGCGCGTGGCTCACCAGGGTCAGCGGAGCTCGCATGGTCGTGGCCTCGCGACTCATGCAGCGCGCGGCGCGAGCCAGTCGCCGCGGCGCAGCGTCCAGGCACCGTCGCCGACCAGCCACAGCACCAGCGAGGCCACGGCGAGGAACACCGGGTACTCCCAGCCGCCGTTCGGGCTGGTGTGCACCCAGCCGTTGGGCAGATGCACCCAGGCGGCGGCCAGCATGATCGGCAACAGTGCCAGCGCCACCTGCCGCGCGTAGACGCCGAGCAGCAGCGCGACGCCGCCGATCAGCTCGGCCGCGAACACCGGGTAGGCCAGCGCGCCGGGCAAGCCGATGCTGGCGAAGTACTGCGCCGTGCCCGGCAGGGTGAACACCAGCAGCTTGAGGAGCGCGTGGGCGATCCACATCGAGCCCAGCGCGACACGCAGCAAGGTGGCGCCGATCTGTACGGCGTTGTCGGGACGGTTGGCGGTCATGGCCGCATCTCCTTGAAGTTGACGATGGCCGCACTCTATGATTGCGCCGACGCCTTGAAAATTGGCGTTAAAGCAAGCCATGAATGCACGAACGCAATACCAGATCGGAGCCGCCGACCTCGACGTGGTGCTCGCGATGGTGCGCAGCGGCACGCTCGCGGCCGCCGGCGAACGGCTGGGCGTGGACGCATCGACGGTGTTCCGCGCGCTGCAGCGCATCGAGCGCGGGCTCGGCGTGACGCTGTTCGAGCGCTCGCGCAGCGGCTACCTCGCCAACGAACTGGCACAGGCGCTGGCCGAGCAGGCCGAGCAGGTGGAGGCCGCGCTGGAAGCGGCGCGCTCTGCCGCGCAGCAGCGGCCCGACCGCGTCGCCGGCACGGTGCGCATCACCACCACCGACACCATCCTTCACGGCCTGGTGGCACCGGCGCTGAAACCCTTGCGCGTCGCACATCCGCTGCTCGACTACGAGCTGCATGCCGGCAACGAACTCGCCAGCCTGACACGGCGCGACGCCGATATCGCGGTGCGCGCCACGCGCCGCCCGCCCCAGCACCTGGTGGGCCGCCACGTCGGGCCGATCCGCGTGGCGCTGTACACGGCGAAGAAGTCGCCCGTCAAGCGCTTCGACGACCTGGCGCCGGCCACGCCGTGGATCGCGCCGGACGACGCGCTGCCCGAGCACCCCTCGGTGGTCTGGCGCAAGCGCCGCTTCCCGAAGGTGCAGCCGACCTACCGCGTGAGCAGCATCCTGACGGTGATGGAGCTGGTCGCGCTGGGGCTGGGCGTGGGCGTGCTGCCGCTGTTCCTGGCCGCGCCACGCAGCGACCTGCGCCAGCTCGGCGAGGTGCTCGACGAATGCCAGACCGAGCTGTGGCTGCTCACGCATCCGGAGTCGCGCCACCTGCGCCGGGTCTCGACGGTGTATGGTCACCTGGCCGCGACGCTGTCGCTGAGCTGAACGCGACGACGCATCCGGCGACCAGCCGTATGCGTACAAGCGGATTCGCTGCCCTGGCCCGCCGATGAACCGACCTGCCCTGCTCCGCTCCATGCTGTACGCACTCACCTTGGCCGCGGCGCTCTATGCCTGCGTGCTCGCGCTGCTCTGGTTCGGCCAGGAGCGGCTGCTGTTCTTGCCGACGCCGCTGGCTCCCAGCTACCCGCTGGCGCGCGAGCCCGACGTGCACGAACGCTTCGTCGACGTGCCCGGCGCGCGGCTGTCATTGCTGGAACTGCGCCTGCCCGACCCAAGGGGCGTGGTGTTCTTCCTGCACGGCAACGCCGGCAACCTGGAGAGCTGGTTCGTCAACGCCGACTTCTACCGCCGCGCCAACTTCGACCTGGTGATGCTCGACTACCGCGGCTATGGCAAGAGCAGCGGGCGCATCGCCAGCGAGGAGCAGCTGCACGGCGACGTGAGCGCGGTGTGGCAGCAGGTGGCGCCGCGATATGCCGGCAAGCGCATCGTCTTCTACGGCCGCTCGCTCGGCACGGGCCTGGCCGCGCGGCTTGCGGTGCAGTCGCCGCCCGACCTGACCATGCTCGTCTCGCCCTACGAGAGCATGGTGGCACTGGCGCGCACGCACTACCCCTGGGTGCCGGGCGCGCTGCTGCGCTACCCCTTGCGCACGGACGAGCAGATCGGCCGCATCCGCGGGCCGCTGGTGCTGCTGCACGGCGAACTCGACACGCTGATCCCGCCGGCGCACAGCGAGGCCCTGCGCACACGCGCCCCGCAGGCGCGGCTGGTGCTCGTGCCCGGCGGTGGCCACAACGACCTGCAGCAGTTCGACAGCTACCTGCAGGCGGTGTCGGCCGCGCTGCGCGCGCTCTAGCGCAGCCCGGTGGCGGTCAGTCGCGGCAGCAGCTGCCGCTGGCCGACCGGCGTGAGCTCCACCTCGCGGCCGGTTCCGCGGCGCAGCCAGCCCTTGTCGACACAGTGGCGGAACAGCTCGTCGGCCAGTTGCCCGGCAAGGTGGTCGCGGCGCTCCGACCAGTCCATGCAGGCATAGGCATAACGCCGCCGCCCGCTCGGCGAAGCCGGCGCGAGGCCGAGGCCGGCGAGCCACGTGCGCCCGCGCTCCGTGAGCGCATAGCCCTCGGGCGCGGCCTGCAGGCCCTCGCCCGCGAGCAGCGATTCGAAGAGCTGCACGCCCAGCCGCCCGGCCAGGTGGCCGTAGCAGCAGCGCGCCTCGCGCAGGGCACGCCGCGCCGGGCGCGACCAGGCCTCGTCGCGCCCGCCCTGTTCGGCGACGAGCGCCAGCGCCTCGAGCGCATGCGCCACCTCGGGCCCGGCGAGCCGGAAGTAGCGATGGCGCCCACGTGGCTCGCAGACCACGAAGCGCGCATCCACCAGCTTGGCCAGGTGGCCGCTGGCCGTGGCCGCGGTCACCGTCGCGGCCCGCGCCAGCTCGCCCGCGGTGGCGAAGTCGCCCGACAGCAGGTGGCTGAGCATGCGCGAGCGTGCCGGGTCGGCGACCATCGCCGCGACGCGGGCCAGCCGGGGTTCGTGCGGGGTCGCCATGGCGCTCAGGGTAGCGCAGCGGGCGCGCGCGAGCTCAAGGCGCCACCTCGCGCGGCCGGTGGCGCGTGCCGGCCACGTCCTGCAGCCAGCTGCGCTCCTCGCGCAGGATGAAGCGCTCGCGCTGCGCACGCTCGAAGTTGGCGCGACCTTCCTCATCGCGCCGCAGCGCGGCGCGGTAACGCTCGTAGGCGGCCAGGTCGTCGAAGCCGATCAATCCCCAGGCCACGTCGTTGCTGCCCTCGTGCGGCAGGAAGTAGCCGATCAGCTCGCCGCCGCAGCGCGGGATGATGCGGCCCCAGGCTTCTGCGTAGGCCTGGAAAGCATCGCGCTGGAACGGGTCGATCTGGTAGCGGATGAAGCAGGTGAGGGGCATGGTGGCGCTCGAGGTGCTGGAGGTGTGAAGCCGGACTTTGCACCCGGCGACGCCGCCGATGCTTCGGCCTGCGCCGAAGCATCGGGCCGGGCAGCTCCGGCCTGTCGATGTGGAAAACACGGGGGTGCGCCGCGCGCGTTAGGCTTGCGCCCCGAACCGCCTTGCCGTGCCCGATCCACTGAACCTGCCGCGATGACGAAACACTCCCTCGAACACTGGCTCGCCGACGTCGGCGATGCCGACATCGCGACACTCGACGTGCCGCCGGCGATCGACCGGACGCGGCGCTTCCAGGTCGACGTGCGCTTCGTCGTGCAGTGCCCGGCCGAGGGCACGCCGGCCTGGCATGCGATGACGGTGGAGGTCAACGGCCGCCGCGAGTGGTCACGCCAGATCGCCACGGCCAACCCGGGCCAGACCGACAGCCTGGATTACCACGTGCAGGTCGACGTGCCCGAAGGCACTGCGCTGCGCGTGCGCGCCACGACGACGGTGCGCGCCGCGCGCAGGCGCCAGCTGCGCATCGAGGCCGAGGAGCAGTGAGGCGCGGGCCGCCGGATGCCGCCCGTCATCGCCTCACTTCATGCCCTGCGCGACCCACTGCAGCACGGCGTTCGCCGCATCGTCGGACACCATCGCGTGCGTGTGCACGAAATTCTTCTCGTGCATCTCGTCCAGCCAGTGCTGTTGCGCCTTCGCCGGGTCGCCGCGGCGCGCGGCCTTGTCGGCCATGCTGCGGAAGGTCGGCACGGTATGCGCCTGCGCACCGTGGCAGTTCAGGCAGCCGAAGTCGATGGCCGACTGCGCACCGTCCGCGGCCATGGCCTGCGCGGCGACCCAGGCGAGCCCGGCGAAGACAAGAGCCGGCTTGAAGGCGTGAAGCGTCATGGTGACTCCTTGGTGTGAGTGTGGGCCGCGTCGAGCAGGCGGTCGAATCCAGGATAGCCCTCGCGGCTGAGCAGAACCTTGCGTGCGAAGCGGCCCCAGGGCTGGCCGGCTTGCAATGCGGCCTTGAACGCCTCCGCATCGACCACCCAGGTGCCGCCCAGCGAGGTGACGCCGCGCGCGAACAGCGGGTCGGGCAGGCAGCCGGCGCCCGGGCCGATCAGCGCCACGCGCTGCGCGTGGCGGCATCGTTCCAGCAGCGCGTCCAGCGTGTCGTTGAGCAGCACCGTGCTGGTCGACAGGATCTTGTTGCAGCGCGCCAGCTCGCCGGCATCGAGCGTGACCAACCAGCCCTCGCGCGCGCCGGCGAGTTCGGCGCGCAGCTCGAGCACGGTGAGCCTCGCGCCGGTGGCCAGCACCTGCTTCACCAGCGGCGGGAACAGCCCGACCATGCCGAGGTGGTCGCCGGCCTGCAGGTCGAGATCGCCGATCGAACCGCCGGCCGCAGGCGGCAGGTAGGCGGCGCGGTCGAACAGGTGGCGCGTGAGCGCGTTGACGGTGGCGAAGCCCAGCGTACGCGGCGCGCCCTGCGACTGCGCATACTGCCGCGCGAGCGCCGGCGCCGGCATGCCGGCCAGCGCCTCGAGCGATGCGGGTGCGCGCAGCTGCGCCAGCGTGTCGCCCAGCAGCACGAAGCTCAGGCCGAGCGAGCCGTCTTCCAGCTCGACCGCGCAGAACTCGCCGTCGCGCGTGCCGTCGGCCGCGGGCGGCGGCAGGTGCACGGCGCGCACGGCCGGCACCGGTCCGCGGGAAGCCAGGCGATCGACGAGGCCGACCAGATCGGAGGCGACACTGCTCATGCCTCGACTCTCGCCGCGAACGCGCCGCCCTGCCTTGCGCTGCCACAGAGGAGCCGCAGCGAGAGCCTGCCGCGGTCTCAGCGCCAGGCGTCGATGATGCGAAGCGCTTCCTGCGCCGACAGCCCGGCCGAGGCACACAGTGCATATCCCTTGCGAATCGACACCAGGTAAGGTAGCCGGAACACGATGGCGTTCATCGGCGGCATCTCTTCCTCCACCCGATCCTCGACGCGCAGATCCTCGTGGCCGGCGTCGCCGCACAGGCGGTCCGCCTCGTCGCGCCACTTGCGGACCACCGCCTCGCGGTCGGTCCAGGGCGCGACGTTCGATTTCACGAAGACGTAGTGCAGGCCCGGCCGCAGCGCCTCGCGGTAGACGCCGCCGGCCATCGGGCTGGGGCCCTGGCCGAGGTCGTGGCTGGAGGTGCAGGCCAGCAGCAGCCACACCGGCAGGAGCAGCACGCTTCGCCTTGTCATGGCGGGCCCCCGCGCAGCGCTTCGTTGTCGATCTGCATCAGGCGGGGCGCGAGGTTGATCACCGATGGCGGCAACGGCCGCTCGCCCCGTTGCTTCAGCAGCGCCAGGTCCCGCTCCAGCTTGTCGCCGACGACGAAGAAGGCGCCCTGCACCTTCGGGATGCGGTCCGCGTCGCGGCCTACGCGCAGGTGGCTGATGAACTGCCCGAGGTAGGTCGTGCCGCCCGCGTCGACGCGAAACGGTACGGCGCCCGGGTCGGCCAGGTAGACGTGGGCCGCCCAGCCATGCATCGGCGCGTTCTCGACGGCCGCGCCGACCAGTGCGTAGTCTCCGGCCGGCAGGCGGGCGACGAACAGGGTGCCCTTCGCGTCCGGCTCGCTGAAGTCGACCGGCGTGTCGAACAGCGGCGACAGCAGCCGGCCCGCCGTGCCCACCGGCGAATGGAAGACGAACTCGCCCGGCGGCTGCAGGGGGTCGCCCGCCGTCGCGCGGAACTGCAGCGTGCTCATCTCGATCGTCGGCGCCGTGGCCGAGATGCCGATCGAGCCGAACACCAGGCCGGTGCCCAGGCCGCCGCCGTTGGGCAGCGATGCGGGCAAGCGTGCACTCGAGACGCAACCCGACACCAGCGCGGCCATGGCCAGGCAGAACGACGGCAGCAGGGCATGGGAAGGCCACATCGACAATATCTCCGGATTGCAGCGCCGTTATCGCATCGGCGCGGCCCGGCTCGCTTGACTGCGCGCAACGCTTGCCGGTGCGGCCCCGAAGCCGCAGGCTACAGTCCTGCCCATGGCATACGAACTGCATTACTGGCCGGGCATCCAGGGCCGCGGCGAATTCGTGCGGCTCGCGCTCGAGGCGGCCGGCGCGCCCTACACCGACGTGGCGCGCGGCGACGAGGCCACCGGCCAGGGCCTGCCGGCGATGCAACGCCTGCTCGACGACGACACGCAGGCGCACCCGCCCTTCGCGCCACCCTTCCTGCGCGACGGCACGCTGCTGATCGGGCAGACGGCGGCGATCCTGCACCACCTCGGGCCGACGCTGAAGCTCGTCGGGCGCAGCGAGCAGGCGCGGGTGTGGACGCAGCAGATCCAGCTGACCATCGCCGACATGGTCACCGAGGCGCACGACACGCATCACCCGGTGGGCAGCGGCCTGTACTACGAAGACCAGAAGCCCGAGGCGCTGCGCCGCGCGAAGGAGTTCTGCGGCGCGCGCCTGCCCAAGTTCATGACATGGTTCGAGCGCATCCTGGCGCGCAACCCGGCCGGCGCGCGGCACCTGGTGGGCGGCAAGCTGAGCTACGCCGACCTGTCGCTGTTCCAGCTCGTCGAGGGCCTGCGCTACGCCTTCCCGACGGCGGCGCATCGCGTGCTGGCCACGACGCCGCTGGTGCTGCAGCTGCACGACCGCGTCGCCGCCGCACCGCGCGTGGCCGCCTACCTGCGCAGCGATCGGCGGCTGCCGTTCAACGAGCAGGGCATCTTCCGCCGCTACCCCGAGCTCGACCTTCCCTGATCCGCGGCGGCACAGCCGCCCGGTCGCAGAAAGCACAGGCACATGGCCATCCAGTGGTTCCCGGGTCACATGCACTCGACGAAGAAGGCGATCGTCGAGCGATTGCCCGACATCGACGTGGTCATCGAGCTGCTCGACGCACGCCTGCCCGGCTCGAGCAGCAACCCGCTGCTGGCCGAGCTGACGGCCGGCAAGCCGGCGCTGAAGGTGCTCAACAAGCAGGACCTCGCCGACCCCGAGCTCACCACGGCGTGGCTGGCCCACTTCAACGCGCTGCCGGGCACGCGCGCGCTGGCGCTCGATGCCAGCATCACAGCGCCGGCACGCGCGCTGGTCACCGCCTGCCGCGCACTCGCGCCGCTGCGCGGCGGCATGGTCAAGCCGCTGCGCGTGCTGATCTGCGGCATCCCCAACGTCGGCAAGTCGACGTTGATCAACACGCTGGTGGGCCAGCGCGCCACGCTCACCGGCGACGAGCCGGGCATCACCAAGCTCGAACAGAAGATCGTGCTGGCACCGGACTTCTACCTGTTCGACACCCCCGGCATGCTGTGGCCGCGCATCACCGTCGAGCGCAGCGGCTACCACCTCGCGGCCAGCGGCGGCATCGGCCGCAATGCCTACGACGAAGAAGAAGTCGCGCTGGCCCTGCTGGCCAACGTTCGCGTGCGTCACGCCGATCGGCTGAGGGCTCGCTACAAGCTGGGCGATCTGGATGGGCTCACCGACGACGAACTGCTCGCCGAGCTCGGCCGAAAACGTGGCGGCCTGATGGCCGGCGGACGCGTCAACCTGCAGAAGGCCGCCGAGATCGCCATCAACGACTTCCGCACCGGCGCCTGGGGCCGCATCACGCTGGAGTCGCCCGACGAGTTCGTGCAGTGGTGGGCGCAGGGCCAGGCGCTCGAGGCCGAGCGGCGCGAGAAGCGCGAGAAGCGCAGCCGCGGCGGCAAGTAGCAGCGCGGCGCGGCTCAGCCGTTGACGGCTTCCGCCACTTCGCTGATCAGCTGGATGGCATGCCGAGCCAGCGGCGACGGGCTGCGGTTGCGCAGGCTCACCACGCCCATCTCTGCATAGAGCGGCGGCAGGCCCGTGACCGTCAGCGCCACCAGCAATCCGGCTTCGACATCGGCCTGCATCGCGACGTGGGTGGCCCCCAGCACGGTGTCGGTCGACAGTGCCACCGCGCGCAACTGCTGCACGTCATCGCACTCCAGTGCAAAACCGGGCTCCTGGCCCGGCGGCACTTGCAGCAAGGCGCCCAGGGCCGCCTTCACCGCGACAGGCAGCTTGGTGGTGGCCACGCCGAAGGCCCACATCTCGGCCAGCGTGCAGGGCGGCCCGACCAGCGGGTGGCCGCTGCGGACATAGAAGGCTGCCGGCTGCTGGCCCAGGCGCTGGACCTCCAGCGTCGCGTCCTGCGGCAGGCTGCGCGTGTCGGCGACGAAGAACTCGATGCGCTCGGCACGCAGTTGCTCCAGCAACTGCGCCCAGTTGCCGACCTCCACCCGCAAGCGAAGGTTGGGGTAGCGGCGGCGCAACTCGGGCAGCACCCGCGGCATCAGGGTGGCAGCCGGGAAAGGGCCGGCACCCAGCGCCGCGTCACCGAAGTTGCTTTGTGCGTAGAGCTCGGCGTCGCGCTGCAGGCAGCGCGCGTCGAACAGCAGGCGGCGCGCACGCTCGATCAGGAACACGCCGGCCGGCGTGGGTCGCAGCTCGCCCGCATCGCGATCGAACAGGCGCTGGCCGAGCGCCCGTTCCAGGGCCTGGATGCTGCGGCTGAAGGCCGGCTGGCTGAGGTGCACGCGCTCGGCTGCCCGCGCGAAGTGACGTTCATCGGCCAGCGCCACCAGGTGGGCCAGGTGTTTCAGGTCCATCATCTGGCCATGCTTCCACTGCATTGATTCAATGTCAACAATGCAATGGACGCATCCACTCGCGATGTTTAGTCTCGCCCCCAGCCGCGCCACCAGAGTGCTGGCAGACACCACAGGAGACAAACCCATGAGTGCCCAACTGCAGAACGTGCTGATCGTCTGCGTCATGCTCGGCTTCGCGCTGATGGAGTTCGTGACGCGGCGCTACCAGGCCACGGTGCACGCCACGTCCGACGACACCAAACTGGAATTGCTTCAGTTCCTGGCCCTGCTGGCCATCGCGCAGCCCACGGCCCTGCTGGTGACCAACCAGCTGTGCCTGAAGTTCATGCCCGAGCAGCACAACGCCCTGGCCGGCCTGCCCTGGTGGGCCATGTTCGGCGTGCTGCTGCTGGCCGACGACCTGACGCAATACCTGTGGCACCGCGCCTCGCACTCGCCCATGCTGTGGCCCTTGCACCGCGCTCACCACACGGCGCAGTACATGAGCATCCGCATCACCTACCGCAACAACTTCTTCTACTACCTGCTGATGCCGGGTTTGTGGATCGGGGGCGTGCTGATCTTTCTGGGTTTCGGCAAGGTCTACGGGCTGTACATCGTGCTGAAGCTGGTGGTGATTCTGGGGGCGCACTGCGCCTGGCGCTGGGACGAGCCGCTGTACCGCGTGAAGGCGCTGCGGCCGCTGATGTGGGTGGTGGAGCGCACCATCTCCACACCGGCCACGCACTGGGCCCACCACGCGCTGACCAACACCGACGGCGTGGGCCACTACAAGGGCAACTTCGGCAATTTCCTGTTCCTGTGGGACGTGCTGCTGGGCAGCGCCCACATCACGCGCCGCTATCCCGAGAAGGTGGGCCTGCAGGACGACCTGGTCTATGGCCAGGAGCGCTGGTACCACCAGATGTTCTTCCCCCTTCTGCAGAGCAAGCGAGAACATTCCGCGCTGCGAATGGGTGGCCGTGTCGTGGCCGAGGAAGAGACGCGTTCGGATGGACCGGCGCCGCAGCAGACTTGAAGAAGACAGGGCCGTTCACGACCCGTGAACCGACGGGTCAGATCGGGCGGCCGCCGCGCGGGTTCAACTTCACCGCCGCGAGGATGCCGCGCAGGATCTCGATGGGCGGCGGCGGGCAACCCGGCACCACCGTGTCGACCGGGATGACGTTGGCAATGCGGCCGCAGCTGGCGTAACTCTCGCCGAAGATGCCGCCGTCAGCGCCGCAGTCGCCCACCGCCACCACCAGCCGCGGCTCGGGCGTGGCGTCGTAGGTGCGGCGCAGCGCCTCTTCCATGTGGCGCGACACCGGCCCGGTGACGAGCAGCATGTCGGCATGGCGCGGGCTGGCGACGAAATGGATGCCCAGCCCCTCGATGTTGTAGTACGGGTTGTTGAGCGCGTGGATCTCCAGCTCGCAGCCGTTGCACGAGCCCGCATCGACCTGGCGGATCGCCAGCGCCTGGCCGAGGATGGCCAGCAGTTCGTCGTGGATGCGCCGCACCTCGGCCTGCAGCGCCGCATCGAGCGCCGGCGGCGGCTCGCTGACGATGCCGGTGCGAACGATCTGGCGAAGGATCTGCCACATCAGAGATCGACTCCCGAGTAGCTGAGGTTGAAGGACTTGTTGATGAGCGGGAAGTCCGGAACGATGTTGCCGATCACCGCATGCTCGAGCACCGGCCAGTTCTGCCACGACGGGTCGTGGCAGTGGCAGCGCTCGATGTGGCCATCGGCGCCCAGCGACAGCGCCACCAGCACCTCGCCGCGCCAGCCCTCCACCCACCCCGCGCCCTGCATCGCGCGGCCGGGCAGTTCGATGGCACCGGCAGTTCCGCCCTCGGGCAGGCGGGCGCAGAGCTCGCGGATCAGGCGCAGCGATTCGGCCAGTTCGTCGAAGCGCAACGCGACGCGCGCTGCCACGTCGCCGCCGTGCTGCGTGGCGATGCGAGCCTGCAGCGTGCGGTACGGTTGCCACGCGTGATCGTGGCGCAGATCGACGGCCTGGCCGCTGGCCCGGCCCGCCAGGCCGGCCAGGCCCAGGCGCGCCGCCAGTTCGGGCACGACACGGCCGGTGCCCATGAAGCGGTCCTGCAGGCCCGCATGTTCGTCGTAGACATGGCGCAGCCGCTGCACCTCGCGCTCCACTTCGTCGCACTGGCGCCGCTGTTCTTCGCGCAGCGAGAGCGGCAGATCGCCGGCCACGCCGCCCGGCACCACCGCATCCATCATGAAGCGGTGGCCGAAGGCGCGTTGCGACAGGCGCTGCCAGTCTTCGCGCAGGCGCGAGAACTGCGCCAGGCCGAAGGCCAATGCCGCGTCGTTGCCCAGCGCGCCTAGGTCGCCGAGGTGGTTGGCGACGCGCTCGCGTTCGAGCATCAGCGCGCGCAGCCAGTCGGCGCGCTCGGGCACGGCCGTGCCGCAGCAGGATTCGAGCGCCATCGCGTAGGCCCAGGCAAAGGCCACCGTCGAATCGCCCGACACGCGCCCGGCCAGGCGGAACGCCTGCAGCGGCGGCAGTTCGGTGAAGCGCCGCTCGATGCCCTTGTGCACGTAGCCCAGGTGCTGCTCGAGGCGCAGCACCTTCTCGCCGACCACCGAGAAGCGGAAGTGACCCGGCTCGATGATGCCGGCGTGAACCGGGCCCACCGCGATCTCGTGCACGCCGTCGCCTTCGACACGCACGAAGGGGTAGTCGGCGGGCCATGTGCCGACGGCGGCTCCGGCAGGTGTCACGCCCGAGGCCAGCGGCGCGGCCGTGGCCCACAGGCCGTGGTCGAGCCAGGGGCGGCGGTCGCTCGCTGTGTCGGCCTGCAGGCCGCCGAGGTCGGCCAGGCTTCGCTGCATGCGCGTTGCGCAAGCGAAGGTGGCCGAGAGGTCGGGGTAGCGATCCTTCGCGCCGGCCAGCGGCAGTTCGGCCCACAGCAGGCCTTCGGTGGTGGCGAAGGCGGCGCAAGCCGACGCGCCGCCGCTGCCGTGGCGGCCCCACACCGAGAGAAGCCGGCCGTGCGCCTGCGCCACCTTCCCGGCCAGCACGCTCCAGCCCGCGCGGTCCACACACGCGTGCCAGATCGGCAGCGGCGCGGGGAGGCGCTGCAGCTCGAGGTGGAGATCGGCGAACACCATGGCCTCAATGCCCGAGCATGGCCGCGGCCTGCCGGTACCAGCCGTCGAGGTAGGGCGGGATGTACAGGCCCAGCATCAGCCCCAGGCTCAGGTGCACGAACACCGGCACCAGCGCCGGCGGATGGGCCAGCGGCTTGTGCGTCGTATCGCCGAACACCATCGGCTGCACGCGGTGGAACACCGAAGCGAAAGCCAGGCCCAGCGCGACGAGCAGGAAGGGCGTGGCCCAGGCCTGCTCGCGCATCGCCGTGGTGACGATGAGGAACTCGCTGGCGAACACGCCGAACGGCGGCATGCCCAGGATCGCCAGCGCGCCGAGCATCAGGCCCCAGCCCACCGTCGGGCTGACGCGCACGAGGCCGCGGATCTCGTCCATGACCTGCGTGCCGGCCTTCTGCGTGGCGTGGCCGACGGCGAAGAAGATCGCCGACTTGATCAGCGAGTGCACCGTCATGTGCAGCAGGCCGGCGTAGCTGGCGATCGGCCCGCCCATGCCGAAGGCGAAGGTCATCATGCCCATGTGCTCGATGGACGAGTAGGCGAACATGCGCTTCACGTCGCGCTGGCGGATGATGAAGAACACCGACGCCACCACCGACAGCAGCCCGAAGCCCATCATCAGCCGGCCCGATAGTTGGCTGCTGCAGAGCGCGCCGTCGGTCAGCACCTTGCAGCGCAGGACGGCGTAGAGCGCCACGTTGAGCAGCAGCCCCGAGAGCACGGCCGACACCGGCGTCGGGCCTTCGGCATGCGCGTCGGGCAGCCAGTTGTGCACCGGCACCAGGCCGACCTTGGTGCCGTAGCCGATGAACAGGAAGGCGAAGGCCAGGGTGATGATGTTCGGGTCGAGCTGGCCCTTCACCGCATCGAGGTGCGTCCACAGCAGCGCGCCGCCCTCGGCGCCGATGACCTTCTCGGCCGCCATGTAGAGCAGCACGGTGCCGAACAGCGCCTGCGCGATGCCCACGCCGCACAGGATGAAGTACTTCCACGCCGCCTCCAGGCTGGCGGCAGTGCGGTAGACGCTGACCAGCAGCACGGTGGTCAGCGTGGCCGCTTCCATCGCCACCCAGACGATGCCGAGGTTGTTGGTGGTCAGCGCCAGCAGCATCGTGAAGCTGAACAGCTGGTACATGCTGTGGTACAGGCGCAGCCGCGGCGGCGTCATCTTGCCGCGGTCGCGCTCGACGCGCATGTAGGGGCGCGAGAAGATCGCGGTGGTCAGCCCGACGAACGCCGTCAGCGCGACGAGGAAGACGTTGAGCGCGTCGATGTAGAACTCGCTGCTCCACACCAGCAGCGGGCCGCCGTCGATCACCTGCACGGTCAGCGCGCAGGCGGCGAGGAAGGTGCCGGCGCTGAAGGCGACGTTGACGTCGCGCGCGTTGTCGCGGTGGCCGACCAGGCCGAGCACGGCGCCGCCGGCCAGCGGGATGCCGAGCAGGAAGGCGAGCGCGGGCGCGTCAATCATCCTTGAGCTTCTCGAGGTGGCTGATGTCCAGGCTGTCGAACTGCTCGCGGATCTGGAACATGAACACGCCCAGGATGAGCACGCCGATCAGCACGTCCAGCGCGATGCCGAGTTCCACCACCATCGGCATGCCGTAGGTGGCCGAGGTGGCGGCGAAGAACAGGCCGTTCTCCATCGCCAGGAAGCCGATCACCTGCGGCACCGCCTTGGCGCGCGTGATCATCATCAGGAACGAGAGCAGCACGCAGGCCAGCGCGATGCCCAGCGTGCCGCTGGCCAGCGTGGACGAGAGCTTGGAGATCGGGATGGCCAGGTTGAACGCGAAGATCACCACCACGATGCCCACCAGCATGATGGTCGGGATGTTGATCAGCGTCTCGACGTCCCAGCGGATCTGCAACCGGTCGGCCACGCGGTGCAGCAGCCAGGGGATCAGCAGCACCTTGAGCGCGAAGGTGATCCCGGCCGAGATGTAGAGGTGCGGCTGGTCGGTGACGTAGCCGACCACCGCCGTGGCCAGCACCAGCGTCGCTCCCTGCATCGTGAACAGGTGGATCAGCGAGAGCACGCGGCGCTGCGAGATCATCGCGAAGGCGAGGATCAGCAGCACGGCGCCGAGCAGGTTGACGAACTGGGTGAGGAGCGCGGTCAACTCAGTGCTCCAGCAGCAGGTGAACCAGCAGCCCGATCACCGCCAGCAGGAAGGCCGAGGCGAGGAACTCCGGCACGCGGAAGATGCGCATCTTGGCCGACAGGGTTTCGAGCAGCGCGAGCAGGAAGCCGCCGATGGCCAGCTTCAGCACCAGAGCCGGCAGCGCCAGCAGCATCTCCAGCGGCGCCTGTGCCTCGGCCACGCCCCAGGGGAAGAACAAGGCCAGGCCGATGCAGGAGTAGGCGAACAGCTTCAGGCTCGCCGCCCATTCGAGCAGCGCCAGGTGCCGGCCCGAGTACTCGAGGATCAGCGCCTCGTGGATCATCGTCAGCTCGAGGTGCGTGGCCGGGTTGTCCACCGGCACGCGCGCGTTCTCTGCCAGCGACACCATCGTGAAAGCCACGCCCGCGAAGGCCAGGCCCGGGTAGATGGCCAGCTCGCGGTGCGCGAGCGTCTCGACGATGGTGGTCAGCGAGGTCGACTTGGAGATCAGCGAGGCCGAGAACAGCACCATCAGCAGCGCCGGCTCGGCGAGGAAGCCGATCAGCATCTCGCGCCGCGCGCCCATCGTGCCGAAGGCGGTGCCCACGTCCATCGCCGCCAGCGAGATGAACACCCGCGCCAGCGCGAACAGGCCGACCAGCGCGATGGCGTCGGCCGCCGGTGCCAGCGGCAGGTCGGTCGACAGCGTGGGGATGATCGCGCAGGCCAGCAGCATGCAGCCGAACACCACGTAGGGCGCGGTGCGGAACAGCGGCGAGGCGTTGTCCGCCACCACCGACTCCTTGTGGAACAGCTTGTGCAGCACGCGGTAGGGCTGCCACAGGCTGGGCGCCGAGCGGTTCTGCAGCCAGGCACGCCACTGGTTCACCCAGCCGCCGAGCAGCGGCGCTAGCGCGATCGCCAGCACGATCTCGAGCAGCTGCGAGAGGAAGCCAGTGAGCGTCATGACGGCGTCCTCATCGCATCACCATCACCAGCGTCGCCAGCAGCGTGAGGAAGCTGTACAGCAGGTACACGCCGATGCGGCCCTGCTGCATCAGGCCGACCCAGCGCGCGAGCCACTGCGCCAGCGTGGTCACCGGCACGTACAGCCAGCGCCAGAAGCGGTCGTGCACTGTCACGCGATAGGTCGGCTTCGTGTCGAAGGGCGTCGGCAGCTCGCGCTCCATCTGGAAGAAGGGCTCGAAGATCTGCCGGATCGGCTGGCCGAAGCCCTCGGCCGTGTCCTGCATGCGCGCGCTGCCCCACGGGAAGCCGCAGGCCCAGGGCGGGCCGCGCCGCATGCGGCCGTGGTACAGCCGGCGCACGCCCACGAAGGCCAGCGCGCAGCTGGCCACGATGCCGAGCAGGAAGATCACCGGCCCGTAGCTCGCCTGCTCCAGGCTGTTGGGCGCGAGCAGCCAGCCGCTGGCCGACACGCGCTCGGCCAGGCCCGCGCCGACGAGCTGCCGCGTCACCGGGTCGAGCAGCCCGATGACCTGCACCGGCACAAGCCCGAGCAGGATGCAGCCTGCGGCCAGCCAGAGCATGCCGGCGCGCTCCCAGCGGCCCGCATCGTGCGCCTGAGTCAGGCGCTCCTCGCGCGGCTGGCCGAGAAAGATCACGCCGAAGAACTTGACCATCGTGTAGCCGGCCAGCGCCGCCACCAGCGCGATCAGCGCGGCCACCACCGGGATCAGCATGGTCAGCAGCGGTATCGGCAGGCCGGGGCTGAACAGGAAGCTCTGCAGCAGCAGCCACTCCGAGACGAAACCGCCCAGCGGCGGCAGCCCGGCGCTGGCCAGCACCCCCAGCAACGTCAGCCAGCCGACCCAGGGCATGCTGCGGATCAGGCCGCCGAGCTTGCCCAGGCTGCGCTGCGAGGTGGCATGCAGCACGCTGCCGGTGCCCAGGAACAGCAGGCTCTTGAAGAAGGCGTGGCTGGCGACGTGGTACAGCGTGGCGGTGAGCGCCAGCGCCGCCATCGGCAGCATGCCGTGGCCGAAGAAGATCAGCGCCAGGCCCATGCCGACGAACAGCAGCCCCATGTTCTCGATCGACGAGTAGGCGAGCAGCCGCTTCATGTCGGTCTGCACCGCCGCGAAGACGACGCCGAACAGCGCCGTGGCCAGGCCCAGCGCGAGCAGCAGCGCGCCCCACCACCACAGCTGCAGCTGCAGCAGGTCGAAGCTCACGCGCAGCAACCCGTAGATGGCGGTGTTGAGCATCACGCCGCTCATCAGCGCCGACACCGGCGAGGGGGCCGCCGGGTGCGCCTCGGGCAGCCACACGTGCAGCGGCAGGATGCCGGCCTTGGCGCCGAAGCCGAACACCGCGAGCCCGAAACCGATCGAGGCCCAGAACGGCGACAGCGACTGCGCGCGCATGTTGGCGAAGCTGTAGTCGCCGGTGCCCGCCTGCAGCACGCCGAAGCACAGCAGGATGGCGATGGCGCCCAGGCGCGCCATGGTGATGTAGAGATAGCCCGCGCCGCGCACCTCGGCGATGCGGTGGTTGGCGGTGACGAGGAAGTACGACGACAGCGCCATCGTCTCCCACATCACCATGAACGCATAGGCGTCGTCGGCCAGCACCACGCCGGCCATGCTGGCCAGGAACACGTGGTACTCCAGGCACAGCAGGCCCGGCGCCGTGCCTTCGCCCTGGCGGAAGTAGCCTGCCGCGAAGGCGGAGATGCCCGCCGAGGCCGCGCCGATCACCATCAGGAAGAACGCCGCCAGGCTGTCCAGCCTCAGGTGGAACGGCAGGCTCGGCAGGCCGATGGGCAGCACCGCGACCTCGGGCGTGCCGAGCAGCGCATCGAGCGACACGCCGAACAGGACTAGGCCGAGCAGCCCGCCGAGCGGGAACAGCAAGTGCGCCACCAGCGCCAGCCGGTGCATGGCCAGCACGCCGGCCACGCCCACCGCCAGCCAGCCCAGCCCGACGGCCAGCATCCAGTCGATGTGGAGCCAGGGGGCCAGGGGCACGATCGCGGCCATGCTCAGCTTCTGCGGCGGGCCTTCGACGACGTCGCGGCGGCCCGCGGTTCAGGCACTTCCTGCCCGGCCGGCGTGTAGCTCACGCCATGCCGGTCGAGATAGTCGCGGATCAGTTGCCGCACCACCTGCGATGCCGTCAGGTCCTGTTCGGCGCACAGGCGCTCGAACGCCACCTTCTTGTTCGGATCGATGAGCAGCGTCAACCGCGCGGTCTTGAGCTCCATGCATCCACCCCACCATGAACATCGGATGTTCACCTGCGGCACATCGTAACTGACGTGCCTGTGCGCGAACACGCGCTGCGTCAAGCGCCGCTGCGGTCCTTCAGCGCCTGGCTGACCCGCGCGAACGCGCCGACCAGCTGCTGCGTGCCGGCCGGTGCCAGCCCGCGGGGCCGCCGCACCGCACCGGGCGTGGCTCGGGCCAGCGCCGCGCCCTTGCAGGCGAAGACGATGCCGTTGCTCAGCTCGCCGTCCTCGACCACCAGCACCCCGCCGTCGAAGGCGCGGCGCAGGCGCTCCACCCAGGTCGGGTAGTGGCGGTGCCCGCAGTGCAGGTTGACGACCAGCACGCCGTCGGCACCGAGCATCTGGGCGCAGGCGTCGTAGAAGCGCTGCGACGACAGGCGCGCCGGCAGGCCGTCGGTGGTGAAGCCGTCGACGATCAGCACGTCGGCGCCCGCCGTGTCCTCGCGCACGAAGTTCGCGCCGTCGGTGTGCAGCACCTGCAGGCGCGCGTCGTCGGGCGGCACGTGGAATTCGTCGCGCAGCGCGATCACGTGCGGGTTGATCTCGGCCACCTGGATGCTCGCGCCGGGCAGGTGGCGGTGGCAGAACTTGGCCAGCGAGCCGCCGCCCAGGCCGATCATCACGATGCGCTTCGGCTCGGGCCGCAGCAGCAGGAAGCCCATCATCGTGCGCGTGTATTCGAGGTCCAGCGCAAAGGGGTCGGCCAGCGCCATGCGGCTCTGGATCTCGTGCATCGAGAAGTGCAGCGCCTTCGTGGTCGCGCTCGCGTAGACGAAGGGCTTGACGTGCTTGGCGGGGTCGAGCATCGCGGTCGGGTGTGCAGCGGGCAGGATCAGCTGTCGATGCCCAGCAGGTCGAGGATGCCGCTGATGAAGGTCAGCGGGTGCGGCGGGCAGCCGGGCACGTACAACGAGGGCGTGAAGCGCTCGACGAACGACCGGTCGAGTGCCGGCGAGTCGGCGAACAGGCCGCCCGAGATGGCACACGCGCCCACGGCGATCACCAGCTTGGGCTCGGGCATGCCGTCCCAGCACAGCTGCAGTGCCTGCGCCATGTTGCGCGTCACCGGCCCGGTGAGCACCAGCGCGTCGGCATGGCGCGGCGAGGCGACGATGTCGATGCCATAGCGGCCGATGTCGAAGTTCACGTTGGTCAGCGCGTTGACCTCGAGCTCGCAGGCATTGCAGCCGCCGGCCGACACCGAACGCAGCTTGAGCGAACGGCCGAAACGCCGGTGCAGCGCGGCCGACACCTTCACCGGGTCGAGCGAGGGCCGCGCGGCGCTGACCACGAGGGCATCACGCTCGGTGGCGGCGATGCGGAAATCGTTGTCGAACGACAGCGTGCCGCTCGGGCACACCGGCTCGCAGTCGCCGCACATCACGCAGCGGCCGAGGTCGATCCGCAGCGGCTCGATCTCGATGGCGCGCGTCGGGCAGGCCGCCGCGCAGGCGCTGCAGCCAGCCTCGCAGGGCTGCGCGCCGATCACCGGGCGCGCGCGAAAGCCGGCCGGATCGGCGCGGCGCGGATCGGGGATGGTCTGGGTGCCCTGCGCGACCCTGACGGCGATCGACTTCAGCATGGTGTCCTACAGGTCGTTCCCGCAATAGGAGAGATCGAAGCTCTTGTTGCAGATCGGGAAGTCGGAGATCTCGTTGTCGCGCACGGCGATGGCGAGGCCGAACCAGTTGAGCATCGACGCGTCCTGCACCTTGTAGTGCAGCAGCGCTCCGTCGGCGCCGGTCTCGACAGCCTGCACCACCGGGCCGCGGAAGCCTTCGCACACGGTGATGCACAGGCGGTCCGCCCGCAGCGCGCCGATCGGCACCAGCGCCTCGCCAGCCAGATCGGACGACACGTCCTGCAGTTGCTGCTGCAGCCAGGCCAGCGAGGCGTCGATCTCACGCATGCGCAGGCGCATGCGCGCCCAGCAGTCGCCGCCGTCTTCGGTGAGCAGGGGCAGCGGGTGCTCGCGGTACACGTGGCCGGGCAGCTCGTGGCGGCTGTCGCGGGCCACGCCGCTGGCGCGAGCGGCCAGGCCGACCAGCCCCAGCTCGCGCGCCGCCTGCGTGCTGACGATGCCGGTGCCGCGCAGGCGCGAGCGCACGCTGCGAGCGCCGAGCATCAGCTCGTTGACCTGGGCGAAATCGCGCGCGAAGGCCGCCAGCGTGTCGAGCAGGTCCTGCCGGCGCGCCGCATCGATCGCATGGCGCACGCCGCCCGGGCGCAGCCAGCCGCGGCCGAAGCGGTTGCCGCAGACGCGTTGCGTGGCGTTGATGATCGCGGTGCGCAGCCGGCCGTAGGTGGCGCCGCCCTGCAGGAAGGCGATGTCGGTGGCCATGCCGCCCAGGGCCACCAGGTGCATGGCGATGCGCTCGAGTTCCAGCGCCACCGCACGCACCTGATCGACCCCGGGCGCGACGGACACGCCGGCCAGCGCCTCGATCGCGGCGCAGTGCGCCCAGGCGTGGGCGATGCTGGCGTCGCCGGCGATCGACTCGACCAGCGGCGTCAGCGCCAGCGGAGGCCGCTGCAGCAGCAAGGCCTCGACGCCGCGGTGCTGGTAGCCGAGCTGGATCTCCAGGTGCTGCACCCGCTCGCCATGGCACATGAAGCGGAAGTGGCCGGGCTCGATGACGCTGGCGTGGATCGGCCCGACGCCGACCTCGTGGACCTCCTGCCCGCGCACCACGAAGAACGGGTACGCGTCCATCTGCTGCTGCCGCTCGCCCTCGAAGCGCACCGGCTTGAGCCACGGGTGCCCCTCGGGCCGCAGGCCGGTCTGCTCCCACAGCTCACGCTCGGCCATCTGCGCGGCCGGAAAGTGCGCCGTCAACGCGGGGTAGCGGGCGCCGCGTGCGGCACGGGAGCGCAGCACGCGCAGGCCAGCCGCCGGCGAGTACAGCACGGCGGTGATCAGCCAGGCTTCGCTGCCATCCGCCTGCGGCCGGCCGAACAACATCACCAGCTGCTCGCCGGCGGCCAATGCGGCATGGCAGGCCTGCGCCCAATCGTCCAGACCCAGCGGCGCCGGTTCGTGCGCGGGCAGCAGCAGCGTCGGCTCGAGCGCACTCATCACTGCCCCCCGATCGAACGGGCCACCTGCTGCAGCAGCGCGTGGATGGGCGCAGGCGTGTACACGCCCAGCAGCACCAGCGCGAGCACGAAGCCCAGCTTGGGCAGCGCGGTGACCCACGACTCGCGCACCGGCAGGCGGTGCTGCTCGGGCTGGCCCCACAGCATCGGGAAGATCGAGCGGCCGGTGGCGACGAAGATGATCGTCAGCATCGTGCACATCAGCGTGAAGGCGATCAGGTTGCCGGCCTGCACGATGCCCGACAGGATCAGCATCTCGGCCATGAAGCTGCCGAAGGGCGGAAAGCCGAGCAGCGCGAAGGTGCCCACCGCGAACAGCGCGCCGGAGAACGGCAGCACGCGCACCGCACCGGACAGTACCGCGCTCTCGTTGGTGCGGTAGACGGCGCGCAGGCGGCCCGCGGTGAGGAACAGCAGCGCCTTGACGAAGGCGGCGCTCACCACGTAGAGCAGCACGCCGTAGGCCGCGGCCTTGCCCACCGACAGGCCGATGGCGATCACGCCCGACGAGCTGACGCAGGCATAGGCGATCAGCCGCTTGTAGTTGCGCGCCGCCATCACCTGCACCGCGGCGACGGTGAGCGACAGGCAGCCCATGATGAGCAGCTCGTGCAGCACGAAGCCGGTGTCCTGGCCGCGGAACACCTGCAGGACGCGCAGCACGGCGACGATGCTGATATTGAACTGCACCGCGGCGAGCAGCGCGCTGGTGCTGGTGGGCGCGGCCTCGTAGGTCTCGGGCAGCCAGCTGTACAACGGCGCCAGGCCGAGCTTGCTGCCCAGGCCGAACAGCATCAGTGCCAGCCCGAGCCGCTGCCAGCCGTCGCCGCTGGTCGGCACGCTGCGCACCATGCGGTCGAAAGCGAAGTCGATCGTCAGGCCCTGCAGCTGCGCAGAGCGCGTCAGGCACATGATGCCCAGGAAGGTGAGCGCCAGCGAGATGCTCGAATACAGCAGGTAGTGCCAGGCCACGCGGCGCGGCGACAAGGTGTCGCCCTGCGCCACCAGCGGCGCGGCGCACAGCGTGGTCAGCTCGATGAAGGCCCACAGCAGCAGCAGGTTGTTGGCCATCACGCCCAGGTTCATCGCCACCATGAAGGCCAGCGTGAGCCCGGCACGCGACAGCATGTGGCGAGCCAGCACGCGCGAGGTGCTGGCTCGCGAGGACATGTAGACGCTGATGCCGAGGAACACGCTGTTGATCACCAGCAGGAACAGCATCGAGGTGGCATCGAGCACGAAGTAGCGGTTCGCGAAGTACAAGGGCAGCGCCTCGGCCGGCGTGCGCACGAACACCAGCACCCACAGCGTGAACGTGCCCAGCGCCAGCGCCACCAGCGCCGGGCCGGCCCACAGGCCGCGCTCGGGCCGGCCGCCGCCGGGGGCCATCGCGGTGTCCAGGGGCACGCTGCCGGCGCCGCTCATGCCTGTGCCCCCTCGGGCTCGCCGATCAACCAGCCGCCCACGGCCACAGTGAGCAGGTAGATCGTGCTCAGCGCCACATGCACCGGCAGCGGCCAGGGCTCGGGCTGCAGCGACTCGAACAGCGCGATCGCGTTCTCCATGAACAGCACGGCCACCAGCTGCGCGGCGGGCGAGTTGTTCGAGGCCAGCAGCAGCAGCGCCACCGCCACGGTGGCCGCCACCGCGCCGAGTGTGGTGGCCTGCTCGCCGCCCATGTCGGGCGCACCGAACTCGAAGGCGAGCACGATCAGCGCCACGGCGATGGCCCAGGCGAACAGGTTCGACGGCATCAGGTCGCCGTTGGGTTCGGCGCGGCGATGGATCGCACGGCGCAGCAACTGCGGCGCGATGGCGGCACGCACGACCAGCACCTCGGCCAGCGCGGCCAGCGCATGCCAGGAGCCGCTGCCGTGGTGCGCCATGCCGACCCAGCCCAGCGCGAAAGCCTGCACCACCAGCCAGAACGGCGCCGAGCGGATGCGGCCGAAGAACACCGGCACCACCACCGCGGCGAGAAAGAGCACCAGCGGCGCCGTCATGCCGCCCCCGCCAGCCAGCCGGCCAGGCCGAGCCCGAGCGCTGCGACCAGCGAGGCCAGCGCCAGGTAGGGCGGCACATGCCGCATGCGCAGCCGCGCCGTCAGCGATTCGACACAGCCCACCGCCACCGCCACCGCGGCCATGATCGCCAGTGCGGCGAGCACCGCCGGCGCCGGCTGCGTGGCCAGGTCGAAGGGGTTGAGCAGCGCGGCGATCAGGCCGGCGTAGACCGTCATCTTGATCGCCGCGGCGTACTGCATCGCCGCCAGCTCGGGGCCGCTGTGGTCGAGCACCATGACCTCGTGGACCATGGTCAGCTCCAGGTGCGTGGCCGGGTCGTCCACCGGCACGCGGGCCGCCTCGGCCTGCAGCAGGACGAACAGCACCCCCACCGCCGGTGCCGCCAGCCACACGAAGGCCGGCGAGTGGTGCCACTGGCCGATCAGGCCAGCCAGGCTGGTCTGCCCCGTGCCCACCAGCGCCGTGCCGACCAGCAGGAACAGCGCCGGCTCGACGAAGGCGGTGAACGAGGCCTCGCGTGCCGTGCCCATGCCCTCGAAGGAGCTGCCCACATCCATCGCCGAGAGCATCAGGAACAGCCGCGCCAGCCCGAGCGTGTAGGCGAAGACGACGAAATCGTGCGCGAACTGCAGCGGCGCGAACGGGCCGAGCAGCGGCGCGATCTGCGCGGCGAGCAGCGAGGCGCCGAGCACCACCCAGGCGCCGGCGCGGAACAGCGGCGTCGTCACCTGGCTGAGCACCGGCCGCTTGCGCAGCAGGCGCAGCAGATCCCACAGCGACTGCGCCAGCGGGGGGCCCTTGCGCCCGCCCCACCAGGCCTTGCTGCGGTTGACCAGGCCGATCATCAGGAAGGGCATGAGCAGCGTGATGGCCACGTGCAGCACCGTCAGCGCCGCCAGCAGCGGCGGAGGCAGCGGCGCATTCATCGCAGCGCTCCGGTGCCCAGCACGACCAGGCCGGCGATGAGCACGAGGGCCACCAGCGCGGCACCGAAGGCCACGCGCGGATCGTCTTCGCGCAGCTGGCGCGACAGCCCGGCTGCGGATTCGTCGCCATGCTGGATGACCGCGAACAGGCGCCGCTCGACGGCGTCGGGGCAATGCGTGATGAGGTAGCCGTCGGACGGGAAGTAGCCCTCGGGCGCCTTCTGCCGGCGCAGCATCAGCAGCACGCCGTGAAAGCGCCGGCCGAAGTCCCACGCGAAGCTGGAGCCCGTGTACTGCATGCGGCTGTTCGGCGTGCCGTAGCCGCAGCCCCAGGTCACGTGCCGAGGGGCCGGCGCCGTGCCGCTGCGCGAGCGTTGCCACCACATCAGCGCGATGGCCGCCGTGAGCACGCCGGACAGCGCGCCGATGCGCGACAGCGTCTCGCCCAGCGCCTGCAGCGGCGCGCCGGCCGCCGCGGCGTCGGCGCCCGGCAGGCCGGCCAGCGCCAGCCGGGCCGCGCCCTCCACCAGCGTCAGCCCGAGCACCGGCGCCACGCCCAGCACCACCACGCCGGCGGCATGCGCCAGCGTGGGCGCGAGCATCCAGCGGCTGACCTCGTGCGGCGCTTCGATCGACACATCGCGCGGCGAGCCGAGGAAGACCACGCCGAAGGCTCGCGTGATGCTCAGCGCCGACACCGCACCGACGAAGGCCAGGCCCGCGGCGGCAACGGCCAGCGCCACCTGCGCCCATGCGCCGATCGCCTGGCCGTTGAACAGCCCCGAGTAGATGACGAACTCGCTGGTGAAGCCGTTGAGCGGCGGCAGCGCCGAGATCGCGACGCCGCCGAGCAGGAAGCTCGCCGCCGTCCAGGGCATCAGGCGTGACAGGCCGCCCAGCCGCTCCATGTCGACCGTGTGTGCGGCCTGGTACACCGAGCCCGCGGCATAGAACAGCTGGCACTTGAAGAAGGCATGGTTGAGCACGTGCAGCAACCCGCCGGCGAAGCCCACGACCACCAGCGACGAGTTGCCCCAGGCCAGGCCGAGGCAGCCCACGCCCAGGCCGAGGCCGGCGATGCCGACGTTCTCGGTCGACGAGTAGCCGAGCAGCCGCTTGAGATCGCGCTGCCCGACGGTGTACAGCGCGCCGATCACCGCCGACAGCAGCGAGAAGCCGATCAGGAACCAGCCCATCCATTCGTCGGGCCGGCCGATCAGCATCACGAAGCGCACCAGCGCATACAGCCCCGCCTTGTGGATCACGCCCGACATCAGCGCCGACACGTGCGCGGGCGCCGCGGCGTGGGCGCGCGGCAGCCACGAGTGGAAGGGGAAGAAGGCCGACTTGAGCCCGAAGCTGGTCAGCAGCAGCAGGAACACCAGGTTGCGCTCCGTGCCCGGGTGGGCGCGCAGCCACTTGCCGAAGCTGCCCAGCTCCCACGACGCCGAGTGCGTGTACAGGATCATGAACGCGGCGACCAGGAAGATCAGGCCGACGTGCGTGGACACCAGGTAGTTGAAGCCGGCGAAGCGCACCTTCTGGTTGGCGTAGTCCCAGATCACCAGCAGCCAGGCGGCCAGTGCGGCGATCTCCCAGCCGAGCAGGAACACCAGCGCGTGGTCGGCGCTGTAGACGATCACGAAGGACAGCGCCGTCATGTTCAGCAGCGCGTAGTGCACGCCGACATGGCGCTCGGTGGCGAAGTGCCGGCGCAGGTAGCCGACGGCGTAGACGCTGCCCAGCAGCGTCATCGGCAGCGACCAGACGAGGAAGAAGGCGCCCAGCGCATCGAGCCGCACCTTGAGCAGGCCGACCGGCTCGGCCCAGGCCAGCTCGCCCTGCAGCGGCGGGCCACCCAGCACGACCGGCAGCGCCACCGACAGCACCAGCAGCGTGGCACCGGCCTGCGACAGCAGGCCGAGCGCCGCCCGCCAGGCGTTGCGCATCGGCAGCAGGCAGGCTGCGGCGCCGACCAGCAGCGTCCATTGGGCAGCCAGGAGGGTGTTCATCTAGGTGCCATCAGATTAGACCTTGATGATACTATGATGTTAATCAGACTGACATGCGGAGACCTCATGGAGCTGAAGACGGCGCGCCTCACGGTGCTGGTCGATCCGGCCAAGAAGAAGGCCTTCGAGACCCTGTGCGCGCGGCAGGACGTGACGCCCTCGCAGGTGGTGCGGCGGCTGATCCGCGACTACCTGGCGCACCACGGCGTGGGCTACGAGCCCAGCGGGCTCGAGGTGGACGAGGCGGCGGCCGCGAAGCGCTGAGCGCACCGGCAGCGGCGATTCACTGGCTGGCGCGGCAAAGTCACGCCCGAGCAGGCTGCGGCGCTTCGCTTCGGCGGTCGGCGCTGCGCACCGACTCCCCTGCGATGCTCGGTCTCGCGGCCCCGTCGCCGAACTCACTACGCTCCCTGCGGTCGCTGCGTTCGGACAGCGTCGACGAGTCAGAAGACGATGCGCGCTGCGCGCGCGGCCACGAGCCCTGTGCTTCTCGGCACCTCAGAGGCGCGCCTTCGCCTGCCCGGGCGTGCCTTTGCTGAACCGATGTTGGCCTGCGGGACGAGCCGAACCACGGGTGGACTTCGCGGCAGGCGTTGCCCGCTGGGGGCGATTTCGGGGGCGACGAGAAGCGCAGCGCCAGGGTCGGCGCGCGACAGCGCGCTTCGTGGTCTGACTTGCCGCGGCTGTTTGAACGCAGCGACCGCAGGGAGCGTAGTGAGTTCTGCGGCACGACCCTGGCGCGAGCATCGCAGTGGAGTCGGCCTGCAAGGCCGACCGCCCCGGCATGAGCCCCCAGCGGGCAGTGCCTGCCGCGATGCGCGATCAACCGTTCCAGGAAGCCCCGCGCTCCGTCGCGATCGCATAGCGCTCGATCGCCTGCGCACACAGCGACGCATCGACCCGGCCCTGCAAGCGCAAGCTGTCGAGCGCGGCCAGCACGATCTGGTGGCGGTCGACCTCGAAGAAGCGGCGCAGCGCCGCGCGCGTGTCGCTGCGGCCGAAGCCGTCGGTGCCAAGCACGGTGAACGGCGCGCGCAGATGGCTGGCCACGAGCTGCGGCCAGGCACGCACGTAGTCGCTGGCGGCGATCACCGGCGCCTGCCCGCCGAGGCAGCGCTGCAGGTGGCTCTCGCGCGGCACAGCCTCGGGGTGCAGGCGGTTCCAGCGCTCGGTCTCACGCGCCTCGCGCGAGACTTCACTGAAGCTGGTGGCGCTCCACACCTCGGTGTCGACCTGCCAGTCCTGCGCGAGCAACTCCGCCGCGGCGATCACCTCGCGCAGGATGGTGCCCGAGCCGACCAGGCGCACCTTGCCGCGCGGATCGGCCGCCCGATGTTCGGCGTAGCGGTACAGGCCTTTGATGACATCGGCCTCCACGCCCGCCGGCAATGACGGCTGCGCGTAGTTCTCGTTCATCAGGGTGACGTAGTAGAAGACGTCCTCCTGGCGCTCGAGCATCTGGCGCATGCCGTGGTCGAGGATCACCGCGAACTCGCCCGCGAAACACGGGTCGTAGGCGCGGCAGTTGGGCACCGTGGCGGCCTGCAGCAGGCTGCTGCCGTCCTGGTGCTGCAGGCCTTCGCCGCCGAGCGTGGTGCGGCCCGCGGTGGCACCGAGCAGGAAGCCGCGCGAACGCTGGTCGGCGGCGGCCCAGATCAGGTCGCCCACGCGCTGGAAGCCGAACATCGAGTAGTAGATGTAGAAGGGCAGCATCGGCTGGCCGTGCACCGAGTAGCTGGTGGCCGCGGCCGTCCAGCTGCTGATCGCGCCGGCCTCGCTGATGCCCTCTTCGAGGATCTGCCCGTTGGTCGCTTCGCGGTAGCTCATCAGCGAACCGATGTCCTCCGGCTCGTAGCACTGCCCCGCGCTCGAGTAGATGCCGACCTGCTTGAAGAGATTGGCCATGCCGAAGGTACGCGCCTCGTCGGCGACGATGGGCACGACGCGCGGGCCGAGCGCCGGGTCCTTCAGCAGGTTGGTGAGCATGCGCACGAAAGCCATCGTGGTGCTCATCTCCTTGCCCTCGGCCTGCGTGGCGAACTCGGCGTAACGCGCGATCGGCGGCACGACGATCACCGATGACTGCACGCGCCGCGCGGGGATGGCGCCGCCCAGCGCGGCGCGGCGCGCTTGCAGGTAGCGCATCTCGGCGCTGTCGTCGGCCGGCCGGTAGAAGCTCAGTGCGGCGGCCTGCTCGTCGGAGAGCGGCAGGTCGAAGCGGTTGCGGAAGGCGATCAGGTCCTCGCGCTCCAGCTTCTTCTGCTGGTGCGTGGTCATGCGGCCCTGGCCGGCGTCGCCCATGCCGTAGCCCTTCTTCGTCTGCGCGAGGATCACCGTCGGCTGGCCTTGCGTGCGCGTCGCCGCGTGGTAGGCCGCATGGATCTTCACCAGGTCGTGGCCGCCGCGCTTGAGGCGGTCGATCTGCTCGTCGGTGAGGCCTTGGGCGAGCGCGGCGAGCTGCGGATCCTGGCCGAAGAAGTGGTCGCGGTTGTAGCGGCCGTCCTTGGCAGCGAAGGTCTGGAACTGGCCGTCCACGGTGCGCGAGAAGGCGCGCGCCAGCGCACCGTCGTCGTCGCGCGCGAACAGGCCGTCCCAGTCGGAGCCCCACACCAGCTTGATAACACGCCAGCCGGCGCCGGCGAACAGCGCCTCCAGCTCGTCGATGATGCGGCCGTTGCCACGCACCGGTCCGTCCAGGCGCTGCAGGTTGCAGTTGACGACCCAGATCAGGTTGTCGAGCTTCTCGCGCGCGGCCAGCGTCAGCGCGCTCATGCTCTCGGGCTCGTCCATCTCGCCGTCGCCGAACACGCCCCACACGCGTCGCTGGTCGACGCGTTCTCCTGATGCGTTGCGCGCGCTCGTGTCCTGCACGCCACGGTGCTGCAGGTAGCGCATGAAGCGCGCCTGGTAGATCGAGCTGATCGGCCCCAGGCCCATCGAGCCGGTGGGGAACTGCCAGAAGTCGGGCATCAGCCAGGGATGCGGGTAGCTCGACAGGCCGCGCGCGCCGCGTGCGGCCGCGGTGATCTCCTGGCGGTAGCTGGCCAGGTCGGCTTCGCTCAGGCGCCCTTCGAGAAAGGCGCGTGCATACACGCCCGGCGCCGAATGCGGCTGGTAGAAGACGAGGTCGCCGCCGGCCGCCTCGGTGCCGGCGCGGAAGAAGTGGTTGAAGCCGACCTCGAACAGGTCGGCCGCGCTCGCATAACTCGCGATGTGGCCGCCGAGCTCGCCATGCGCCTGGTTGGCGCGCACCACCATCGCCAGCGCGTTCCAGCGCATCAGCGAGGCGAGCCGCTCCTCGATCGCCAGGTCGCCCGGAAAGGGCGGCTGCTGCGCCACCGGAATGGTGTTGACGTAGGGCGTGCCGCGCACCGGCTGCCAGGCCACCGACGGGTCGCGCGCCATCGACGAGAGCATGTCCATCAGCTCGCGCGCACGCGCCGGGCCGGCCGCCTGCAGCACGGCGCGGAAGGCGTCGCGCCATTCGGCGCTTTCCTGCGGGTCGCTGTCGGCCGGTGCCGCGGCCGCGAGTTGCTGGTGGATCGAGGGATCGCTCATGGTGACTTCTCCGGATCCGCCGCACTGTACGCACCCCGGCGCGGCATTGCACGTCGAAGATGCTCTGCTCGCGGCCTGTTCACGGCATAAACTGCCGCCATCAATCAAGGAGACAGCACGATGGACCTGGATGCCGTGGACCTGCGAATCCTGCGCGAGCTGCAGGCGGATGCCAGCCTGTCCAACGTCGAACTCGCTCGGCGAGTCCATCTCTCGCCCTCGCCCTGCCTGGCGCGGGTGCGCGCCCTCGAGTCGCACGGCCTGATCCGCCAGTACGTGGCGCTGCTCGATGCCAAGCAGCTCGGCCTGCACCTGAACGTGTTCATCTCGATCAGCCTGAAGCAGCAGACGCGCGCCGCGCTCGAATCCTTCGAGGCGCGCATTGCCGCGCGCGACGAGGTGATGGAGTGCTACCTGATGACCGGCGACGCCGACTACCTGATCCGCGTGGCGGTGCCCGACATGGCCGCGCTCGAACGCTTCATCCTCGAGCAGCTCTCGCCGATGAAGGAGGTCGAGAAGATCCGCTCCAGCTTCGCGCTCAAGCAGGTGCGCTACAAGACCGCGCTGCCGCTGCGCGACGCCTGAAGCCGGCGAAGGCTCAGTCGCCCAGGTCGACGACCGTCAGCCGCAACCCGGCCAGCGCGGCGGGGCGCTCGTGGTCGGCGATCACCCAGGCGCGCGTCGCTTGAGCGGCAGCATCGGCCAGCAGCCGCGTGACCCGGCGGCTCGATGGCGCGTCGAGCGCGGCGTAGGGCATGTCGACCAGCGTCAGCGGCGCGCAGCTTGCCGCCGCGGCCACCAGCCCCGCCTTGCGCCGGCTGCCGGTGGAGAGCATGTACATCGGCTTGGCCAGGTGCTCGGCGAGGCCGAAGTCCTCGATCAACCCGGCAGCGAGATCGGCGCGCCAGCCACCGAAGCGCTGCTCTCGCGCGGCCAGCCAGTCGCGCACGAGCACGTCGTCGTGCACCGGGTCCGCCGGGGTCTCGAAGAACACCGGCGCGGCATCGCACTCGATGCGGCCAGCGCTCGGTGCGATCTCGCGGGCGATCAGGCGCAGCAGTGTCGTCTTGCCGCGACCGTCGCCGCCGCGCAGCAGCGTCAGCCCGGGGCCGATGGCAAACGACAGGCCCGCGAACAGCGTGTGGCCGGGGTGCGCGAAGCCGAGGTCGTGCGCTTGCAGCAGCATGTCTGCCGGGCGGGTCGTGGCGGCGGTTCGATCCAAGGGCGGTGCTCCGCGATACGGACGCGGGATTGCACCACAAGCCGGTGCGCGCCGATGACGCTCAGAACTCGCGGCCGAGCAGGCAGGCGCGCTCGATCCGCCGCTCGAGGATGGCGGGAAGGCCCACGCAGCACACCGGCGCGAATGTGCCGGGACTCAGCCGCTACGATGCGCACACCCACCGGCACGATCGAGAGACCCGATGCGCTTGCCCATGCTTCCCCGATGGCGGGTCCACGCCGGCCGCACCGTTGCGTGGTTCGCTCTGGCCATGCTCCACGCCGCGCCGGCCCTGGCACAGCCGCAACGCCAGCCTGAGCCACTGGCCGAGGGCGTGTGGCTGCTGCCCGGCAGCTTCGATCGGGGCCGCCAGCCCGATGGCAACAGCCTGCTGCTGCAAGGCCGCGACGGGCTGGTCATCGTCGACAGCGGCCGCCATGCCGACCATGCGGCCGCGCTGATTGCGTGGGCCGTCGAACGCGGGCAGCCGCTGCGGGCCGTGATCAACACGCACTGGCATCTCGACCACCTGGGCGGCAACATCGAGCTGCGGCGCTTCGCGCCCGGCCTGCGCGCCTACGGCAGCATCGCGCTGCGCGACGCCGTCGAGCGCCGGATGCCCGAATCCGAAATCGAGCTTCGCGGCATGCTCGCCGACCCGGCCACCGATGACCAGACTCGCCGCATGGTGGAGATCGACCTCGCGCTGTACGCCGGGCGCGCGAACTTCCTCCCCGACGAACACGTCGACGGACCGGCGCACGCCGTCGACATCGGCGGGCGCCGGCTTCGCGTCGGCGTCGAACGTGGCGTGAGCGGTGGCGACGTCTGGGTGTTCGACCAGACCAGCGGCGTGCTCGCGGTGGGCGACTTCGTCACTCTGCCCGTGCCCTTCTTCGACACGGCCTGCCCGGCGCAATGGCAGGCCTCGATGCGCCGGCTCGAGGCGATCCCCTTCGGGCGTGTGCTGCCGGGGCATGGGCCGATCATGAGCCGCGACGAGTTCAAGCGGTATCTCGGCGCGCTCGACCGTCTGCTGAGCTGCGCCGCGAGCGACCGCACGGTGGCCGAGTGCAGCACCGGCTGGATCGCCGACCTCGGCCCGCTGCTGCCGGCGGCTTCGCAGCGCAGCATCGCGCCGATGCTGGGACACTATTTCGAGCAGCGCCTGCGCGCTCCCGCTACACCGCAGAACCGCGACTGCACGCCCTGAAGGCGCATCGCGCAGCGCCGAATGCTAGCGGCGCGAGCCGCGCCCCCCGACTTGAAATCGGCCCCGGCACGGCCCACATGCGAGCGGTGAATCTTCTTGTCGCCCTCGGCTGGGCCCTCGCCATCGCCACGCTGGTCGCTGGCGCCCTGGCCGCGCCGACACTGGCGCGCCTGTGGCGCCGGCAGCGCATCGCACGTCGCCCCTTCCCGGCCGCCTGGCGCGAGATCCTGCGCCGCCGCGTGCCGCTGGCGCGCGAGCTGCCGGCCGCCCAGCAGCTGCGGCTGAAGAAGCGCATCCAGGTGCTGCTCGCCGAAGTGCCCTTCATCGGCTGCGCCGGCTTGACGCTCGACGACGAGATGCGCGTCACCATCGCCGCGCAGGCCGCCTTCCTGCTGCTCGGGCGCGGCGGTTCGTTCGGCAACCTGCGCGAAGTGCTGGTCTACCCGGACCACTTCGTCGTGCCGCGCAGCGAGCCGGGTGCGGGTGGCGTGGTGCACGAAGGCCGCGACGTGCTGGCCGGCCAGAGCTGGCAGCGCGGGCAGGTGATCGTGGCCTGGGATGCGGTGCGCGACGGCGCGGCCGATGCGCACGACGGCGCCAACGTCGTCATGCACGAGTTCGCGCATCAGCTCGACCAGGACAGCGGCGCCGCCAACGGCGCGCCCTACGTCGGGCGCGGCGCGCTGCAGCAGGCCTGGGCGCGCGTGATGAACCAGGAGTTCGAGGCCTTGAGAAACCGGCTGGCGAGCGAACAGCCCGGCCTGATCGACGCGTATGCCGCGACCAGCCCGGCCGAGTTCTTCGCGGTAGCGACGGAACACTTCTTCGAGCAGCCGGCGGCGCTGGCCGCCGAACGGCCGGCGCTGTACGAGCAGCTGCGGCGCTGCTACCGGCTCGACCCGGCGTCCTGGTAGCTCAGCGCGGCAGCACCGACAGCCCGAGCCGCACCGATTCGCGCGCATCCAGGCAGATCGCCTGCGCGCCGAAGCTCTCGGCGCGGTACTCGCGCAAGCCGAACACCGGCCCGCCGAGCAGGACGGGCGTGGCCGGATTCCGCGACGCGGCCTTCAGCTTCTTCACCAGCTCGGGCAGGCCGGGCAACTGCGCGTCCAGCGCCACCGACACGCCGACCAGATCGAACCACTCGTTCTTCACCGCGCGGCACAGCTCGGCGCTGCTCGGCGACACCTCGAGCACCACCTGCCAGCCGGCCTTGCGGAAGAATTCGGACACGATCGACAGCCCCAGCACATGCTGCGATCCCGGCGCCGAGGCCAGCATCACACGGCGCACGACGCCGGCCTCCTGCGGGCCGTCGTGGTACTCGTAGCCCATCGAGTGGATCAGCTCGTGCATCAGCACGAGCCCGAGCGTGACATCGGAGAAGCTGGCGCGGTCGTCTTCCCATTGCGCGCCCAGGTGACGCGCGGCCGGGCCGATCAGGTCGACGAGCACGCTGTCCTGATCGAGCCCCTGGGCCCGCAGGCCTTCGATGACGCTCGCCGCGCCGGCGCGGTCGCCGGCCGCGCAGCGCTGCGCCAGCATCAGGATGTCTTCGGGCCGGGGCCGCAGCGAGCGGCTCGGCTCCGCGCGCACCGTGCCCTGCCTGTGCGCCAGCACGAGACGCGGGATGATCTGCGTCTCGAGGACCGAGCGCATCGAGCGGCGGCAGTCGTCGTCGCCGCCCTGGGAGGCGCGGAGATCGGAGAGGTCGTCGCCCCGATCGTCGCTCGACGCCCTGCGCGGATCGAGCATGGACGAGAGCGACCAGCCCCGAAAGGCGCGCCCCCACGTGAACATGCGGGCGACCGGCGATGCGAGCGGGAGGAGATTCACGGCGTTGCGGCCCGGCCGGTGCTGGCGCACCGGCCCGGGACCGGGGAGTACTGCTGCTGCGAACCTTAACCCGGACGTCCTGCACTCTCCACTAGGTGTTAAACCCAGGGCCGCGCCGGCGATTCACGCGTCAGAACTCATAGCGCAGCTCGCCGATGATGCCGTGTGCCCGGTACCCCGGCCTCAGCTCGGCCGAGTAGCGCAGCTGCGTCGTCAGCCCGCTGCCCGAGCGGTAGGTCACGCCGAGGCCGAGCTTGGCGCCGTTGCGCTTGATCGGCTGCCCCTCGACCGCGAAGCTCGCGTCCGGTGCATCGAGGTAAGCGGCGTTGATCAGCCGGCTGCCGCTGCCGAAATCGTGCAGCCAGGCCACGCTGGCCTCCGGGCTCACGCTGGCGCTGCCTTGGGCTGCATAGGCCTGCGTCCAGCGCACGCCCAGCTCGGAGACGACCGAGCGCGTCTTGCGCTGCTCGACGGCCAGCGCGGCGCCGCTGCCGCTCTCGGTGTAACCCTCCTCCTTGAGCTGCGTGTAGCGCAGGTTGGCGAAAGGGTCGACCCAGCCGCCGCCGGCGCGCAGCGGCAGCCCCGCGCCGAGCGTGGCCGCGATCACCTTCGCGTCGTGCTGGCTGGCCACCGGCGTGCTGCTGGCGCCCACGACGATGCTGCGCCGGCTGTCGTAGCTGGTGTTCCCCACCGAGAAGGTGCCGCTCGCATAGAAGCCCTCGCCGGTGTAGCTGCCGTACAGCGCGAACAGGCGCGAGTCGATGTCGGCGGTGTTGCCGGCGATGTCGGACCTGAACTCGTTGTTCACCCAGCCGAAGGCAGCGCCGGCACTGAAGGATTCGCCGAAGCGGTGGTCCATGCCGATCGCCCGGCCGGCGAGGTCGAAGCGGTAACCCGCCACGTCGCCCGCCGGGTCCTGGTCGCCCTTCTGCGCGAAAGCCTGCACCCACAGGCCGTAGGGCCTGGCCTGGCGCGCTTCGGCCGTGCTCTGCAGCGACAGCGCGCCGGCGCCCAGGCGGCTCGCCAGGCTGGCCTGCGGCACCGCCACGGCGGCATCGGCACGCGCGCCGACCTGCAGGGCCCCCAGGCGCTGCTCGATGGCCTGGCCGAAGCGGTGGGCGCTGGCGGCACCGGCGACAGCGCGCTGGCCGTGGGTCGCCGGGCTGAGGCTTGCGTAGGCAGTGGCGAACTCGGCGTCGGTCGCCAGGCCCTGCAGGGTGCCGAGGGTGTTGCGCAAGTCGCCGCGCGCTGCGGGCAGCACGCGGTCCAGCTGGCGCGCCACGGCCTGCGCGTTGGTGCCGGCAGCCACCGTGGTGAAGCTCTTCACCTGGGCCGTGACGTCGAAGGCCTCTGCCCCCTGCACCGACGTGAAGCTGAGCAGCCGCGTCGACGCCGGCAGTTCGATGCGCTCGAACGCGGTGCCCGCGCCGAAGCCGCCATCGGCGCGCAGCAGTTCGTAGCGGGTGCCGTCGACGAACGGTCCGGCGCCGCGCTGCACGCTGTAGCTGCCGCCGAGTTGAGCCTGGCCGAGCAGGTGCAGGCGGCCGTGCGTGCCGTCGCCGTGGATCGTCGCCTGGAACTGCCCGTCGCCGCGGAAGCGGTAATCACCCGCCACCTCCAGCGTGCCGCCCTGGACCTCGAGCCGCTGTACCGAGGGCAGCGAGGCCAGCGAGAAGGTGCCCTCGCCGCGCTTGGCGATCACCGCCGCCGGCACCGTGCCGCCGAAGCTGCCGTTGCCGTTGAGCTGCAGCAGCAGGCGGCTGCCATCGTCGATCACGGTGCCTTCGATGACGGTTGCGCCTCGCATCGTCAACACGTCGGTGCCGGCGCCGAGGTCGATGTCGCCGCGCGTCACCGACCCGTCGCCCAGCACCACCGTGTCGTTGCCGGCGCCCGCGTCGATCGCGATGCCGGCCATCGCCACGCCGCCGACCGTGCGCGTGGCGACGATGCTGCCCTGGTTGACGATCAGGTCGTCGCCGCTGCCGGTGCGGATGCCGACGGCCGTGGCCTCGCCGCTCGACACGGCGTCGACCACGATGCGGCCTTCGTTGACGATGTGGCTGCCGCCGTCGCCAGAACCGATGCCGATCGCGAGCGCCTTGCCGCTGACGCTGCCGATCAGGAAGCCGCCCGCGGCTTCCGCGCGGACGGTGATGTCGCCGGCGTTGGAGACCGTGTTGCGGCCCTGGCCCAGCATCGCGCCGTGGCTCTGCGCCTCGGCCATGCCGACCACGCTGCCGCCGCGGGCCGTCGCCGTCGCCTGGATCGACCCGGCGTTGTGCAGCTCCGACTCGCCCTGGCTGGCCACGCCGACCGCCGTGCTGTCCGCCGTGCCGAACCAGCCCGTGGCGACCGCTGCGGCTTCGATCGTCCCCGCGGTCGTGACACGGCTGGCCTGCGCGTCGGCGCTGTCGCCCAGGCGCATGCCATAGGCCTCGGCCGCGGACTGCCAGTACGAGGTCGCCGTGCTGCGGGCCGTCAGGCCGCCCGTGTTCTCGACCTGGGCCTTGCCGTCCAGGCGCAGCCCGTACGCCGCGCCGCCCGCATGGCCGATCGTCGTGGCCACGCTGGCCACGTCGATGCTGCCGCTGTTGAGCACGGTGTCGAAGCCGCCGCGTGTCCAGATGCCGATCGCCTCGTTGCCGCGCACCTCGGCCAGGCTGTAGAAGAAGTTCTGGCCGCCTGCCCAGCCCGGCGACGTCCAGGCCGAGGTCTGCGCCTGCGCGTCGACGCTCACGCCGATGTGCCCTTCGTTGAGGACCACGCTGGCCGCGCCAAGGCTGACGATGCCGATGGCCGTCGTGTTGCTGATGATCGCCGCCGCCCCTGCACCGGCGCCGGAGAAGCCGTGTGCATTGGCGCCCGCGATCGCGGCCGCCTTGGGCGTGGCCGACGCGGTGACTGTCCCGCCATTCCAGATCTCGTTGTCACCCGCGCCCGCATCGATGCCGATGGCGGCAATGCCGTCGATCGCGGCGGCCGACTCCGCGTCCGCGTCGTTGTCCAAGTGACCGCCTCCCTCGGCACGGGTGGTCGCCGACGCTTCGGGGCTCGCGCTCGACGCGATCGACCCGGCGTTCGCGATCCGGTCCCCCCCGGCGCCTGCCTGTACGCCAACGGCACGGCTGGGCTGCAGGACTGCCGTCGAAATGCCGTGCACGTCGCTGTTGGCGCTGATGAACGCGGCCGTGGCCGTCGTGCTGGCGGCCGCCGATCCCTGGAGCGTTGCCGAGACCGAACCCTTGACGACGATCCGATTCTCCCCGTCGCCGGCATCGATGCCGATGGCCGAGGACTCCGCGCTGACCGAGGACTTGGCATTGCCGTCGACGAACAGCCGGCCCGCCTGCACGTCGGAGGCCGAGCTGGCGGCGAAATCGGCGGTCACGTCGACCACACCCTGCTCGAAGTCGACGAGCTTGTCGTCGCCGCCGCCGGCCGCGATGCCGATCGCGGTCGTCTGCGCCGTCACCGTGGCGGCCGTGCTCGTCGCACCGAACACCGAACTTGCGCCGCCGCCGGCGCTGGGCGTGGCCTTCGCCAGCACGGTGAGCGAGCCCTCGTTGTGAACGAGGTTGTCACCCTCTCCTGCGCCGACCCCCTTTGCGTTCGCGATCGAGATCAGCACGCTGCTCGTGTTCGCGTTGCCGAAGCCGAACGACGTCGAGTTCGCGTTCAGTGTCGCGGCGGCCGAGACGCCCATCACGCCGCTGTTGACGACGGCATCGCTGTCGTCTCCCCCATCGATGCCGGTCGCCGTGGCCAACGCCGTCACGTTCGATCCGGCGGAGGCGCCACCGAAGATCGCCTTGCCCGCGCCGTTGACGTCGATCTGGGCCTTGGACGCGACCTCGATGCCGCCGTCGTTCTTCAGCAGGTCGGCGCCGCTGCCGCCACCCAGGCCGACGGCCGTCGAACCTGCGCTCACAGTGGCCAGCGTGGGCGCCGAGCCGGCGAATGAGAACGAGGCGCCGATCATGTCGGCAAATGTGTCAGCGGCCACCTTCAGTGTGGCCGAGCCGGTGTTGACGAGACTGTCGTCGCCCACGCCGCCGTCCATGCCGGTGCCTGACGTCAAGGCCTGCGTGTTCCCCTCGGCCGTGGCCTTGCCCGCCACCACGACGGCGGTGGTGTCGGCATGGGAATCGGCCGCGGCTGCGACCTCGATCTCGCCTCGATTGACCAGCCGGTCGGCACCCGCGTCGCCGAGCATGCCGAGCGCCGTCGCGCTGACAAGCGTGCTGGCCCGTGTGCTCTCGGCGCCGAAGAGGTTGACGCCGACGCCAACCGTGCGGTTGCGGGCGAGTGCATCGACCTTCACGAGGCCGCTGTTGTCGACGAGGTCGTCCCCACGCCCGCCGTCCAACCCCACGCCCAGCGCGCTGGCCGAGGTGCCGGCATCTACCCGCCCGCGGCCGGCCAGCTTGACCGTCACGTTCAGCGCGCTCGTGCACGCACCACCCGCCTGCTCTGTGCACTGTCCGTCGCGCGCCGTGTCCGGCCGCAGCGCCGGCTGACCGGCGTCGACCACGACACTGCCGCTGTTGGCGATCTCGTCGTCGCCCTCTCCGCTCACGATGCCGCGGGCGGTCACGCCGGCATGCTTGGACGCTGTCGTGTCGCCGGTGTCCGACGAGGCGCTGCCGGCCAGCACCACCGACACGCCCTTCGCGCTCGCGCTGCTGTGCGCCGATGCCACGAGCGTCGACCGGTTGTCGATCCGGTCGTCGCCGGCGCCGCTGTCGATGCCGCTCGTGCGCGCCTCGGCCTGGGTGTTGGCGCTTCCGGAGCTGGCGCCGAACAGCGTCACGTCCACCGTCAGGCCCCCCGCCGTCGCCTCGCTGCCGGCGGTGAGGCTGCCTTCGTTGAGGATCGTGTCGTCACGCGCACCGCTGCGAACACCCTCGGCGGTCGCCGTTGCCATGTTGCCGGTCTCGCCGAGCGAGACGCCGAACAGCGCCCCGCCGACACTCGTGCCCGTGGAGGTCGCGAGCGCCGCGGCCGTCACGCTGTTGCGGTTGGCGAGCGTCGCCCCCTGGGTGTCGTGATCGTCGCGGCTGCACGGCGATTCACCGCCACCGCCCGTCGCCTGCTTGGCATGGCCGCAGGGTACCGGTGCGGCGCTGTCCGCATCGTTCAGGCCGACCGCATGGGCCGTGGCCGAGGTCGTGAGCTTGGCCGCGGCGTAGCCGCCGAAGATGTTGCCCACGTCGATGGATACCGAGGTGCCCTTCGCATCGGCGCTGGCATCGGCCTTCACCACTCCTTCATTGAGCGTCGTGTCCTCGCCTTCGCCGGCGTCGATACCGAAGACGTCGGCCTGGACCGTGCTCCGCGCATCCGCGATGGAGGCCCCGACCGCCGGGCCGAGGGCGCCGGTCAGGGTCACCGACACACCGACGGAATCGGCACGTGCCTTGCCCTGTACGTCGACCGTGCCACGGTTGACCAGCAGGTCGTTGCCCGCCCCGCCGTCCATGCCGTGCACGACGGTGAGCGCATTCGCGCTGGTGTCGGTGATCGATGCACCCGCGGCGCCTCCGGCCAGCGAGAGGTTCAGCGCGACGGTCACGCCGGTCGCATGCGCCACGGCCTCGACCGCACTTGTCTTGATGTCGCTCTCGTTGACCAGCGTGTCATGGCCGGCGCCGCCGTCCATGCCCGTGGCCCGCACCTGCGCCGTGCCCTTGCCGTCGACCAACGCCGCCCCAGCCGCGACGCCGGCGTTCAGCGCCGCGTTGCCGCTGACGCTGACGCTCACCGCGAGGGCATCGGCATGCACGTTCTGCAGCGTGAGTTCGCCGCCATTGAACAGCGTGTCGTTGCCCTGGCCACCCTGCAACCCGACCACTGCGGCACGCGCCGTGGTCGAGCTGTCGACCAGCGCGGCGCCGACCGCTGCGCCGTTGCTGACCACGCCGAGTTCCACGCTGACGCCGACGGCCGTGGTAGAGGCCGCCACGTCGTCGATCACGATCCGGCCCTCGGCCTTGTTGGCCACCCGGTCGTCGCCCGCCCCGCCGTCCACACCCACCGCAGCGGCCTCGGCCGTCGCGCTGGCGCGGCCGAGCGCGGCACCCGCGGCCACACCGCCAGACAGCGTGCCGCTGATCGACACGTCGGCGCTCACGGCCACGGCACCGGCCTTGATGTTGCCGATCGCGATGCCCGACTTGTTCCAGAGTTCGTCGCGCCCTTCGCCACCGTCGATGCCGGTGGCGCTCGCGATGGCCGTCGCGCTGCTGTCGGCCAGTGCGGCGCTGACGCTGATGCCGTTGTTGGCACCGGCCAGCCCGAGCGAGACCGAGGTGGCATGGCCACCGGCAGACAGGCCGCTGATGCCGATGTGGCCGCGGTTGACCGCGAGGTCGTCGCCCGCGCCACCGTCCAGGCCGCGCGCGCTCGCCGTCGCGGTGCTGCTGCCGTCGGCCAGGCCGGCGGCCACGTTCACGCCGTTGCTCGACGCCGCCAGAGCCACCGTCACGCCCACGGCATCGGCCTTCGCGGTGGCGCCCACGATGTCGACGGTGCCCTCGTTGAGCAGCGTGTCCTTGCCGTCGCCGCCCGCCAGGCCGGCGGCGTCGAGGCTGGCGGTGACGCCGCTCCTGACCAGCGCCGCGCCCACACCGAGACCGTCCTTGGCGATCGTGATGGTGACGCCGACGTCCACCGCGTCGGACTCGGCCGCGACGTTCTCGAGCCTGATCGTGCCGAGGTTGGCCAGCGTGTCGCGCCCCGCGCCGCCGGCCACGCCGGTGGCGGTGGTGGTGGCCATGCCGGCCGCATCGGCCAAAGCCGCGCCGAGCACCAGGCCGTCCTTCGCGCCGGAGATGTCCAGCGAGACGGCGACCGCGTTGCTGTCGCTGCGGACGTCCTTCAGGCTGACGAGCTTCTCGTTGACCAGGGTGTCGTCGCCTGCACCGCCGGCGATGCCGGTCGCCGTGGCCTGGCTGACTGCGTCGGCCCGGGCCAGCGCCGCGCCGGCGGCGAAGCCCTGCTTGGCCAGGGCCAGCTCCAGCGAGACGCCCACCGCAGTGGTGTCGGAGCCGATCGCCGCGAGCTGGATGTCGCCGCGGTTGAGCACCTGGTCGTCGCCGTCACCGCCGTCGATGCCGGTGACGGTGGCGCTCGAGGCGGCGCGCGTGTCGGTGAGTGCCGCGCCGATCGCGGCGCCCGTCTTGGTGACGACGGTCGGCTCGATGCCGACGCTGACCGTCGTCGCGGTGGCCTGCACAGTGCGCGGGTCCTGCACGTTGCGCGACTGCGTGGCGATCGTGCCGGTGTTGAGGATCAGATCGTCTCCGCCGCCGCCGGCGATGCCGGTCGCCGCGGCATTCGCATCGACGGCCGAGCGCGTCAGCGTGGCCCCGGCCGCCAGCCCGGTGGTCGAGCCCTCGACGGTGAGGTTGACGCCCACCGAGACGGCCTGGGAGGTCGCCGTCAGGCCAAGCCGGCCCTCGTTGGCGAGACGTTCGCCCGCCTCGCCGCCTTGCATGCCGGTGGCGCTGGCGGTCGTGGTCGCGCTGGTGTCGCTGAGCGCGACGCCGACCGCAGCGCCTTCCTTGGCGAGGTTCACATGCGCGGCGACGTTGACGGCCACGTTGGCCGCGTCGGCGTCGACCTTGATGGCGCCGGCGTTCCTCAACTCCGCCGGCGGCGCCGGTGGCGTGCAGCCATGGTGGGCCACGGCGCTCGCGCAGGACTTCGAGGGCCGCCCCAGGGCAGCGCGCCCCGGGTCGCCAGCGTCGCGCCGCGCTTCATCGTCGCCCTGCGCTTCATCGTCGCCCTGCGCTTCATCGACGGCCAACGCGGCGTCGCCGCTGCGCAAGCCCACCGCCGTGGCGGTGGCGGTGGTGTCGGCGTCGAGCACCGTCACGCTGGCCGCCAGGCCCTTTTCCGCCAGGCGCTGCACCTTCACCGACGCAGACACCGAGGTCGCGCTGGCGCTGGCCGTGCTGTCGAGCTGGCCCAGGTTCTCGATGCGGTCCGATCCGGCACCGCCGTCCAGGCCCACCGCGCGTGCCTTGGCCGTCGCATCGGAGTCGACCAGCGACACTCCGGCCAGCGCGCCGTTCTCCTCGATCTTCACGTCGATGCCCACCGTCACGTTCAGCGCACTCGCGCTGGCGGTCGCCGTGCTGGTGCCGCGGTTGACCAGCGTGTCGTCGCCCGCACCGCCCCGCACCGCCACGGCCTTCGCCGCGGCGCTGTTCGAGGTGTCGCTGGCCGCGCCGGTGCCCAGCAACGACGGGTTCGGCCCCTGGTTGAAGTCGAGCGGGCCCATCAGCGCGACGTCCACCGTCACGCCGTAAGTCGTCGTGGTGGCGCTCGCGCCGAGCACGCCGTCGTTGACGATCGCGTCGCGGCCGTCGCCGCCATCGATGCCGGTCGAAGCACTCTTCGCGTCGATGCTGGCACGCGCCAGCGAGACACCGAACTCGGCCGAGATGCTCGGCGGCTTGGGTTGACTCGGGTCCGGCGTCTTCTTGTCCTCGAACTTCAGCCCGGCCCGGGCGATCACGTCGACCGTGCCGCTGTCGGCCGTCGCGCTGATGCTCATCGAGCCGCCGCTGGTGTTGACGATCGTGTCGTCGCCGAGGCCGGCGTCGATGCCGATGGCCTTGGCCGTCGACACCGTGATGGCGTCGGCCACCAGCACGGTGTAGCTCAGCGGGATCTGCGGCGGCAGGGGCACCAGGGGTGGCTTCTTCGCCAGGTCGGCGAGTTTCGCCACCGCCTCGGCGGTCGACGATTCGGACGTCGCGCTCACCACCATGGCCCCGCCGAGGGCGACGCTGTCGTCGCCGTCCCGCGTGGCGATGCCGGTGGCCTTCGCGATAGCCTCCGTGCCGGCGCCGTCGACCGAGAAGCCGGGCGTGGGAATGTGGAAGTCGTACACGCCGACGACGACATCGACGACTTGCTGCTTCGCCGAGGCATCGGCCGTGACGGTCACCGGCCCGGCCAGCGCCAGGTTGTCGTCACCAGCGCCGCCGCGCAAGCCGGTCGCCCTGCTGTCGGCCGTGATGCCCACCGAGGCGATCGGGCCGTAGAAGAGCGAACGCACCGTCGAAGTGATGCCTTCGGAACTGAGCGAAACGCTCGTCGAGCTCACGTGGGCCTGCGCCGTCGCCGTCACGCTGCCTGTGCCGCCGATGTCGACGCCGCGCTGCGCGTCGCGGGCGTCGACGCCGACGGCGTGCGCCGTGAGCGTGGTCGAGGCATCGTTCGGCCCCCGGTCGACGATCGAGAAGTCGATGAACCTCGCGGTCACGCCGACCTTGGTCAGTTCGGCATCCGCGTTGGCCGTCACCGAGCCGTTGTTGACGATCCGCTCCGTCGAGCGCCCGGCGCGGATGCCGGTCGCGTCCGCGTCCAGTGTCGTCGGGCCGTTGACCGTGGCCAGATTGAGCGCGCTGACCGACACGCCGACGTCGGCGCTGCTGGCCGTGGCTTGCGCCAGCACAGTACCGTCGTTGGTGATCAGGCCGCCGTGCGACCTGCCGGTGTCGACCGAGCCGCCGCTGTCCAGGGTCTTGCCACCCTCGTGGCCCTTGCCGCCTTCGCTCGAGCCGCTGCCGTCGAGGCCGACGGCCGTGGCCTCGATCGCCGTCGAGGTCGTGGCATGCGCCGTCTCGATGGCGGTGACGGTGACGCCGACGCGCGTCAGCGAGGCGTTCGCGCTGGCCGTCACGCTGCCGCGATTGGCGATGCTGCCGCTGCCGCTGCCGCCGAGGCCGATGGCGTCCGCCTGCACCGAAGTCTTCGCGGTGAAATCCGCCCCGGTGTCGGTGCCGATTTCGACATCGACCGAGGTCGCTGCCGACCGGGCCATGGCCGTCACCGTGCCGTCGTTGCTGACGGCGCCGCCGCCCTCGATGCCGATCGCCTTGGCGGCAATCGAAGCCGTCGTCGTAGCCTGCGCCGTCCCGACCAGCGTCAGCGTCACCGCGACCTTGTCCACCGAGGCATCGGCCGTCGCGCTGATGACGCCGCGGTTGTCGATCGAGGGGTTTGCGCTGCCGCCGCGGATGCCGACGGCTGTCGCGCTCACCGACAGGGTGTCGGTGCGGTCTTCGCCGGCCGGCAGATCCAGGGTCGGCTCGAAGGCATCGACGCTGGCGGTCGCCCGCGCGTCCACGCTGCCGCGGTTGAGGATGCTGCGCGTGCCCTTGCCGCCGAGGATGCCGATGGCCAGGACGGGCGAGGTCTCGTCGCCGGTCTTCCATTCGGCGATCGTGATGTCGTTGACGATGTCGGCGAAGGAGCCGCCACCGGTGGCCGGCGCGGCCCGCGTTCCGGCGGCGCACAGCGCGCTGCTGCTGGCCGCGGCCACCGGCTTGAGAGCGAAGGATCGCGGCAGCGCCCGCGTCGGCCCCGGCCTGGCGCTGGCGAGGCAGGCGCCGGCATCGTGCGCGGCGAAGGCGATCAACCAGCCTGGCGCGCCGGCATGCGCGGCCATCGGCAGGGCAGACAACGCCGACAGTGCGGCGGCAGAAAGCGCGGTGCGTGCGCCCGCGCGCGTCGAAACGGCTTGGCCTGACATGGTTTCACCCCCCTGTGGACGATCGGTTCGGGTGAATCATTGGCCGGCTGCAGCGCCGGCCATTGCCGTATGTCAGTGATCGGTCGTGCGTTGCAAAAACGCCCCAGGCCGCACCGCGCTACCTGTCCGTGTCGATGGCTTGACGACGATCAGTTTCAATCGCTTCTCATTGTCTCCGCAATCGGGCCCGACAGCGTGTGCAGGAACGCGGCGAGATCACGTGCCTGCGCGGCGCTCAGGCGGATCGCTTGCCGGTGCGCCGAACCGCTGCCATCGTGCGCGAGTTCCGAGTGGCCGAGCGCCGCAGCGGGCGATGCCACGTAATGCGCGATGACTTCGTCGAGGTTGGCGAACTGGCCGGCATGCATGTAGGGCGCGCGCTGCGCGGCGTTGCGCAGGCCAGGCGTCTTGAACGCACCCAGCGATGCCGCATCGCCGCTCACCATGAAGCGCAGTTCCTGGCAGGCCGACTTCGGTGCGTCGCTGTAGGCGCCCAGGCAGTTGAACTCGTCGTGCTCGACCCGGGCCGTGGCCGCCGCACGCCCGGAGTCGGGCCGGGCCGCGTCGCGCGGCGGCACCCCGGTATTGTGGAAGTGCTGGTCGGTGAAGAGCGGCCCGCTGTGGCAGGTGGCGCACTGCCCCGGGCCGATGAACAGGCGCAGGCCGCGCACTTCGGCGGCCGACAGCAGCGCCTGCCCGGCGGCATCACCCGCCACGACGGCGCGCGCATACCGGTCGAATCGCGACTCGCCCAGGTGCAGCGTGCGCTCGTAGGCCGCGATCGCCTTGCCCAGGTTGGCGAACACGCGGTTCACCTCGTGGCGGCGGTGCGCCGGCATCGACTGCCAGGCCCCGCGTTCCGCCACCGTGCCGTTCGGCCCGGCGTCGGCCGGCAGCCCGGCCAGATCCGGCATGGCGCCGAACAAGGCCTCGTATTCGGATCGGTAGTTCGCCATCAGCAGCGCCGCGATGCGCGTGCGGTTGCTGCCGTGCTCGACAGCGTCTTCCAGCGGGCCGAGGGCCTGCGACCACAGGCTGTCCTTGCGGCCGTCCCAGAAGAACCACGGGCCGTGCGCCGCGCCGGCGATGGGCATGGTCCGCCGCGATCCGCTGCCGACGCCTTTGCCGACGGGCAGCCCGTCCTGGAACTGTCGATCGGCCGCGTGGCAGGTGGCGCACGAAACCGACTGGTTGCGCGAGAAGCGCGTGTCGGCGAACAGGCGCTTGCCGAGCGCCGCCGCCGCGGGATCGGCGTCGACGGCGTTGGAGGGGTCGCGCGGCGCGGGCGGCAGGCGGTCCAGGCTGAGCGAGGCGAGCACGGCCTTGTCTTGGGCCGACCAGGCGTCGGCCCAGGTGAAGCCGGTGAGCAGCGAGAACGCGCTCGCCAGGGCGAGGCCGAGGGTCGCGCCGGCCAGGCGCTGCGGCTTCATCGACGTGCTCCCGGCGCTTCGACCACGGTGTTGAAGACCACCGAGTCCGCGCCCTCGGCCGCCTGGATGGCGAGCTTGATCTCCCACCAGCCGGTCATGCTGAACTTCATGCCCTCCATCAGGTAGGTGCCGTCGGCCAGTTCCTGCGTGACCTGCGGCCGCGTGGGCAGCCCGTGCCCGTGCTGGGGCATGCCGCCGTCGACGGCAAAACGCGCTCCGCGCACCGGCGTGCCGTCGGCGCGGTTCAGCCTGATCTGCCAGGCGTGCATCTGGTTGATGGCCGGGGCGGCCGCTGGCGGCTCCATCTGCACGACGTAGCGCCCCTGCGCGCTGGGGTGGCGCAGCGTGAGGTCGAGGTCGCGCGGCGGCGTTCCGCAGGCCGCAAGGGCCAGGCTCGTGGCCAGCAGCGCGGTCGAGAGCAGGGTTCGGGTCATGGTGGTTTCTCCAGGGTGTCGTCGGGTGGTCATCAGGGGCGGACGCGGATCACGGGCGGCGCGCGTCGTCGAGCACGCGCTGCAGGTCGGGCGGGATCGGCAGGCGACGGAATCCGCTGATGTCGGCACCGCCGGTGTTGCCCTCGGGCAGCCAGCCGATGCCGGTCATCAGCGCCGCGGCGGCGATCCGCCACAGCTGACCCAGGGCTTCACCGGCCTTGCGGTGACGTGCAGCCCAGCCGAACATGCGAAGGTGGACACGCACGTGCTCGACCGTCGACGCCTGGCCGAGCACATGCGCCCGCTCCAGGTGAACGAAGGCGATCTGCGCGAGGCCCTGTGAATCGGCTTCGCGGGCGGCGTCCAGTTCGCGCTGGACGCTGGTGCGGATGCGGCGGGCGAAGTGGTTCATCAGGGGTTCGTCGGGGTGGGTCGATGAGGAAGGATTCTTCCGGGCGGCCCGCGGCGGGGATTGAACGAAACGGCTGACTTGCGAGAGGGCTCCCGTGACGGACTCGAAGTTCGATCGCCAGCGCATCGCCGCCTCGGGACGCGTCTACTTCTGGCAAACCGGCAGCCTGTGGATCGGCCAGGGCCAGGGGCGCTCCGAGTGGCACGCGCACCATGCCCACCAGGTCGCCCTCGCGCTCGAGGGCGGGTTCCGCTTCCGCACCGATCGGGCGGGGCCCTGGGCCGCCTTCGAGGCCGCCATCGTGCCCTCGCATTGCCCGCACGAGTTCGAGCTCGACGGCGCGACCGTGGCGCACCTGTTCGTCGAGCCCGAGAGCACCGAGGGCCGGGCCTTGTCGAGCCGGTTCGGCGCGCAGGGCCTGAGCGCCCTGCCGCAGCCCGAGGCGCGTGGCCTGGCCGATCGCCTGCTCGCGGCGCTGCGCGGCGCGAGTGATGCCGACACGATGCGCGGCATCGCTCGCGACACGGTCGCCCGGCTGGCGTTGAACGCAGCCGGCGTGCCGCCGGTGGGCGCCGGCGACCCGCGCCTGCAACGTGCGCTCGAGCGCATCCGCTCGCGCATCCGCACGACCGTTTCGCTGGCCGATGCCGCGGCCGCAGCAACGCTCTCACCCAGCCGCTTCAGGCACCTGTTCGTGCAGGAGACGGGCACCTCGTTCCGTGCCTATGTGCTGTGGCTGCGCATCAACGTGGCCATCGAAGCGGCGATGGCCGGCGCCTCCTGGACCGACGCGGCGCACGAAGCCGGCTTTGCCGATTCCTCGCACCTGACGCGCACGCACCGCCGCATGTTCGGCATCGAGCCGACGGCCATCCGGCACGCGTGAATCGCCCGGCCGGAGCGCCGCAAGACGTCCTGCCCTAACATCCGCCCGGTCCGAAGGAGGGGTGTCATGAACATGTCCGGCGCATTCGCGCAACTGGTCGCGCGGGTCGGCGACATGGCCATCGCCTGGCGGCGGCTGCAAGGCACCGTGTCGGGCCAGGCCATCGGCACGGCGCCGACGATTCCCGCGGCCCGCCCGCAAGGCCGCCTCCCGACGCTGAAGATGCCCACGGCGCGTGGCTGGGCACCGGGCCATCGGCCCACCGCCGCGCCCGGCCTGGCGGTCAACGCCTTCGCCACCGGGCTGAAGCACCCGCGCTGGATCCACGTGCTGCCCAACGGCGACGTCACCGTGGCCGAATCGCTGTTCCTGCCCGGCCCGGCCAAGTCGCTGTTCGACCTGGCGATGTTCAGCACGCTGCGCCGCGCCGCCGCCGTGGGCGTGAGCCCGAACCGCATCACGCTGCTGCGCGACGCCGATGGCGACGGCGTGGCCGAGACACGCGAAGCCTTCCTCGAGGGGCTGCGCCAGCCCTTCGGCATGGCCTTGCTGGGCGACACCTTCTACGTCGGCAACACCGACGGCGTGGTGGCCTTTCCGTACACGCCGGGCACGACCCGAATCACTGCGCCGGGACGTCCGCTGACGAGCTACCCCGGCGGCGGGCACTGGACGCGCAGCCTGCTGGCCAGCCCCGACGGCCGCAAGCTCTACGTCGGCGTGGGCTCGCTGAGCAACATCGCCGAGAGCGGCATGGCAGTCGAGCAGGGCCGCGCCTGCATCTATGAACTCGACCTCGCCACCGGCAGCCACCGCATCTTCGCCGCCGGCCTGCGCAACCCGGTGGGCCTGGCCTGGGAGCCGCACACGAAGGCGCTGTGGACGGTGGTCAACGAGCGCGACGGCCTGGGCGACGAGACGCCGCCGGATTACCTGACGTCGGTGATCGACGGTGGCTTCTACGGCTGGCCGTACAGCTACTGGGGGCAGACGGTGGACGAGCGTGTGCCGCAGGACGCCGCGCTGGTCGCGCGTGCCATGGAGCCCGACTACGCGCTGGGCGGGCACACCGCGTCGCTCGGCCTGTGCTGGATGCCCGGCGGCACGCTGCCCGGCTTCGCCGAGGACGGCATGGTCATCGGCCAGCACGGCTCGTGGAACCGCAGCACGCTCAGCGGCTACAAGGTCGTCTTCGTTCCCTTCGCGAACGGGCGCCCCGCCGGGCCGCCGCGCGACATCCTCGGCGGCTTCCTGGCGCCCGACGAGCGCGAGTCCTACGGCCGGCCGGTCGGCGTGGCGCTCGCCGCCGACGGCGCCCTGCTGGTGGCCGACGACGTCGGCGACGTGGTCTGGCGCGTGGCGGCTGCGCGCCCGCGCTGAGCCCGGCACACTGGTGGCCTCGCGCTGACCCGGCCTCCCATGACCCGATTCGCCTTCGACAACACATACGCCCGCGAGCTGCCTGGCTTCTACACGGCCTGGCAGCCCGCCACGGTGCCTGCGCCGCGGCTGCTGTTCCTCAACGATGCGCTGGCCGCCGAGCTGGGGCTCGATGCTTCGGCCCTGCGTGATGAAGCGGGGGCCAGCCTGTTCGCCGGCAATGCGCTGCCCGAAGGCGCCGAGCCGATCGCGCAGGCCTACGCCGGGCACCAGTTCGGCGGCTTCTCGCCGCAGCTCGGCGACGGCCGCGCGCTGCTGCTCGGCGAGCTGATCGATCGCGACGGCCGGCGCCGCGACATCGCCTTCAAGGGCTCGGGCCGCACGCCCTTCTCGCGCGGCGGCGACGGCAAGGCCGCCGTCGGCCCGATGCTGCGCGAGGTGCTGATCGGCGAGGCGATGCACGCGCTGGGCATCCCGACCACGCGCGCGCTGGCCGTGGCCGCCACCGGCGAGACCGTGCGCCGCGAACTGCCCCTGCCCGGCGCGGTGCTCACCCGCGTGGCCGCGAGCCATCTGCGCGTGGGCACCTTCCAGTACTTCCTTGCCAGAGGCGAAGTCGAGCGCTTGCGCCAGCTGGCCGAGTACACGATGGCGCGACACGACCCCGGGCTCGCGCAGGCACCGGATCGCTACCTCGCGCTGCTGCAGGCTGTCGCGCAGCGCCAGGCCGCGCTGATCGCGCAATGGATGAACGCGGGCTTCATCCACGGCGTGATGAACACCGACAACATGACGATCTCCGGCGAGACGATCGACTACGGCCCCTGTGCCTTCATGGAGGCCTACGACCCGCAGACGGTCTTCAGCAGCATCGACCACGGTGGGCGTTATGCCTACGGCAACCAGCCGCACATCGCGCGCTGGAACCTCGCGCGCCTGGCCGAGACGCTGCTGCCGCTGATGGCCGCTTCCGACGACGAGGCGGTGGTCCAGCACGCGGTAGCGCAGGCCACGGCGGTGATCGACGCCTTTCCCGACCTCTATGCCGCCGCGCTGCTGCGCGGCCAGCGCGGCAAGCTGGGCCTGTACGCCGCCTCCGCAGCCGACGACGCGCAGGACGCAGCGCTCGTCGACGACTGGCTCGCGCTGCTGCTTGCGCAGTCGGTGGATTTCACGCTCGGCTGGCGGCGTCTGGCCGATGCGGCCGAAGGGCGCGATGCACCGCTGCGCGAGCTGTTCGCCGACCCTGCGGCGCTCGACGCCTGGCTGGCCCGATGGCGCGAGCGCTGCGCGCGCGACGACGCGGCCGGCGGGCCGGGTGCGGCCGAACGGGCCGCGCGCATGCGCCGCGCCAGCCCCTGGCTCATCCCCCGCAACCACCGTGTCGAGGCAGCGCTGGCTGCGGCCACGGACGGTGACCTCGCGCCTTTCGAGAGCCTGCTCGAGGCCCTGCGCCAGCCCTTCGACGAGCGGCCGGAACACGCGGTCTATGCCGAGCCGGCACCGGCCGAGGCGCAGGCCGGCTACCAGACTTTCTGCGGGACCTGATCGATGACGCCCAGCCCGCGCCGCTCGGCCTTGCTGGCGCTTTGTGCCGGCGCCCTGCTGCCCCGGGCCGCGCTGGCGCAGGGCGCCGAGAATCTGCCCGAGGAAGCGAAGGTGGGCCAGTTGCTGCAGGACGCGCCCATGCTTGGCCTGAACGGCCCGAACCGCAGGCTCTCCGACTACCGCGGCCGGCCGCTGCTCATCAACGTCTGGGCGAGCTGGTGCGCGCCCTGCCGGGCGGAGATGGCCTCGCTCGAGCGGCTTGCCTGGCTGGAACACCCGGTGCCCTTCGCCGTGATCGGCATCTCGACCGACGACTATCCCGACCGAGCGCAGCAGCTGCTGCGCGCCACCAACGCGACCATCAGCCACTTCATCGACCGCAAGCTGCAGCTCGAGTCGCTGCTCGGGGCCTCGCGCCTGCCGCTGACGGTGCTGGTCGATGCCCAGGGCCGCGTCGTCGACAAGGTCTACGGCGCGCGCGAGTGGGACAGCCCGCAGTCGCAGGCCCTGGTGCGCAACGCGTTCAGCGCGCGCTCCGCGACTCCTCGCAAGTAGCCGTCACGTGGTCGCCGGTGCGACCGGCAACGGTGACGGTGCCTCTCGCCGCGGCAGCCGAAGAGAAGCCAGCCATCCTGCAAACAAGCGCAGACAGGCCGAAAGCTGAGGAGGCTGCCGACCTTCACGACCGTTTCGGCCGGTCGCCTCGCGGTTGTCGCCTTGCGGGGGATGGTGGCGCGGAGCCGGCTTCGACAAGCCCTTGCAAGCGCTCGCGCAACTGGCCTGCCGCGATATCGATGAACGCGCGAGACTTCATGGGGAGCCGCCCCTGCCCCGGATAGATCAGGTTCACCGGCACCGGGGGCGGTTCGTCTGCGGCCAGCACGCGGACGAGTTGACCGTCGCGCAAGGCATCAGCCACCTGGTAGGACAGCACCCGGGTCAGCCCGAGGCCAAGTGCCGCAGCCGCGATCGCGGCGTCGGCTGTCGAGACGGTCATGCGCGTGTGCACCGGCACCTGGCGCCGAACATCGTCGGCCGAAACGAAGGTCCAGATTGAGGCGGCGTCAAGCCCGTCGAAGGTGACGCACCGGTGCGACGCCAGTTCGTTCAAAGAACGCGGCGTACCGAAGCGATCCAGGTAGCCCGGGCTCGCGCACACGACCCTGCGGACGAAGCCAACCGGGGTCGCCACAAGACTGCTGTCCGGCAGGTTGCCGATGCGCAGCGCCACGTCGACGTGCTCCTCGATCAGGTTGACATTGCGGTCACCGAGCCGCAACTGCACATCAACTTCAGGATGCAGCTCCAGAAACGCGGTGGCCACCGGCACGACGTGCAGGCGGCCGAACACGACAGGCGCAGCCACCACGAGCCGGCCCCTGACATTGGCATACGCGCCGCTCGCGGCCCGCTCTGCCTCGTCGACCTGCTCGAGGATCTGGCGGCACGCCTCGAGGTAGTCGCGCCCGGCCTCCGTCAGTTCGAGCCTGCGGGTCGAGCGCGTGATGAGCCTGGTGCCGAGGTAGGACTCCAGATCCGCAAGCTTGCGGCTCACTGTCGCCAAGGGCACCTCAAGACGGCGCCCTGCCGCGGACAGGCTGCCCGCATCGACGATGGCCGCAAATACCGTCATCGCATCGAGTCGATCCATTGTTCCGAATTTCGGTAGGTAGATTCGCAAAATTGCAGTCTAGTTGTAGATGACGGGAATATCTACAGTCTCTTCACCGGCACCTACCGGCCAACCAACCTCTGGAGTCCACGCCATGTCCCGCCTCACTACCCCCGCCAGCGTCGATGCCGCTCCTGCTTCGGCTCGCCCGCTGCTCGACGCCGTCCACAAGCAGATCGGAAGCGTTCCCAACCTGTTCCGCCTCGTCGCCAACAGCCCCGCCGCCCTGGAGGGGTACCTGGGCATGTCGGGCGCGTTGGCCAAGGGCAGCCTTCCGGCACAAACCCGCGAGCGCATCGCGCTGGCTGTTGCGCAGATCAACGATTGCGGCTACTGCCTGTCGGCGCACAGCTTCCTGGGCAAGAACCTGGCAAAGCTGAGCGAAGCCGAGATCGCGGCCAATCGCCACGGCGGTTCGCTCGATCCGAAGGCAGATGCCGCCGTGCGCTTTGCCGCCAAGGTCGTGCGCGAGCGTGGGCATGTGTCCGACGCCGATGTGCAGGCGGTGCGCATGGCCGGCTACGACGATGCGCAGATCGTCGAGATCGTCCAGCACATCGCGCTGAACACCTGGACGAACTACGTCAATTCAGTCGCACAGACCGAGATCGACTTCCCCGTCGTGCAGGCCCTCGCCGCCTGATCGGAGCGGTCATTCCGGCGAGGTCGTGGCGCTTGTTGCCGCGGTCTCGCAACCATGTTTCAGGAGAACTCGACATGACCCGTCCGCCCCTGCCGCCGTTCACGCTCGAGACGGCCATCCAGAAGGTTCCCCTGGCCGAAGACGTGTGGAACAGCCGCGATCCACCGCGTGCGGCGCTGGCGTATTCGCCCGACAGTCGGTGGCGCAACCGCGCGATCTTCCTGCAAGGACGCGGAGAGATCGAAGCCTTCCTGACGCAGAAATGGTTTCGAAGCCATGGCAACGAGAACCGGGCCTTCGATGGCGAGGGCCTGACGCACACGCGCATCGCGAGCATCAACGACCTGGCCATCGCCGAAGGCGAGCGGCAGTTCCGCTGGCCGAGCGGCCGGTGCCCGGATGCGCATGCCAGGCTTACCGAGCGCGGGTTGTGATCATGGATGAGGTCAAGACCTTTACCAGCGATGTGGCCTTCACCGACACGGTGAAGGCCATCCAAAGCCGCAAAGGCTCGCGAGCTGCCTACGCGCGGCTGGAAGCCGGCGCCTCCTGGGAGCAGGCCATCACGCCCGAGTTGAAGGCGGAGATCGAGGCGCAGACCAGCGTGTTCCTCGCAACCGTGAACCGCGATGGGCAACCCTACATCCAGCACCGCGGCGGACCGGCCGGATTCCTGCGGGTACTGGACGAGCGGACGATCGGATTCGCGGACTTCGCCGGCAACCGTCAGTACATCACGCAGGGCAATCTGCTGGACAACCCGAAGGTGCACCTCTTCCTGATCGACTACGCGAACCGGCGCCGCATCAAGGTGTGGGGCACTGCGCGCGTCGTCGAGGGCGACGAGGAACTGCTGCGCCGACTCATGCCGGCTGGCTACCGCGCGCGGCCGGAACAGGTGGTGCTCCTCACCGTGACGGCGTGGGATGTGAACTGCCCGCAGCACATCCCGCAGCGGTTCGAGGCCGCGGACGTGCAGGCTGCGATCAGCTCGCGCGACCAGCGCATCGCCACTTTGGAGGCAGAGATCGCACATCTGCGCGCCAACGTGCCCAGCGTTCGCGAGTGACGGCTTCGGCGTAGGTGACCGGCTCCTCTGGGCCGCAAGCCGCCTGCCGACGCCTGCGGATTCATGCGTCGCGGATCGTGCGAGCGCGGTGGAGCAAGGCAGACACTTGGCCAGGCGCTCGCCGAGGCCCTTGGCACGGTCGAGGATCTGCAATGGGCGGCCCACCATCGGGCCGGCTTGCAGCATGCTCGTCACCGGTTCGGGGTCGAGGCAAGGGCGCGACGATAGCCCGGCGCGCCGCGCCCGACACCGCTGTGACTTGCCGTCCGGCTGCGGCATGATGGCCGCCATGACCATCCCGCCCTGCTTTCGCCCCCCTCGTCTGCTGCTTCCGCGCTCGGGCATCGACCTGCAGCGCTGGAGCGTCATCGCCTGCGACCAGTACACCAGCGAGCCCGGCTACTGGGAGCGCGTGGCGGGCCGGGTCGGCGATGCGCCGTCGACGCTGCACATGATCTTTCCGGAGGTCTTCCTCGCCAGTGCCGACAAGCCCCAGCGCATCGCGCGCATCCAGGCCACGATGCGGCGCTACCTGGCCGAAGGCCTGCTGCGCGAGCATGCCGGCGCAGTGCTGGTGGAGCGCAGCCTGCCCGACGGTCGCGTGCGCCGCGGCCTGATGCTGGAGCTGGACCTGGAGCACTACGACTTCTCGCCTGCTTCGAGCAGCCTGATCCGCCCCACCGAGGGCACCATCGTCGAGCGCATCGCGCCGCGCGTCGAGGTGCGCCAGGGCGCCGAGCTGGAGCTGCCGCACATCCTCGTGCTGATCGACGACCCGCAGTGCACGGTCATCGAGCCGCTGGCGGCACAACGCGCACGCCTCGCGCCGCTGTACGACACGCCGCTGATGCTCGGCGGCGGCCGCGTGGCCGGCCTGGCGCTGGACGCGCCCACGCAAGGCCAGGGCATGCAGGCGCTGCAGGCGCTGGGCGACGGCGCCGCTTTCGCCGCGCGGCACGGCCTGCCGCCCGACACGCCGCCGATGCTGTTCGCCATGGGCGACGGCAATCATTCGCTGGCCACCGCCAAGGCCTGCTGGGACCGCATGAAAGCCGGCGCGGGGCCCGACCATCCGGCACGCTGGGCCCTGGTGGAGGTGGTGAACATCCACGACCCCGCGCTGGAGTTCTCGCCCATCCACCGCCTGCTGACCGGGGTGAAGGGCGAGATCCGCGCGGCGCTGGCGGCGCACTTCGGCGAGCGGGTGCGCATCGTCGACCAGCCCGATGCGGCCTCGATGCGTGCCGCGCTGGCCGCGCTGCCGCGCAGCGAGCATGCCGCCGGGCTGGTGCAGCCGGGCGGCCGCCATGCACTGGTGGTGGTCTCCGGCATGCCGGCCGCGCAGCTGGACGTGGCCACCTTCCAGGGTTTCGTCGATGACCTGCTGGCCCGGGGCGGCGCACACGAGGTGGACTACGTGCACGGCGACGACGCGCTGGCGCAGCTGGCCGGCGTGCAAGGCAACGCGGGCTTGCACCTGGCCACGCTGGGCAAGAGCGAGCTGATCGGACGCGTGGCGCGGCACGGCCCGCTGCCACGCAAGAGCTTCTCGATGGGCGAGGCCGACGAGAAGCGCTTCTATCTCGAGTCGCGCCGCATCCGGCCTTGAGATCGCGATGACCAGCGATGCCGCCGAAACGGGCCGCCTGCAGCCGCTGCTGTCGCAGCTCGGCGCAGGGCTCGACGAGTTCCTGACATTCGAGCATCCCGATGCACTGCATCCGGGACAGCGCTGGCGCGAGCATCTCGACATCGCCCTGCCGCGCGCGGGCATCGGCATCGACGCGGTGGCCGACGAGCTGCTGCGGCATGTCGTGCCGAACGGCTCATCGGTGCCCCGGCCGGGTTTCAGCGCCTTCATCACCACCGGCGGAACCACGGCCGCCGCGCTGGCCGCCACCGCGGCCGGCATCGCCTCGCCGCAGCGTTACGGGCACACCGCCTTCAACTTCCTCGAGGAGCTCTCCCTGCGCTGGCTGGCAGACATGTTCGGGCTGGTCTCGATGCAGGGCGTCTACAGCAGCGGCGGCTCGGTGGCCAACCTGCTGGCGCTGGGCGCGGCGCGCCAGAGCGCTTTCGAGCGGCTCGGCCGCGACCCGGCCGCCGACGGCATGGACCGCAGCGTCGCCGTCTATGCCACCGCCGAAGCCCACCACACGATCCAGCGTTCGGCCGGCGTGCTCGGCCTCGGGCGCCGGGCAGTGCGCGAGATCCCTTGCGACGAGCGCGGCCGCATGCGGGTGGATGCGCTGCGCCGCGCAGTGGCCGAAGACCGGCGCGCCGGCGTGCTGCCGATGGCCATCGTTGCCAGCGCCGGCACCACCAACACCGGCGCCATCGACCCCCTGCGCAGCCTCGGCGAGTTCGCGCGGGAGAACGGCGTCTGGTTCCATGTCGACGGGGCCTATGGTCTGCCGGGCCGGCTGGATGACCGGGTGGCGCCGCTCTACGAAGGCCTGGAGCTGGCCGACTCCGTCATCGTCGATCCGCACAAGTGGCTCGGCGCCGCTGTCGGCGTGGCCGCCACCTTCGTGCGCGAGCGCGAACTGCTGCGCCGCGCCTTCACGCAGGAGCCGGCCGCCTACCTGGAAGGCAGCATGCACCGACCCGATGACGAGGCAGCGCGCGTCGAACACTCGATGGACGACATGGGCGTGCCCTACTACGACTATGGCGTCGAACTGAGCGCGCCGAGCCGCGGCGTGGTGGTCTGGGCGCTGATCCGCGAGATCGGCGTGGCAGGCATGACGCAGCGCATCCGGCGCCACAACGACATGGCGGCGCTTGTCGCGAAGGCAGCGCGCGCACACCCGAACCTGGAGCTGCTGCAGCAGCCCACGCTGTCGATCTGCTGCTTTCGCTACGTGTCGCCCGAGGTGGGCGACCTCGACCTGCTGAACCAGCGCCTGCATCGGCGGCTGACACGCGAGAACCGCAACATGCCCAGCACGACGCGCGTGAACGGCCGGCTGGCGCTGCGGCCGTGTTTCGTCGGCGCGCGCAGCGAGATGGAGCATGCGCACGCGCTGGTCGAGGACGTGCTGCGCATCGGCGCCGAGCTGGTGCGCGAACAGGCCGCTTTGCCCTGAGCCTGGGGACTGCGTAGACTGGCGTCACCTTCCCCTTCGCCACACCCCCATGAGCGCGTCTGTCCGTCTGTCCTTCGGCCCGGCCGAAGTCATCTGCCACCCACCCGAGGGCGCCGCCTCCGATAGCGTCGAGAACGCGCGCCGCTGGCTCGACGAGCAGTTCACCGCCTACGAATGCGAGCCGCTGAACCCGCTCGGCAAGGTCTTGACGAAGGACAAGCTCATCGTTCTGGCCGAGGCGATCGGCGTGCGCGGCTTCGAGGCCGACGCGGCCTTGCGCCAGGCGTTCGCTCGCGCCGCGATCGCCATGCTGGGCAGCGGCTCGGTGCACATCGACGTCGACGCGCGCAAAGTGTCCTTCTGAGCAGCGGCGCGCCGCCGATCAATCCGGCGTCGCCGCGGGATCCACGCCAGTGCCGACAGGGGCGTCCAGCCCCCACTCCAGCCAATCGTCGCCGAACAGTTCCGACGGGTGCGGCGTGGCCACACTGCCGTTGCCGCACTTCATCGCGTCGGCCGGGCAGTACTGATCGCAGCCCCAGCAGATGCGCCCCGGCTTCGCGGGGTGGATCGGGAAACGTTTGACCGGCGGCATCGGTGGCATTCGATCGGTGTGAACAACCCTGAAGGCACATCGACTCTATTGCCAGCCGGATCGGCTTTCTTTAAGATGCATCAACTATGCATCTTTAAATGATCGACGAAAAGAATCTCGTGACGCGCCTCGTGATCGACGCGCGCTGCCAGGCCGCTTCGAAGCCCGGAGCGCCGAAGCGGTGATGCCGGGCAAATCCGTTCCCGGCCCCGTGATCCCGATCCGGCCCGCATCGAACGAGGCCGACGACGGCTTGCAGTTCGTCTCGATGTACCAGAAGCAGCCCGACATCTACCCGCGGGCGGTGAAAGGCTGGTTCGCCGGTTGGCGCTGGACTTTCGTCTGGCTCACGCAGTTGCTGTTCTACGGGCTGCCCTGGGTGCAGTGGGGCGGGCGGCAGGCGGTACTGTTCGACCTCGAGGCGCAACGCTTCTACATCCTCGGGCTGGTGCTGTACCCGCAGGACCTGATCTTCCTGGCCGCGCTGCTCGTGCTCTCGGCGCTGGCGCTGTTCCTGTTCACTGCCGTGGCCGGCCGCCTGTGGTGCGGCTACACCTGCCCGCAAACGGTGTACACGGAGATCTTCATGTGGGTGGAGCGCCGCATCGAGGGCGACCGCATCGCCCGCATGCGGCTCGACCAGGCACCCTGGGGTGCCGGCAAGCTCGCGCGCAAGAGCGCCAAACAGGCAACCTGGCTGGCCATCGCCCTGTTCACCGGCTTCAGCTTCGTCGGCTACTTCACGCCGATCCGGGAACTCGCTGCTGCCGTGCCCGCGCTGAGCGTGTCGCCCTGGAACTTGTTCTGGATCCTCTTCTACGGCGCGGCCACCTACGGCAACGCCGGCTATCTGCGCGAGCAGATGTGCAAGTACATGTGCCCCTATGCACGATTCCAGAGTGCGTTGATCGACAAGGACTCGCTGATCATCACTTACGACAGCGCGCGCGGCGACCCACGCGGCTCACGCTCGCGCAAGGCCAGCCCGGCGGCGCAGGGCATGGGCGACTGCATCGACTGCACGCTGTGCGTGCAGGTCTGCCCGACCGGCATCGACATCCGCGACGGGCTGCAGAACGAGTGCATCGGCTGTGCCGCCTGCATCGACGTGTGTGACGACGTGATGGACAAGATGGGCTATGACAGGGGCTTGATCCGCTACTCGACCGAGAACGGCGTCGTCAACGGCTGGACGCGGCTGCAGATGTTCAAGCGCGCGCTGCGCCCGCGGGTGCTGGCCTACGCCGCGGTGCTGTCCGCCGCCAGCTTCGCCTTCGCCGCCAGCGTGGCGCTGCGCAGCCCGTTCAAGTTCGACGTCGTCAAGGACCGCGGTGCGCTGGCCCGCATCGTCGACGAGGGTGCCGTCGAGAACGTGTACCGGATCCAGATCATGAACCGCACCGAGGCCACGCAGACCTTCCGGGTGAGCGTCGAAGGCATCGACGGCCTGGCGGTGACGGCTCCGCAGGCCAGCGCCGGGCCTGTGAGCCTGGCGTCCCTGGTGGTGAGCCTGCGCCTGCCGCACAACGAGGCACAGCCGCTGCGGGGGACGTCGACACCGGTGGTGTTCGAAGTGGCCACGCTCCCGATACCCGGGGCCACGCCCCCCGGCAAGCCCGCCGTCCAACGCGAACGCTCGACCTTCTTCGTACCGCGATGATGCGGTGTGGGCCGACAAGGGCTTTGCCGGGCTCGACGGCGGCAAGGTGGATCCCTTGCCCGCACGCGTGGCGGCCGCCCATGCGGGTTATGCGGAAGAACTCGGTCGAAGTGTCCGTGAGAGCATCTTCTCGATGCGGGGCCGCACGGCACTCCCGCCGATGAGGTTCTCCACCGACATGCTGCCCGTCGCGCCCCTGAGAGTGCCCTAGGGCCACAGTCACTCCATCGAATCGAAAGCCCCGCGCCGCTGCCGCGAGCAGCCGGCTGCATCGTTTGGCGGCATGATGAGGCCATGCTCAAGACCCTGAACGATCTGCTCGACCGCCTGCTGCCGCCGCCGGCGCAGGCCGGCACTGAAGCGACCGAGCACGTGCTTCAACTCGCCACCGCCGTCATGCTGGTGGAAGTGATGCGCGCCGACGCGAGCTTCCATGCTGGCGAGCGCGAGGCTGTGCGCGCAGCCTTGCGCGACAAGTTCGCGCTGAGTGCCGACGAGGCGCAACGCCTGGCCGAGCTGGCCGAGGTGGCGGCGCGTGACGCCACCGACCTGTTCAGCTTCACTTCGCGCATCAACGAGCGCTTCGACATGCCGCAGAAGTTGCGCATGGTGGAACACATGTGGCGCGTGGCCTATGCCGACGGGCACCTCGGCGACCACGAGCGCCACGTGCTCTGGCGCGTGGCCGACCTGCTGCACGTGCCGCAGGGCGCGTACGTGCACGCGCGCCTGCGCGCGCAGCAAGATGCATCCGCAGGGAATGAGCCGCCGTGAGGCATGGAAGGCCTTCAGGGCGGGCCGTCTCCGCCACAGGGGCCCGCCCGCGCACCGGGCAGGCCATGTCGAACCGGCCAGCTTCCGTTCGTCGACAAGGTGCGCGGCGCCCTCGGTCGGGTGCGCCGACCGGTCAACCCCACAGGAGTCAAGCATGTCCTACATCGACGGTTTCGTGATTGCGGTCCCCACGGCCAACAAGCAGAAGTTCATCGAACACGCGCGTCATTTCGACTCGCTGTTCATCGAGCTGGGCGCGATCCGTGTGATCGAGGGTTGGGGCGACGACGTGCCTGACGGAAAGGTCACCGATTTCCGCCGCGCGGTCCAGGCGACGGCCGAGGAGACGGTGGCGTTCTCGTGGGTCGAATGGCCGGACAAGGCCACGCGCGACATCGCCATGAAGAAGATGATTGAAGACCCGCGCATGGACCCGTCCGCACCCGGCAATCCGCCCATGCCTTTCGACGGCAAGCGAATGATCTTCGGCGGCTTCGAACAGGTGGTCGAAGTCAAGGGCTGAGCGGCGAGGTGCCGCGGGCCATCGCGCAGGGTGCCCGTTCAGTGTCCGACGAGCGCCGCGCAACCTCCGCCGAGGATGTCTGCCAGCCTCAGGCTTGGCCCGAGCACGCCTGGGGCCGCTGCCGGGCCGCCACGCCCGCGACGAAGCAGCCGAAGGCGTCGAGCAGCGGCGCGGCGTCGAAGGACGGGCCCTCCAGGATGGCCAGCGCCTGTA